>ERZ773233.16-NODE-16-length-172576-cov-5.393274_pt1 | contig 172576 bp, 155 predicted proteins | sample MGYA00580991_ERZ773233 | MGnify/ENA primary metagenome ERZ773233 (study PRJEB29015, sample SAMEA2738178) | human oral metagenome | biome: human oral; feature: human-associated habitat; material: saliva | place: China | collected 2161 ...
CCCCCAGCGCACGAGCCTCATCAGCAGAAGAAACATCGGCAATGAGCGAGATGGACATATTGTCTTCATTGCGTTCCATGGTACGAGCGTCTTCAAAGACATGAACAGAATGATGGTTGCAAATCACCTGGCCATTAACAACAGAGCCGTCTCTGCAGACAACGTGGCAGGTCTCACCCTCAATGCTGTGGTAGTTGATGCCGCCCAGCTGGCGAACGCGCAGTGTGCCGTCTGAGTTGAAGCCTCGAACAATCAGACCAATGGTATCAAGGTGAGCATTAACACCCACAGTTTTACTGGTATCTTTACCCTCTACCAGGACATATGCCGTAGCTTTGTTGTCAATCTGAAGCTCATAGCCTGCCTCGGCAACAAGCTCTCGAAGCAGCTCGTGAATACGCTCGTAGTAGCCAACAGGACTATCGCACTCAACAAGCTTTTTTGTAGTATCAATCAAATACTGTGTATCAGTCTCAAAATGAGTCATGGATCTCTCCTAGTTTTGTGGATGGGCGTAGAGTTCTACCAGGTGCTCCAACATGTCAACCATGCCCTCAAGCTCTGGGACAGGAACAAACTCTCTAACGCCGTGAGCATTGTAGTAGCAGGCAGAAAGATTGGCGCAAGGGAATCCTCTAAAGGAAAGCTGAGAGCCGTCGGTTCCGCCGCGCATTGGAATGCAGGTCATCTCTACACCGACCTTCTCGTATGCAGTACGAGCATTCTCAATGAGGTGCGCATACTCGGGCTTTAAGACAATATCAGCCAGATTGTGATACTGATCGTGAATCTCAACTGAGAGAACCTCAGAGCTAATCTGCTTGTTCACATACGCGGCAGCGTCAATCATCAGCTGCTTACGATGCTCAACCTTTGCCTGGTCATGGTCGCGAATGATGTAATCAGCGCGAGCAGACTCACAATCACCATTGACGCGTTCTAGATAGAAGAAGCCGTCATATCCTTCGGTGAACTCTGGGCGCTCCGCAGGTGGCAGCAACTCGTGGAAGCGCATGATTGCCTCGGATGCATTAATCATCTGGCCTTTTGCGGTTCCTGTGTGTACCGAAAGTCCCCGGGCGCGCACAAACACCTCAGCAGCATTGAAGGTCTCGTAGCAGAACTCGCCAAAAGGACCGCCGTCGATGGTATAGCCAAAGGTAGCACCAAAGGCGTCAAGATCCAGAAGGGCTGCACCGTGACCAATCTCTTCGTCAGGAACAAAGGCAAGTGCGATGCGTGGGTGCTTAAGCTCTGGATGCTCTTTGTAGCGAGCAAGTAGGCTGACCAGCATGGCAATACCTGCTTTATCGTCGCCACCAAGCAGTGAGGTTCCATCAGTGGTAACAAGCTGCCAGCCAACCATATGCTCAAGATGAGGATTAGTCTCTGGGCTGATGTATACTTCCCTGCCATCGCGATCTTGACCCACTACCAGCTTGCCGCCTTCATAGGTAACAACCTGCGGATGGACGGGATTACCCCAAGACTGCCAAGCGGTATCAATATGACAGCAGAAACCAAGGGTTGGAAGGTCTTCTAGGCCCTTGCTTGCCGGCCAATGAGCAACCACATACGCGTGCTCATCAACGGTCACATTTTCTGCACCAAGCTCGCGAAGATCAGCTGCAACAACCTCAGCCATCTGGTACTGAGACTCAGTTGAAGGAACGGTATCCGCTGTCAGCGGATTAGACTGAGAAGAAACTTTACAATACGCAATAAATCTATCTAAAACGTCACTCATAAAACTCCCTTATAAAAAACTGCGCTAACCAGATAGTCAACGCAGTTTAGAGTATCAATTTATTAACGAGAAGACCGTGAGGCTCGTGAAGCTGTAACAAAGGATTTCCAAAGTTCACAGTCAGCTTTGCTGTATTGCCAACCATACTCTGGATGCCACTGCACGCCAAGGGCAAATGTTTTACCAATAACCTCAGCGCCTTCAATAATGCCATCAGAAGAATGAGCAACAACACGCAAGTCAGAAGCAACATTGCGAAGCGCTTCATCATGGTATGAATTAGCCTGAATATCTTCAACCTTACCCAGAGACTCATACAGCAAAGAATCTTTCTCAACATGTACGGCGTGGGCAGGATGATACAGATTTGCAAGATGAGTCCAGAACACATGATTTTCTGTTGGCTCAAGCGTATGCAAATCTTGTACAAGTGTACCGCCCAGTACAACATTCAAAAGTTGAAGACCACGACAAATAGCAAGTATAGGTTTATCGACAGCAAGTACCTGTTTTACGAGCTCAAACTCAAGCCTGTCTCTTATAGGACACAAACGATTAAGATCACGTGGTTCTTCTCCCCAATTGCGCGGATCAACATCATGACCACCGGTAAGGCAGAAGCCGTCACACATCTCAACAAACTGAGCAATAACCTCTGGGTCATCAGTCAAAGGCACCATGATAGGAATGCCGCCAGCTGCAAGGATGGCGTCAAACTGGATCTGTCCAACAGAAGCAGAATCAGAAAAATTTTCTTCAGGCATCCAACGAGGGGTTACACAGATAAGAGGACGCTCAGAAGCAGGAAGATCTGGAACATCATTGAATGCATCTTTTACGATATCTGGAATAACCACAAAACCCTCTTATCAGTCAGTACTTCTATCTAAATTCACGTTAAAGGTATACCCTTAATAAGTCTATGACTTTATCGCTTTTACGTTCTTCATGCCACTCTCATAGCATTTCCTCCACAATGTTTTTCTCGAATGAAACATTCGTCTGTATTGTGTGCAATTAATTTGGGTACTAGGAAGACAGTTCCTATTTTTGTTTCACTTTTTAGTAGATTCAGACGGAAGGTGCCTTATGAAAGAGCACGTATTCAACAACTTATCACGTAAGACTTTTCTACGTGGATCTTTGGCGGCTGCCGTTGCCGCCGGTTCTGCTTCACTACTTTCTGCTTGTGGCGGTTCTGGTGGCGGAGACTCTGATAAAAAAGTGATGCGCTTTGGCGTTAACAATCCAAAGGTTACCTTTGATACTCAGAAGACCTCTGGTTCTGTTGGTGTATCTGAGGCTGTCGCAGAATCTCTTCTGGTACTTAATCCAGAGACTAAAGAGATTGAGCCAAATCTGGTTACTGCTCTGCCTACCGTATCTGATAATGGACTCACCTACTCTTTTGAGCTTAAAGAAGGTGTCAAATTCCACAACGGAGAAACCCTTAAGTCATCTGACGTTAAGTACACCTTAACTCGTATGTTCCTTCCTGCAACAAAGGCAACATCAATTGACTCTTATGCCTATATTGAGGGTGCAAAGGACATTATTGCTGGCACTACCGAAGAACTTTCCGGCGTTGTAATTAAGGATGATCGTCACTTTGACATTAAGTTGACACAGCCTTATTCAACCTTCAACGCAATTATGGCTCAGTTCTATGCTGTTATTTACCCAGAGAAGGCCTGCAAAGAAGCTGGTGAGGCATGGGGAACTGAGACTAACTTCATTGGCACTGGTGCCTATAAACTTGTCTCTAACGACAGTACTACTGAGGTTGTTCTTGAGGGCTTCTCTGACTATCACCAGGGCAAGCCTGGCCTAGATGAGCTCAGATTTGTCTATATCGATGATGCCAATACTCGTATTCTTAACTATAAGAATAATGATGTTGATCTGGTCTTTATTTCTCAGGCTCTCATTCAGCAGTACAAGAATGATGAAGCCGTTGCAAAAGAGATTGTTTACTACACCCCAGCTTCCACACAGTTTGTAAACTTGAACCTCAAGAGCGAGAACCTCAAGGATGTTCGTGTTCGACAGGCTCTCTCTATGGCTATTGATAGGGACACCATCTGCAGCACTATTTTCTCTGGTGTTGCTAAGCCTGCTAAATCGTTCATTCCTTCTTCTGAGACCGGCTATAACGAGTCCGCTCCAGAATTTGAGTACAACGTAGACAAAGCAAAGCAGCTTCTTGCAGAGGCTGGTGTTTCTAATCTCACTCTTACTGCGCAGGTAAGAAGCCAGGATCAGAATCTTATGGTTGCTCTTCAGGATGCCTGGGCACAGATTGGTGTTACTTGTAACGTCAGCGTCATTGACTCCGGCGTTTGGAGCGATGCACGCACTAACGGCGACCTTGAGGTCACCCTTGTCACCTGGTCCACCCTTTCGTTCCAGGGCATTGAGCACATGGGCTCCTACTTCCGCTCTGACCGTGCAGCAAAGAAGTCTTCCTTCTACAGCAGTACCGAGTTTGACAACCTGGTTGACCAGGCTCGCCTTACCGTTAACAACAACGACAAAGTACTTGAGCTCACCCGTCAGGCAGATAGCCTCATGACTCACACTGACTACGCATGCCTGCCTATCGACTGGCCACAGATGCCTTACGCTCTAAAGCCAGAGTTTAGTGGCCTCACCGTTTTGGTTAACCCGCACTTCGAGAAGGTTCAGAAGAAGTAAGGTTTCCTACACCCAAAAACAAAGGCGAGAAGATCGATCGGTCTTCTCGCCATTTTTGTGTTTATAAGCCTTTATAAGGCACGACAATGCCGCGCGCTACTCGGAAATCTTCTCCTCAAGATGCGCTTCTTCTACGGCCTTCTGTGCCGCCTCGATGGCATGGGCAACCTGTGGTGTGCGATCAACATTAGAGAGCGATGCGTCGTACAAATGGCACGCACAGAAATGGCCTGACTCAGCTTCGATACGTTCAGGAACGCGCTCGGAACAAACTTTCATTGCCTTAGGACAGCGCGTGTGGAACACGCAGCCTGAAGGTGGGTTTGCAGGGCTTGGAACATCACCTTGGAGGATGCGCTTCTCCTGGATACGCTCGTGGCGAATACGAGGAATAACATCAAGAAGTGCCTGCGTATAGGGGTGCAGTGGCTTTGTGAAGAGTGCATCCTTTGTAGCAAACTCCATCTGATGACCCAGGTACATAACCATAACGGTATCTGCGATGTGGCGGACAACCGAGAGATCGTGGCTGATAAAAATATAGGCCAGACCGTGCTCTTTCTGCAGCTCTTCAAGCAGGTTAATTACTTTTGCCTGAACAGAAACGTCTAGGGCAGAAACAGGCTCATCGCAGACAACAATCTCTGGCTCAAGCACAATAGCGCGAGCAATACCAATACGCTGACGCTGACCACCCGAGAACTCGTGAGGATAGCGATACTTGAACTCAAGGTTAAGGCCAACTTCTTCCATAACCTCTTCAATGCGAGCGTCGCGCTCTGCTTTTGTCTTATACGTGCCTGCAATATCAATAGGCTCGCCAATGATATCCATGACTGTCATACGAGGGTTCAAAGAGCTGTAAGGGTCCTGGAAGATAAGTTTCATCTTTTGACGAGCTCGCTTGAGATCTTCGCCCTTAAGTGAGGTGAAGTCTTCCCCATCAAGCTCAACCGTACCAGAAGTTGGCTCGGTGAGGCGCAGTACGCACTTGCCTGTTGTGGACTTTCCGCAGCCAGACTCACCAACAATAGCCAGGGTCTCTTTACGCCTAAGGTCAAACGAAACATCCTCAACAGCATGAACCGAAGCGTTAGAACGACCAAAAACACCGTTTTTGATGGGGAATCGCTTGACCAAATTCTTTACGGACAAGATAGTTTTCTCGCCAGAAAGGTCTTTGACGTCTGTGTTCTTCTCTTCTGCCATGACTACTCACCCCACTCATCAGTGTATTTCCAACAGCTGACAGTATGGCAATTGTCTTCACCGACAGCAGTCAAGCCAGGACGACGATTCTTACAAATGTCCTTAGCAAACGGACAACGTGGATGGAACGGGCAACCAGAAGGCATATGCGAAAGCATAGGAACGCTACCAGGAATTGCATAAAGTTCTTTAGTGTGCTCATCAAACGATGGAATAGATGCAATCAGGCCCTGAGCATAGGGATGCAGAGGGTTAGTAAAGAGCTCTGCAGACTGTGCATACTCAACGCGATGACCAGCGTACATAACAAGGACCCAGTCGGCCATCTCAGAAACAACACCCATGTCATGCGTAATCAACATAACAGCGGTGCCCAGATCTTGCTTCATGCGATCGATAATCTGCAGAATCTGAGCTTGAACTGTTACATCCAAAGCAGTTGTTGGCTCGTCGCAGATAAGCAGCGAGGGCTGGCAAGCTAGTGCCATAGCAATCATGACACGCTGACGCATACCGCCAGAAAGCTCATGTGGATATGACGAGAAGATCTTCTCTGGTGCAGGAATGCCCACCAGCTTAATCATATCAAGAGCCTTCTGATCCGCCTCTTCTTTGCTCATGTTGGGATTATGAACAAGAATTCCTTCACGAATCTGTAGACCAGATTTCATGACAGGATTCAAAGAGGTCATAGGCTCCTGGAAGATCATTCCAATGCGATTACCACGGAAGTCACGCATGCCGCCTCGAGGAAGCTGAGTCAGATCAGTGCCCTCAAAAATAATTTCTCCGCCGGTAATCTGTGCAGGAGGTGTAGGAAGTAGTCCCATGACAGATAGAGCCGTCATGGACTTACCGCAGCCGGACTCCCCTACTACCGCAAGCGTCTCACCTTTTCGCATAATAAATGAGAGGTCACTTACTGCAGGAAGCGCGCCATCTTCGGTGAAGAGCGTGACGTCAAGATGATTCACGTCGAGAAGAACGTTCTTTTTGCACTGCTCTTCTCGCTCTCTTTGAGCCGTCTCTTGTGCAAGCTTGCGCTCCTCAAGACTGCAAAACTTCACAGCCTGACCATTTGGACCTCCAATGACATGCTCAAATGTTGCGTCTGTATTTTCTGCCATAAACGTAACCTCCTTTCTAAGAACGCATCTTTGGATCAAGGGCGTCGCGAAGGGCGTCGCCAAGCAAGTTGAAAGACATAACCGTAATGATGATGACAATACCTGGGGCAATACTGTAGAGAGGCTGTGATGCAAGGTATGGCTGAGAAGCTGCAATCATTTGACCCCAGCTTGCCTCAGGTGGCTGAACGCCCAATCCCAAGAATGACAGTGTTGCTTCAGAAAGAATGGCACTTGGAATACCCAGCGTAGAGACAACAATTAACGTAGAAATGCAGTTTGGAAGCAAGTGCTTCATGATGATGCGGAAGCTATTGCCGCCAGATAAAATACAAGACTGAATGTACTCAGAATTCTTGAGACGCATGACGTCGCCTCGAATCAGCCTTGCCGTAGTTGTCCACATCAAAAGACCCAATGCAATGTAGAGGTTGATAAGACCTGGACCCATAACAAACATAATCAAAATTGCAAAAAGCAAGAATGGGAAACTAGAGAAGACCTGGATGACAAAGGAAACAACAGAGTCGACCCAGCGGCCATAATAACCTGCTGCTACACCGGCAATAAAACCAATAAGAAGGGCAATTGCCTGCGAGACAATACCCACTGACAAAGAAATCTGGCAGCCATAGATGATACGAGAAAGGATATCTCGTCCATATTCATCGGTACCTAAAAGGTGCTCTACTGTAGGGTTTTGATTCTGAATTGCAAGGTTTTGATCCTTGTAGCTGTAAGGAGCAATCACAGGAGCAAGAATTGCAATAATCGCCAGAGCCAAAACAATGCCCAAGCAAATCATGCCCAGTTTGTTCCTCTTAAAAATGTTCCAACTAACCTGCCAGTAGCTCTGAGCACGAACCTTTTTAGTGGCAGCCTGCTCCTCTTCTTGAGCCTTGGCGGCATCCTCAAGTACAGCTTCAGTCTTTTGGACCTTCTCGCTATTTTTGTCGCTCGTAAACAAAGCCATTACTCTGATGCTTCCTCTCCAAGACGAATGCGTGGATCAACCACTGCGTACAAAATATCAACAAGCAGATAAATCACAACACAGATAATTGCCACATACATGACGCTACCTTGAATTAGCGGCAGGTCACGAGCATTAATTGCATCGATGAGCAGCTTGCCCATACCATTCATATTGAAAATCTGCTCAATAATGATGGAACCAGTAAGAATGTCTCCCAACTGGGAACCAGCAATGGTAATGATTGGAATAAGGGCATTTCTGAGCGCATGCTTCAAAACAATTGCAGGACGCCTCAAACCCTTAGCTTCAGCTGTTCTGATGTAATCCTGGTTCAAAACATCCAACATGCTAGTTCTGGTAACACGAGCAATACTTGCTGCATAACGAGAGCCCAATGCAATAACAGGAAGAACGTATGCGTTTGCTGTTTTAACACCGGAAAGCGGGAACCACTTGAGCGTCAAAGCAAAAATAATCTGAAGTACTAAAGCAACCCAAAATGAGGGGGCAGAAATGCCAAAGATTGCAGCTGACATGAGTGTTCTATCAAGCCATTTTCCGTGATTAACCGCGGCGAGAATACCCATCAAAAGGCCAAGTACTATGGCAAAGAGATAGGCAAATACCGCCAAGCGCAGCGTAACTGCCAAGGCTTTAGTTAAAAGCGCAATGACAGGACGCTTCTGGGTATAGGAGGTTCCAAAATCTCCACCAAGCATTTTTACAAACCAGTTTGCATACTGCTCTGGAATTGGCTTATCAAGACCCATGGTGTGACGCACCTGCTGAACAGTTGCCTCATCAGCCATATCGCCCATCATGACTCGAACAGGATCACCTGGGACTACATTCAAGACAAAAAACGTTAAAGCAGAGATACAGACTACAACGCTCACCGCTTGAAGGATTCGTTTGATTAGAAACGATCTCACTCCTGAGCTCCTCTCCCCTCAAGAAAATGAAGCGGCATCCAAGAACCTTAGATGCCGCTTTAAAGTTTATAGCAAAACTGCTACTTAGTTTTCTGGAACGGTGTAATCGGAATCAGATGTATCAATATCGACATCATAGAAGTGATAAATCAAGTTTCCAACCTTAGCGTTCTTAACATACTTCTTAGCAACAAAGGAGTTCTTTGGCCAGTACAGAGGAAGTGTTGCATAGTCCGTACGAGTAAGCAGGTTGTCTGCGTTCTTGTAATCCTCAGTCCTCTTGTCCTTGTTAGACTCAGAGCGACCCTCAACAAGGAGCTTGTCAAACTCTGGGTTGTTATAGAAAGAAGACTTCTTTGCAGCGTTAGTACTGTAGAAGTAGGTGTACATGTGCTGGTCACCATCGGCAAACAGTGGATACCAAGCAAGGGTAGTAATCTGGAGGTTACCAGCGGCCCAGTCAGTATTCCAGACTGCGTTGTCCTCTACCTGAACATCAAGGGTAACGCCAACCTTGCTCCAGTACTCCTGAACAGCAACAAGGAGTTTTTCGTAAGACTTTCTAACCTTTGCAGAAAGCTTAAGGTTAGATGCACCAGCCTCAGCAAGCAGAGACTTAGCCTTCTCAGGATCATATTCAAATGCAGGTGCGCTCTTGTCGTAACCAGGTGTTGCAGGAGCAAGCCAACCACTTGCAACGGTACCGTTTCCAGAAGCAATGTTATCAACAAGCTCCTGACGGTTGATTGCCAGAGAAAGTGCCTGACGAACCTTAGGATCAGTCAGACCCAGACCCTCTTTGAGGTTAAGGTTGATGAAGTTAACGCCAAGGGTCTGATATGCGGTAATGAGGTCCTTAACGTCTGCATCCTTTGAATACTGCTGGTACAGAGAAGATGGAAGGTCGCAGAAGTCAATATCATTGTTCTTGAATGCAAGCAGCTGAGTGTTGGTGTCATCGTAGTAGTGAATACGAATCTCATCCAGTGCAGGCTTGCCGTCATGGTAGTCGTCAAAGCGCTCAAGAACAACCTCGGTAGTGTCATCATTGCTCTTGATCTTGTACTTACCAGTACCAATAAGATTAGTACCAGTACCCCAATCAGCACCAGCAGCCTCACAAGCCTTCTCTGGGAAGATACAAGCGTAAGAGATACCAAGAACGCTTACAAAAACAATGTAAGGCTGAGAAAGCGTAAAGGTAAAGTGAGTGTCATCCTGAACAGTAAGGCCCTCAAGCTCAGTGGCATTGCCAGCGAGCATCTCTGGAGCACCCTTAATCTTGTCAAAGAAGCTGGTGGAGAGAGCCTTGGTCTCTGGCTTAAACATACGCTCAAAGGTGTACTTAACATCCTTTGCGGTCAAAGTAGTACCGTCGTGGAACTTAATGCCCTCTTTGAGCTCGCACTTAAGAGTAAGACCATCAGACTCAAAGGTTGGAATCTCTTTAAGCAGACATGGAACAAGCTCATTGTCCTCAGTCCAACGAAGCAAAGACTCACAAATAGAGTCTGCAACACATGCGGACTGTGAGTTGTTTGCGCGCTGCATATCAAGACCCTGCTTAGAATTTGCGGAGCCGTAGCGAAGAATCTTCTTCTTATCAGAAGCCACAGAAGTATCAGTGGAGGAAGGATTGCAGCCAGCCAACATCATAGATGCGCCACCACCAGCCGCTACCATACCTGATGCCTTCAAAAAATTACGACGGCTGAGTGAATTTTCCAGCATGTTAACCCTTCTTTCTTATTAAAACGATTTATAAGACAACCCTGCTGGGGTTAGATAACTATACAAAACAATTACCAGCATTTACCTATATATACCTAGGATGAAATAGACATGAAACATTAAATTGTGACGATAATAGCAAAATTTATTTACCTGCGTATTTTGTTTAACTATATAGAAATTAGCTATATACAAGAATAAATAATGACTAACTATTTTTGGACAGTTGTCCGTTTTATCTAGAAAAATATTGGCAAGCACCTAAATGGTGCTTGCCAATACAAAGCAATCTGACAAGAAAACTCTCTTTTCTTCATGCTTACGCTCATGAAACTAATAGAAATTATCCGATTGCCGTTGTGAATAATCATAAAATTTTAAAGAGATTACGCAGTTTTATTTATCGCAAGCTATCCTACTTACACAAAACATATGGAATGGAGATATTTATTAAACTCATGAAAAAAGAGACGCCATCTTACGATGACGTCTCTTGTAAATTGCCTGTATCTACGCGAAGCGTATTACTACTCTGCAGCCTCTTCGGTCTGCTCAGCTGTTGCCTCAGCCTCAGACTCAACCAAGTGAGCCTCAAGATCAGCCTCAGCTGCAGCTGCTGCAGCCTCTGCTGCTGCACGCTCTTCCTCAGGAAGTGGAGTGACCTCAATGTCAATTCCAAGAGTCTCTGCAGCTGCCTTCATAGACAGAGAAATGCGACGACGGTCAAGATCAATCTCCATGACCTTTACCTGCACAACATCGCCAACCTTGCAGACCTGGGATGGAGCGGTAACGTGCTGCTTAGCCATCTCGGAGATGTGGACAAGGCCCTCAACGCCATTACCAAGGTCAACAAATGCACCGAAGGTAACAAGCTTGGTGACAGTGCCCTCAATGATAGCGTCAACTGGGTACTTGGAAACAAGTACGCGCCATGGATCCTCGGAGGTCTGCTTGAGACCAAGGGAGATGCGCTCACGGTTAAGGTCAACGTCGAGAACCTGAACCTCAACCTCCTGGCCAACCTTAACAACCTCAGATGGGTGGTTAACGTGGTTCCAAGAAAGCTCGGAGATGTGGACCAGACCGTCAATGCCGCCAAGGTCAACAAATGCACCAAACTCAACGATGGAGGAAACGTTACCCTTGAGCTTCATGCCAACCTGAAGCTTGCCCAGGATGTCCTGACGCTCTGCCTTACGAGCCTCCTCAAGGACAATACGGCGAGAAAGAACAACGTTGTTACGGTTACGATCCATCTCGATAACACGAGCCTCAATACGAGTGCCCATGAATGTACCAAGATCCTTGACACGACGAAGGTCAACAAGGGATGCAGGCAGGAAGCCACGGAGGCCGATATCAAGAATCAGACCGCCCTTAACAACCTCAATAACCTCACCCTCAACAGTCTCACCGGCGTTGAACTTATCCTCAACTGCCTTCCAAGCACGCTCGTACTCAGCGCGCTTCTTGGAGAGAACCAGACGACCCTCTTTGTCCTCTTTCTGAAGAACGAGAGCCTCGACGTCCTCACCCAGGGAGATAATCTCTGCTGGGTTAACGTCTTTACGAATAGAAAGCTCACGAGCAGGAATAACGCCCTCAGACTTGTAGCCAATGTCTACGAGGACCTCATCGCGCTCAATTTTGACGACGGTACCGTTGACAAGATCACCCTCATCAAAATCGGTAACAGTGCCATCGATCAGGCTGTTCATTTCCTCGTCGGAAATTTCATCCAAAGAGAAGATGGACGAGTTCTGAATCTCACTCAAAGGTGGACCCCTTCCAAAACGGGGCCCCGGTCAACATGATTGCTGCCAGAGTGCCAATACGTGGGCTTCTCTACTCGGAAACTTACATGCTCTCGGGGGCCGACAGATACAATGTATGGCCTGATGCCATACGGGCAATAGGATAGCGCTCTTCAGCTGATTAAACAAGCCAAAGAGCGCTACTTTGCACAGGTATTACGCAAGTTTTACAAAATTTTTCCAAAATTTTGTACCTACGTACTATTTTACTTACTGTACTTATGCAAGAAGACGATAGCCTTCTTTCTCTACAACGCTACGATACGTGTCTACATCAATGGGATTCTTGCTAAGAACACGCGCCTGACCACCAGCGAGCGTAACCTGCGCCCAGGTACCCTCAATGCTATTAAGAGCACGAGTCACATGATTAACACAGTTCTGGCAGGTCATACCACCAATCTCAAATGTTTGTACATACGGATAATGTGATTCATCTGAGTCTTCTGGACCATCTACAGCAGCAACTTGTTCTGTATTACACGTAGTAACACCTGTTCCTTCATCGGAACAACAACCTTTCTTACCTGCAGCAATTCCATACACACGATAAACCGCATAACCACAAATTAAAAGAACAGCGACAATTACAATGATATTGATTGGTGACATACAAGACTTCCCTTCTGTTACTGTTTTTACTACCCATCATGCTCTTGATTATTCAAAAAATGATGATCTTCTCGCAAAATTTAACAGCAACAGCAAAAATTGTACTGCAGTTTAAGCAGAAAGCTTTGCAGCAAGACCACGAAGAGCCTCAAGAGCCTCGTCATCTGGCTCAAGATTACAAATAAACGTCTCAACAACGTTAACGCCTTCAGACTCTGCGTTCTGCTTCCAGGTCTCCATCCACTCACCTGTTCCCCAGTCATAGGAACCAAAGAGAACAGTTGGCTTCTGGCCAAGCTTACCAACACAGTCATTGAAGAGCTCCTCAAAATCAGGATCAAGCTCCTCGTCGCCCATTGCAGGACATCCAAAAGCAAATGCATCGTACTGATCACACATATCAGCAGAGAATTCAGAAGACTCAATAGCCTCAGTATCTGCTGCACCAGCAATCTCTTTTGCCATTGCCTCAGTATTGCCCGTCATGGACCAATACACGACTGCTACTTTACTCATACCATTCCTCCTTCTGTGTCCAGGTTCCCCCCTGGAAAGCCACACATTACTTTCAATACCTCACAAGAAATCCAGAAGCACCCTTATGCAACCTGATATTTCTTGGCATTGCCATACGATACGAGAATCTGAGCGAGAGATTCTCCTTGATAAAACCGATGTTTACAGTGCTCTTCCGCCTCTTTGAGTTGTTCTAAGCGCAGGCGCGTCTCTGACGTGTTGTCATACACCTTCCACGCACCAGTAAAAAGCTCTAACTGACCGTTAATAAAACCTTGCACGTCAGCAAGTGGATAACCTAGAACAAGTCCAATCTCATGTGGAAACGCGCATCTTTTTGAATGAAATGCAGAAATTCTTGAACGCATGCTCTTCATCAGTGCTTTTACCGACTCAGTTGGATGACCAAACGATGCCAAAAACTCTCTATGCTCTGGTTTGGCGAGAATATCCTCCACAAGTGCAGGTCTATAAGCAACGAAGGATACTTTTCCACCCGAAATAGCAGAAGTTGCTAAAAGGGTCACACCAAACAAAGAAAGCTCGTGAGTGGCGCTGCACAAAAAGGATCTGAGTGTGGAACTGGTACAACTTACGCTTGCACAAGAGTTACACAACTTATGTGAGGTAAAAGAAAAAAGAGCAGCTGGTTTCATATGCACAATTACTCCTGCAGCGCAGCGTACAAAGGTTGCCGCAAATTCATGACAAAGCTCAGGAGTATAGGTTGTTCTTGCACTTGTGCTAGAAGAGACGGAATCAAATACATACGTAGAGGGAGTGACAGCGCTTTGGAGCAAGAGATTTTCAGTAGAAGTCAAATAATCCATGCCACGCCTACTCCCTTCGAAAAAGCGCGCCGCCGACTTAAAGGGAGCCGACGGCGCCGGAATTCCGGACCCTTGGAGAGGGGAAAGGTTCCGGACTGATAAAGCAAAAAAGTAGAAAGGTTCTCAAACTCACAGATGATACATAAACAAGTTAACCATATCTAACTATCTAAAGTGTAAGACTTAGCTAACTATTTGCAAGTGATAAACCAAAATATTTTTTACTTTTTTGGATGAAAAAAGCTCTTGTTTCTCTTTTGCAAGAAACAAGAGCTTGTGAGCAGTTCATCGACAGCTTAACTGCGCCAAAATACTTTCTAGGCAGCTTGTCCATCTGTCAGAAGCATCTTTACCTCTGAGGGAACATAAAGATTATGAGCTGCAGAGGAAAGCAGTGACCTGGTATTAGCAAGCGTAACCGAAAGCGTCAAAAGGTTATGAAGGTATGCAGCAGTGCTTACCGTTATAAGACTTGCAACACCTGCGGCGATGAAGGAGCTGTTCAGAGCAACAATCAAGCGATAGTCAGCGTGAATTCTCTTCATTACCTGCTGGCCTAAAAGACGCATGATAACCAAGGACTCGAGAGAATCATTCCTGATTGAAATATCAGCAACAGCACGAGCGATATCAGTTGCATCAGACAGTGCCAGTGAGACATCGGACACAGCCAATGCAGGTGAATCGTTGATACCATCGCCTACCATTGCAACGGTGTAACCCTCCTGCTGGAACTTCTTAACATACTCGCACTTATCCTCTGGGAGAATCTGTGCTACATAGTCATCAAGACCAAGCTTCTGAGCAACACTTGCTGCAACATTCTCGGAGTCGCCGGTCAGCATAACCATACGCTTAACGCCAAGTGCGCGAAGCTGCGTAATAGTTGCTGCAGCATCTTCTCTAATAGGGTCGGTAATACAAATTGCTGCAATCAGCCTGGAATCCTCGGACATAAAGATAATGGACGAGGTTGGAGCAATCTGTGCGAGATCGTCCTGAATTCCCTCCGGCATTGGAGTTCCTTCATCGTCAAAAATGAAGTGAGCAGATCCAATACAGACCTCTTTGTCATTTACCTTAGTACGGATACCGTGGGCAACAACGTATTTAACCTCAGCATGGAACTCATCCTTGTGCTTCAAGCCACGAGTCTTAGCCTCGTTGACAATCGCACGAGCCATACTGTGTGGGAAATGCTCCTCAATACAAGCAGCAAGACGCAGTAGCTGATCCTCAGTGCGATCACAGAAGCTAACAATGCACTCAACATGTGGAACAGCCTTGGTCAGCGTACCTGTCTTGTCAAAGACGATAAGATCTGCTGCGGCGATCTTCTCGAGGTATTTTCCGCCCTTTACGGTCATGCCAAACTTAGCAGCCTCATCCATGGCGCTTGCAACCGCAACAGGAGTGGAAAGCTTAATAGCGCAGGAGTAGTCAACCATAAGAACGGTCATGGCCTTAGTAATGTTGCGCGTGAGACCCCAAATGCCAAAGAATGCAAGGAAACTGTAAGGAACCAAAGCATCAGAAAGACGCTCTGCCTTTGACTGTGCACCTGCCTTAAGCTCTGAGGACTGCTCGACCATATCAACAATATTATCGATACGAGACATTCCTGGAGGAGCCGTGACGCAGACCATAAGGTCTCCGTCTTCAAGTGCAGTACCAGCGTAAACAGTAGAGCCAACCTCTTTGGTAACAAGACGCGACTCGCCTGTCATGGCGGCCTCATTCATCTGGCCGACGCCTTCAACAACCTTACCGTCAACAGGAAGAACACCGCCAGCGCGCTGATGCAAAATCATGCCTTTCTCGACCTCAGAAAGAGCAATGACAACATCTTTGCCATCAATGCGAGCCCAAACGTTCTCAGAGCGCGTAATGAGGCCATCACGCAGTGCAAGACGAGCACGGCTTGCCACGTGGTTCTCCATAGTTGTAGAAAGCTCAAGCAAGAACATGACAGTAGAAGCATCTGCCCACTCATTCCTCAGAATAGAAGTGGTAATTGCAGTTGCATCCAAAACCTCAACAGTAAGTTCTTTCTTGAGCAGGCGCTTAACGCCTTCTACGACAAATGGAATTGCACGGAGAATGACATAGGCGTAGTTTGCAACTGCTGGAAGAGGCAAAGAGCGCATAATCCAGCGGCGAGCAAACGTAGTCACAACTTCCATCTGGAAGCGGTTGTTCTCAAGTGCCATCTCAATAGAGCTGCAGAAATCTTCAAGACCCGCCTCTTCTTCTCGAGGCAAATTTAAGACATCAAAAGCTCTGACAGCAGCAAGTACCTGATTTCTCTTGAGAGGATCAAACCTCAGCAAAAGGGAGCCATTTGCCATGTGCACTTCTGCGTGACGAACACCATCAACACGCATCAGCTCATAGGAAATTCCGCGGGCTTCAGCCTCATCAATATGACCCAGGTCGCATTTTGCACGAATGCGACCTGAGATTTCATTAGTAATTGTGAAGCGCATAAACTATGCCTGTGCGCCCTCTGCGTCGACCTGCTTGGTAACCTCAGCGCGGATACCCTCCTCGAGCTCAGCAAGGCGAGCGCGAACAGCAGCGTCAATCTTGGACTCACGGCGAGCCTCTGCGACAACGTCATTTGCCTCGTCAACAACGTTCTGAGTTTCTGCAGCAACGCGATCAGTTACGCGAAGGCCGCATGCAGTTGCCTTAACAGCTACCTTGTGAAGAGTACCGTTAGAAGCAAGGCCAGCAATAACGCCAGCAATTGCAGCACCGCTAGCTGCGAGACACCAATTAGTCAATTTCATAACAATCTCCTATCTGCTTTTTGCAAATTAATCGGTTAGTGACGTATTGAAGATACGGGTTTTTTGACGAAAAAACAAGTGAAAATCATTACTAATTGGTTATCCTAATGAAACAATTGTACACAAGTAATTATTTACCTGCGAAAACATTTCCCATGGTTAACCATGGTATACATATAAATTTTGTGAAGAAGCAGCATCAGGACGTTACTTAAATATTTGATATCTTGTTCATTTGGATTAACAAATATATGAAACATAACATCTACTCTGTGCCATTACTGTGGAATTTAAATTGTACACAATTTATTTGTGTTAAGCTAATCCAAGCGGGGTACACTACCCACAGAAAATAAACCATCCAATGCCACGGACTACCCAAGGCTAGTTGAAAGGAACATCATGGCCAACACCAACATCTATGACCTCTCTGTAGAAGAGCGTGACGGATCTCTTACTTCCCTCTCCTCATTTGACGGTAAGGTTCTTCTTATTGTTAATACTGCAACTGGCTGTGGTTTTACCCCACAGTATGAGGATCTTGAGCGCATTTACGCTGCTTATAAAGATCAGGGCTTTGAGATTTTAGACTTCCCTTGCAATCAGTTTGCAGAGCAAGCCCCGGAGTCCGATGAAGAGATTCACCAGTTCTGTACTATGAAGTTTGGCACCAATTTCCCACAGTTCAAGAAGGGCGACGTCAACGGAGAGACCGCAAATCCTCTCTTTGAGCGTCTTGCAACAGCTTTCCCCTTCCAAGGCTTTGGTAAGGGTATCAAGGCCCTTGCACTAGACAAATTTGCAAAGGCAAACAATAAAAAGTTTGGCGACAAGGCTTATATCATGTGGAACTTCACTAAATTCCTTGTAGATCGCCAAGGAAACGTTGTTGCCCGTTTTGAGCCAACCACCGATATGGCAGAAGTTGAGTCTGCAATTAGAAACCTACTTGCGTAAGGCGAGAGGACCGGTCCGCTCATGAGTTCTTCTCAAAAAGAAATACAGTCCGTTGCAGCCGATAGCACTTTTGCTAGCGGCTCTTCTGCACTCGACAATTCCCCCGATATCCCCGAGCTTCTCCTCAAAAACCAGCTCTGCTTCCCGCTCTACAGTGCCTCAAAAGAAGTGGTGCGAAGGTATACGCCGCTACTTAAGCCCTTTAATCTAACGTATACACAATACATTGCCATGATGGCGCTTTGGGAGCATGAATCCTTGGATGTCAAAACCTTAGGTGAGCTTTTATTTCTTGATTCAGGTACTTTAACCCCACTTCTCAAAAAGCTTGAAGAGAAAGGTTTTGTCCTGCGTCAAAAAACAGGTAAAGACGGACGTCAGCTGATTGTTTCTCTTACCCAAAAAGGCAAAGACCTTAGGCGAGAAATTCAAGTGGTCCCACATCAGATTGGCTCATGCGTTAATCTCTTGCCCGAAGAAGGCGCTGAGCTTAAACGATTGCTTTTAAAGGTTCTTTCTAACGTTACAGAAAGCTAGTTTTACTATGACCCAATCGCAGGTAACTATAACCTCTTCTGAGCGCGAAGCCGCCATTGTACGCACCAGTGCCATTGGTATTGCAGCCAATATTGCCCTTGCAGCATTCAAAGCTACCGTGGGCATTTTATCCAACTCAATTGCTGTTACTCTTGACGCAGTAAATAATCTCTCCGATGCAATCTCATCAATCATTACCATTGTGGGAACAAAACTATCTAACAAAAAAGCTGATCGTGAGCACCCCTTTGGACACGGACGCATTGAATACATCACTACAACAGTAATTGCCGCAATCATTATGTATGCGGGCATTTCTTCACTTATTAAATCTATCCAAGACATTATGGATCCTGTAACACCAGACTATAGTCCCCTGTCTTTAGTCATCATTGCAGTAGCTGTGCTAGTAAAGATTATTTTGGGTCACTACGTCCGCTCTATAGGTAATCGCGTAAACTCCGACACCCTTATTGCTTCGGGTTCTGACGCACTTTTTGACGCTACGCTTTCCACTTCTGTTTTAGCAGCTGCACTTATTTTTATCTTTACAAAAATTAACCTTGAAGCATACGTAGGGGTTGTTATCTCTGCATTCATCATTAAAGCTTCAATTGAGTTGTTACAAGGTTCTATTAAAGAAATTATTGGCATGCGTCCCGATGCAACTCTTTCAACGCTCATTTATGACATTGTAAAAGAAGACCCAGATGCAGAGGGTGTTTACGATCTTATTATCCACAGCTACGGCCCAGACAGATTTGTAGGCTCATTTCATACTGAGGTTCTTGATACTACTTCAGCCATTGAGATTGATGCGATGACTCGTCGCCTGAGTACAGAAATTTTTAGGCAAACTTCAGACAAAATCATTATTTCAGCTATTGGTATTTATGCGAGAAACACTACCGATAATCGCATTGTAAAAATGCGTACTGAAGTAACTGAAATGGCTTTAGCTCATGAAGGTGTTCTTCAAGTTCATGGTTTTATTGCTGACATTGAAAATCAATTTATGGCCTTTGACACTGTTATTGAGTTTGGTTATGACGGCAAGCAAATTGTTCACGATATTATTCATGAAGTAGAAGCAGCCTACCCTGACATGAACGTCTCGGTTCTTTTGGACCGCGATACAAGCGATCTTTCTGAACATGAAGAAGACAGAGACTTGCACTAAAAGCAAATAAATACATCTTAAAAAGGGGCGAGCCGCCGACACCCAGAGTCAGCGGCTCGTGTTCTACGCTCGCAAGAAAGGGAGAGGGTCTTTCTCCGAGCTACGGGAACCTGAATGAAGCAAGCAAGTAAATTGCTTAAAAACATAGTAAGTTAACCGAGGAAAACTTACAAGAATCTTTTCAAATTTTTTATCTAATTTTGTAAACTCTACAAAAAGTTAGACTAAGTTTACATGTCTATGGATTTTTATCTTATATCAAGAAAGTCCGAGATAAATGTGTATTCTCGACCTTGTTTTTGAATAATCTTTTCAAATAAGGGTTCATTACTTATTTTGAGGTTCTCCATCTTGTACTTACGTAGAGTAAACTCGCTTTGAATCACAAGAGAAGTCTCATCAGCTGTTATTGCGTTGACATGATGATCTATTTCTGTCGGATTGCTAAGCGCTTCTCCTTCAATTGAATATAACTGCAGTGAAGTGTTAGAGGAAGAGCTGCCATTCCATGGTTGATTTACAACAAGAATCTTGTCTCCAATACCAGAAATCTCATAAACTAACTTTCCAGTTTTGATGTATTGAATTTCCTTTTTCTTCACATCATAGATTCCAAATCCCCTGTCATTTGAAGGCTCTGGGGAGCTGGAGTACCAAGGGAAGAAAATTTTATCTCCAATTAGTTTTGGCCGGAAAACAACAACATATTTTGGCTCTAACTGTACTTTCTTTATTTCTTCTAAATCAAGAGAGTAGTGCGTCAAATAACAGTTATCAAAATTTGAATCACTTTGTGAAAAAGTAACGACGTCATTAGTTGTGCAAATAAGTGAGCAGTCATGTTCCTTTTTAATCTCAATTTTTTTCAAATCACCTGTCTGACGATTAACTCGTATTACATTCATACATCCATTAAGGTTATTTAACGAGAAAACATACTGACTGTTACATCCACATTCTTCGAGAGAGCTTACCTGCACATCGTAAGAAGAAACTCGACCATTAACTGCGGATATTAGGCGAATATAATGATCTGCTGCGATACCATTTATTCCTTTAGGAGCAATACAAATCGATCTCTCAAATACCTGGGAGACAGTAACTCCGTTACTTATCATTGCAAATGGCAACTCTAGTGTTGCAACTTTTTCTAATGACTCATCGAAAAAGATTGCCCGACTATGAGGGAGATCTCCTTGCGTTTCTAGAGCACAATATGATGCGTGTTCTAAAGACCCTATTAAAGGATATGAGCTTGTGGAGCGTTCAATATTGTCACAACTAGATAAAGCTATGGCACAAAAGCTCATGAGTCCTGTTCTTAATAGCCCTCTTCGAGTAATCATCTAGAATGCCTAAAGATTACTCTTGTTTGATTTGACTCCACTAGAGCAACAGGCCAAAGTAATCTTTCTTCAAACGGTGAAATTTGGCCATCGATTGCATAAATATTAGTGGGAGTAATAAAGATAAATAAAACAGCAACTAGTATTAGAGATAAACCAGAAGTGCATTTTTTAAACATGACTACTCCCTTCTCTTTCTTACATAATCTCATTGATAATTTATATAAACAAAAAATTTTACGCTGAATGGTATCTTTTAAAACGTGAATGGTTGAATTCACTGTCGATAATATCCTTATTTGCATTTCAAATAATTACTATACAACCTGCATATCACCTTGGAAACTACAACAAAATGAATTGATTTTAAAGTTAATACAAACAAAATCCCCCACACCAAATTGGCGTGGGGGATCAGGTCAGCTTACTAAGCTAGTAATAGCTTATGCCTTTGCAGCCTCGGTAAGGCTGGTGAGGATCTTATCGTTCTTCTTATCCCACTTTGGAGCAGGACGGAAGAGCTGGAAGAGTATTGCTGCCAAGAAGGCAAAAGCAATAACAGTCCAGATACCGAAGGAACCAAGAACGAAGAACTCCCAGAGCTGGTTGATGATAAGACCAACAACCCATGCGAATACGCACTGATAGCCAATAGCAAACCAGAACCACTTAGAGTCATTCATCTGACGACGGATGGAACCAACTGCAGCGAAGCAAGGTGCGTCAAGCATGTTGAAGGCAACAAATGCGCACATTGCACCAACATGAAGAATGCCACTAGCATCGGTGAACATACCAGCGAAGCCGGACCACATGGTAACGGACTTCTCGCTTGCATCACCAAGACCGTAGAGAACACCAAAGGTAGAGACAAGGTTCTCTTTTGCGATCAGAGCGGAGATGGAAGCTGCAGTTGCCTGCCAGTTTGCAAATCCAAGAGGAGCAAAGATAACACCAATGAAGCCACCAACAGCTGCAAGCAGGGAGAAGTCCATGACATTCTCAGGAGCGCCCTCGATGCTTGGAAGGTAACCAAAGACGCCGTTTGCGCCCTCCCAGGTTGCCCAACCAAAGTTGGAAAGAACCCAGATACCAATAGCCGCTGCGAAGATGATGGTACCAGCCTTAAGGATGTATGCAGAGATACGCTCCCAAACGTGCATTGCCCAAGACTTAAGAGAAGGCATGTGGTAATCAGGAAGCTCCATAACAAATGGTGCAGGCTCGCCCTCAAATGCCTTAGTCTTCTTCAGCATGATTGCAGAAATAACAATCATTGCAACGCCAAGGAAGTAGAAAGCAGGAGCAACCCACCAAGCAGAAGAGCCACCAATAAGAACACCCATAACCAAAGCAATGATCGGCTGCTTTGCGGAACAAGGAATCATGGTGGTGAGCATTGCAGTCATACGGCGGTCCTTCTCATTCTCAATGGTACGAGTAGAAAGAACGCCAGGAACACCACAGCCAGAAGAAATCAGAAGTGGAATGAAGGACTTGCCGGACAGGCCGAAGCGACGGAACACACGGTCCATAACAAAGGCAACACGGCTCATGTAGCCGCAGTCCTCAAGGAAGGACAGCATAATGAACAGAACAAGCATCTGTGGGATGAAACCAAGAACAGAACCAACGCCACCAATGATACCGTCAACAACAAGACCAGTAACAACGGGGCTTGCACCAGCACCCTCAAGAGCGCCGCGAACAAGATCAGGAATACCCGGAACAAACATACCGTACTCAGATGCCTCTGGCTCGGTAGCAGCACCCTCAACAGCAGTCTTAAAGCCTGCAATAGTTACGCCACCCAGAGTCTGAAGCTCCTGACCCTCAGCAAGGATTGGGTTGCCATCTGCATCAACCTGAAGAGGATTATCGTCGGTATCAACGAAATTACCGTTCTCGTCATGGACAGGTGCACTCAGAGCAACAGTGCTCTTCTTGGCAGCCTCTTCCTCAAAGTTAGTAATAGCCTCAGAATCCCACTCTTTTGCCTCAATAGCAGCGCGGACCTCAGTGGTATCAATACCATCCTCATCAGCAGCATTGAGATAGGCATCAATCTGATCACCATAGTGGTGAGAGTCAAACTCTTCCTTTGCCTCGTTGTACTCGGCGTCGCCGATACCCATGAAGTGGAAACCCTCGCCAAACAGGTTCTCATTGACCCAATCAGTAGCTCCAGTACCAACGGTAGAAATGGAGATGAAGTAAACAAGAGCCATGATGATGACGAAGATAGGAAGACCAAGGATACGGTTAGTAACAACACGGTCAATCTTCTCGGAAGTAGTCAGATGCTTTGGAGCCTTCTTGACGCAAGCTGCCATAACGCCAGCAATCCACTCATAGCGGTCAGAGGTGATGATAGACTCAGCATCGTCATCACGAGACTGCTCAACGGCAGCGATAATCTGCTCGAGCTCTGCGGTCTTCTCGGAAGTAAGGTTCAGAGGAGCAATTGCATTTGCATCGCGCTCGAAGACCTTAATGGAATACCAACGGGACAGGGTTGCAGGAGCAAGATCCTCGATTGCAGCAGCAATCTTGCCAAGGGCCTCTTCAACCTCTGGGGAGAAACACTTAACACCCTCAGCAGGAGTTCCTTCTTGGCCAGCCTTAATTGCCGTATTTACCAGAGTATCAATGTTCTTGTTACGAAGTGCGGAGACCTCAATAACCTCAACGCCAAGCTGCTTAGAGAGCTCTGCGGTATCGATTACGTCGCCAGACTCCTTAAGAAGGTCAACCATGTTAAGGCCAAGAACAACAGGGCGGCCAGCCTCAAGAATCTGAGTTGTCAGATAGAGGTTACGCTCCAAGTTGGTGACATCGAGAAGGTCAATAATGGCGTCAGGACGCTCATTAATGAGGTAATCACGAGTTACCTGCTCCTCTGGTGAATAAGGAGACAAAGAATAAATACCAGGAAGGTCGACAAAGGTGACGTCCTTATCAGCGCGCCAATTTGCCTGCTTCTTCTCAACGGTAACGCCTGGCCAGTTGCCGACGTAACCGTTTGAGCCGGTGAGCTCATTAAATAGGGTGGTCTTACCGCAGTTTGGGTTACCTGCAAGACCAATGATGGTTTTTTGTGCCATTAGGCTTCCTCTACCTTGTGAACGTCTACTACTTCAATGCTTGCAGCTTCATCCTTGCGGATAGAAAGCTCGTAGCCGCGAACTGTGAGCTCAATTGGATCTCCCAGTGGTGCTACCTTTTTGACGTGAACCTCAGTGCCCTTAGTAAGGCCCATGTCCATGATGCGACGTTTCACGGCGCCTACACCCTTTAGCGCAGCAACCGTGCAACTCTCCCCCACCTTAACGTCTCTCAGAGTTGCCATAACCTTCCTTTCAACGAAACACGTATTAAAAGCTGCAGATTATACCAGCAGCGCAATACAACAAAGTACTGTTTAAAGAGGAGAAACCATAACGTGCGACGACATCTGGCGGTTTAATCCAAGTCGTGCACCCTTCACGTTTACAATAACGTCTCCGTTAACGCGTGAAATAACTTTTACCTCTGCACCTTCAACAAATCCAAGTGTAGAAAGGTGCTGACGAAGGTCAGAAGCACCCTTAACCGCTACGATTAAAGCAGTCTCTCCCTCACCAAGCATGGCAAGAGGTAGTACTGGACCAGAAGCCACAGAATCCTGTGAGGTCTTTTCTGTATCCATGCATCCTCCCAAAGTAGTAGTTGGCAAACTTAGTATGCCAATTCAAACTTATCCTTCATAAGTATCATCTAAAAGTTAATGCAATTCAACTTTCAATTAATAAATAAACTAAAAAGAAGGCGAGAAACGCCGTCTACCGGTGGTTTCTCGCCTTTAAAATATTGCATTTTTATTTCACGCAGAGCTATTTATATAGAACTATGCATGATTTTTGCTGCATAAAAGCCCAAATATATACTTTGTATCAACCTGTATTCTGCAAGCCTGCCGCAACTCCAGACACCGTACACAAGATAAGGTAGGTAATGTGTGCACGCTCCTCTGGAGTAAGCATATCATCTCTTGTGCGAAGCTCAGACAGGGCATGCACCTGAGTAACCGAGAGAATATTAACAAACGGCAAACGCAGGCGGATAACAGGTCCAAGTACGCGACGGTTCTCCAAAGGCCACTTATTGCCCGTAATATCCAGCACCCACTTACGTGTGAGCGCCATCTCAGAAAGAACCATCTCTGAAAGCTCAGGACGATCTCCCAAGGCCAGGTAAAGTCTTGCAATACGAGCATCAATCTTTGAGATAGACATCTCGATGTTATCGATAAAGGTGGTGAACAGAGGCCACTCTCTATATGCCTCGCGAAGGCGCTCGATATCCCCTACCACCTCGCAGGCACTGCCCAGTCCGTACCAAGCGGCAAGGTTAATACGAGCTTGTGACCACGAGAAAATCCATGGAATAGCACGCAGATCATCAAGGGATTTTGCGCCAAGACCACGTTTTGCAGGTCTTGAACCAATGGGGAGAAGACCAATCTCTGTCAACGGAGTTACCACAGAGAACCACTCTGCAAAGCCTTCGGAGTGGATAAGCTCTAAGAAGCGCTGCTTGGAAGCCTGATCAAGCTCTGAGGCAAGCGAAGCAAACTTGACGTCTGTCTGGGTGTTCTTCTGCTCAATAGAGGGAGCCATCTGAAGCAGCGTTGCACCCGCAACGGACTCTACGTGACGACGAGCAAGCGTTGGATCACCGTAGCGAGCAAAGATAACTTCTCCCTGCTCAGTAAGTTTAAAGCGACCGTTGACTGAGCCTTTGGGCTGAGAAAGAACAGCACGGTTTGCAGGTCCGCCACCACGACCAACGGCACCGCCACGACCATGCATCAAAATGAGGTCAATATAGTTCTTCTGTGCCCACTCTGCCAAAGCTGCCTGAGTCTTATGCAAAACGAGGGTAGCAGTGGTTGGCCCCTCATCCTTTGAAGAGTCGGAATAGCCCAACATAACCTCTAGCTTGCGATTTGTTTGATTCAGACGTGCCTGTACCTCAGGAAGCTGAATAACTTGGTCAAGCGTTGCAACGGCGTTTTCAAGGTCTTCAATCTGCTCAAACAGAGGAATAACGTCAAGTACAGGTACGTCTTCCTCGTTAGTAAACGCAAGACGTGCAAGCTTGTAAACATTCTCCACGTCCTGAGCAGACTGCGTGAACGAAATAATATAACGACGAGCAGCGTTAACGCCATTCTTCTTCTGGATTGAGCCAATAGCCCTAAAAGTATCCAATACCTCTTGCGTCATAGGATCAAGCTTAACGGGTTTCTCAGCAGTTGATGGATGCGCCTCAAGATCTGCTAGTGCACGCTTATGCACCAAGGAATGCTGACGGAACTCCATCTCTACCAAGTGGAAACCAAAGGTCTGAGCCTGCCAGATGAGCTTCTGAACGGGGCCATAGGCAATACGGCGGGCACCTGCCTGGGCCAGAGAATTCTGAACAACACGCAGGTCAGCAATGAACTCTTCAGCATTTTCATACATGAGGTCAGCGTTGCGCTCAACCGTTGCACTTAAACGACCAGAAATAACGCGCATAGCTGCACGATGAAGCTCAGAACCAGCCTTATCAATAGCGCGAGCAGTAAGCACCTGGCTCATCTCTACCTGCTGTGCCCAAAGATTTGCCAGCGCAGGAGATGCTGGAGTTGAAATACCATCAAGCGTGAGACCACGACTGACTTCTTTAGTTGCTTTAGCCAATGCTTGAAGTACGTGTACACGGTACTTCTCGGCAACTTGGCGAGAAACCAATGCGGTGACGTTGGGATTACCGTCACGGTCGGAGCCAATCCAGCTACCTGGGCGGAAGAATGGTGGACATACAGGAGGCACACAACCAGCGTTTTCTCCCAGCTCCCAGTTATCAAAGCGGCGATACACCGAAGGAACCATCTCAAACAACGTAGTATCAAAGATGTTAAGAACGGTGTCTGCCTCTTCCAAGGGAGTTGGCTTTTTGTGACCGATTGGAGAGGTACGGAACAGGCCGTCAATCTCTTGTAGCATGCGGCGCTCGTTTTCCATGCGAGCAGGTCCGCCTAGCTGCTGACGCTCATCAAGAAGCACCGAAATAGTGCGAATACGACGCTCGACATTTTTACGACGAGCCTCAGTTGGATGTGCTGTAAAGACTGGATGGAACTCAAGACGTTCAAGGCGAGCTCGCGCCTCTTCTGCACCGCACTCATCAATAAGCTGTTTATAAGCAACGGTAATCTCATTGATGGGGTCATCCGAAGATGTAGGCTCAACCGATGCCTCACGAGAGCGCAGGCTGGTAACACGGTAGTTCTCTTCGCAAAGATTTGCCAGATGGAAGAAGGTTACAAAGGCGCGCATCAAAAGCACGGAGTCTTCAATGCTCAGGCTATCGATAGTAGAGGCAAAACGGAGAAATGCGTTAAGTGACTCTTTTTCTGAATCCACTTTAAGTACCGCGTTAATTGCCTCAAGGAGCAAAGGTGTGCGCGTAGTTGACAGATCGTCAGGACCCGCATTGATAGCCTCAACCAGCAAGGTATCAAAGCTCTTGAGAAGATCTGGGTTGTACTCAGAAAGAACCTTTCTAACCAGACGCAGGAAAAAAGTAAGGTTATCGCGCAAAGGAGCTGGGGCTTTTAGCGCCTGAATAAGAGTACGAGCTGCAGCAATCTCATTTCCACGACGCTCAAGGAGTGTCTGTGTTACCTCGGAAGCTGCTGCTGCATCATCGATGGGTTTCTCGTCAAAAGAAGCATTGCTGGGCTCTAGATTTGAATCTTGAGGGTTGCCTGCCATGCCCATCCTTTCGTCATGTGACTCAGAGTACGTACTATCTACCATACCCATTTGTAACAATCTACGCACGATTGTTTGTCAATCTGTTACCTAATGTACATCGTGCACTACAATCGATACAACAAATATAAATTGATAGGTAAAAGTTTCTGACCGAATAAAGAAGATCTTAGGTTTGTATGTTTAACCCATTCAAGAAAAGTCGTACTGCGTACAACAATTCTTCCGTACATAAACAGGTCACACGCCTGCGAACCCCTCGCTACCAGCTTGAAGACTCCGCTGCAACCGGAGGTCAGTCAGGCATTGTTGTCACTTGGTGGACAAGGCTGCTTTCTGCCGTAGTATCTGGTGATATTGCCAATCAAAATGAACAATACCTGGCGCATCAAACATCACAGGACTATATCTTTAATGCCCTTGGACAGGGCGCCTGGGGCGCACTTTTCCCTCTTCTGACGGTTGTCTGTTCTCAGCTTGTTGGTGTTGAACAGGCTGGTCTTTTCTCTATGGCATTTGTGGTGGCAACACTTTTGTTGTTTGTTGCCCAATATGGCGTTCGAACCTATCAGGTTTCTGACTTGAACGAACAACGTAGTTTTTCTGATTATCAACTTCAGCGTGCTGCTACCGTTATTGTCATGGTGGTAGCAGGTCTTATTTGGTGTGTTTTTAAGGGTTATGCCGAGCCTATGTTCTCTATCTGTACCGGATCTTTACTCTTTAGGGCAGTCGACGGTATGGCTGACGTCTATGAAGGTCGTCTGCAGCAAAAAGATAAGCTCTACCTGGCAGGACTCAGCCAGGCGCTGAGGTGTAGTGCAAGTTTTATTATTTTTACCGTGATACTGTTTGTAACAAGAAATCTTGTATGGGCAAGCTGGGGAATGGGCATTTGTGCACTCATTACCCTTATATTTATCTCTGCTCCCCTTGCAATTCTTGAAACCGATAAAAGTGCTCGTGCAAAAATTTCTCACATTAAAGATATCTTTGTACAGTGCTGGCCTCTCTTTTTGGCGCTTTTCCTTTACAACCTCATTGACTCGCTACCAAAGTTTGCTATGGAAGGCACGCTTTCTTACAGTAATCAGCTGTATTTCAATGCAATTTATTTTCCAGCGCACACTATTTTGATGATCTCTACGCTCATCTATCGCCCGCAACTCTTCAAGCTTGCAAGCTTGTTAGAAGCATCCATTCATACCCCTGCAAATAAAAAGCGTTTTGGCGTTATAGTACTTGCAATGTTTGGAGCTATTGCCGTAGTTACCGCAGGTACTGCCGCCTTTGTGGAGATTATTGGAATACCGCTTAACAGTTTGTTGTATGGCGTTGACTTTGAACAGTATCGAGGACTGGCGCGCATTATGGTTGCCACTGGTGGACTTTGCGCCGCTATCGACTTTTTGTATCAGCTCATCACTATCATGCGAACTCAAAAAGTTGTTACCCGCGCATACCTTATTTCATTTGTTGTCTCTATCCCCATTATCTGGATGATGGTCAGCTTTACTGGTCTTAACGGTGCAGTTATTGGTAGCTTCTCCTCTATCCTGATTCTCTTCTTGCTTCTTATCAGCGAATACGCTGTAGTGCGCCTCAAAGGCTAAGCACATAAGCAACTCCCAAATGCAAAATCCCTCTGATCCATATCCTGGAACAGAGGGATTCTTTACGTTCATAAGGCGAAAAACCCGTCAGCTAGACAGTCTTCTCGACAAGAGAACTTAGAAGGAGCAAGCTCCGCCAATAGTGCAGGCAGCAGCTGCTGCAGCATCATCGTCATCTGAATCATGTGCGTCAGAGACGTGGAAGGCCTCAGAGAGGTAATTAATGATGTCACCAGACTCATACATTGCCTTGCCGTCAATGAACAGACAGGGGACCTGACGCTTGCCGCCAACCTCAATGAGGCGCTCACGAGCTGCATCATCAGCAACAATGTCATGCATAGGAAGCTCGATGTTGTTCTGCTCCATGAAGGACATAACCTTGTGGCAGTATGGGCAGGTTGGCTTATAGAAAAGCTCAAGATTCTGAGTAGCCATAAAAACTCCTTTTGTTAGTAATTACTACTACTTTGTCTATACCCACCACAGCGCAGTTGTTTCACATGGATTTAGTTGTGGTTCTCTAACCAAAGTGTATCCCTGGAAAATTCGCATCCTCTGTGTCATAAAATTCTTCATAACTCTTTTTTGCTTCTTCTGGAGCAGTATCTTTAATGTGATATCCGCGACCATCTTCAAAAAAGAAATCATCGATACCTTCATCTTCTGGCGTTGTATACCAATTGCGATTGGTTAAAAAGTAAGGCGGTTTAATACGTGTCATTTCTCCTCCACTCACCGAAAATCAATCAATTTTGAAACTACTTATCGGTTCTTTTTTCCTATTTAACTATAGTTATATCAAATATAAAAAGGAGATTAGAAATGGATAAATACAATTTACAACTAAGAGCGTTACGTACCAAGAAAGGTTTGACGCTCACGGAACTAGCCGAAAAAATCGGCTCAAATTACCAAGCTGTCGGACGCTGGGAACGAGGAACGACAGAGATTACCCTAGGCGACGCGTTAAAGGTCTGCCGTGTTTTAGATTGCACACTTGACGAACTTGTGGGCTGGGAAAGTACGCCTACAATCAAAGAACAAGAGAAACGCGCCTTTGAGCTGCACAATAAGGTACAACAAGCAATAGAAGAATACCAAGCGTAAACGGTATGCGAATGTCAACGAGCGCATAAATAGTTTTACTAGTTTTCGCGGGGGTGTCGTTAATTTTCGTTGACTTTGTTTCGCCAGTTGATTTGAAAGTAAATAATGAATTAGGGGTGCTGTTATGTCAGAAGTCCAGGAAGCAACACAAAAGACGCTGCAAACAAGAAAGCAGCAATTCAAGAACACATCAATAGCAACGTTTGTGTGCGGCGTAATCGCATATGCACTCAACGCAGCATTTGCGGCACGTATCGCCGAGGAAATGTCACTAGCCCAAAGAGTACCTACACACACGGTTGCACAAAGCGCGCTTGCTAATTACGCCGCGGGGTCGCAAATCGCATTGATCGTGGCGGGTGTGTGCGGTGCTGTTTGCCTTTGTGCAATTCTGCTTTGGTTTGTTGCCGACTTGCTCGAAATCGCAAAACGTGAAAATGCTTAAACACCCGTTTCGTGAACTGGTGTCAAAAATCGGCTGTAAGAGTTTGTGGCCAAAATGTGGCCAAAATTTGGCCAAAACGAGATAAAAATAGCCGCACAAGGCGGCTATTAGTAAGTAATGGTGCCAGCAACCAGGATCGAACTGATGACCCCCGCTTTACGAGAGCGGTGCTCTACCAACTGAGCTATGCTGGCATGCAAAAGCGCGCTAACAACTATACGGGCAAGACCTCTTTAATTCAAGCAAGAATACTAAAGAAGCCCGAGAACACCACGAACAAGACGTTCAAGATCGTCTGCGTACTTCTCGGATGCCTCTAGGACACTCTTGTGTGTAGTTCCATGAGCACCTGCTGGATTTGCAGCAAGCGTTAGAGCCAATACGTTCATATCAAGAGCGCGGGCCATAATGACTTCAAGAGCTGTGGAAACACCGACGTATGAGACACCAAAGCTACGAAGCATAGCAACTTCTGCAGGAGTCTCAAAGTTTGGTCCCAAAAGACCTGCAAAGACACCCTCGTTAAGCTCAATATTAAGGTCATCGGCTACGCCGCGGGCAAGCGTTCTTAGATAAGGCGAAAAAGCATCATTCATATCTACAAATGGTGTTTCAACATCACGAAGACCTGCCCACTCTGCCAAGGGATTAGTTCCGGTTAGGTTGATCTGATCAGTGATGACACCAAGGCCAGTCTTTGCGTTACCAGAAACAGCACCCGTTGCACCTGCAAAGATAATGTCCTTACAACCCAGATGATGTGCATGCTGAACGAGAGAGGTTACCTCGGCCGCGGAATAGCCCTGATAAAGGTGAACACGACCCGGATACACAACTACAGGCACCCCATCAATAGTACCAATGGTTGCCTCGAAGGTATGTCCCGCCATAGGAGAAGCATTAACAGGAAAGCCTGGAATATCGCGATAATCAATGCGTCTAACTGGCTTTACCAAACCAGCAAGATGTCCCAAGCCAGTTCCCAAAATAAGAGCAACGGGATGCTCGACAGATGGGCTTACATTCTCAATGGTTTTCTCGGTAACCACGCAAATCCCCTCCTCTAAGAGGTGACGAGTAAGTGTTCCCTCGCCAGAAATAAGATTTCCTGAGTACGTACCATCATAAATCTCATGAACGCCACAGGACGGGCTTTTTGCCTTCAAAACGGCGAGCGTTATGTTGGATGATTTAACGGCAGAAAGAGAAATCTGAGAGCCACGTTCAAAGTCTTCGGTGACATCTGAGCCATCCTTGAGCCAAACACGACCTTCTCGCTGTTCAGCGGGTGGACGAGGTGTAGGAAGTCCTGAGGAGGTTTCAGGACAAATCTTGGTGACGGTCACTTTTTCTGCCAGTTTTTGTACGGCAGAAACAGGCTTGGCCCCTCCGTCATATCTGACGGGGAGGCCAAGTAAGCAAGCACTAATAGCAACTTTCATTGCTTTTCAGATTCTCTAGAGAGCAAGTGAGTAGATAGCGATGGATGCCTTGCCAAGAATCTCGTTAATCTTCTGTGACCACTCCTGAGAAGCCTTGCTTGCAACAGCAGAGTACTTGCTCATTGCAACTTGGTAAGCGGTCTGAGCTGCTGCATACGATGCAGAGTCGTTAGAAATAGCAAAGGACGCAAGCTGCTTGTAGTAATCGCCATCCTGGGAGGCCCAGGTGTTATTGTTTGCGTCCCACTCGTTACCAGCAAGACTAATGATGTACTGAGCATACTCCTGGCTTGTGGTCTCTGAATTGCCATCTTCAGGTGCCGTTGGTGCCTGTGGGGCGTCTGGAAGCGTAGTAGTCAGAACGCTGTCACGATACTTCTTCATGATGACAGCATCATTGATGAGCTTCTTGGCGACATCCTCAGAAAGCTTGTACGCAGAAGCAATCTGGCTGACATCAGTAGTCTTGAAGTTAGTCTGCATGTAATTGTTAATCTCGTCATCAGTGACGGTAATACCCTTGCTCTGAGCCTCAGCAACAACAAGAGCATTACGAACGTAACCAATAATCTTATCCGCTGGTGGGACAGCATACGTGCCGTCAGACTGCTTAGAAGCCTCAAGGCCAGCGGTGTTCTCGATAACCTCACGAGCAGTTACTTCTTTGGTCTGACCGTTATAGGTATAAGAAGCAATAGGAGTATTGAGCTCACCCTCAGAAAGAGTGGTGCGACCGTTTAAAGATCCTGAAGCTCCGCCGCCGCCAAGAAGGAAGCGACCAATAACAAGGCCAAGAGCAAACAGCACAAGTGCACCTACTCCAATAAAGACCTTAGAGTTCTTTCTTACATCAATAGATGGCATATCCTTGCCTTTCATCGCATAATGCAACTTTAACTACACAGATACAATGCTGTAGTTTACTCTTCTTAGCATGCATAAAACATACAACCAGTAAACTCCCCTGTTTGTACACAGATGTTTACGAACCTTACAGACTACTTGGTAGCTGCAACAATCTCTTCCGAATACTGTTTGATGTATCCAGTGGCGTTTTCTGCATCAAACTTCATGCGCTGAGACAGTGCTTTCTTCACGTCTTTAGAAATAGTTCCGTGTGCTAAGGCGAGAAGACCCTGGAGCATATCATGGTACTCAGCATCTCCGTGATAGCACTGAACCGCTTCATCCAGAAGTGGCCATGCTTCATCAGAATGCTTCGCAGAAGTTGCTCCATACTGGCAAAGGAACAGGAAAGACGCAAGGCGTACGGTTGCTGAATCATCATCAAAGAGAGATGCCTCAGCAGCATCGAACGCCTTAAAGACCTGATCGCCGTAGTGTTCACTCAGTTGAGCTAGTGCATCAAGCACTTCCCAACGAGTCTGAGCTTCTGGTCTATAGAGAGCATCGATAAGAGAATCAATATGCTCTTCAAATGCAAGAGGAGCAACGTGTGCAAGCTCTGCAAGCTCATGAGAAGCATCTTGACGGGCACGTCTACTCGCATCAGACAAAGCTATAACAAGCGCATTTACCTTTTTAATTTGAGCCATAGTTGGCTTTTTAGCAGCCTTCTTAGCCGGTTGCTTATCCTCTTTTGGCGCCTTTGTAGAGCTTGCTTTTGTGGTTGCCTTAGTTGAAGCCTTTTTGGGCTTCTGAGCAGTATCTTTCTTCTCTGCCATGAAACCTAAATCCTCTCTAAAACACCGTTTATTCTCTAAATCCGTCTACGACAACAGTGCCGCTTTTTTGATCCTCATGAATTTTAATAAATCCGAGGCTCGATGCTTCACGTAAAAGTGCAGTAAACGAACGATATCCATAAGTCGCTTCAGCAAACTGTGGGCGCTTTCTGCGCATAGTCTCTTTGAGGCGAGATGCATAAATAAACGTTTCGCTTTCGCGTTCCAAAGACTCAATGGTTTCAAACAAGAGCTGATAGCAGTCGTGTTTCTCGGCAGAGACCTTTTCTTTAAAGTCAGGAATTCTACCAGAACTCAAGATATCCTCGTAGAAGATAAACTCATCACAAACCTCTGCAAGAAGTGAGCTTGTGGACTCCTTCATGCCAACGCCGATAACCGTTTTACCAGCCTCTTTAAGCTTTGCAACAAGGGGCGAGAAATCCGAGTCACCAGAGAGAATGGCAAACGTGTCAATGTGGTCTTTAGTAAGGCACATTTCAACAGCGTCTACCGCAAGTCTGATGTCAGCAGAATTTTTACCGGTATAGGCGCGATCTGGAATCTCAATAAGCTCAATACCCAGCTCATGCAAGGGTGTAATAGCATCTGGAAAGCGCTGCCAATCGCAATATGCACGTTTGGCAGTAATGCGGCCTTTGTCTACCAGCCTCTCCATAATGAGCTTCATTTTTGGAAGATGTCCTGGCTCTTGATGACCGTTGCGCTTTCTTTTGCCTGTTCCCAGTGCCAAATTTTCATAGTCAATAAAGACCGCAATAGAGCTCTGAGGTGTAGAAATATCACTCATAACCTGGTGTTCCTTTGCGGTTAGCACTTAGTGACAGCAGTGGCCGTCATGACCATGCTCATGACCTTCGTGGTCATGATGGTGACCGTGGCACTCACACTCGTGATCGCCGTGCTCGTGGTCGTGACCGCAGCAACACTCATGCTCACCTTCGTCTTCCTGACCCTCAAGCAGTGACCAATCAAGGCCGGCGGCAGTGCTGGTAGCCTCATCAGCGTAAAGCAGAGAGATTGCCTGAGTACCCTTGCGAGCGCCACCAATCTGACACAGCATGTCATAGAGGGTAAAAGCAGTCTCTGCGCCTGGAAGGGTAATCTCCAGGTCCTCAGACTGAGCAAGAGCCAGCGCAATATCCTTGCGGAAATGCTCAGACAAAAATCCTGGCTTGAAGTCTCCCTCAAGCGATTTAGGAGCAAGTTCTTTAAGTGCGCGAGAAGATCCCATGCCGCTTGCTACTACCTCGAGCATCTGCTCAACGTCAAGGCCACCCTGCTCTGCCAAAGCCATTGCATCTGCGTAGCCAATCATGCAAGAAGCAAGTGATACCTGATTACAAAGCTTTGCGGTCTGACCCTTACCAGCGCCTCCCATGCAGAAAATCTTTGCAGAGAACGTCTCAAGAAGAGCGCGGACTGGCTCAATATCGTTTTCTGTTGCACCAATAATAAGCGTAAGCGTGCCATCTTCAGCACCCCTCTGACCACCCGTAACAGGGCAATCAAAAGCGTGCTTTCCTTCAACTTCAGCAGCGTCATGAATATCGCGTGCAAGCTGAGAAGCAGAAGTGGTGAGGTCAATAAGGTATGCACCCTTCTTAGCAACGCGAATGAGGCCGTCAGTTGCCAGATAAACATCTTCTACGTCAGTTGGATAGCCAACCATGGTAAAAACAACGTCAGCGTATTTTGCAGCATCTGCTACGCTCTCCGCAGCGTGAGCACCCAACGAGACAAGTTTCTGAATCTTTTCTGGAGTTCTATTGTAAACAGTAACGTCGTAACCAGCAGAAATCAGATGCTCTGCAATAGGAGCACCCATAATACCTGTTCCAATAAAAGCAACCTTTGCATCTTTGCCAAGTGCCATGTACGAGTCCTTTCAGACTGGAATAACTATACAAACTGGGGCCACCCAAAGAGCGGCCCCATACCTTGTACCCGTTAATTAGATTTACGAACCCTATTAGCAATACGGTCAGAAAGCGAAAGCTTCTCGCGGCGATCGGTACCCCAGAAGACAATAGCTACCATACCAGGGCCAACGTGGGCGCCAATAACTGGTCCTACCTGACTGTGGATAATGGTAAGACCCTCGCAGCCCTTCTCTTTGCGAATCTGAGCCTCAAGCCAGTTAGCATCTTTCTGTGCATCAGCAGAAATAATGCCTACAGGAAGCGAGGTATCGTGAGAATAGCTATCTCTAAAGTCCTGTACCAGAGACCTGAGTGCCTTCTTACGGCCTCTGCACACAGTTTTGATGGTAAGGGCTCCAGTTGAGTCATACGTAAGCTCTGGCTTTACATCAAGCTTGCCGCCAATATTTGCGGCAGCGGCAGGAATACGACCACCAGCAGCAAGAGCGTCTAAGGTCTCAAGTGTCAAATAACCATGGATATAGTAGCGAGCGTTTTCTGCCCACTCAGCAACCTCTTTTGCCGAGAGACCCTTATTGGCCTGGTGAACTGCCTCAAGACCTAAAAGCTGAGCAGCTGAAGAAGGTGATCCATTATCAACAACGTAAATCTCAAAGTCTGGATACTTCTCTCTTACCATCTCTGCTGCCTGTTCGGCTGCATAAAAAGATGAAGAAAGCGCTGAACTAAAGCAGAGATACACCGTTGGCTTTCCTACTTTTGCAGCACGCTCAAAAATCTCAAGATAATGGCCGGGAGTAATAGCAGAAGTGGTATAGCGAAGTTTCTTATCTTTACGCATACCCTCAAAGAACTTGCGAGCACTAATACTCTTCCAACCGTCGTCAAAGTGTTCTCCATCAGGTCCCACATAGGAGAACTGAATGATATCCACACCTAGCTGCTCAGCAATTCCTGGAGCAAAGTCTGCACAAGAGTCCATAATGATTCGAACATTAGTAGGCTTATGATATGCCGAAGAAAGCTCAGTAGGCTCTAGATCTTCAAATGCAACCTCACTGACCTCTTCCTCAATTTTTTCTTTTTTATTAAACATCTTGTTCCTCAATCTTAGGTTTGATAATTCCGTATCCACCATTTTTACGATGGTAGATGACATTGGTCAAACCTGTTGAAGAATTAACAAAGACATAAAAATCATGACCGAGAAGATCAGTCTGAATAAGAGCCTCTTCCTCGGTCATTGGCTCAAGATCAATGTACTTCTCGCGAACAAGCTGTTCATCAAGGTCTTCTGCTGGAATCTCAATGAGGTTTGCAAGATCTTCTTGAGTAAGAGATACACCGCGCTCAGGTTTAACGTGATGACGGCGCTCAACAACCTTTGTCTTGTACTTACGCAGTTGTCTAGAGACTTTTTCTGCAGCCTCATCGATTGCTACATACATATCGTCAGAACTGGCAGTGACGCGGACAACATTGTTACGAACAAAAACGGTAACCTCGGCTGTCTTTCTATCTGGATTAGAAGGGTTTTTGTCTACTCTGAGAACAACGTCACAAGACATAGGTGTGATGTCAAATACTTTAAGAGCATCACCGATTTTCTGGTCTACGTGTGCGCGCAAAGCCTCAGAAATACTTACCTTGCGTCCCGAAATCTTGATGTCCACCATGGGGGCCTCCTATCGGATACACGAGACATCTTCTATCTGATGTCTGTATAACAACAATACCCATTTGACGCTCAATCATTCCATACATAGTTGAATTGAACGGTAAACGGTAAACGGTAAAGAGCTTGTCCCTATCTGCAGGTATTTAGTTTTGCTCAGTTGATGGCGTAGCTGAATCAGTGCTGGTAGTCTGAGCAGTAACCTCTACAAGACCAGAAATCTTATTGGTGTTTGAAAGATGTGGTAAAGTACCCACCCACTTATTTCTAATGACAGCTTCTACACCGTTGGTCTGAATGACAGCCAGAGCCTTTTGGATCTGAGTTGCAAGCGTCTTATTGCTAGTATCAACAGAAATGCCAATGGTAGTTGGAACGTCCACAACACCCACCATAGTAATGTCTTTATTTGCTGCTAGATATGCTCCTGCATAGGCATCACAGGCTACATAATCAATACTGCCATTCTCCAGTGCATCAAAAGCTTCATTAAGGTTTGAGAAACCCTGAACAGACATGCCGGTAAGCACCTGCCCCATCGCACGTTCAGAAAGCGAGCCTGTTTGGACACCAACGGTTTTTCCACTCAAGCTATCAGCTGTAATATTAGTTTCTGAACCCTTGTGGAACAGAGCTGTTGTGGATTCTGCATAACCAGAAATAAGCGTGCTTGTTGAGTCTTCTCCGCTTCTGACATCCATTACAATATCGCAGCCTGCCTGGAGGCCGTCTACTGGACCGCTAACTGATACAAACTTGACGTCAACACCAAGCTGATCGGCAAGTGCAGATGCAATCTCAACATCAATTCCCTGCAGTGTGCCTCCTGCAGAAGCGGCAATCATAGGTGCAGTAACTGATTGGGTACGAAGACCAACCGTTAAAACACCAGCAGTATGCAGTAAAGAATCAGGAATCTTTTGCTGACGAGTTTCTCGCTTTTCTTGAATTGCCTCTTGCACTGACTTTACGTGAAACCATTTGTCCAGGTCAATGTTAAGAGGACCAATGGAGCATCCTGTTAGAACAACAGCAAGTGCTATAAGAAGTAACACCTTAAGAGAGCTTTTACCGCGCGTCATCAGAACTCCTTCGTCTATTCAAGTGTCTTTTCAGCTGACCTGGTATTTGACCCCACACTCGCATACTGGAACGTTTGCTTTGCTACCGCAGTAACTCCACTAATAGCTCTCTCGCCTGCGAGACCCTTTGTCTCTTTGTTATAACAGGCGGTATGGCTTACTTCTAGGACGAGCCATGATCGTTTACGTGCGCACACATAAACTTACGTGGATCCTTTTGACCTCGTCTGTCATGGACTAAAAGCACATAAAGAGCTTCGCAACCACAGACCTGAAAAGACCTATAAAGTATAGCTGTTTACAACCATAGTAAACTCACCATACGCGAGCTAATGCGCCTACGGTTACAGAATGCACGCCTGCGGCACAAAGTACTCTTGTAGCTTCTCTCATTGAGGCCCCTGTAGTAACCACATCATCTAAAAGTAAAATATTTGATTGGTTAACTGGAGCCGTGCACGCAATGCTTCCCTTCAAATTTATGTGTCTTTGCACGGATGAAAGCGTTCTTTGGTCCTTTGCATGAGGACGAACAAGCACATCATATAAGGGAAGTCCTGCAATCTGACAAAACGATTGAGCCACAAGTTCCATATGATCAAAGCCTCTACGCGCATACGCTTCTGCAGTTGCTGGAATAAATGAAACACCATCAATCATTGAACTATCAAAGCGAGAAGAACCGTCACGGGCACGCCACGCCGAAGCCTCTTCAAGTGCGCATGCAATAGCAGTCGCAATCACAGGAGCTAGTCGCAGCTCATGGCCATCTTTAAGCGTCAAAATCAATCGTGCAGGAGGACCTTTAAATCCCATGGCACAGATCACCGCTCTGCTTTCCCACTCAACAGGACGTTTCTTTTTATCCATACACTCTGAGCAAACAAGCTTCCCGTATGGAGCGCCGCAATTAGGACATGCCCACTGTTGAGAGATCCATGGCAGCTTTGCCCGACACTCATCGCAGAGGAGCTGTCCGGGTTTCTCGCACACGACACAGCGTGTAGGAGCAAGCAGCTCAAGTGTTGAGTTTGCCGTTGCAGCAATAAGAGATGAAGATGGCATTTTTACCCCCAGATACGGGGGCTGACAGTGGATTAAGTCTAATTCAATGAGTGTTGAGTGGAAGAAATTTTAGGCAAGCGGTAAAAAGAGGTTTATCTAAAACCCCTACCAGTGAGATTGTATTTTGTAAGGATTCGGCTAACGGATTTTTGCCAGGGTAGCCAAAGCAAAATCAAAAAAATAAGCGTAGCTACACCATGCGTTAGATCGAACGGAATAGAAGACGCAAATGCAAGAAGCGCAGATTGTAAGGTCAGTGGGTGTACAAAGCCAATAACAAAGTAGAGATTCATCACAAGACCAAAGAACGGTCCGGAGATAAACGCCCAGATTAAAAGCAAGAGTGGTGGAAGTTTATGGGGTTTCTCGCCTTGTGGAGCGTCAGGTTTTTTTGGAGATGCAGGGCGAGCTGAGGTGAAAGTTGCAAGAAAGCCACCCAAGTAGCCAACAAGTCCCCAGGCATACATCTGCCAGGGCGTCCATGAGCCTTGACCAAAGAAAACGTTGGAGAGAAGCGCGGATAGAGCTCCAACCAAAAAACCAGCATGTCTCCCAAGAAAGGCTCCAGCAAAGATGGCAACAGCAGACACGGGTTTGATATAGGCAAGGGGTGCAAAAGCAATTCTTCCCGCAGCTCCCAGGGCACTAAAGACTGCTGTGGGTACCAGATTGGAAACTGAAGGGCGCTGAGTCTCAAAACTTAACATAAATAATGCAACTGAAATGATAGTTAAAATAATTGAAGATATCGCAGTAACGTCAGGTAAATAATACATTTCAACAGCAAGAATAATAGGTGTGGCAAAAATTGCTATCACCTCTAGAAATATTGATAACGTGTGCCGGTTATCCACGATTACCTCACGCTCGCCGTCAAAACAAAAATACCGAATGGCTTTATCTCATTTTGGCATAAGATGATTTGAAACTACAACAAGGAGGTCTTCATGATCTATCTGGGAAACTTTAGCTACAACGACGAGCTTGATTCTACTGATAACTACTGTCTCATGCCTTGCATTGTTGAGGCAGATTCCACAGATCATGCGCTTGAGCTTTTCTCGGAGCACCTTATTGAGGTTGCAAAATCATCTGACCTGCTTGACGGCGCAAAAGAGATTTTCCTAGATTCCATTGTTGAGCTGGGAGAAGTCCCTACTACTCCTCTGATTGCTCAGTGGCAAAAGATTATGCCTGCAGGAGTTGGTCTCTGTAGCATTACCAGCGCTCTTCCAACACTTGAGTTTGATGATAAAACAGCTAATGCCTACGGCTTCAATGAGCATACTCACGATCATGAGGAAGATGAAGAGGAGCATGAACACGAGGAGTTTGGCGACATCAACGATCTTGACGATGAGCTTCTTGAAGAGCTGGGACAGGATGAGGAGCCTTTCCTAAGGTTCTAGCCACCTACTCCGCCGACCATACCCAAGAGTTCTCAAAGAACTCTGAAGTTGGCTCTGTCAGAGAAATCTGACCATCAAAAACTAGAGAAACGTTATCTGCAACGCACGATATCAACTGCATGTCGTGCGTTGCAAGCAATATGGTGGTACCTTCTGCTTTTGCTCGAGCAAGCAGATTGATGACCGCTGCCTTGGTTGGCGCATCAAGACCCTTTGTTGGCTCATCAAGAATAAGCAATTGAGGCTTTGTCAGCAGTACCTTTACAAGCGCCACAAGCTGCTGCTGTCCGCCAGACAGATCGTACGGATGAGAAGACACAAGCTTCTGATACGACGTGTGCATAAGAAGTCCAGATGCTTTCAAAAAATCCTGAATGTCCTGCTCATCATAGGTTCCTGGTTGCCCCCACTGAACAAGCTCTTCCGCCACACTCTGACAAGAAAAGAGCAATTCAGCGTCTTGTGGAATGTATCCCTGAGCGTGTTGGAGCTGGTTGTAAACGTGTCCTCTCCTTGGACGCAGAACACCTGCTGCGAGTTTGAGAATTGTTGACTTGCCCGAGCCGTTTCCACCTACAAGCGCACGAATTTCTCGCCCCATAATTTCAAGCGAGCACTTGTTAAGCACCAACTGGTCACTCTGTGGATACGCAAACGTCACCGCACTGAACTCGACTGCGGGCGAGTTGTCGGCCTCGGTAGACGTTGAGCTTGGCGCGGAGCTACAAGGACAGACCGTCTGGCGAGAAGAGACAGCTGCTTGGAGTGTATCGAGTTTCTCGCCGTCAAGGCAGATGCACGCATCAGCGAGATGCTCAAATGCAGAGACGTCGTGCGTTGCCACAAGCACGGCAACGTTGAGCTCACGTGCAACACGCTCCAGAAGCGCGGTGAAGCTCTTCTGGGCAAACGGATCAAGCTGTGAAGTTGGTTCATCAAGCAGCAGTAACTTGGGACGCATGACCAGCGCGGCAGCCAGAGCAACAAGCTGCTGTTCTCCACCAGAAAGCTCATGAGTACGTCTATGCAAAAGCGATTCTATGCCAAAGAAACTGACAGTCTCAAAAATGCGACGGCGCATTTCTTTTTCAGAGACACCGCAATTTTCCAAGCAAAATGCAAGTTCTTTAAGAGGCGTCTCACACACCAGTGCACGTGAGGTAGCCTGAGGGACAAAGGCAATAGTTTCAACGGACTGTGCCTGAGTCATCGCAGAAACGTCCTGGTCGCACACGCGAATTAAGCCCTGACGCTCACCTTGAGGAGCAACCTCGGGCTTGATAAGACTCAAAATGGTGGATTTGCCAGATCCTGTAGAACCGATTAGCAGGCAAATCTGACCAGCAAGAACCTTACATGAAATATGCTCTATGACTTTTACCTGCGGAGTCATGGAGTACGCAAATGAAAGATCTTCAATGACAAGAATCTCTTCTTTTTCAGATGGCGCCGCCTCAGATGCTATATTGCTGTAAGAAGTATGTTCACTCATGAAGACCGCTCCCATAAGATGCCATCAACGCGCACAAAAATAACAGGTAAAACAGCAAACAGTACTGGACCTAGATACCAAAGACTTACCTCAAGTACTGGCATCGTAGGATAAAACTGCCAAGCCTGTATAAGCGTATATAAAGAAACCACAGCTACAGCTCCTAAACATCCAAATACAAGCAAGGTAATGGTGTCATAAGAGTCCATTATTTCAGTGTTCCAACGCGACCTCTGCCTGGTCATTCCCCAGCCCCTAGAGACAATCGATTGAAACGTGTTTATTGACTTCTCTAGCGCGCTCATACACACGGTATGTATTGACAAGACTGACTGTATGACTGATTTTCTCGCACCTTGTAAAATCCCTTGCGGTTGTGCTGCCTGTGAGCGAGAAACACCTATGTGAGCCGCGGTATTAGCGGCCTGAATGTGACGAGTTGTAGCAAGGTCTCTGAGCAACTGCGGCATAAGCTGGATAGAAAGGCTCACTACCAACTGCAGTCCAGGAAAACGAATACTTGATCGCTGCAGTAACTCTAGTGGCGAGAGCAGCGCAAAAAGGCATTCCAGCCAGCTCATCGTGCTCACCAGCACCAAACCTGAAGTAGCTCCATAAACCAAACTCTCAAGATACAGTTGTGAGTGACCAAAGCTCAGTAAAACTGTAGAGCCAGATGCCGAGAAAAACGGATTAATAAGCGCCATTATCACAACAAGCGGAGCATACCAAGCAAGCTGCTTGACAGCATGTTTTGTGTCAAACAGTTGAGCTACACATAGCTGAGCTCCTACAAAAGAAATGAACGCGCAGAGTGGTTGAAACGAAAGAGCCGCAAAAACAACCTCGCATCCAAAGAGCACACTAGGAGCAAGAGGATGAAGGCGAGAAAAACTTGTACGCGCAGAAGTCATTAGTTCACCGCGTTAACGTATGTCCAAACAACTGAATCGCCGTCGTGCAGTTCATATGCGTCAGAAGTGTAGTTTGGTTGCACGCCATTAACTGAATACACCCAGCCGCTCTGTGGACCGTGATCTCGCTCCGCAAGGCCATTAATTGCCGCAACATACATGCCAAACGAGGTACTTCGGGCATTTACACCTACCCCACTTGCAAGCAGAGCGTCATAGACGGAAGTTCCTGCTTGAACCTGAAGATCAACAGTAAACGCAGAGCTTCTTGCTGCAGATCCGTCAATGGTGATACGTACTGAAACAGTGTTTTTATCCTTAACTGGCGTAGCAACTGCATTTGTTGAGTTTCCAGAATCAGATGGCGCCGACTTGGGCTCAGAGGAAGAATCTTTCTGATCTTTTGAAGTATCTGAGTCTGAACCACCATTACCGCGCGAGTGTGAATTTTGAGCCTCTGACTGAGCCCTGGGAGCGCCTGCGGACGTCTGGCTTTGAGCTGATTCTGGCGCGTCTACTGTAGAAACGCTGGAATTTCCGCTCAAGAAATACTGCACGAGCGTCCAAGCAAAGAAAAGCATGAACACTAGAGAGACAATCGATGCAACTAAATAGATAATCCGTTTGGATTCTCTTGTGAGCTTGACCACTAGTTCACCTTGCCCTGACCATTGGAAACATGGTAAATAGCAGCAGTTTCTTTCTTTAGCAACACAACAAACACCGCAAGCACTGCAGCAGATCCAAAGAAACCAAAGATACTCAAAAGCGGAATGGTAGGTGTCGAGGACACCTGCTGTGGAGCATCTGCTTGCTTGTTAGAGTACTCAGTTTGAGGTAGCTGCTTCTCTTCGGAGCTGGTATTTGAAGGCGTACGGTCAGATGTTGCCTTTGTAACCTCCTCTACCGCATTTGTAGAGGTGGTCGAAGAGTTTTCACGTGCAGCTGGAGATGAAGGGTCCTGGGCTGGCGTGGTATCTGGCCTACTGAAAATGTCCTCTGCTGGACGGGGGTTCTCGCCAGAAGGCTTTTGGTTAATAAGCGAGAAGAGCGTGCCAGAGTCGTTGGTATAATACAGGTTACCTTCAAAGTCTGCGATGACCGATGAAGTGGTGTAGTTCTGGTGATCCTTATCTGGCGTGTAAATCTGAGCAGCGCGGCCAGTTCCCAACTTGTATACCCACACGCCACCTGGTAATCCATTGACAGTGAAATACGCATACGTGCCATTATCCTGGACAGAGACAAGAGGTGTGCTTTGAGATTTGCCCTTACCAGCACGCGCCTGATCAATCACCGTAAAGGTGTCTAAGGAGATTACAGAAATAGTTCCGTAACCCTCAGCATCAACACCGTTTACAAAGACGTTTGAGCCACTGATAGTTGGCGTAGACGTAGACTCAGCGGCAAACGTAACCTGCTTCTCTTCAACAAGAGATGTTCCGTTGCGCCTGATAAGATGCAGCGTGCCATCATTTCTAGTTACCGCAAGATAAGTGCCATTACCGTTTTGATCAACTGAGACAGGAACAATACCAGCGCGAATTGGAGATCCAAGGTTAAGCTCGGCCTCGATAGTGCCAGTTGTACCATTGATAAGTCTGACTGACGAAGATTCGTCACCAATAATAAAATCAGAACCTGAAGCAGCTGCACCAGACCAGTAATAACCTGAAGGCTGATCTGCGCCTGTTGCGCCTGCGCTACCTGCGGGCTGTGCTGCTTGCTTCCAGCGGAGCGTACCTGTAGCTGCATCAAGAGCAACCATATAACCGCCAGCAGCATCAAAGCCGCTCATCTTAGTAAACTCAGCCAAGATAGTGCCGTTATTAACCGTCATGCTTGAAACAGACTGCAATGCGTGGGTGGTATCCAGAGGCTCAGACTTCCAGATACACTCCATCGTAGCTGCCGAGAATGCAGTGAGGCAGCCATCGTCTGTAGCCACAACAATCATGCCGTTAACATACAGAGGACGTGCAAAATACGAGACAGATGAACCAATCTGTGCCTCAGCAATGAGCTTACCGGTAGCAGCATCGACTGCCTTAAGTGTTGAACCGCTCACGTAATAGATAGTGTCTTTAACAATTACCTGGTCAGAAATGAATCTAGGAGCATTTTGTGTGCCCTCAGTAACACTCCAGCGCAGAACCGCCGAATTGATAGGCGTACTCTGATTGGTGATAGAGCCATTGCCACTGCCAAAACCACCCCACGAAGCCTCGTAGTTAGGATGCTCAGCAAACGGATTAATTACCAGCTCGTTTTGAGGAGTTGGAATAGCGCTATCCTGACCACCATAGATCCAGGTGATAGTTGTGTTTTTATCCAGGGTGACATTATTGGCCATCTTGTCTGAAAGCTGGCCATTAACAAAGAACTGCCACCACTTATAGGCACCATCTACCTGTGCCGTTGCAAGCGTAAGGCTCTGTGTAGGAGACGTGATGGAAGACAGATATCCGCCTGCAGCATCGTATGTAAGACCGTTGCTCCTCAGGTACTGATACGTTACCTGATCAGCAGTTGAGCCCTTACGGACCTCAATGGTCTGAGTTGGAGCCCAATGCTGAGGCTTGCCGTCTTTATCAAGTCCTACAACAGAAACCGTGACAGAAACAAGCTGACTTGGGTCAGAATTTTGCTCTGGAGCTTGCTCGCCCTTCTCGCCCACCACCGTAAAAGTAGCAGAGACTTCCTGATTAGACAGAGCCTGGAACTGCTCGTTATCTGGATACAAGCTTGCATAGCGAGAATAACGTGCACTTGAGAGAAGCGCGGAGACCGTTACAGACGTGTTGTACTCGGGAGTCTGTGTCAGGACAAGATTCTCGTTCTGAATGACATTTGGTTTAGACGATTTATACGTACGTGCCTGATCAGCAGGACCCATAGGGTCATACGTAGAGAACTCAGAAGGCACAATACCACTTGCTGTCTGATCAGTATTATTGACGTTGTAAGACCAGGTCAAAGTGCCGTCAGCAGCACGATAGAACTTCTTTGGCGTTGCAAGAGACTCAGAAACTGCATTCTGCTTGTCTTGCTGTCCTGAAGGGGTAGAAAGAGCATCCCAGAAGCGAGCCTTAGACTCATTCATCAAAGCAAGTTCTTTATCAATATCTGCTTGGTTAAGAGGGCTTACGGTAACGGTAAGTGTCTTGGAAACGGTTACTTCTGGATTTTCTTTATCGGTAACGGTCAACGTGATGTCTACCTGTTGTGCAGGCGCACCTGGAAGAGGCTGATACACCGTTGCTCTATAACCATTAAAGGAAATTGCAGAGTTAGATGACGTATAGGTGAACTGATAACGCTGACCGTCTAAACCAAAGTTCTTTGGGATAGGCATCTGTAGATCATCAACAACTGCATTGGAGTCAATTGCGCGGTTAGTATAGACATCCTTGATGTTTGCAACTGTGAATCGCCTGTTAATACGCCTGGACAGGCTGTTCTGAGCGTCGGTGACAGCAGAAGGATCTCCAGGAATCGTAATGGTAAAGGAGCGCTGATAGCCTGTCTGAGGAGCATCTGAGGTGCTCAGCGAAACTGTTGCCGTAAGGGTTACCTGCTTATCGCGGATGCCACGAGTAACCACTGCTTTATAGGCGGAAGTCCCATAGCCATCAATGCGAACAGCAGACGTATCAGAGCTTGTCCATGTAACCTTAGTCCAAGAAAGGCTACTGCCATCTGCAGAGGCCAGCTTATGAGGAAGAGTGAAGTTTGAGGTTACAGAAGATTCGTTTTGTCCTGCAGCAAAGCTTGGAGCAAGATTCTGAGACACAGCGCTCAGCTGTTCCTGAGATTTTGCTTCATCCCAAGGAATCAAAACATTGCAAGTGTACTGAACAGTCTTTCCATCTTTGGAAAGCTCAAAGGTTACTTTTGCCTGGCGTAGTACAAGGGTGCTTCTTGAGTTAGTAAAACCAGTAACATCCATCCAGAAGTATTCGATAGAACCGTTAGAGGCAAAATCTGTGGAAATACCTGCATGAGCATAGGAAGCCGTTGAAGACATCTGAACGTCCACTACACGGACATTTACCTCTCCAGCACCAATTCTGCGCAGTTCCTCTGCAACCATGGTGTTGAGGTTTGTGTCTACACCAAAGCGAGGTTTTGGCTTATAGAAGGAATTAGTGAGTGCCTCTACTGCCTGCTCAAGCGTCTTGTGAGGATAAGCTGTTTCGTCAGTGGCAGCTGAGGAACCTACAGTTTTCTCTTCAGAGGTGGTGTTTACCTCGGAGGAAGTCTCGTGGGTAGTAAGAGCCGTCTCTGTTACAGATGTTGTTGCAGAATCAACCGTCAACTCCCCCGCTGTCTCAGCAAGAGCGGGTGCTGGCAATAATGCAATTACCAATAGTATGGAGAAAAGGCTGTTAAGTGCCTTTTTAATCATGCTATTAATTCCTTCCAACTTGTGGTGCGTGCACCTTCTGTGCCATAACAAGCACCACAATTCCAAGTACAACTAAAGGTAGACTGAGCAACTGACCCATGGTAATAAATCCTCCAAAGAGATATCCAAGTTGCTCATCGGGAACGCGGACAAACTCCACTGCAAATCTAAAAATGCCGTATAGCATCAAAAACGTTCCAATGAACGTTCCTTGTGGACGAGGTGGGTACTTCCGGGAAAGGATGTACAGAATGGCAAACATCAAAAGGCCCTCGAGAAGAGCTTCGTAGAGCTGAGAAGGATGACGATATACACCGCCACCTGTCTCAAACATAACGCCCCAAGGAAGATCTGTTGGCTTTCCCCAAAGCTCACCGTTAATGAAGTTTGCACACCGACCAAAGAAGAGACCCCAAGGCGCACCAATAACGCCCAGGTCACAAATGGTTGGAATAGAAAGATTTGATGCTTTGCAGACAATAGAACCGCCAATAACAGCTCCTACGAGGCCTCCATGGAAGCTCATTCCGCCTTGACTTAAGGCAAAAGCATCAAGAGGATGCGCGAGGTAATATCCTGCTCCATAGAAAATAACATAGAACAGACGGGCGCCTACAATGACGCCAAACGAGATACCTACCATCAAATTTAAAATGTCATCAAGGGTAACGTTGAGTCTCCAGCGCTGGGCAGTTCTGTACATCATGACGCCAGCAAGCACAAAGCCTGCCAGATATGCCAAGCCGTACCACCTAATAGACAGCGGACCCAGAGAGAGTGCTACTGGGTTTAATGAATGATAAAAAGCATCAAGCCACACAGTACATCCTACTTACATAAAGACTTACTTAGAGAGAACATGCGATGGAGTTGCACCACGCTGACCCTGGTAATGACTACCAAGATTCTCAGAACCATAAGGGCGCTCAACAGGAGAGCTCATACGCTCAAAGGAGAGCTGACCAATTCTCATACCTGGGTGCAGGATGATTGGCAGATTTGCAACGTTAGAAAGCTCAAGCGTAAGCTCTCCGTCCCAACCGGGATCAACATAGCCTGCAGTTGAGTGAATCATCAAACCAAGACGACCAAGGGTTGATTTGCCCTCAAGTTTACCCAGGATATCATCGGGAATAACAATGCGCTCAAGTGTTGTACCAAGCGCAAACTGACCTGGATGGAGTACAAAAACGTCACCCTCTGGAACATCAATTGACTCAGTAAGGCCCTCTTGAGCTACAAGCGGATCAATTGAGGTGTGGGTAGAATTGCGGAAGATTCTAAAGTTTGAGCCAAGGCATACATCAACTGATGCAGGCTGTACATTCTGCTCACACAGAGGCTCAATAACGATACGACCAGCAGCAATCTCGGCCTTAATGTCGCGATCAGAAAGAACCACAACGTCCACCTTTCTTACACCATACCAAGGTATGTTGAGAAACATACTTATCCGTTTATATAAAATATCACGCCCTACACAATAATGTGTGGGACGTGACATATAAATTTTGTAATTATGCAGGTCATTTGTGGTTCATCACAACTTCTCTGCATAAAAAACATGTTTAGGCCAATTAAATATAGTACCCTAAACGGTCAAACGTTCAATTTACGCCGTTGATCGGCACTTTACAGCATTGCAGGCTGAACGCGCTTAACGCCTGGGACATGCTCAATCAAGATACGCTCAATACCCTCAGACATATCGTATGCAGACATTGGGCAGCCTGCACAAGAACCAGTCATCTCAAGGGTAACGGTGCCGTCATCACTTACATCAATAAGCTCAACGTCTCCGCCATCAGTCTGAAGACTCTGACGAATAACATCAAGGGTTGCATTCAAAAGGTCACGATTAATGGCCATGTTTTTCTCCTACTCACATCTACTCAAAGCGCAGCAGCGCCCATGACTTACGACAAAGGTATCCTACCCAAAATTCCAAACTAATTTCTTACCTACCCAATTGGCGAGAAAAGATGTCCAACTGAAGCATCTTTGAGACGCGCAGGCAATGATGCACCCGACGCTGTCGCCGCAATTGCTGCAGCTACGCGAGAGGTAGCCTCTCTTGTCTGCTCCGTGCTCAGAAGCGTTGCGTCCACCATAAAACGCTTCACACCAGCAGAAAGCATCTCGGCCATCTCTGGCACGCCGTCAAAGAGCTTAGGGCTCCAAATCTTGGAGCGACCATGTCTGTCAGTCCTTACAGGCATGTAATCGTTATCAATACCTCTAAGCGTGTGCTCCTCAAGGCGCAGCTTACAGGCGTCGCAATCGTGGATACACTTGCCCGTAGACATCAAAATACAGTGCTCAGTTGTCATGGTACGAGTACGGCCGCTGACCATATAACCCACAGGAATCGAGGCGTTTCTCGCCATATGGCAGATCTCTTGGAGGGTAAGCTCGGAGTTGAGCCAGACGCCTTCTGCGCCCATGTCGGCAAGTGCCTGTAAAGCGTAATCGTTGTGGACTGGAATGCACTCGCGCACCTCAGGGATGGCTCCGCGCTCAACGGCCAGCGCCAGCTCAGAGATGTTACCTACTGCAACCGGCTTACCTGCTGCAACGTAGGGATCCAGGCGATTGTGGTCAATCTCGCGACACACCTCATCAAGCCATGGGGTCACCTTGGCGAGAAGATCTTCTGGCCACGAAGTCTCTGCGAGCGCATCGCCTGTTGCATACAGACGATCTGCTCCCGCCTTGAGCGCAACACGTGCCTGCTCGGGTGTCTCAACAAGAACACACACTTCTGCCTGCAACGCATTTATTTTTGCAGCCGCCTCATCAAAGGCAAAAAGCTTCTCTTTGTCCTGGGCTTCTCGCTCCTTTTGATAGGCAAGACGAGAAAGCGGAGCAATTTTATGCTCGCGGTCCTGATACTCTTCCAGAAGCGCAGCCTCGAGCTGCTCACATGCCGCAGCGCGGACCTTGTGGACAGCACTAAAGCTCATGCCGCACGCATCGTCCATCTGGACGTTAAAGCTTACGGCCTCAAACGGCGAGGTTCCCATGCGGCCAACGTGCTCAATAAGCTCGTCAGAAGTTACTGCCTTAGTGCGAGCTTCCTCCACCACAAAGCCCTCGGCAGACGCGCTTGCCGCACCGTCTGCGGTAGTAAGTACCACGGTAAAGGGCTGGCCAATGCGTGCAATAATAGCCACGTCAACAGCTCGTTTGCGAGGATATTCCAGCGAAGAAATCTGCTCAGCTGCTACGCGTGCAGCTTCAGAGCGAATAATACGTACTGTCGAGCCGGTCTGCATAACGCGAGAAGTGCGAACCGTAACCACCTGACCAGGCTCAACGTCCACAGGACAAAGAGCGGTCAAGAACTTGTCAGGCTCATCTAGAGGTCTAATTTCAAGCAAGTCATTCTTGCCAATAGGCGCGTGTGCAATAAGATCAACATCTGCCTGCTTGTAGCGGCGCAGCTTAACACGACCACCATTCAAACCACTCTTGCGCTCAAGAGCATCCTCAAGTGGGCGTCCGCCGGTGACCTCACCAACAATCTCACCGCGGTTATTGGAGCGCTCATAACTCATCATCTCGTTACCAGCAGTACCATGCAGGTACGCGTTGGTCAGGCCACGGTTAAATGAGCGTTTAAGCAAGCGGTGGCGACGAGCCACATCGGCCTGGTTATCCACGCCCTTCTCGGCAGCATCAATAGCCTGGCGATACGAAGACACTACTGAGTACACGTACTCAGGAGCCTTCATACGGCCCTCAATCTTAAGCGAGCCCACGCCCGCCTCAATCATGTCAGGTACGTCATCGATAGTGCAGTAATCCTTAGGACAGAGTAGCCTGTCTATGCCGCCCATCGACACAACTTCATGTTTAGAGTTAAGCAGCTCATAGGGTAAACGACAGGGCTGCGCGCAAGCTCCGCGGTTAGCAGAGCGGTCTCCACGCATAGATGACATGTGGCAGATGCCCGAATAGCAAAAGCACAAGGCACCGTGACCAAAACATTCCAGCTCAACGCCAAGCTTGGAGATAGTAGAAATCTCTTCTTTCGTAAGCTCTCTGGACAGGGTAACGCGGCCTACGCCAAGCTTTTTACAGGCTGCAACACCACGTGTATCGTGGATATTTGCCTGCGTTGATACGTGACATTCAATCTCTGGCCAGGTCTTTCTTACCTGAGCCATAAGGCCCCAGTCCTGGATGATAAAAGCATCTGCACCAAGAATCCACGCACGACGAATCAGGCGCAAAACGCGCTGCATCTCGTCCCACTTAACAACAACGTTTACGGTGACATACACACGAGCGCCAGCTAGATGAGCCTGTCTACACGCACGTGCAAACGACTCGTCATCAAAGTTATCTGCACCACGACGAGCATTGAAGCTGTTGCCTAAGCCGCAGTAAATTGCGTCAGCACCACCAGCAAGAGCTGCGGTAAATGGTGCTGGACCTCCCGCTGGGGCAAGAAGTTCCATCTGCGTTGCACGAGGAAGCGGCGAAGACGAAAGCTCCTTATCAGAAGCCTCCTCAGTCCACTCTGGCTCGTTCATGCGATTTAGCTCGTGAGCAGTGGATTCACGCTCACGACGATTACGTTCGTTCATACTACCTAACTTATCTTCAGCGCTTGCTACTTCTTACATGCAGAAAGTGCTGGATGAATCTTATCTTTATCGGAGAGAATAACCTTTGCAGGATCCAAGGTCTTCTCGCCAAGAAATGCTGGCCACTTAATGCTAAGCTCTGGATCGTTCCACATGATGCCACCCTCATCACCTGGATGATAGATGTCATCACACTTGTAGCAAAACTCAGCTGTATCGGAGAGCACCAAGAAACCATGAGCAAAGCCGCGTGGGACAAAGAACTGTCTGCGGTTCTCAGCGGACAGGACAACGCCCTCCCACTGGCCCCAGGTCGGACTTCCCTCTCGAAGATCAACAGCAACGTCAAAGACAGTGCCAGAGATCACGCGCACAAGCTTTGCCTGTGGATGCTCAATCTGGAAATGAAGACCACGGAGCACACCTTGAACGGATGAGGATTGATTGTCCTGAACAAACGAGGCATCAATACCACCTGCAACAAAGTTCTCTTCACGATACGTCTCCATAAAGCCACCACGAGCATCACCGTACAACTTTACGTCCACAACCTTTACACCTTCAATCGAGGTGTCATAAAACGTAAAATTGCCCGATTGAATAGGGTTTTTAAGCTCTTTTGGAAACTCCATAGCGTTCACCTTTCAATTTCTTTAGGTAATCTACTATATACGAGTCAAGATTAATAAAGCTTTTGAGCTATGATATTCATGCAGTTAACGTGTAATTTGCAATTCAAAGGATGCTCGTGAGAATTCTTGCAGTCGTTCCCGCTTATAACGAAGAAGCCTGCATTGCTTCAACTATTACAGAGCTGCGCCAGGTAGCCCCGCAGATTGATTACATCATAATCAACGACGGCTCATCTGACCGCACGCTAGATATCTGTAAAGAACGCGGATTTAACTACCTCAATCTTCCTGTTAATGGCGGCCTTTCTGCTGGCTTCAGAGCTGGAATGCGTTATGCCAAAGAACATGGCTACGATGCTGTCGTTCAGTTTGACTCGGATGGTCAGCACAGGCCTGAGTACATTCCACTGATGGCTCAAGCTATGGTAAATGAAGGAGCAAATATTGTTATTGCTTCTCGTTTTGTTACCAAGGCTCGCGGAAACTCTCCTCGAGAGATTGGATCCAAGCTCATTTCCTGGCTTATTAAAACAAGCACTGGTCAGACCATTACTGACCCTACCTCGGGCATGCGTATGTATGATCGAGGCCTTATTGAGGCCTATGCGCGCTCGTTTGATTTCTCCCCTGAGCCAGACACCATCTCTTTGCTGATGCGCCGCGGTGCAAAGGTTGTCGAGATTGAAACTGAGATGCGTGAGCGTCAAGGTGGTGAGTCATATTTGAGCTTCTACAACTCAATCCTTTATATGGCTCGCACATGCCTCTCGCTTCTGCTTTTCCAGTGGTTTAGATAAGGTGACACCATGACTATAGTTCTTAGAATTCTACTGCTTATTGGCGCCCTGTTTGCCATGGGTGTTGTCATCAATAGCGTCCGCAAATCAAAGATTCGCATCTCTGACTCAGTCTACTGGGTTATTTCTGCGGGCATTTTAATTTTGTTTGCCCTGATTCCTCAGTTTGCTTATTTCTTTGCTGGGCTTTTTGGCTTTATGAGTCCTGCAAACTTTGTCATGCTGCTGGTTATTGTGCTGATGCTTATCAGGATTTTCCATCAGTCTTGTGCAATCTCTAAACTCACCTATAAGGTTGAACAACTCTCCAGTGAGCTTGCGCTACGCGATAAAAACACACGTGACGAGAAGAACCTTGATTTTGTAACTGATTTAAACCAGCGTACTCGCGTATAAAAACTACGTCATCCCACGCTTATTCAAATAACGCAAAAAGTCCGCCTATGCAGCGGACTTTTTCTTTTGATCTTTAAATCCCAAGAAGCAGAAGATACCAAATACAAGCGCCAGAATTGCCAGTGAACTATCGTAGAGAATGCAGGCGCCCATAATGCCAAAGCTGCCTACAAACCAACCTCCTGTAAGCGCAGCAAAACCTGCACCTGCAGCATAGCTCACAAACACCGCAACCTGCTTACGCATGGTTACTACCGCGTAGTACAAGATAACCGTTAAAGCATTAAGCAAGCCACCAAAAAGCAGCATCAAAAGCTCCAGCTTATACGGTTCAAAATCAAGACCGTACAAAAGTCCAAGAACTGGAGCTCCTAGCGGCCATGCGAGGGCCATAGAAAGCGCTGTTGCCAGGGCAACTACGGCAAAGCCTTTAAGAATCAATCCAACAAACTGCTTATCTTGCTGGTTATTCCAATACTCAGCCATCTGCGTTAGCAGCGGCTTAAAGACAAAGTTGCTTAAAAGGTTTATGACCATCGCGGGCATAGCAAGAGCGGTAAAGAAGGTAAGAAGTTCCTGATTACTCAGACCGCCCAACGCATAACGAGGTGCACCAACAACGTACGTCAGCAAAAATGAACCAGCAAACAACGGAGCGGTAGTAACCAGCAGTTTTGCAATTTGCTTACCGTCAAACGTAGGCTTCAGTGATGCCATCTTCTTAGTAGGAGGAATCACCAGTGCAACCATAACCACTAACGATGCAACAAATGAAACAGCTGCGCCAATAAGCAGGTTCTTTGTAAGAAGTACACCCACCGCAAAACCGACAACGGTTGCAAGTACACGGTAAAAGAACGCTCTTCCCGCAATATCTAAGCGGCCATGTTGTTGGAACATGCCGTGAAATACATCTTCTACAACGTCAAATAAACGTAGCGACGCAATAAGAGCATATAACACTCCCTCGTAACTCAACCCCTGAGACTGCAAGGTAAAAATAGCAATTCCCGCAATCATCAAAACGGTTGTGATGATTCGTGCAGCAAGATACACGCCAAACGAGAATACTTCTTCTGTATCGGTTACCTGGTATGTTCTAATCTCAAAGTGTCCAATGACCATAAGCTGCTGAGCTACAGCATAGGCAAGCGAGAAAACACCACCAGCAGCAGCTCCCATGGTACGTGTGACCACCATCAACATAAGTACCGTTGAAGCTGCATTCATTAAGGAACCGAGGGTATTCCAGAAGTAGTTTTTTCTAAGCTGCTCAGCAGAGGTATCAATAGTCATAATTAACTTTTCTGGCCAAAGTCTTCAAATGCCTGGCGGCTTCCCTTGGTAACATCCACATCTTTCCACTTGCCAAAATCTAGCGCGCCAGGATGGTGATTCTTTCTATCCTTTTCTGGAGGAAGCTGCATGTAATTACCATATCCTCTGGTTAAGAGCTTGTCGTATTCCTTAGGAAGCGTAGTAGTAATGTCCTCAAAAGGAACACGGACCATTGGAAAAACATCTTCTTTATCCATTGACCAGTTCTCTGGATCAGGTTCAACAAAACTTGCGTAATGATTAGTATTCTCGTCCTCTGCAGCACGAGCTGCCTCATCCCACTTACGCTGAATCAGCGCGGATGAAACCCTAAAGAGCTTCAAGGTATGGTGAATGACAAAGCATCCCGCAAGAGCAACTTTCTTCTTCCAGCCAGTCAGCGGTACGCGTGGAGTTGGAGTAACCAGAAGGAAGTTCAGACGACCCCAGAACCATGTCTGACGCTTAATCTTGGCAAGCTTCTTAGGATCTGCAGGAATCTTATCAAAGGGAAAAATGCCAATAGAAATAGCGTACGTAAAAGGGCAGGTCATAAACTCATCAGGAACACACACTGTTCCCTTTAAAGAAAGATTTGTATTTACTGCAGGAAAGTAATTGTTCGTCCTGCCGTTTTGAATGCAAAAATCTGGTCGAAGAAGCGCAGGTGCCTTTTCCAAAAAAATCTCATAATCCTCACGGAACATCGAGATATCTACGTCATCATCCCAAGGAATAAAGCCTTTGTGTCTCACAGCGCCAATAGCTGTTCCGCCGTACGCCTGATACGAAATGCCAAGCTCCGTGCAGACGCGGTCAAGCTCATCCATCAAAAGCGTAGAAAGAATCTGAATCTTTCTCAGCTCATCGGGGTTCTCGTATGTCTTATATCCGTCAGACTCCACAAAGGCTCCCATTCGCCATCGTCCGATAACATTCTTATAATACTAGACATCGGAGCTAATCGATTGGATGTAGCAATGTATACACCTCAGGATCACACGTTTGCTGTCTGCGCTTATGGCGAGAGTCCCTATCTAGAAGAGTGCATTATCTCGCTCAAGGAGCAGGCACTGTCTACGAATATTCTTTTAGCAACTTCAACACCAAATGAACTCATTCAATCTCTTTGCAAGAAGTACGACATTCAGATGTACGTCAATCCTGGACCGGTAGGTATTGCCGGCGACTGGAACTTTGCCGTCAGCGTTTGCACAACTCCTTTGGTAACCATTGCGCACCAGGATGACCTCTATAAGCCTTCCTATGCAGAGTATATGCTTGAACGCGTCAACAGTTCTTCTCGCCCGCTGATTTATTTCACCAATTACGGCGAGCTGCGTGACGGCGAGGAGGTTCTTGAGAATCGTCTGCTTAAGGTAAAGCGTCGTCTCTTATACTCGCTCTCAAAGCCAGAAAATGCAGGCAAGTCATGGGCTAAACGCCGTGCGCTTGAACTAGGTTGTGCCATTTGCTGCCCAAGCACCACGCTAATCCTTCCCAACCTTGAGGTTCCTGTTTTTAAGGCTGGATTTGGCTCTAACCTGGATTGGGAAGCATGGGAAACAATTAGTAAGCGTGAGGGTGATTTCTTGTACGACACCCGCGTACTGATGCTTCACCGCATTCATGAAGACTCTGAGACCAGCCACCTTATTCACGATAATCGTCGTGAACAAGAGGACCTAGAGATGCTCAAGAAGTTCTGGCCAACTCCCATTGCTAAGCTTATCAACCTGGCTTATAAGAGTGGCCAGAAGAGTAACGGCTAACTCAATCTATTCTCTTCACAAAAAGACCCGCAGCTCAACAGCTACGGGTCTTTTTTAATTTGTTTGAATAAAACTAACCTACTCTTTACTAAAGAGCTCACTCCAGTCTGGAGTTGCAGAAAGAACCGTTCCTACAATAATGACAATGCAGCAAATTACAACCAATGGAGATGGAATTGCTTCAGGCATAATTGCTGGCAGGATAATACCTGCAAGAGCTGCAAAAATTACCGACCATGCAGAGTAAGAAATGTTCAGTGCCATACCGCGAGAAGCGCCAATGGCGTCAATTGCCTTGTAGTAGAAGAGATATGAGGCAGTACCTGCAAGAGCAGCAATAAAGACAACACCATTAGCAGGAGTTAGTGCAACCTGTGCAGCAAAATCAACGGAACCAGCCAATGGCAAGATGAGAAGACCGTATGCAAATGCAGAGGTGGTTTCCCTAATCTGAAGAGCAGTCTCATTATCAACAGCATCGTCTTGCATACCCCAAGCCAAAATAACCGCCTCAGAGCCCCAGCCAAAGACACAAGCAGCAACGCCCAAGATACCCACAAGAACATTTCCGTTACCCTCGCCTGCTGCTGTTGAGAGACCAATAACCATGACGCCAACAAGAGCAACGATAAGGGCAATAACCTGCTTTAAGTTCATCTTTTCTTTGAGCAAAAGCCATGCTAGAACCGAACCAACTGCAGGATAAAAAGCTGAAATTGCAGCGGTGTAACCAGGTCCAATGGTGTTAATAGCAGCTAGGTAGCCACTCATACCAATTGGTCCACCCAGAAGTGCGCCAAGCATGACTACACGGCCACTCTTTGTTTTTGCTGCCTCAAGGGTGTCTTTAAGTCTGCCTTTCTGAGCCATCATGACTAAAAGAACTGCAGCGGCAAAGAAATCGTGCATGAATGCGCTGGCAAATGACGCCTGAGCTGAATCAACATAAGGACTCATACCAAGAGCAACGCCAAGAATAACGGTATCAACCGCCCAAAGAATACCGCTTAAAAGACCGTAATACATAGTTTCTCCTTTTGCCCTTAGTTCTGAGCGTCTTCGTACCAAGAAAGAACACGATCAATATTGTTTGCAGCATAGCGATAGTAAATGAAGAACCACTCGCCTACGTTCTCGCCCTCTGCTTCCTTAACCAGAGACCAGAGATACCAGCACCAACCGGCAAAGACTACATAGCTCCAGAAGTGTCTGCGCTGCTCAAAAGTAGCCTCTTTTCCAAAGTAGTAATCAATAGCAGCATTAGCCTCTTCGTCAGTAAGCTCACAGCAAACTGCAAAGGTACCAAAGTCATTAGCCTCATCTGACATTCCCGCATATTCCCAGTCAATAAGGCTGTAGGTGTCTGATTCATCAATCAAGAAATTCAGATAAAAGAAATCATTGTGAGAAATAACAACTGGGTACTGATCAGCGTCAGCATACTTCTTCAAACGCAGGACCTTCTCGCGGAGCTCATAATAAACAGGAATCTCAATAGGACCCTCTTCTAGCAGGAGCTTCTCATAATTAAGTCCCTCGTTAACAAAGTCAAAAGAACGATCAAGTGAGGCGCCGCTGTGATGCAGTTTGTGTCCCATCTCCATTGCACGTTTAAGCTGCTCAGGATTATGAGGATCAAGGTTCTGAGCGTTCTTTACAAACTTAGAAATCTTCCAGCCCTCTTTTTGATCCTCGTAAATAAAGGTGTTATCAAGACCCAGCTCACGAGCAAGACGAAGACCAGCCTCTTCAGCAGCGCGATCAACAAGCTTCTCGGTGCCAACACCTGGATGCCTATAGACATACTCCTGAGCGTCTTCACCATGGCCCACAATAAAGTGAGCAGACAGATTGGTAAGACCCTGCTTTAGTGGATAGAAGCCGTGAATGTCCTTCTTCTGGCAGTGGAGTACAGAAACAATATTGTCAAAAATCTCTGAATCTATATTCTCAATGAAGGCTGGGTCAAACTGACGCAGCTCATCAAGGGAGTCAAACTCATAAATAATGCCATCGGGATATTTTCTAATGCTCATAGAGAGCTCTTTGATGTGGCGAACGTAAATCTCTTCCCAGAGCATATCGGCGGTCTCTGGTTTGTCGTAGACTGCTTCAAGGATGTCTACAAACTTCCTTGAGAATTTCCTGTCAAAAAAGACATGACCGAGCATAATCCAAGAGTTAGAACCACCAATTTCTACGCCGGTAATACGTCCTGCGCGGCCCTCTTTAAGACACCACTCATCAGTTTCTCCTGCAACATAGGTTGCTGAATAGTAGGCCTCAAAAACATAGTGTTCAAAAGGATTCTGAGTAAAGTAATCATCGGAAGAGCAAATATAGGTGTTATCCAGCTGCTCTTTGACGTACCAAAGCGTAGAGTTATTGTTTCTCGTTGCGTAATCTGGGTTAACAACAATCTTGACACCATATTTTTCAGTCAGGTAGAAGAAATACTCTTTCTTATAGCCAACAACTACAGTGATATCGGTAACACCAGCCTCCATAAGCTGATGAATCTGACGCTCAATCAGAACTTCTCCACGAACCTTCAAGACGCCCTTTGGCTTCTCATAAGAGATTGGTGCAAAGCGAGAAGACAGACCAGCTGCCATAATAATGGCATTCTTGACCTCGTAAGGCTTCAGAGCTTCGAGACCCTTTGGAGTAATTAGACTATCGTCAATAAGACCCTGATCCTCCAGTGTTTTAACTGCTGAATTAACAGATCCAAGTGAGAGATCTGTATGCTCTGCGAGCTGCCTCTGATTGAGCTTCTCATTAGACTGAGCAATGGTTTTTAGTACAGAAAATACGTTCTTTGTCAGTGCCACGGTTCCTCCAAGTGAAGACCAATTAACTGTGTAAATAGACTTTCAAATCAATTCACTCTTGCCATAGTACTCTTATGTTCAAATTTATACAAGTATCAACATATTTTGAACATAGAAGATTAAACAACTTCAAAAACTACATTTCTAACAAAAACGGCACGTGAAGTGCCGTTTTACAGTTCATTTGTAGCTTTACAGAAAAAAGACCTTAGTAGGGACCAAAATCCAAACGCGCTGGATAGTGGTTTTTACGCTTCTCAACTGGAGGCATCTGCATGTAATCGCCGTAAAGCATCCTAAGGAATTTATCATTTTGGTTAGGGAACGCTACTTGAATTCCGTCGAAATCAAGCTTATCAACAGGAAAAACTTCATCAACTGGATAGGTATTTACAAACCTATCAGTATCGTGAAGATAGGCAATTCTCTTTGTCTTAACATGAGCAAAGCGGTTACGGGCTTCCTGCTCACGCTCATACATTTTCTGAGTAGAGAGATGTAGAAGCTTGCAAACTCCTCTACCCATAGTAACTGCTGCTTTTAAGAGCTTTCCTTTGATGCCGTCGGCCAAAATAACAGGACGAGGAACGTCAACTAAAATGCGCATATGTGACCAGAACCACGCGTCAAATGCCTGCTTCTGGTATTCTTTCTCGTCATCTGAAACGTTATCAAAGCAGTAGACATCCAGGAAAATACCAAGATCAAGCGGAAGTGGAGCAAGTGCTTCTTCACAAAATTGTGTACCTTTGAGCATAATGCGAGTGGTTGGGAATGGATAGTTGATGTCCCTCTCGGTATTCATGATTGAATACTTTTCTGACCACTCTTTATCATAGATATCTAAGAGTTTGTTGAAGTCTTCTGCAGGAAGGCAGACATCGATATCATCATCCCAAGGAATAAAACCCTTGTGACGAAGAGCACCAATCGCGGTGCCGCCAAAACCAAAATAGCGGATATTGTTGGCCTCACACGTGTCTACGAAGTCCTTTAAAATCATCAGCTCAACCTGCTGAAGATGTTTGAGTGTCTCTGTATCGTATGTGCGCATTATCGACCTTCGTACATTTTCTTGTAATAGTCCTGATAGTCTCCAGAAACTACGTCTTTAACCCACTTGCGGTTCTCCAGATACCAGTTAATAGTGGTAACAATTCCCTCTTCAAAGGCGGTTTCTGGATACCAGCCAAGCTCTTCTTTAATCTTATCTGGTGCAATACCGTAACGGCGGTCATGACCCTTACGGTCAGTAACGTAAGAAATCAAATCCTCAGTAATCTGAGTATCACCGGTGATTCTTGCAACTTCACTAATGATGCGCTTAACAATGTAGAGGTTATTGCGCTCGTTGTGACCGCCAACGTTATAAACCTCGCCCAGCTTGCCGCCCTCAAGAACCATAGCAATTGCCTTGCAGTGGTCATCAACGTAGAGCCAGTCACGAACATTCAGTCCGTCACCATAAACTGGAAGTACCTTGTGCTCCAGGCAATTCTCAATCATCAGAGGAATGAGCTTCTCGGGGAACTGATATGGGCCGTAATTGTTGGAACAGCGTGTAATTACCGCCGGGAATCCATACGTATCGTGCCAGGCTTTTACAAACATATCTGCAGAAGCCTTAGATGCAGAGTAAGGACTATGAGGGCTCAAAGGTGTAGTTTCACGGAAAAATGCCTCTGGGTCATCAAGTGGCAGTGAACCGTAAACCTCATCAGTAGAAACCTGCAGATACTTATGGTCTCCGTAAGAACCCCGACCATCATTCCAGAAAGATTCTGCAACGCTCAGGAGCGCAACAGTACCCATGACATTGGTATCGGCGAAAGCACCTGGATCTTCAATGGAGCGATCTACGTGGCTCTCTGCAGCAAAGTTGATAACATAATCGGGATGATGAGTCTCAAACAGCTGTGTCAGAGCCTCTTTATCCCTAATATCTACGTGAGCAAAGGTGTAGCGAGGGTCTTGATCATATTCCGAAAGATTCTCAAGGTTGCCAGCATAGGTCAGGGCGTCCACGTTCAAAATATGAATGTCCTGATTTCTTCTAAGCATGTAGTGGATGAAGTTTGAACCAATAAATCCAGCTCCACCAGTTACTAAATAGGTCTTCACACTAACCTCTTTCTACCTTCGAAAGATATGTCGCAAGAGCCTCTTGCCAAGGCCTCATACAATTTCCAATGGTACTCTCAAGATGTCCATTTACCAAAGATGAATACGCGGGGCGAGAAGCGCTTTCTGGGTGCATCTCTTTCCACTGAGCAGAAGTTACCCTGATAACCTTACAGTCGAGATTACTACCAGCCATAATAGCCTCTGCAAAATCAGCCCACGAGCAGGTTCCCTCATTAGTAGCGTGGTAGATGCCATAGTTCTCAGTGTCCGCAATACACAAAATTGCGTGAGCCAGATCATTTGCGCTGGTAGGGTTACCCACCTGATCATCAACAACGCTAATCTCTGAATACTTTGCACCGAGGGTTCGCATGGTTGCTACAAAGTTCTTACCAACATAGCCATAAAGCCATGCGGTTCTAATCACAAACGTCTGAGGATTTGCAGCAAGTGCAAGTCCCTCTCCCGCTAATTTTGAACGACCGTAAGCAGAAACAGGATAAGGAGCATCTTGTTCTGTGCGAGGAGAGCTTTCTTTACCGCTAAAGACATAATCAGTAGATACCTGAACAAGCTTTGTTTGTGTAGAGTTGCAAGCTCGTGCAAGATTCATAGGACCAAGTGCATTTACTGCAAACGCCATCTCAAAATTGCTTTCACAGCCGTCTACATTTGTTGCAGCAGCACAATTAATAACAACATCATAGCGTTCATGCTGGTCAAACCATATGCTTACTGCCTCTGAACTAGTAATATCAAGTTCATCAGCATCGGTATAATCAACATCTGGTTCAGCAAAAACCTCTGGAATTGGGCCAATCTCAGAGACACCGGACTCAAAAAGACGTTTGAGCTCGTTGCCTAACTGACCATGCGCACCGGTAATAAGAACGTGCATACTACTCTCCCTTTTCAGAAGGAAGGATACGTCCTTCTGCAACGCTCTTGAGGTGCTCGCCATACGTAGATTTACCGTAGCGTTCTGCACATTCAATGAGTTTTGAACTATCAATCCAGCCATTCTCAAAAGCAATCTCTTCTGGAACGCTTACCGGCAGACCCTGAGCTGTTTCAACGGTACGGACAAAGGTTGATGCTTCAAAGAGAGACTCCATAGTTCCCGTATCAAGCCATGCAAAACCGCGGCCAAGTGTGACAACGTCAAGCGTGCCATCCTCAAGATAGAGACGGTTAAGATCAGTAATCTCGTACTCACCACGAGCACTTGGCTGAACTTGCTTTACCAGCTCAGTAACACGCTGATCATAGAAATAGAGACCAGTTACGGCATAGTTAGACTTTGGATGGGTTGGCTTCTCTTCAATTGAAATGGCGTTGTAATTCTTGTCAAACTCAACAACACCAAAACGCTCTGGATCATCCACGTGGTAACCAAAAACGGTAGCGCGACCAGAAGTTTGTGCCTGTTGAGCAGCCTTTCTGACAAGTCCCGAAAGACCGTTTCCATAGAAGATATTATCTCCAAGAATCAAAGCAGCAGCGTCATCACCAATAAACTCTTTACCAATAACAAATGCCTGAGCCAATCCATCTGGAGAAGGCTGTTCAGCATAGCTGATTGAAATACCAAAATCAGATCCGTCTCCCAACAACTTTTCAAAATTTGGAAGATCGCGAGGAGTAGAGATGACAAGAATGTCTCTAATTCCCGCCAGCATAAGCGTGGATAGAGGGTAGTAAATCATTGGCTTGTCATAAACAGGCAGAAGCTGTTTAGATGTAACGGTTGTCAGCGGGTAAAGCCTCGTGCCGCTACCTCCTGCAAGAATGATGCCTTTCACAATCTACTCCTCATCAATCGGGTTTCTCGCCAAATGCTACGTAGAATATAACTCGCTTATAAGCTTACCAAAGTCCTACTCAACTGCTGTGATTCTGTACAGTCTATAAGGTCCTTCTTGAAGAACAATCTCAAATCCAGGGTCTTCATCGGTAATTTGCAGGCCCGAGAAGAAATGACTTTGATTTCCGAGCAAAGCAGGATTTTCTAAGTCGAGCAACAGGACATATCTTGCTCCAGTTTCTCGGACCGCCCGCTGAACCTCTGGATTAGTAGCTACCTCGTTAAGCTTTGTACGAATAATCGCACTTTGTGGCAACTCTTCTTCTTCGACTTTCTCTCGATAGAAAATATTCATGCCATAAAGTGAGTTGAGAACCAACGAACCATCGTATGGATTATTGACCACCAAATCATCGCCAACAATCTGCAGAGTTCTTCTTACAAACTCGTCCTCACTTGTCTTATACGTTGTCCACTCACGAGGCTCAAAAACCTCATTAAGCCAAATGATTCCCCAGCGAAGCTCACTGCGTTCTCTTCTGGGCAGGCTTGCTAAATCCCAAGGACTCAAGAGCGCGCAGCCCCACAACACAGCAACAATACACATAAGAATGCCGGAGTTCTTAATGAACACGCAAGGCTTGCAAACTGTCTGATCTCCGTTTGCAGAAATACCACAAGCGATATTTTCTGAGGTTGTTTTCTCGCCTTTGTTGCCTTCTTTAACTGTCTTAATTCCGTGTTTAATCAGATCAAACAAAAGCGTAATGGCGGTTTCCATGCCAACAATTACAACAGGCACTGCAGCAATTATCACCATTGCAGCAGTTCTCTCTGGATCGGTATACCAAAATCCCGAGAAGAACCTCTTAATAGGAAGAATCTCAGAAAGACTTGCCACATATATGACAGCCGTCATGAGAAACGCCAGAATAAGCCAACGATAATTCTTGTTCAAAATGCAGCTGATAAATCCAATCCAGAACGCAACCGCAAAGAGAATTTGTGGCATGTTCATGAGCAAGCCAAAGTTCAATACGGTTTGAGCTGCTGCAAGCGGTTTGACATAAATCTCCCACACAAAATTGACCGTAGGAGCCAAGAAGCTTGTATTAAGCAGGAAAACCCAAATGCCAACCGCAAGGCCCGCTGTTACAACTTCCATAACCGCTAAAAGCGCAATACCTTTTGTTTTTGAAAGCGTAAATTTGTCTTGAAGGAAGCTGGTAAGTCGTGGTAAAAAACTGCAAAGCACATAAGGTAAAACACAGATAGCCCAGAAGAAATCTGCACTTGGATGCATCATAGCAAGGGCGAGAATACCCATCACACACAAAAGCACGAGCCTTGGATTTACAAACGAAGCCGACTTTAGCTGTTCAGCAGCAGAATCATTTTTGTCCTCAACAGTACCATTGAGCATCAAGATGAAAAGTACAACAGCACTAGGAACAGCGCAGAATCCCATTACGTTTGGAAATACTGCATGAACAGTAACCATTCGAAGAGGAAATGCCAGCTGTGCAAAAACTACAAATGAGGTTAGAACGCTGGCAACGAGGTTTTTCTTTCCTATTGTTTGAAGCAGTGCGCAAATACCCACTGGATATATAACTGCTACAGAGACAAACCACACAACGTTTTCTGTCAGTGCTTCATTAAGACCGGTTATGGCCGTAGCAACAGCAGCTACCGAGTGAAGAGCATTTGGATAGAAGCCTTCATCAAAAAAGGGAGTCTGAAGCTCTGGCCTTGCTCCTGTATAAAAGGCAGCATGCAGCATGGAATAAATGCCCGACTGAACACTTCTTGTAATGTATGCAAGGTGCGCATAGTTATCAGCGGACTGCAAGAACCACGAGGGGTTTCTAATTGCCTTGTGGAAAATAACAAAGAATATTGCAGTAGAGATAACAGCAGTTACTAAGAGAAAGACTCCGTTTAGAGAGTCCTTCTCACCAAGGTTTGCATGAGATTGATTTTCCTGGGTGGGTCTGATTTTCTGAATAAGATACGCAAGCCCAGCAGCAATCAGAATAAAAAGACCAACGCCTCCCAAAAGCGGCGTTACACCTCTTAGACCCAGAGGATAGATAGCAATTCCAGAAAAGCCAATGAGGCAGACCGAAATAAGCGGAGCTACCACAAGGGATGTCATTCGTTTAGTGCCAATAGCGCGAGAAAAAAGATATCCCGGTACATAACAAAGAACCAGTACAACTACTACGGCTAGAGCAAACTGTCTCCACATGTGTCAGTTTCCTTATTTGGTGGCCATTACCGACTAGATGAGCTTAGCCCAACGCTTCTTGCCTGCCTGGAGAAGAGCTCCCTCAAGAACTGCTGGCTCAACCTTATAGGTCTTTGCTGGATGAGGCTGCTGGTTAATCTTGATACCACCGCCATCGATCAAACGGCGAGCCTCACCGTTACTTGAAGCAATCTCTACTTCAACCAAAATCTTTGGCAGGTAGATAAGGCCATCCTCATCAGCCTCAAGAGAGATGGCGAACTCCTTGATGTCATCAGGGACCTCGTTGTTCTTGAACTGAGCATCAAAGGCCGCCTGTGCTTTAAGGCCTTCTCCCTCACCGTGATAAAGATCAACGATATTTCTACCAAGAGCACGCTTGAGCTGGTAAGGATCAGCGGTACCGTCCTCAAAGCTCTTGTTAATAGCATCAAGCTCATCAATAGAGAGCGTTGAGCAAAGACGGTAGTACATAGGAACAATCTCATCGGTGATAGACATAACCTTACCAAACATATCATTTGGCTCATCAGTCAGACCGATGTAATTACCGTAAGATTTGCTCATCTTCTTAGTGCCATCAGTACCCACAAGCAGAGGCATAGTCAGAGCAATCTGAGGGTCCATATCCATATCGCGCATAAGGTCACGGCCAGCAAGCAAGTTGAAAATCTGGTCGTTTCCACCCATCTCTACGTCTGCTTTGATAACAACAGAGTCATATGCCTGAAGAACAGGGTAAATGAACTCATGGAGCGCAATGGGCTGCTGATTACGGTAGCGATTAGAGAAGTCTTCTCGCTCAAGAATACGAGCAATGGTGAACTTGCTCATAAGACCAAGCATGGTTTCAAGGTTCATAGGTTTAATCCAGTCACCGTTATGAACAACGGTAGTTCTCTCTGGATCTAAAATCTTCATCGCCTGGTTAACGTAGGTCTCTGCATTAGCATCTACCTGCTCTGCCGTCAGTGGAGGACGGGTAGAGTCACGCCCAGAGGGGTCACCAATCAGTGCAGTGCCGCTACCAATAATCAAGGTAACGTTATGGCCAAGGTCCTGGAACTGGCGCATCTTACGCAGTGGAACTGCATGGCCAAGATGTAAATCTGGGCTTGTTGGATCAACGCCAAGCTTGATGTTAAGAGGGGTGCCCTTCTTGAGTTTTTCTTTAAGACCGTCCAAGGGAACAATCTGCATAGTTCCTGACGTAATAACGCGGAGTTGTTCTTCTACTGGAAGCACTCTGTATCCTCTCAACGCAAGCCTGCTAGAACGTATTGTTACTCTGATGCGTATGCATGCACCTTACTCAAATATGTTATCTATCAGAATACAACAGAGTTGTAACTCTTTATTCACTGAAACATAAATATCAGACTATAATAGTGAGAGCTATGACAAGGAGGCTCAATGGGTATTCGAACCCGTCGTGCACGTAAACACGCAAAAACGCATGCCGTAGGTTTTGGCATTGCTGGATTCTTTGGCTTTATGGCTCTTCTCGCGCTTGCACTTGCTCTTTCGTTGGGTGCAGCCGTCTCATCATGGCTTGAGGATCTTCCAGATTACAACTCTGCTGACGCTTACCTGGTAGCGGAGCCAACCCGCGTCTATGACGCAAAGGGCAACGACATTGCTGATTTCTATCTGCAGCAGCGTCGTTCTGTCACATTGGATCAAATTTCTCTCTACGTTATTCAGGGCACTATTGATACTGAGGACAAGCGTTTTTATTCTCATAGCGGTATTGACCCTTGGGGTATTTTCCGCGCTTCAGTTGGCTCTCTGTTTGGTGGCGGTGAGGGTGCTTCTACTATTACGCAGCAGCTTGTTCGTAACACCGTTCTATCTAACGAGCAGTTTGAGCGTTCTTTGAAGCGTAAGGTCCGCGAGGCTTACATCTCTATTCAGATGGAGAAGAAGTTTACTAAAGACCAGATTCTTAATATGTATCTCAACACCATTTACTACGGTAATGGTGCTTATGGCATTGAAGCTGCAAGTATTATTTACTTCAACAAACATGCAAGTGACCTCACTCTTGCTGAGGCTGCAACACTTGCTGGTCTTCCAAACGCACCTTCTGCCTATGACCCAACCGTCAATCCAGAGGCAGCACGAGAAAGGCGCAACGTTGTTCTTGAGCGTATGCTTCGCGCAGGCGATATTACTCAGGAGCAGTACGATGAGGCTGTTGCTGAGGACTTAGTACTTAATCCTGGTACTTTGACTGACAACATTGGCCAGTTCCCTTACTGGACTGACTATATTCGTAGTCTGCTTCAGGAAGACTTTGATAGCGATACCATTCTTCAGGGTGGATTGCGCGTTTACACCACGCTTGATCCTGACCTCCAGAAAGACGCTGATGAGGCAGCTACAAGGCGTATTGCTGAGCTTGGCAATCCTCGTCTGGGTGCTGCTTTGGTTTCTATTGATCCTCAGACTGGCTACATTAAAGCAATGGTTGGTGGACAGGATTACTCAAAGAGCCAGTACAACATCGCAACCAGCAGTAACCGTCAGATGGGCTCCAGCTTTAAGATGTATACGCTGGTAGCGGCCCTTTCTGAGGGCATGAATCCAGAGATTGTTCTTAATGGCAACTCCCCTATGCAGATTACTCCTACCTGGCTGGTTAGAAATGCAGGTAACTACAGCTATGGTGCAATTACCTTACGTCAGGGTACGGTTTACTCTTCCAACACGGTATATGCACAGGTTGCAGAAGCTATTGGTATCGACAAGATCCTTCAGACGTGCTATGCCATGGGCATTCGTACACAGCTACAGCCTTACCTGTCCACAACTTTGGGCTCTCAGGGTGTTACTCCAATTGAGCAGTGCACGGCGTTTGCAACGCTTGCCGCAGGTGGTGTACGCCGTGATGCTGTAGCAATTACACGCATCGAAGACCGTAACGGTAACGTTATCTACGAACACAAGGACAATCCAGTTCAGGCAATTAGTCCTGCTGTTGCCGCAGCTGCTACAAACGTTCTGAGCGGCGTTCTTACCTCTGGTACTGGCCGTTATGCATACAACCTAAAGACTTTCAACCAGCCAGTTGCTGGTAAGACCGGTACTTCCGATAACTCCGAGGACCTTTGGTTCTGCGCTTACACTCCACAACTTGCAACAGTTGCTTGGTGCGGATATCCAGATAGCCGTGACCCTGTTATTATCGGCGGCGGAGAGTCCTCCACCTTTGTTACTGCTCAGTATGTTTGGGCGTACTACATGAATGCAGCCTTGTCTGGTGTTCCTCGCAGCGAGTTCCCAAAGACTACCGAAACTATCTCTTACAAACCTGATAGCTTCTGGAAGTTTGTTGGCGGCTCCGCTAAAGACAAAGAGGAAGAAGAGGACGAGGAAGAGGAAGAAGAAACCGATGAGGAGGAAGAGGGCAACACCACTACTCCTACCACCCCTACTACACCAGCTACCCCTGGAACAGGAACAGGCACAGGAACTGGTACAGGTACTGGCACCGGTACTGGCACCGGTACGGGAACTGGAACCGGAACTCCTTAAGGCTTCCCTACACATCACAAAAAAGGGAGCTGGTTCAAACCAGCTCCCTTTTATTTTTGTGGTTACTTTTGCTGTGCTGCTTGACGGCTTCTCGTCAAATGATTTGAATTTATAGAATGCTGTCTACGTTTCCCAGCTGAGTAATGATACGCACGATATCTGCGGCGTTGTCTGTTTTATCTACAATCATCAAAACGGTATCATCGCCAGCAACGGTGCCCACCACGTGATCAAGCTCAACATCGTCCAAGGCAAAAGCAACAGCCGAAGCAGTTCCTGGATGACAGCGAATCACAATGAGGTTTTCTGCCGCAGTGGCACCAATCACAAACTCGGAAAGCATCTTCTGCAGATGCATGTCTTCGGAAAGCACATAAGCGCCCTCAGGAAGCTTTTGCAAGTCCATTTCTGCAGTGTCTCGAGAAACGGTTGCTTGAGTGCATGCAAATCCGCGATCTTTGAGCATGTCAACAAGGTCTCGCTGTGTGCGAATTGACTCACTACGAACAAGCTCGCGAATTACGTCTTGTCGAGCATTTCTATGCTTCACAACGCCTTCTTTCCCCAATCCAATTCACCAATTTTGAAAACAAATGATAGTGAATAAAAGAATATACTTTATCAACCCATTTATGCCAGCAAAACCGCTGAACGGTGTAAATAACCCGCTCGTCGGTCAGAATATTGCTTTCACCGTTTTTTAAAAGTTTTTATGCACTTCTCGCCGTATGATGCATCATGAGTGAAACTATTTATTTAGGCTTGGAGGCCACCATGCCCTTGAATGATTCACCTGATAGAAGACAAGGATCCTATGGAGATTCTGCGATGCGTCGTCGCCCTCCACAAAACAGTCGTCCATCTCGCGATGGCAGTCTTTCTGATAGACAGTCTCGACGTCGCAAAAGAAACATGCTTGGATCGCAGGCTGTCCTCTTTAAAAAACAGTCTTTTATACGACGCATTGATTCTCGTACACGCACTATTATTGTCATTGGACTCGCTGTTGTAGCTGCTCTTTTGATGGTATTTATTGTTTCTAGTTGCGTTCGTGGCTGTGCAAAAGAAACAACACCAGAGGTAGAAGTAAATGCTGTTGATTCTCGTGTTGCAGTAGGAACTTCTGAGGAGCTAACCAAAGCACTTGCGGCAAAGCTTGACCAAAATAAGAACCTTGCTTGGATTGCAGAACACGCAGATAGATACAGTGATAAGAGCCTCATTGAACTTGCACTAGCCCATCCTGAGGCAATTGATTTTGTTGCAAACTATCCCGATTCTGACGGAAAAGCCAAGACCTACGACGAAAAAATCACTAAGGGTAAGGCGCCACAGCTCTATACCTGGGACTCCAGGTGGGGAGGCGTGGCTTACGCAGGATCTGTCATAGCAACAAAGGGTTCCGGTCCAACCGCACTCTCCATGGCTTACATGGGACTAACAGGAAAAACCAACTGGACTCCTGCAGATATCGCAGGCACTGTTGAAGCTGCTAAGGCAACGGATACAGATTCTGGTATGAATAGATCATTCCTCGAGAAAAACCTGGGTGACCTTGGCCTTGTTGCTGAAAGCTATAGTATTTCAGCCGACAATATCACTACGCTTCTTGACGCTGAAACCTACCTGCTTGTTGAGGTAAAAGGCAATACACTCAGCTCCGATACAGCTCATTGGGTGCTCGTAACCAGCAAGAATGATGATGGCACCGTAAATATCTACGATCCACTGTCTCCTGAGGTGAGTGCTCACCCTTGGTCTGCAGAGACTCTTGCAGGAGCTGCAAATGCGTTGTATACCGTCACGGCAAAAGCAGCTGAGTAGTCTACTGTGTTTTAGATACACAACCCTTCGCATGACTAAGCCCCGCATCTGCGGGGCTTTTTTTGGTAGCAAGATGAGTATGAATACTATGCCTCTGGGGTGCATACACAAAAACCCGGCATCCACAAACGTGAATGCCGGACAGGAAGGTTAGTATGTGTCCTGGCTTAGACAGGTACGAGCTTACTATGAAAGCACTTTATTTGCTGCTTCACCAAGCTCAGCGATACGCGCCTCAGCCTCTTCACGAGTTACGCCATTAGCAAAGAGGTAAGCCTTGACTTTTGGCTCGGTACCAGATGGACGGAAGATTACCTTGTTATCGCCCTCAAGCCTATACTCAATAACGTTAGAAGCTGGCAGCGTCTGAGGAGCTTCTTTCTGAAGGCCCGAAACGCGAGGCATTTCTGCGCATTCAGCATAATCAGTTACACCAACAACCTTGTAGTTGCCAATCATATCCAGTGGGTTTTTACGAAGTCCGCTCATAATCTGAGCCATCTTTGCAGCACCCTCAGCACCTGGGTAAGCAGCGTTGACAACGCCATTGAGGTAGTAGCCGTAGCGCTGATACAGGGCATCCATTGCCTCGTAAAGATCCATGTTGCGAGCAGCATACCAAGATGCCATCTCAACGCAAAGCATAGTTGCAACAATAGCGTCCTTATCGCGAGCGTGGGTACCAACAAGGTAGCCGTAGGACTCCTCAAAGCCCATGAGGAAGCGGTCCTCCTCGCCGGCATCCTTAAGCTGGTCAATTTGGTCGCCAATGTACTTAAAGCCCGTGAGGACACGGCGCATCTCAAAGCCACGAGCACGTGCCAAGACGTCGGGCATAGCAGAGGATACGATGGTGGAAACAGCTACCTTATCCTGGGGTTTCTCGCCACGCTCTTCAGCCATGGTAAGAAGCCAGTCCATAAGCAGGACACCCATCTCGTTGCCGGAAAGCAGCACGTAATCGCCGTTGTGTGGGATTGCGGTACCCATGCGGTCGGCATCTGGGTCAGTTGCAACCAGGAGGTTTGGTTTGACCTTGTCGGCAAGCTTCAAGCCCAACTCAAGTGCTTCACGGAACTCAGGATTTGGATAAGAGCATGTGGGGAAGTTTCCATCTGGCTCTGCCTGCTCAGGAACAACGTCAACGTCATTGACGCCAATCTCTTTAAGAATACGGGTGACGCACTCCATACCCGTGCCGTTAAGCGGCGTGTACACAACCTTGTAGCCGTCAGCAGCCTTAAATCCTGGAATAGAAACGTGCTTGATAGCCTCAATAAAGTTGTCCAGGACCTCTTCTGGAGTCCAAACAATCAGACCCTTCTCCAGGCCCTCTTCAAAGTCCATAGGCTTAACGTCAAAGGGGTTAACGCGAGCGATATTTGCGGAAATCTCGTCAGCTGCCTCATCGGTAATCTGTCCGCCGTTATCGTTATACACCTTGTAGCCGTTGTAAGGCGCAGGGTTGTGACTTGCGGTAAGCACGATACCTGCGGAAGTCTTGAGGTAGCGGACGGCAAACGAGAGCGTTGGAACGGGCTCAATACGTGGGTAGACATATACACGGATGCCGTTAGCAGCCAAAACGCCGGCAGCAACCTTCTGGAAGTCCTCACCTCTAAGGCGAGAATCCCTTGCAAGAGCCACAGTAGGATTTTGATAGTGAGCATTGAGATAATCCGCAAGTCCCTGAGTTGCCTGGGCAACAACATAAACGTTCATGCGGTTAGTACCGACGCCAATGGTGCCACGAAGACCAGCAGTTCCAAAAGCAAGTGAACGATAAAATGCGTCGTACAGCTTATCCTCAGCTTCTGGTTGAGCAAGCTCTGCGAGCTCTTCTACCAGGTATTCTTCGGTGACGTTTGCACGCCAGGACTCAAATGTTTCCATAACTTTTGCATCCATAATGACTCCCAAACCTCAAATTGCTCTACACGTCTCTTTGTAATCGATTCTACGCATATTTTAAGCGATAAATAACAGTTGATTTGGGACATTATGTATGAACTTACCCGCTCTTCGGTAAGCGGGAGGTGACTTAGACAAAGAGCCGCTGCTTGTGGGTGCTGGCCCACAGATTTTTGTCCGAGAGCGACCTACGGGTTCTTGATGTATTTTCTTCTCCCCAACCATGTAGCGAGAAAAACATGGGAAAATGTTACGTCAGTATGTATTCAATTCCTACGGGCGAAAGGTGTCCCGATGTCTCAAGAACTTGAGTTCTTTGCAACGTGTCCAAAAGGCTTTGAGAAGCTTCTTGCACAGGAGCTAGACGGCCTGCACATCAAAAAGGTGCGTCCTCTTGGCGGACAGGTTGCGTTTTACGGCTCACTTGCCGATGCTTACCGTGTCTGTTTATGGTCTCGCCTTACGTCTCGTGTCATTTTGGTGCTTGATCGCGTTGGCGCTGCAACTTCAGACGCTCTCTACGAAGACCTCTCCCACATTTCCTGGGAAGACCATATTGATCCACATGCCACCATTGCGGTTAATGCTCACGGCACAAATGACCAGCTCAGAAACACAAACTTCATTGCCGTCAGAACAAAAGACGCCATTGTAGATAGGCTTGCAGCAAAGCGCGGAAGCCGTCCTATGGTCAACACGCTTGCGCCTGACGTAACTATTGTCGTGCGCGTATCACGCAACCGTGCCACGGTTGGCATTGACCTTGCTGGTGAGGCTCTCTTTAAGCGCAGTCTGACTGGCGGTCGAGGGCCGGCACGTGAGTTTGCGCCGCTCAGGCTAGACTACGCCGCTGCTCTTCTGTACCTGCAGGCGCAAACTGCTGCGAGTGCACCGGGTTTCTCGCCAGATGTGCCGCTGCCGGCACTGCTGTTCCCGGGAGCGGGTGCGCTTGCACAAGAGGCAGCGGGCATGGCACTGGACGTAGCGCCGGGCATTCTGCGCGCTCGCTGGGGTATGACGGGCTGGGCTGGCCACAACGACGATGTCTGGCAGGATTTGCTTGCCGAAGCCGATGAACGTGCCGAGAAGGGCCAGGAGCGCCAGGTGACTCTCTATGCAGCAGACCCTCGCCCAAAGGCCAAAGAGGCTGTGCTTTATACGCTTCGTGCGGGCGGTCTCAAGGCGGACGTGCAGTTTTTACCAGCGCCTGAGCTGCTCAAACATGCAGAACACTTCACAGGTGTTGTTGCCGATCTTTCGTGGACCAAAGAAGAGCCCACACTTCAGGGTTCTGCTTACGCTACGCTTGGACTTTTTGCGGGACAGACAAGCACGCTTCTTACCAGCGATGTAAATACTGATGCAGTACTCAGGACCACTCCAGCGCAGACGCTTTCTGTTTACGTAGGCAACTCCATTGCCACCATGCGCTCCTACCCTGCCGCAATCGCTGAGAAAGCAGGTGGCGGCGAAGCTGATGTCACTGCACCAGCAAGCAACTCCGAGTCAACCTCGGTTCCCGCAGGTCCCACCGTCATGGTTAACAACCAGCCCGTAAGCGTGCTGGTTCCTGCATCCGATCAGTTTGCTGCGCGCCTTGCTAAGGTGGCCAAGCAGCGCGCTAAGTGGGCTCGTAAAAACGATGTCTCATGCTACCGCGTCTATGACGCTGACCTGCCCGATTATGCCGTCAGCATTGACATCTACAAGGGCGCCACAAAGCCAACTACCTGGTTGCAAATCTCTGAGTACGCTGCATCTAAAGAGATTGATCCAGACCTTGCAAAGCGCCGCCTCCTAGACGTCCTAGCTTTGGCTCCTCGCATTCTAGGCGTACCCAGCTCAAACGTAAATCTACGAACAAGAACGCATGCAAAAGGTGGCTCTCAGTACTCTGACGAGGGCAGCGCTGCAGACAACTCAAGAAAAGAAATGCTGCTCATCGATGAGGGCGGCCTACTCTTTGAGGTCAACTTTGCATCCAGACTGGACTGTGGAATCTTCCTAGACCACCGCGATACACGCGCAGAGATTCGCGAGCTCATGAAGAGTGCTGGTGCCGCTAAGAGCTTCCTCAACCTCTTTGCCTACACAGGTACCGCTACCTGCTACGCAGCAGACGGCGGTGCACTCCACTCCACAACCGTTGACCTTTCCAAACCTTCGCTTGAGTGGGCCAAGCGCAACATGAAGCGTAACGGCTTTGACGGCGAGGAACACGAGTTTGTCCAGGCAGACGTTCTGTCTTGGATTACCGAGACACGACACACCAAAAACCGCTGGAACGTCATCTTCTGCGATGTTCCTACCTTCTCAAACTCATCGCGCATGAAGCAGAGCTCGTTTGACGTCCAGAGAGACCACGCTGAGCTTATCATTGGCATTTCTCGCCTTCTGACTCGCGGCGGCGTTGCCATCTTCTCGTGCAACCTGCGTACGTTCAAACCAGATGTTGAGAAAATCCAGCGAGCTGGCGTCATCATCGAAGACATCACAAGTGAAACTATTCCGGAGGACTTCTCAAGAAATAAGAAGATCCATCATGCATATAAAATCTCGAGAAAACCGCGGGAAAATGAGTAAATTTTTCCGCTTGCAGGCAAAATAAATACGTTTGTACATTCATCTAGTTATAACTAGGTATATGGACTAACATATGATGACGAACTGAACCGATCATCTGTTGAGAGGATTGATAGATGAATACAAGTAAAGCTGCATTTCATGCGCTTTTCTCTAAGGACAAAGCCAAGAAATCAACTGGCATTCCTCTAAGTGCTGGCATGGTGCTGGTTACCCTTGGCATCGTCTACGGTGACATCGGAACCTCGCCAATGTACACTATGAAGGCAATTATTGCTGGTAATGGTGGTCTTTTAACCATGGATACCGATGTTGTTTTGGGCGCCCTGTCTCTCATTATCTGGACGCTGACACTCATTACAACCGTTAAATACGTCATGGTTGCAATGAAGGCAGACAACCACAATGAAGGCGGAATCTTTGCTCTCTACAGCTTGGTTAAAAAGTGCGCCAAATGGCTGATTATTCCTGCCATGATTGGTGGCGCAGCTCTTCTTGCTGACGGTATTTTGACCCCAGCTGTTACGGTAACCACCGCTATTGAGGGTTTACGTACTATTCCTGCAGCTCATGCTATTATTGGTGATAATCAGCACATTGTTGTCATGATTACCATTGCTATTCTCTGCACACTCTTTGCTCTGCAAAAGGCAGGTACCTCTACCATTGGTAAGGCCTTTGGCCCTGTCATGACGCTTTGGTTCTTGTTCTTGGGTGCTATGGGCGTTATGAACATGCTTGCTGACATTAGCATTGTTCGAGCGCTAAACCCAGTCCGCGGCATTCTGTTCCTCTTTGATGGCAAACTCAATGCAGCTGGCCTCATGGTTTTAGGTAGTGTCTTCCTTTGTACCACTGGTGCAGAGGCACTTTATTCTGACATGGGTCACGTTGGCAAGAGCAACATCTATCTAAGCTGGCCTTTTGTTAAGGTCTGCTTGATTCTGAACTACCTTGGACAGGGCGCATGGATCATTACCAACCACAATGACACCGCACTAAACGCTATCAAAGACCTCAATCCTTTCTTTGAAATGCTTCCTGGTCAGCTTAGGCCATTTGCCGTTATTCTCTCTGCACTTGCTGCAATTATTGCCTCTCAGGCACTGATTACTGGCTCTTATTCCATTGTCTCTGAGGCAATTAAGCTTGACCTTATGCCTCATATCAAGATCAACTACCCCTCCACAACAAAGGGCCAGATTTACATTCCACTTGTAAACAACATCATGTGGGTTGGCTGCATTGGCGTTGTACTTCTCTTCCAGAGCTCTGAGCACATGGAAGCAGCGTACGGTCTTGCAATTACCGTTACCATGCTCATGACCTCAATCTTGCTCTACACCTATCTGGCTGTTATCAGAAAGCGCCTATGGGCGGCTATTCCATTCATTCTTTTCTTTGGTGCTATCGAGGCTATGTTCTTCTTCTCAAGCCTTACCAAGTTCTTCCACGGCGGCTACTTTACCGTTCTTATGGCTACCGCAATTTTTGTTGTCATGTTTGTCTGGCGTCGTGGTACTGCAGTTGAGAGAACTCAGAGCGTTTACCTGCCTGTCGATAAATACATTGACCAGCTCCGTAGCTTGAGCCACGATACAGACTATGCAACTCTTGCAGATAACCTGGTCTTCTTGACCAATGACTCTTCATTTGACAAGCTAGACCGAGATATTCTCTATTCCATCTTGGATAAGCGTCCTAAGCGCGCAAAGGCTTACTACTTCATCAACATTTCGCTGACAGACGATCCAAATACCCGTGAGTTCATCATCAATGACTTTGGTACAGACTTCCTGTTCAAGATCACCCTGCGTCTTGGCTTTAGGGTAAACCAGCGTATTAACACCTATCTGTATCAGATCGTTGGAGAACTGATTAAGAACAATCAGCTTGCTCCACAGAATCACAAGTATTCCATCTACAAGGAACACTCCGAGATTGGTGACTTTAGGTTCTGCCTCCTGCGCAAGGTTTTGGCTCCAGAAACCGATATTAACGGTTTTGATGCTCGCTGCCTTGAGCTCAAGTACTTCATTCGTCGCGTTTGCGGCTCCCCTGCTCGCTGGTATGGTCTTGAGAACTCCAACATTGTCTTTGAGTACGTTCCTCTGTTCTCCAAGGTTAAGCGTGAACAGAAGCTCACTCGTATCATGCTTGATGACGTAGCTCAGACGGGTTCTATGCCACTTGTCGAGGCTCCTATGAAAGAGCGTATTGCCGAGATTGAGGAAGATGAGGACATCTTCGCAGAGGCTCTGCACAAGGAGCGCGTTGAGAATGCAGCTACTGTTGCAGACTATGTTGGTGGTGACACCGCAAGCTTCCGTCCTCTCAAGCTGGATGAAGAAGAAGTTGACGACGATGTTTTTGAGGAGCATGCTCCACACCATGAGCACTAAGCCCTCCTGTCGTGTAGCTTCTACTAACACGCACTATAAAAGCCGGCAGATACATCTCTGCCGGCTTTTTCTTTAATATCATGTTGCGAGAAACCTCTAAAGCACTACTCTCCAAGTGCTTACTCCCCCAGTGCCCACGTTAAGAATCGCGAGAAACCCGCCTCATCGTTAGTAAGTGTGATATAGGTTGCTGCCTCAAAATTCTCATGACGAGCGTTGGCAACTGCCGTACCCATTCCCGCCGCAGAAAGCATGGCAACATCATTGAGCGAGTCACCAAAAGCTGCGGCGTTCTCTGTAGAGAGGCCAAGATAGTTGCAGAGCCACTGAAGCGCTGTGCCCTTAGAAGTTCCTTCAGCCAGAATTTCCATTCCCATACTCATGGAAGCTGTGCCACTGAGTCCCGTTACCGAAGCCACAGCATCTGCTACAAGTGCCTGGTACTTCTCGCCTTCCGCAACAGACCAGTAGGAACCAAGACGCTCAATGGTAGTGACGCCTTCAATAAACTCCTCAACACTTTGATCAAAAGGTGTGCGAGAACGCTGCATAAATGCTGCGTGATCTGCAGGAATACCAAGCTGTGTAATCAAATTGTGTCTTGAGCGCTCCTGATAGACACCGCCATCCGCAAAAATATCAAACGTAACTGGATACTCTTTAAGTTTTTGATACAACTCAAGAGCCTGCTCTTTTGTCACTGTGGACTCGTGAAGAACAGTCTGAGTGGAAAGATCTCTGATAACAGCGCCGTCGCAAGAAACTACATATTTAGAAGCAGGATGATTCACAATCTCTTTTGGAAGCACGTTAAAAGCACGCCCAGAGCATGGGACAAAAGGAATGCCTAGCTCAGCCAGACGATCCAACACTGCCATGTTTTTGGAATCAAGAGATTTATCGGTATGCAAAAATGTCTCATCCATATCGGAAAAGACAATATCTACTTTCAGGTTTGATGTATCTTGAATAAGCCAAGACTGCTTCTGAGCAATAAGTTCTTCAGTTGAAAGCTCTGACAAAACACTACCTCTTTATGGACGATACATAAACGTGAAGACCTCTTCACGCTGCATATTTACTTGTACACCAAGCTTTTCTGAGACGGCATCAAGACGCTCTTTAAGGCTCAAGAAAGACTCAGTGTCCTTCAGCTCAACAAGCATGGTCATGGTAAAAATACCAGACAAAATTGTCTGAGCAATATCAAGGATATTTGCGTTTGACTCAGCCAACGTAGAAGAAATTGCCGCAACAATTCCAGGAGCGTCGCTGCCCAAAACAGTGACAACAGCGCGATTAGCGGATGTTTCTGGAGTCATAGTTTCCCATCTCTTGAACGGATGGGTTAATTGTACGCTATGCTTTTCCAATTTCTACGCCATAACGTGAACTAAATACCTTCTGTATCTCGTCAACGGTGCAATTAAGTGCTGTGATAAGCTCATAAAGACCGCGATTACTCGCCATCTTAAAAATTCTCTCGTGAGAAACAGGTGGCTTCTTATTAAGCGAGCGTGCGTTATCAATACGCGCTCTAAATGTCTTAGCAATACTAATGGAGTCTTTACAAGAACCTTCTCTAATAGCATGTCTAAAATGAGATTCTTCGAGCGACGCATTATGAATATGGAACGTAATGAGTTCAATTTGAGGATACATATCAACAAGATTTGTTGCCTCATCACGCGTCATAAGATCACGAAGTCTGAACTCTTGGTCAAGAGGAAATATAATCTGAACAGGGTGTTTTTGCCCAATAGGAGACAAAACGTAGGCCGGAGTAGGCTCCGAAACTACATTTTCAACAAGACATACGCCCTGACCTGGGTGAACGCAAAACTCGCCAACAGCTCGCATAACACCACTCCTCTCGGATAACAATAGTATACCATGAGAAGCGTGTTTTAAGCCAATGACCTGCAACTTTATAACTTGTCGCAGGTCATTCAATAACATAACAATATTTTATATAAGGAATCTAATCAATCATTGTGATGGACTCAATGACTGGTTGCTCTGAAGCAGGGATGGTCCCATTTGAATCTGTTGGAGTAACTGCCTTGCAAATTGCATCAACAACATCCATACCACTAGTAACCGTGCCAAATGCAGCATAGTTGCCATTTAAAGACGTGTTGTCGGCCTGCATAATAAAGAACTGTGAGCTTGCAGAGTTTGGATCTTGAGCAGGAGCCATAGAAATAGTTCCGCGTGTATGCAAGATGTTATTCTCGACCCCATTGCGCGTAAACTCGCCCTTAATCTTATTCTCAGAGCCTCCCGAGCCATTACCCTTAGGGTCACCACCCTGGATCATAAAGCCGTCAATAATACGGTGGAACGTAAGGCCGTTATAGAAGCCAGACTCAGCAAGATGAGCAAAGTTAGAGACCGTAATAGGTGCAACGTTTGCGTTAAGAGTTGCCTCAATAGTACCGTAATCCTTTACCACAATACGAACGTGGTGAATCCCTTTTGCATAGGGGTCATCCGCTGCTACAGAATCAATGTAGCCCTTGTTTTGTGAGCTCTGAGACTGCGTTTGTTGCGTCTGTTGGGATTGCTTCGATTGCGAGTTTGCTTGAGGCTGAGACTTATCAGCGCCTCTAAATAGAGAGAAGAATATTGCTCCCATCGCAAGCACAACAATAACAATAACACCATACAGTCGGCGATTTTTTGTCTGGAACACGCTAAGCCCTCCCCTTTAAGCAGACGCACACAAGACAATCCAAGACACCAAGTTGGCAATTGCATTGCCTGTTCTCTCGGCAAGAACGTGGCCCTTATCCCAAACAAGCGTGTAATCAACACTGTTCACGCCCGAGAAATGCTTTAGAGATAGGCCCAAATTAAACGAGGTGCAAATGGAAGTATCTGTGTTTTGAGCGCCCTCATTAATGCGCCAATAAGGAGCAACCGATGCTGTCTGATAGCCCTTGTAAGATGCGCTGGTAAAGTACAGCGGATTGAACATATCAACACGAGTTGGAATGTCATTCTCAAGCGTATCCGCCTTATTTAAGTCAGAGGACCAGTCATTAGCATAGCTAGACTTCCACTCACCCAGCTTCATGTAGGTATCAAGATTCTTCTTAATAAGATTTGAAATCTGCTCATCAAAGTGGAGAGTACTCTGCTCTCCAACGCCAAAGAGCTGATTTGCGCGCGTGCTTCTATCTGGGGCATCAAACGCTCCAACAGAAAGGACAGCGCCTCTTAAAACACGCGAGAAGTCCCTAAGATTCTCAATATCAACACTCTGACGACGAAGGTTATACACAATCCAGATGGACTCTGAATTTAGAGAACCAAAATAGTGTTCAGCGGTATCGTAAATAATAGATTGAACTTGCTGAGTAGCTGGAGTTGCATTGTCTGTTCCACGAACCGTAGCCAAGTTTGGATCGCCTGGGAATGTAGGCTCTTCCAGACGCTGAGGTGTAGATGTGTAAGGAAATGCGTTGTCCTTAATGAAGTTGTTTGCAGATGTCTCAAGCTCGCTGACGAGAAGATCTGCGTATGTTCCCGCGGTATAGACGCCAGAGTTAGTCTGATCAAGAACGACCTTACTATCGTTGGTATCGAGGAAGTCCATTCCATTTACAAACTCAGCGTAAGCGCCAGCTAAATGTTGAGAAAGAGGCTGAGTCCATACGCCCTCAGCACGAGAATCTACAGCATCTGCATACTGACCAGCGGACCATTCATACGCTGCGTCTGCAAGGTCATACGAAGTCGCAGGACACCATGAAGCGCTGCCGTAAATAGAGTCTGAAAGCTGCTCGCCCTTCTCGCTATGTGTGGCAGCGCCAACAGCCTTAAGGTATGGCGTGTACAGTGGAGAATCTCCCGAGGTTCCCAGTACCGCGCTAAGGCCTCCGCCAGCTGCAAAACCAAATACAAAAATCTTTGATGTGTTACAAGGGAGTAGCTCATTGTTGTAGCGCAGGTATCTAACAGCAGCCTTAAAATCTACTGCTGGCCAAGGAGATCCGCCTGCATAGAGCTCGTCAGAACCTGTAGTTGAGTCATAGCCTGCACTTCTACCGCGGAAGCCTGCGTAGACATAGACAAAGCCGGCCTCAAGATACGGTGCTAAACCCTCGTACGCATATGTTGTAGGGGCACTTTGAGGGAATAAGGTTGCCGTATTAATTGGCATAACAATTGGTGCGGTACGAGCGGTGAAGTTACCAACAACGGTCTTCTCGTTCATCTCGCACACATAGGTAGAACCCTTCTTCTCTCCCGAGAAATACTTACCAGGAACAAAGACAGAGAGGGTGTTTACTGACTTGCTTGCGGGTTTAGTGCAGTACTGAATGCCCAGCTGATAGTAGCAGTCATTCTCCTCGTCATAGCTCCACTGAGTCATATCCAGCTTAAGCGACTTAAACTCTTCAAGGTCTACGTTAGCTGCAGGCTGATCTTGAGTCTCAGTTGTCCTTGGCTGTGGTGTACATGCTGCAAGTGTTCCTGCAGCGCCCAAGGCTGAAAGTGACAAGAATTCTTTTCTCGTAAAGGCCATAATTTCCCCTCGAATAGTTTATTCAGTGGAGGCAGCAACGACCGCTGACCTAGTTCAAGCTAGTCATCTATTGTACCAATTTGCAAACGTGTATGCTTAAGAGCAAGCGTTTAGAGAAACGAGTTAGTATGCCAAAAGTTGTCAACTTCTTTGACCTCATTCATCTCAATGAAAGGCTCGAACAACAGGGACTTTTAAGCAAAATCCACCTGCGTGACACATGTGGAAAGCAAACTCTCTGGATAGAACTGCTTTCTGACGAGAAAAACGATGGTCAGACCCTTGAAGAAACACAGGAGCAAATCAAGGCGTTTTTTGCCATAAAAGGAATGACCGTTGAATTTGACCTCACTGGCGGAAAAAATTTCTGGATTGTATAAATTGCCCGCTTGACGGAGCGCTTCAGTCTGTTATAGTAAATAAGCTTTTCGAAGCACCAATGGCTGGGTAGCTCAGTTGGTAGAGCAGGGGACTGAAAATCCCCGTGTCAGGGGTTCGATTCCCTTCCCCGCCACCACGACTTGAATCGGCCCAGAGATTACTCTCTGGGCCGTTTTCTTTTATCTTTTTATATGACAAAAACTATTTTTAACGCAAAATAAAATGTGTATCTCTTATAAGGTACACATCTCTAATTCTTTTAAATTGATTTAGCGATATTTACTAAGCGCATCAATCATTTCAAACGTTTCTATACCTAAGGCATCTGCAAATGCAAAGATTTCACCAAGCTTAACTCCACGTTCGCCTGATTCAACCTTTGAAACAAATGCTTGATCGCCAGCAAGACGCTCAGCGACTGCCTCTTGGGTAAGACGCTGCTTTGTCCTCAAATCACGAAGACACTGACCTACTAATCTGTTAGATATCTGCTCCATAGCTGCAGCGTAAAACTATCACTACAAATATGCCAAAATCGCATATTTTTAAAAAGAAAAATCTCCCCGCCTAGAACTCGCGGGGAGAATGTAGTTGTTTTAATAGCAGAGTAGAATGAGCCTCTATAAACCTAGAAGCCACCACCTCCGCCGCCTCCGCCGAAGCCACCGCCACCTCCGCCGGAGAAGCCACCACCAAAGCCGCCGCCAGAACTTGAGCTAGAAGATGCAAGTGTAGCCGTAGATACAGAATGCGCAGCGGTAACGCTCTTAGTCACACTATCAATAGCATTAGTACGCATACCATTTCCGTAGTAATACCAGCTATACACAGGCATAAACTGAGGGTCTTTGAGCATCTCTGGCATTGCAACCTTCAGCTGTTCAATAACCTTATCTGCAACTCCCAGTGCAACAGCCATTACTAGTAGCCTATTCCATAGAATAACATCAGTTGGAATTGCCTCATGCAGGTTAGTAAACTCCGTCAGCCATTTTCTAAGAGCACGCGTTTTTGCGAGCGTCTCAATACCTTCTCTGTTCATCAGGTCAAACTTAGCAATGGCCGTAAGTGCAACAAGAATTGCAATAACAAGAATGAACAGGTTTATAAGCAAATTACCAAAAGAAACATCTGCCATAATGCCCATAAAGAAAGACAGTCCACCAACAATAATGTCAAGAACAATAAGCAGAGCAAGGACTCCCTTACCATGGAAAGGAATCTTATTTGTTCCAAATTTGGCAGCATAGCTTAGCTTAATGGGGCTTTCCCAAGATTCATATGCTTTAACAAAATCTTCCGCATTCGACGATGCATATTTACCTATCTGTTTCATGGTAACCGTAGTATTAGGTGCTCCGGAACCACCAGCCTTATCAAAAATTAACTTCATTGCCGAGATGTCAATTTTGTTAGACAAAGAACTGCCAGGATAAAATGGTGCCTGTCCTTCATTAAGATCTTGCACCTTCGTCAGACAATAATCGGACTTTTCCATACCAAAGAAGTTTGTAGTAATAGATTTATTTAGGCTGATGTATTTAGCATCAGAGAGATGCATAAGTGTAGCTGTTAAAGCATCTCCCTTGATTTCCTCACCGTTGTACAGCATAGAAATAACTGCAGGATGATCATTAGAAGGAACATCTCTGTAATAGAGGTCACTAAATTGAGGAGTCATAACCTTTTTATACTTGCTTCTTAGGAAGACAACAGCAATTACTGTGCCGGCGGCAAGTACCAATGGTGCATACAGAGTAATTGCGACTTGCGTCTTAGCAGCCTCACGTTTTTGATTTGCTTGATCTGCCCAAGTTTGCTCCTCAGACAGAATGCTGTTCATTTTATTCTGCTGAATTGGAGTAAGTCCTGGAACCCAAGAGGTTGGGAATGTGATGCGTGCTTCAGCAAACTCATCTGTTCCAACACCTGGAACCTGATAAACAACACCGTCTTTTGTAATATCAAGGCTTGCGTCCAAAGGACCATGTCCCCAAGCACGTACGGTGTCGCCTGCAACGACTGACTGACCTGAAGGAACTGGCAGATGAATTGTGGCTGTCACATTTCGAGATTCTGAATCCCAACCGTCAGAAACAAACTTCCAATATAGCTCTGCAGTATCTGTCCAGCATGTAACAACGTTAGTAATATCATATTCAATGGTTATCCGCGCTGATTCATCATCATGTGCTGAATAGATCTTCAAATTCAACATATCACTAGACTTAGTTGGAACATAGTATTCGTCTGAATTAGCGCCGGTTTCAGTAGAGCCTTTGCTGTAAATCTGACGAGTGCCTGTTGAATCTTGAACGGTAACTGAAGTGATGGTAATTTCCACATTCTGTCCGTTATATTTATTGCTTCCTACTGGAAGGTTCCAATAGACACCATTAAAACTGCCCTTAAAATAGAAGGTACGTGTTTCAACAACATGCATTGTTCCGTCTTTTTGAACGGTAGCATCGATATTTACTCTATCAATAGACAAATCTCTAGCTAATGCTGCTGTTGGAGCAATAAGAAATGCAGCAACAAGCAACATTACGCAAAATGCAATCTTTACAAACTGGCTCTTTTTAGCAGAGCAAAGAGAAGCTTTATACATGGAAACTCCTTTATGTCACTTTCGCAACTCTATCTAAAAGGATACCACGTACAGATTACTCTACTGGTGAATATGAGTTATCCAGTTCAAACAGCGCAGGTGGTAGGCCTTTATCCCATTCTTCTCCCACCTCTTTCGAAACTAAATATTCTTCAGTTTCAATAAACGGAAGATTTGCAATTCTTTTACTTCTTGATGCTTCTAGATTGCATACAAGAGAGCTGGGTCCGCTGAAGTCTAGAAGGCACCCGTAACAAATTCTCATGTCCTGAAATAACTTTTCTCCGCATCTGGGGCAGATTTTGACGGAGTAGTTTTCTATAGCCATAGCGACTCCTTCTTTCAACATTGCTTTCCTCGGTATCTATTTCTTGAATTAGCACTTTCTGACCCACTTCAAACCATGGAAAATTATCAACTGATGGTCTTTCAAATGTGCAATAGGCGCCTGCGCAGCTATGAATTTGTTTAGGCTGTACTTGTCTCCGAATCCTTAAAATTTCTCCGTGATCGTCTGCAAATGCGATATCAATCGGATACGTCATTCCAAATGTATGAACTGAAGAACACCTTAGAAGTAAGACTGGAGGAGCTGTTATCTCGGTACCCAAAAGCCCAACGAACTTTTCGAAGCCTCCTTGTAACAATTCAAAAATCTGCTCAGAATTAGGGACTTCTTCTATCGAAACCTGTACATTCATTTTCAAATCACAACTCCCGACTTGTAGGGACTAACAACAATTGAGGTTGTATGGGTAAGACATAGAGGAGATTCTAGTGACACTAAAGGGAGACGCAGGATATGTGGCCAAGGCTTGTACTTAAGAGTTACTTGGTATTTAGGAAAAACAGAGACCATGTTCCCAATCCCCTCACTTTCTCCCTCCAATGAGACAACAATGTCGTAATTGTCATCACAATTAAGAGCAGTTCTTATTCTTTGAGCTAGGTTTTCTGGAGCATCTTCATTTGCTGAATGACTAGAGGAAATTCCATGAACAATAATTTGATCCGCCGCAACACGATCAAACTTTGAGCACATATCTGCAAACTTAAATAGATTGATTGCAATTAGAGCAACCACTAATACAACCGGAAGAACCAATGCAGTCTCAACAAACATCTGTCCTTTCTGGCAACAAAGAAATTTCATTGTTCTCATGTGCCACCAAACACTTTCTTAACATCAATTTCTAAAGGAATCTCAATATCAAGAACAGGAATGGTCAATCTTGCAATTGTTATTTTGTCAGGCAAATACTGGAGAGAAAACGCACCGAGTGACCGAGCTAAAGCGATCGGGTCTGATGTGTTGGGTATTTTCTGGACTAGCTCACGAATCGTTGATTCTTTCTCAAAGCCAGCTTGTTTCAAAATTCTTTCTGTATTAACAAGAACAGGCTTCATTTGTCTTAAATCGCTCGGCTCTAATCCGGCATCAACAACTATTTGCTTTAAGGCTCTCTGTAATTTGGAACCAACGCTTCCGCCTGTTATTCCATCAATATCATCAAGAAATCCTGATAGCTTAGAAGACCATGAAGTTACGTCATCCCCATATGAGATTAAAAGAGATCCCCACAAACTCATTACTTTATCTATAGCCTGTCCGATAAACCCTCCCTTCCTTTCAACCTGGTCAAAAAAGCTTGAAAGAACGTTATCTGTGGATGAGTTATCTGGAGCAAGTACTGCACCAGATATTGCATATCCTTCTGGAAGAAAAACCGGCTGCTCAAGCGTTCCCAAACTTCCTTGGAATTCTGGAGATGAGCCTCCTCTTCTCACAAATGAAATACAACCCCAAGCACCTGGTGGACATAATCTAGGTCTAGCAACCTTCAGAGCATCAAGTGCTTTTTGAAATAAACCTGTTGATTTATCTGCAGCTTCAGACAACTCCTTTTGTAAATCTTTTATTTGTTGTCGCGATGATTCATAAACTTCGGACTCTTCAACTACGATCTTCCAGTAATATTCAAACCCGTTATCAATATTTGTTGAGGCAGATGCCACCCTTCCCACATCACCACTTGTAAAATGACAATGTTGACACTCACGAACCGCTCCAGAGTCTAAATCTTGTAACGACGCAAATCCCGCGTTTTCTCCAGTTGCACCTGGACAGGACCTATGGGCATGAATGGTTTTCTCGCCGTTTTCATAAGTACAAGGCCAAATAGGTTTTAGATACAGATCTGTTTTCTTTGTCTCCTCTAAGTTATGTGGCAATCGAGGTAAATTCATATCAACCTCACCATCAGCTGTTTCTTTATAAAATCCTTTAGAAAGTTCCTGGTATGCAAAGTTATAAAAAGCTTTTCGTATGGCTGAATCACGCAATTCTTCTGCGGTACTTCCATTGACAGTTTCTTGATCATATCGAGCTCTGTAGTATGCTCTGGCTCGCTTTAAAGCGATACCGAACGTCCAAGAGGTTGGTGACGGGATAGATGGATTGATATCCCCAGAAAGACCAGCAAGATGCTCCGCTCTCTCACGCATAGAATACGGACCTCCACCACAGTCTGCCTCCCACGCCCTCTTTTTAGATGACTCTGCTCTACTCTGTAGCTCTTCAATTCTTCTTGCTATTTCCTGTAATAGCTCGCTTTGCTCTTTTAATTCATCTGCTGAAACATCGCTATTAAAGTGTCCAAAATTAGATTGCGATTGAGCAGGAAATAAAAGTGCTGATCCTATAAAGTTTCCAGTATCAGTAGAGTTCTTTTGTATACAAGAGCTCGCTGCCAAAGCCGCAAAAACTGGAAGCATTTTCTCAGTTGTTTCTAAACCTTCACAAGCTGAAGTCGCAAATTTTTTACGAGCTTCAAGTGTCTTAAAACCCGCATCACACAATTTGGAGCCCGCTGATACTAAACCTGGAACACACGAAGCCACCAATCCAGCACCAACACACAACAAACCCGACAATCCAAGACTTAAGATGCTCGCATCAATTACCTGCGCAATAGTTGTGTATTTAGCTACGACATTTTCTCCTGCCATAGAAGCAGCATCTGCTATTGACTGAGTTTTGTATGCCCTCGATGAGACCCATGCAACTGATACCAGCGCAAATACAAGAGCTAGACATACCAAAAGAGCACTTGCAAAAGCGATTGACGTAATACCACCTGTATCGTCTATAAACATGGAAAGTCCAAGCTTAATTCTCTTATGCTTGTCCTTTCCAAAAGGCAATCCAATCTGCATAAGAACCCTCAATCCAGTCTGGATACGTGCTAGCAGATAAACTAGATCTCAAAACAATTCCTTGATCATCCGTCTGCCCTGCAAGGAATAAACACCAGCCTATTGGCGGCATTGCTGCTACATGACCCGTAATTTCAATCAGGACATCTTTTTCTTTTTTATCAATAGAGATATTCCAGTCCTCATCTCCACCCTTATGGAATAGAGGTATCTCCGGTATAGCCTTAAGTCTGCGTTTTATATAGGACTCTATTAACTCAGTGTCAGAAGACGTTGTTGCTACTCTTAATCCTTCTGCACAGGCTCCATCCATAACTGTCTTTGTATAGAGAATGCAAATAGGCTCTACAAGCAATGCAATAATCATCAGAATAACTGGAAATAAAAGTGCTGCTTCTACTGACGCTTGACCAGCATTCTGTTTAAAACGAGAGAACATCTTTTACTAAATCTAAAAGAGAGTCCTGCATAGTATGTGAAGCAGCTTGAGTAGCCAGTTGAACAACTGCTCCATTTTGCACAAAATGATATATCGCACCAAGAGACGTAATGACAATCAAGCACGAAAATAAAACTAAGGCATATTCAAGCGTTGCTTGTCCTTGTGTATTCTTAACCCCTAGTTTGATTTTTCTAATAGATTCTTTACATCTTGAGTAGATATATGACATGTTGAGACCCTCCTTATCTCTCCCTGATCAGAAATAGTCACAAGCTCCGACCAATTTCCACCATTAACCAAACAGCTCCATACATTGCCAGCTAGATCTATATATCCGGAATAAACAAGTACACAATCAGCTCTTTGTTGATAGCTCTCTAAAACACTTTGTGCTTCGTCTTGAATGGTTTCTTTACTATCTCTTTGTACGGAATTCTGCTCAAATAAATCTTTTGCAGCTTCATATGAGATTGGCTGTTCATCAGATCTTTTTTCTACCCTCAATTTCTGAGTTTGTGCGTAATCTGAGTTTGTATTTGATGAATCAGTCTGTTTTCTTGGTAAGAAAAGAAATGCAGAAACTAGCAAACAAACAGCGGCAATAATAAACACAGAATAAGCAGCAGTGCTTTTCTTACTCATAGAGAATTAATTCCAGATGTAATTGCTTCCCAAAGTTCAGAAACTTTACCCTTAAAAGCAATAATTGCGACAATTGCAATGACTACAAGCACACCGACCAAAATTGCATACTCTGTAGTTCCTTGTCCGGATTCATCCTCTTTTAAGTCTCGAAGATACCTAAAAAATTGATATAAATACATCATCGTCTTTCCTTTCTCCTAAGAAGAAAATGCAGGCCCAAGCAAAGGGCCTAAAATTGCAAGTAACATTGCTGGAACAATTAGCGTTCCCAGAGGGATGAGCATTTTAATTGGAATTTTTTCGATTTCCGTTTCCAGTAAAGAACGTTGCTCATCTCGAAGAACTGAAGCCTGTCTATCTAATATTTCTGCAAGAGGAGTTCCAAAAGTAAGCGCCTCATTTACAACAGTCGCAAAGCTTTTAAGTGAAGGAACTCCCACTCTGGCAGCCATCTGATTGAGAGCTTCTTCACGAGTAGTAGCACCAAGCTTCCAAGTCATATGAGCATTTGAAAGCTCTTTTGATAGCTCGCCGGATTCTCGTAAACAATACAAATCTAGTGCCGAATCAAAAGATAGCCCTGACGATAGTCCAAGAATCAAAATATCAATCATTTCTGGCATCTCGCGTAGACATGATTTTCTTGTAAACTCTAACTTCGCTCGATGACTCACTCTCCTATGACCTTTTACACCTCTAATAATTTGCTGGCAATAACGCTGAAAATCAAAATGATTCAAATTTACGGGTATAACCAAGACGAGAATGGCTATGCATAACGCAAACGCTAAAGAACAAGTTAGATCTATCACTTCATTACTCCTTTCATAATGCTTCGAATAATCAAAAGAGCAATACAGTCCATGACCATTGCAATCACTGTGCATATAACACCTGATAGCGTAAATAAACCCTTTTGAAAGTCTGGCGATAAAAGCGACAAAACAATCAACAGAACAACGGGGAGAAGACATACAATTCGAGCAGATAATCTAACTTGAGCAGTCTTTGTTGCTATAAGTCTTTGATTCTTCTCTTGTAATTCAACTAACTCGGCAGTTTTTTGTAACAGACTCTTAAGTGGAGAGCCCGTTCTGTGTGAAATTACTAAAGCGCTAGCCAACAAATTAACACCCGGAGCATCCAGTCTCTCCGCCAAGTCTTCAATAGCTTCTTCAATAGGAAAACCGCACTTAATCTGCATGTCTGCAATACAAAAATTTTCTGATACAACACCTTCTGTATGTTTACTGACATATTCAATAGATTGTGAAAGTGTGAGACCTGATCCAAGAGCAACAGCTATAGTTCTAAAAATCGAAGGCATCATATGGGCAATTTCTAAAGCAGTCTGATGCTTAGCGTGTTCATCGAGAAAATAAGGACCTAGAAATAACAAGAGAAGACCGCAAAACAGACCAATTACAGACTCAAATAAAATGCCAAACAGAATGGATGCAGCTATATCACTAATAAAAAACAGTACGAAGGCATCGCTGACTAAGGTGATTCCATATTTGTAAAGAAAGCGATTACGTAGCTGTATTGATACATAAGAAAAAGGCTCCCATTTGAGCAGGTACTGCACAAAAATACTATTGCGTGCAAATTGAAAAAGGTAACCCACATAACCTGTTATTCGTGCACTTATTTGAGAGGCAGTTTTTTCTTCACCGTTACATATAAAAAAATAAATAATTACTCCAAAAACACCTCCTGTGATTGTGGAAGTAATGACATCCATGAAGTAACCTCCTTTTTATTGAGTAATCCATCTTTTATGGCGCGATTGATAAAAGAAGGGATTTTTACAAAAAGCCAACTTCTTTTCTGCACGTCAAACGACACCACCTCTTGTACTTTGATTGATCCTGACGAAGACAAAGAAATTTCTGAAACGCTGGTTACATATCGTTTTCCATCGGGAAATCTTTGAGACATAACTATCAAATCAAGTGCAGTTGCTATCTGCTGTTCTATAATTTCTGCAGGTAAGTCCATGCCAAAACGAGCCATTAACACCAGTCGTAATATTGCCTCTTGAGCAGTTCCAGCATGCAGCGTAGTCAGAGAACCATCGTGACCTGTATTCATAGCCTGCAACATATCAATGCACTCTTCGCCTCTTACCTCTCCTACTACAATGCGGTCTGGCCTCATTCGAAGCGCATTTCTCACCAATGATCTAATGGTTATTTCTCCTGTTCCTTCTATCGAAGCAGGACGAGCCTCTAGCCTGACAACGTTTGGATGTGAATCAAACTTAAGCTCCGCTGAGTCCTCAATAGTGACAATTCTTTCTGACTTTGAAATTTCACATGAAAGTGCATTTAAAAGCGTAGTTTTGCCAGATCCCGTTCCTCCAACAACCGCGATTCCCTGTCTGCATTTCACAGCCCAAGACAAAAATCTTGCAAGCCATTGAGGCAGTGATTTCATTTCCACTAGTCGGTCCAAAGAAGTAATTTTTCCGGTAAATCTTCGAATAGTTACTGAAGTGCCGTTCACTGCAACAGGACTTGCAACTGCATTGACACGGTCCCCATTCTCAAGACGAGCATCAACAATAGGGCTCACCCTGTCCAGTCTTCTTCCTAATGGAGACAAAATGCGATCCATAACAATCAAAATCTGCTCTTCTGAGTCAAAGACCGTTTTTGATTCAAAGAGCTCGCCGTTTTTCTCGTAGAACAAATTGTTGCAGCCGTTAATCATGATTTCAGTAACATCTTTATCATTCAGTAGTGGCTGAATTGGACCAAGACCGCATACCTCATTAATTACCTGCTCAATTATTTCTTCATAGTCAACTGAACTAAAAAGCTCATCCTTCTCTTCATTAATAATTGCTTCACAGGTAACTCTTAGTTCATCTCTTACTCGATCAATATCACTGCCTGTAATAAGAGAAGAAACTGTAGAAAGTCCTAATCGAGAAACAAGTTTTTCTTTTAACTTCTTTCTAGCTTTCAGAAATAGTTCTTTTTGAAGTTGTGAGTCATTTTCTTCTTGTGTCTCAATTTGCTTAGCAACGCGTTCAAAGACGAGCATTAACTCACTTCCTTCTTCCTGTTAAACAAACTAAATGGCTTTTTCTCGGGAGTTACTTGCAGGGCAATTTGAGCCTCGCGCAGTTGCGGGAGAATACCCAACTCGTTAAGGAAATGCGCAAGTACAAAAGAAACCGACTGTGTAAATGAAGTTTCCTCTTGTAACAGTACAGAAAGCCTTCCTTGTTGAATAAGCTCTTGAAACCCTGGTCCGCCTTCAAAAATCCTAAACATCTTTGCTGCTTCAAGACCAACCTCTGCTTTTCCAACAGAAAAGTCCTGTTTAACCCTTGGATTTGCTTTATTTTCAAGTCGGATAATACGAGTTCTTGCCACTCCAAGACGCACTGCAAGTCCACTTACTTTTGCTAAAGAGTTAATGCACGTAAGAGGGTTCTCTGAAACAATAACCAGCCTATCTGCGCATTGTGCTGCCTGAGCATAGCAATCTGTTGATGCCGTCGTAGTGTCTACGAGCACCAAATCAACCAAACCAGAAACAGCTTGAAGAAAATGACTCACGCAAGGAAATAAAAGCTCTGCCATTTCAGGTTTTACACAAGGACCAAAAAGATACAAATTTTTATGGATACAAGTTGCCTTTTCTAGAAGGTTCTCTTTTTCTGAAGGTACATCAGCAACAAGATCAGAGAAGTCTTTTGGCTGCCTCATTCCAAGCTTCTCAAAAGCATTTCCATAAGACAGATCAAAATCAACTAATGCAACTTTTAAACCCCAAGAAGAAGCAATCAGAGCCATTGAAGAAACAAGTGTGGTCTTTCCTACTCCTCCTCTTCCTGAAGTAAACGTTAGAATTGGAGCTTTTAAAGTCTTATCAAGAGGAATAAGGGATTGTAGATAGGTATTTAGCTCTTGGATACTGGCAACATAATCTGAAGCTTCTGGTAAAGGCTGAGAAAGCCTGTCAGCCCCATATGATTGATATCCTCTTCCAACCTTTACCAGATCCCCCAATTCCATAGGGTCAATAACTAAATCAACTCCTGCTTTAGCTGCCCTAGAACGAAGTGATCCAGAAGCTCCAGACCTTACTAGCACCACACAGCGAGCATTTCCGTCTTTAACAATCGCAGCTGCAAGATTTATATCCGAAACATCGGAGCCGGTATTACCAATTAAGACTGAATAATCTTGAGGAGTCGAACGAGCAACAATTGATCTAAGAGATGCTGCTGAATCTGTAAACTCACACCTATTACTGATGCCTAAGTACGTAAGAATGGCTCCAATCTCAACGCGTGAGTCAAGTCCTACGTACGAGATCCACTTTTCTAACATCACGCTTCACCTCCTGGATTAGTAGACAAATCTGCTTGTGACGCACTGTTGCTGTTTTGGTCGGTTGTTGAAGAAGCAGGGTTCTCTGGCTGCACATCTTCACTTGCAGATGATGGGCTTGATTGATTTGTCGTGTCAGATAAATCTTTTGGGTTTTCTTCTTCAACGTAAGAATTGTTGTGTAGTAAATCCTGAGCATTAATCTTTGACCCCGGAAGAGTAAAGCGGAGTGTTCCTCGAGCATATGCAGAAAGCACAGCAGGAACCTGTTCAGGAGTTAATCCAAGCGTTACAGAAGAAGAGGTGTAAAGAGTGCCCTCGGTATCATCTGACAATACCGCAATATCCGAGGCAATACAGGTAATAAGAGAATCGGTGACCTCATACGCTGCAAGCTTTGTACCAGCGCTAAGTCTCTCAGCTAATCCGTATTTCTCGCCATGAGAAATAGTGAGGCCAACAAGATTTTCTGGAATAGAAATCTGAGAGGCGACTGATCGCAGATGAAGAGAAACAACAGGCATGCCAACTCCAATAACAGATGAAACCGTTCGGCCCATAACACTTTCTGGATTAGTAATTGCACCCTCGGGAATCAGATCAGAAATCCAGCTTTTTACCTGAGTATTAGAAGATGAGAGAGTTTCTCCGGGCTCTATTTGTTTTGTGGCCACCAAAATTGAAGTAAGTTCTCCGCCGTATTTTTGTATTGCCTCTGCTCGTGACTTCTCTGCATCAGTGCGGACGCTTTGCACGTATGCAAAGAAACAAAAACTAGCCAGAAGTGCACTCAACACAGAAATCAAAATTCTTGTTTTCTTAGTCACTACTTTCTCCTCCCTCCATTTGCGATATACCGATTGTGCTCTCGGGTTGAGAGAAGGAGGACAAAAACAAAAGATTTACCTGCACAAATATGTCAGATAACTGACGCGAATCTGACACAAAGTAATGTATCCACAGGCTATAGCGACGCAATGAAAAATAGGTAATTTAAATTTTTATCTAATTTGAAATATAAAAATTTTTAGAACTTCATAACTGCTACATTTTTAGAGGGATTGTAATGAATGATTTTCTAAGTGATTTACCTGACTCATGAACGAGGGTTGACCCTCCCCAATTAGCTGGGCGGGACCAACCTTCGTCAGTCTCAATATAGCATATTTCCTGCTGGTTTGACAAAAAAGCACCCTAGTCAAACCAAGGTGCTTAGAGGATTTACGCTGTTAAAGCTTAAAGCACGACATCAGGGTCAAGCGATTGCTGGCTTTCTCGCATTTCTTTTGCAAGAGATAAATAAGCCTTTAGCTGAGGCTCTGTAATCTGCCCCTCATGCAGGGCGTCTTGAACGCTACATCCTGGTTCGTGAGTATGGGTGCAATCCCTAAACTTACATGTTTGCGCAGCTTCAGAGATGTGAGGGAATATCTTCTGCAATCCCCTCTCATGACCCACAATAGGCAGACTTCTAAGTCCTGGTTCGTCCACAATAACGCCAGCGTCAGGAAGCGCTACCATACGTCGAGCAACCGTTGTATGACGGCCAGCCTTATCGGACTCACGAACTTCTCCCGTTTCAAGTGCTTCGTGTCCCAGAAGCGCGTTAAGAAGCGTAGATTTACCTGCACCAGATTCGCCAAGCACAATAGCAACAGATCCATAGGGAACAAGGCTGCGAACAGCATCGATTCCCCACGCAGCTCCAAGATCTTGGGCGGTCTGCGCAAGATCTGCAAGTGCATCGGTTTTCTCGCCTTCAAGCTTTGAAGCTGTTGCAACAATCTTTACCGTAGAGCCAAGAGCTGCGGTAATAGAAGAAATCTCCTGAGCTAAGAGCTTTGGACCCGCAACATCTGATTTAGTGAGTACCACGGCACAAGTAGCACCGCAGTCTTTAGAGATAACCGCCGAGCGCACAATACGATCTACCGAGACAGCTTCTCCATCTAAGGCCTGCACTACAAGCACAAGATCAACGTTTGCGGCCAAAGTCTGTTTTTGACCGCGAGCGCCACCCTTCCAGCGAGCAATATCGGTCTCTCGCGGCAGAATGGCCTCGATAATGCCCATATCGTGCGAGTCCGGAATGCGTGCGCACACCCAGTCACCAACGGCCACCGTGGAGTTCTGGCCCTTAGTCACACGTGCCGCAAACTCAACGCGAAACACTCCCTGCTCCGAAACAACCGCAGGAAATCCCCTATCAAGGCGGACAACGCAAGCCATAGTCATCGTCTGGCGAGAAACCCCTTGGGCTTCAAGCTCAGAAACGGTGTCTCTGTAGGCCTGTATCTGAGCCGACGATGGAGTCAGCTGCTCAAACGCCGGAATGTCCAGCAATGAAGAAAGGGCCGGCAGAGACCCTTGAGTCCTACCGGCTCCCAGTTTTTTGGAACTTTTTGTACGCTTAGCGGACAAGAATCTATCCCTACCTTACGCCTTGTTCTTCTGTACAGAGCGCATAACAGCCTTGTACAGCTCCATAAGAGGAATGATAGATGCGGCTAAAAGCATTGCAGTTGCGTACTCTTCAAAGCCAATCTCCGCAAAACCAAATGCCTGAGAAAGTGGAGTTTCAATAACCACAAAGGTAAGTACAAGAGAAAGAGCAAAAGAACCCCACAGCCAAATATTTTGGCTGGTCAGCTTAAAGATTGAGCCACGCAGAGAACGCATATTGAAGGAGTGGAACATCTCAACCATAGAAAGCGTCAAGAATGCCATGGTCATACCTTCAACACCAGCCTCTGGGTTAGCAATGACCTGAGTAATATCAAAGGTTCCATACTCGTAGTAGTGGCCAATAAAGTAGCTGACAAGGGTGAGAAGAGCAATGATAGAGCCCTGAACAAGACAGTCAAAACCAACGCCACCAGCAAAGATACCGTCTTTGGGATTTCGAGGCTTGCGCTTCATAATACCTGGTTCAGCCTTCTCAGTAGCCATAGCAAGTGCTGGCAGGGAGTCAGTAATCAGGTTAATCCACAAAAGATGGGTAGGCTGAAGGATGGTGAAGCCAACTAGAGACGCAATAAAGACGGAGATAACCTCAGCAAGGTTAGAACTCAAGAGGAACTGAATGCACTTGCGAATGTTGTCGTAGATGCGTCTTCCCTCTTCGCAGGCGCTAATAATGGTGGCAAAGTTATCGTCAGCCAAAACCATATCTGCAACGCCCTTGGTAACGTCGGTACCGGTGATACCCATACCAACGCCAATATCAGCGCGCTTAATAGAAGGGGCGTCGTTAACGCCGTCGCCCGTCATAGCCGTAACCATGCCCTTCTTACGCCAAGTATCAACAATACGAACCTTGTGCTCAGGCTGAACACGCGCGTAAACACCAAGTGTCTCAATGCGGTGCTCAAACTCTTCATCAGAGATCTTATCAAGCTGTGCACCTGTAATTGCCTGAGAGCGATCAGTAATAATACCCAGCTCAATTGCAATAGCAACGGCTGTATCAATGTGATCGCCCGTAATCATAACGGTACGCATACCAGCACTATGGGCCTCAGCAACTGCACTCTTAACCTCTGGACGAACAGGGTCAATCATGCCCGAAAGTCCAACAAAGACCAGGTCATGCTCAAGCGTAGCTGGATCATAGTTTTGAGGTGCTTCTGTTCCCCAGTCACGACGAGCAGATGCCATAACGCGGAGTGCCTGATCAGCCATGGATTTGTTCTGAGCCAAAATCTCAGAGCGAGCCTCATCGGTGAGATCAATAATGCCATCGCTTGTCATAATCATAGTACAACGAGCAAGCACCTCATCAGGCGCGCCCTTGGTATGCTGAACAACCTTGCCGGAGCGGGTACGCACCACAACAGACATCATCTTACGAGAAGAATCAAAGGGCGCCTCGCCAATACGAGGGCGAGAAGAAGCAAGATCACTTGTGGTGTATCCAAGTTTTGCAGCATCTGCAACAAGAGCGGCCTCGGTTGGCTCACCCTTTGCCACCTGCTCAATATCATCCCAGGTAGCATCAGAGCACAGCGCCATAGTACGCACGTGTGCGTCAAGATTTTCTGTCTCATGACGGACAACAGTCATCTTGTTCTGAGTCAGAGTACCGGTCTTATCAGAGCAAATAACTTGTGTACAACCAAGGGTCTCAACTGCGGTAAGACGGCGGACAATTGCATGACGCTCGCTCATTCTGGTAACGCCCATAGAAAGAACGATAGTAACAACAGCAACAAGACCCTCAGGAATTGCAGCTACTGCAAGAGAAACTGCAACCATAAACGTGCTTAGGACAAGGTCAAGGTTGCCAAGCATCTCGGCACCATGCTTGATAAAGCCTGTTGCAAAAACAAGCAGCGAGATGACAACAACAAGAATGGTGAGTGTGTGTGAAAGCTTATCAAGCGCAATCTGAAGTGGAGTCTGTCCCTCTTCTGCCTGGGAAATTGCGTCTGCAATCTTGCCCATCTCGGTGTCCATGCCGGTTGCAACAACAACTGCACGACCGCGTCCATAGACCACAATAGATCCGGAGTAGCACATATTCTTTCGGTCACCCAAAGGAATATCATCGGTGTCTTCAGCAAGACTGAGGGCCTCCGCGTGTTTCTCGACAGGAACTGATTCACCTGTGAGCGCCGACTCCTCTACCTTCATGGAGGCGCTTTCGAGAATGCGACAATCAGCTGGGACGGAGTCACCCGCCTCAAGCAGGATGATATCGCCCACCACAAGTTCAGTTGAGGCAACAGTCTCAAGACGACCGTTTCTCATAACCTTACTCTGAGCTGCACTCATCTCTTGCAGGGCAGCAAGAGCCTCTTCAGCTTTGCCCTCCTGGACTACACCAAGAACAGAGTTAATAACAACAACAAACAGAATAATGACAACGTCCGCAATTCCACCTTCGCCGGTATAAATTCCTTCAGCAGCGGAAATAGCAGCAGCAACAAGAAGCATGATGACCATAGGGTCAGCCATCTGTGCAAAAAACCTTTTAATGATTGATTCTTTTGGTGCCTCTTTAAGCTTATTAAGACCGTGGGCCTCAAGACGAGAAGCTACCTCTACATCTGACAATCCAGCTTCAGCATCAGTTTTTTGCGCACTGATAACATCAGACGCACTTGAAAGATACTCTTTCAAAGTTCCTCCTGGGTTTCAACCTGACAGATTGATGCCCGATCATAATTCCCCAGGAGAGGGGCAAGGGCTCACCAAGGTTGCCGTGTCAGGACCTTATAACGTTCTATCATTTTACCGTATTCTTTCTTTTTTCAAACCTCATAAATATTTCTTAAAACTCCTGTTATGTGGCAAATAATTGTTATCCAAGGGGTACAATAAGCGCAGAACATAACAACATAAGCCAAACATTAGTTTTGGCAAGGAGGCAGTTATGAAAATCCTGTTTTATGGTGCTCAAAGTTACGACAAAGATTCCTTTAACCTTGAGCTTCCAAAGTACCCTGACATCTCAATTGATTACATTGAGTCCAACCTCACTCCTATGACTGCAGGTTTTGCAAAGGGGTACGACGCTGTCTGCGCTTTTGTAAACGCTGATGCCTCAATTCTGACTCTTGAGATTCTTGCCGGTTTTGACGTTAAGCTTCTACTTATGCGCTGCGCTGGTTTTGATGCTGTTGATGTTAACGCTGCTAAAGACCTTGGTATTACGGTTACGCGCGTACCTGCTTACTCCCCTGAAGCAATCGCAGAGCACGCAATGGGTCTTGCGCTTGCTGCTAACCGTCGTATTCACCGTGGCTACATCAGAATTCGCGAGAATAACTTCTCACTTGCTGGCCTTGTTGGCGATACCCTTCATGGTAAAACTGCAGGTATTGTAGGCACTGGTCGCATTGGCGCTGCACTCTGCCGCATTTGTAAAGGCTTTGGTATGCACGTTCTTGGTGCAGACCTCTATCCAAATATGAGCCTTGTCAATGACGAGCACGTTGTTGATGAGTATGTCAGCTACGATGAGCTTTGGGAGCGTTCAGACTTCATTTCACTTCATGCTTTCCTGAATGATGAGAGCTATCACATGATTAACGATAAGACCATCGGAAAAATGAAAGATGGCGTTATTCTCGTTAATACTGGTCGCGGTGGACTTATTGATACCAATGCTCTTATTCGCGGCATTCTTTCTGGCAAAATTGGTGCTTGTGGCCTTGACGTTTATGAAGAGGAAAATCCAAACGTCTATAAGGACCGCGGCGCTGAGGTCTTTGATTCGGTTACCTCCACGCTTTGCTCTTTCCCTAACGTTGTCATGACAAGTCACCAGGCATTCTTTACTCATGAGGCACTTTCTCAGATTGCTCAGGTTACGCTAGATAACGCAACTGCTTTTGCTGAGGGTACTGACTACGTTGATAAAAGTGTGGTTTGCTAAGTACCAGAGAAACAAATGCTCTGAAAACGGTTACTATTGATAACCGAATGTGATTTTAATCCTACGAAAAGGAGAGATATGGCTCGCAAAAAGACCAAGATCGTATGTACTATGGGTCCTGCTACAGAAAGTGATGAGGTCCTTCGTGAGCTCATCTTAGCTGGTATGAACGTTGCTCGTTTTAACTTCTCACACGGCAGCCATGAGTATCACCGCACTATGATTGGTCGCGTCCGTTCCATCTCTGATGAGCTTGGCATTCCAATTGCAATCATGCTTGATACCAAGGGCCCTGAGGTCCGTACTGGTCTTCTTGAGGATGGCAAAAAGGTTACTCTCAACACTGGTGACTCCGTCATTGTTACTACTGATGATGATGTTATTGGCACTGCAAAGCGTTTCTCGCTTGATTATAAGAACCTTCCAAATGAGGTCCAGAAAGGTTCCATCATCCTTATTGATGACGGTCTTATTGGTCTTGAGGTTGATCACGTTGAGGGTTCTGACATGTACTGCAAGATCACCAACGGCGGTGAGCTTGGAGAGAAGAAGGGCGTAAACGTTCCTAACGTCAACATTGGCCTTCCTTCCGTTACTGAGCAGGATCGCGCTGACATTATGTTTGGCTGCGAGCTTGGCATTGACGCAATTGCTGCGTCATTTATTCGTGACGGCGCTGCCGTTGAGGAGATTCGTAACATCTGCCGTGAAATGGGAACTCCTAACGTACAGATCTTCCCTAAGATTGAGTCTGCTCTTGGCGTCAAGAACTTCGATGAAATTCTTGCTGCTTCTAACGGCATTATGGTCGCCCGTGGTGACCTTGGTGTTGAGGTTCCTGCAGCTGAGGTTCCTCACATTCAGAAAACTGTTATCAAAAAGTGCAACGACGCTTACAAGCCTGTTATTACCGCAACTCAGATGCTTGACTCCATGATTCGCAACCCTCGCCCAACCCGCGCAGAGGTTACCGACGTGGCTAACGCAATTTATGACGGCACCGACTGCGTCATGCTTTCCGGCGAGTCTGCAGCTGGTAAGTATCCAATCGAGGCAGTTAAGACTATGGCTTCCATCTGCAAAGAGACCGAGAAGTATCTCCCGGTCAAGGATGTCTATCATCAGCGTGAGGGCCTCAAGAATGTCAATGGTGCAACTGGTTTTGCTGCTGTTGATATGGCTATTCGTGTTGATGCAAAGTGCATCATTTGCCCTACACACTCCGGCCGTACCGCTCGCCTTGTTTCCACCTTCCGTCCAAAGCGTCCTCTGTATGCTATGTCTCCATCTGATGAGGCTGTACGTCGTACCTGCTTCTACTGGGGCGTCTATGCATTCAAGACAACTGAGCAAGGATCTCTGTCTAATACCATGTACAACGCTCTGAACATTGCTAAAGAAGTTGGCGTTGTTGAGACTGGTGACATTGTTGTCCTAACCGCAGGCGATCCTCAGACCAGCCCACGTCTTGGTGACTACACCACTTCTACTAACGTTGCTATGATTTGCCAGGTTCAGTAAATCGTATTTCAGCTGTAACGTTAAACGCACCCAAGCAATTACTTGGGTGCGTTTTTTTGAGCAATATTTCTCAGCGCCTGATGATTACCTACGCAATTTTCCATCCGACGGTTTTCTCGCGCATGTTAACAAAATCAGCGTAGATGCCTCCTTCTTTCATGAGAGATTCATGGGTTCCCCGCTGAACAATACGCCCCTTATCCAGAACAAGTATCTGATTTGCATTTCGCACCGTTTTTAAACGATGTGCAATCATGATGACAGTCTTAGACTTTGTGAGCTCTGCAATTGCACGCTGGAGTTCAAGCTCATTTTCTGGATCAACATTAGCCGTAGCCTCATCAAGCACCACAATTGGCGCATCTTTTAAAATGGCACGAGCAATAGAGAGACGCTGACGCTCGCCACCAGAGAGCATTGAGCCACCTTCACCTAAACGTGTCTCGTAGCCATTAGGTAGTGCCTCAATAAACTCCTCACAACAAGCACGGCGAGCAGCATCAACTACTTGCTCATGAGTTGCACTTGGATTTCCAAACTTGATGTTGTTCTCAATGGTGTCATCAAAAAGAAATACGCCCTGAAAAACGGTAGAGAAATTTTGTAGCAGTGCATCAACTTTATAGTCGCGCACGTCGTGGTTGCCAAGCATAACCTTGCCTGAATTCACATCCCAGAAACGTTCAATCAAACGAACAAGCGTTGTCTTACCTGATCCACTAGGACCCACAATGGCACAGGAGGTGCCTGCGGGAATAGATAGACTCACATCTTCAAGAATTTGCCTGTCATCGTAGCCAAAGGAAACATGAGAAAGCTCAATATCGTAAGAATCCGCTTTCTCCAAACCTTCTCCCTCCTCCATTGCGGGGGTGGCGAGAATAGCGTTTGCTTGCTCCATTGCAATTTCAAGATTACGCAGAATAGTTGAAAAACGACCAGCAGATTCTAGACGACTAAACAACATAAATGACATAACTACTACGGTTAAACAAGCAGCTGTATCAAGTGTTCCAGAGAGCCACAAACCAACTGCCACAAGGCACATGATAATGCTGGTAGCCTTAGAAATAACCATTTGCAAAACTGAGAAATGAAGCGCCTTAAGTTCAAGGTTAAGCGCTTGAACGCGACAATCGTCAACTGCTTTGGCATATTTTCCTTCGGCATCATCAATAAGAGAAAACGCCCTTACTACACTGATTCCGCGGACATATTCAAGAACAGCGCTAATTAAGGTGGTATTAGCAGCTACATACTTATCTGATACATTGCGCACGTAGGTCTGGAGCAGCTCCATAGTAATGCAGAAAAGAACAAACGTAGCTGCAGTTATAAGGCCTAGTTGCCAACAAAACACAAACAAGAACGCAACAATAATTGCGGTTAAAGCTAATCCTCCAACAACCATCATATAAAGTAGGCCACCAAGATTTTGCATTACATCTAGCTGATTGGTCATAACAGCTGTTACTCCTCCAAGGCTATTCTCGTTAAAATAACCCATAGGAAGGCGGCGCAGTGTATCTCCAATTTCCGCGCGCTTGGTACCAGCCATACTAAAATTAGCATCACAGAAATTCTCGCTCTTAAAATGAGCGCAAATGAACGCTCCTATAATGCTCAGAAGCATAACGCCCAGCGCAGAAAATATCGTCTGAGTTGAGAGTGTATCCGTAGTAAGAGCAGTAAAAACAATCCAAAGCGCCGTTATTTGTACGCCTTCAAAGAGGCAGCCAAGAATAGTAAAGAAAAGGCCCTTATAGAGTTTCTGGCGATAAGAACTTCCAAACTGAAAGTACATTTTTAAGACAGATAACATTGCTACTCCCCTCCTTAAGCCTCATCAAGTGCGCCGATATGAGCGCGATACATGGTTGCATAGAGCGGACATGCCTCCATAAGCTGTTCGTGCGTACCCTCAGCTTCAATGGAGCCGTTATTAATAACAACAATTTTGTCGGCATTTTGTACAGTAGAAAGGCGGTGCGCGATAACCACCAACGTTTTACCAGCCACCAGCTTTGCAACTGCAGATTCAACCTCTGCTTCTGATTCTGGATCCGCGTAGGCCGTTGCTTCGTCGAGCATAATAATAGGCGCATTTTTGAGCATAGCTCGAGCAATTGCCACGCGCTGACGCTCGCCACCAGAAAGATGTCCTCCCGAGCCTCCTACAACCGTTTGATAACCATGAGGAAGCGATTGGATAAAGTTATGGCAGCCAGAAGCTTTTGCGCAAGCAATTACCTCTTCGTCAGTAGCGTCTTTTTTACCCATCCTGATATTTTCCATAATGGTTTCATCAAAAAGGTAACTATCTTGATCAACGTAAGCTACAAGGTTCGCGAGTTGAGATGGAGTGCAGAAGCGAATATCTTGTCCTCCAATAGAAACAGACCCTTCATTTGGATCCCAGAAACCTGCGATAAGCCGTGCAACAGTAGACTTACCTGATCCACTTGGACCAACAAGTGCCGTAACTTGTCCTGGCTCAATATCTAAAGTAATCCCATGGATTACTTCGTTGCTTCCGTACGAGAAACGAACATCACTCAGTTTAATTTCAGTGCCCTCAAGCGTACAAGGGACCTCAGCCCTAACCTGATCTGGGTAGTTCAATACCTCAGAGATTTCTTTGACAACAGAACCTACCTGCGCAAGAGAATCCATAAAGCTCATTGCTTCAAAGAGCGGCTGAAAAATACCTAAAGAAAGCACGGCGCACATAACAAACGTAGAAGGAGAAAGAATTCCCTGAAGCACAAACAAGCATCCAAGGGGTAATACCGTTACTAACGTTGCAGGAGCAATTGACAGCATGGCATCCTGCCAGATTTGGCAGTGACTCATCCAATCAATAAAAGCATGGGCAGAGGCATAAACAGCTTTTGAGAATTTCTCGTAAGAGCTAGCGGACTGCCCAAAAGCCTTAATTACCTCAATTCCTGACACATACTCAACTGAAGCATTATTCATCTCTTTACCAGTTACGATAGTATTTTGATACCAATACTCATAGTCTTTCATCATGCCTGATAAACAGGCAAGTCCCACAATAATAGTGAGTAGAGCAGCAAGAGCAAGTCGCCAGTCTAAAACAATGAGGTACACAAAAACCGCAAAAGCAGCTGTAAGGTTTGAAGTTAATTCAGGAACTGCATGAGCAAGTGTAGTTTCAATACTATCGATCTTCTCGACTAACAAGCGTTTGAGAGAGCCGGATGGCGTATCAAGCACATATCCCATGGGGATAGTTGTCAGCTTCTTTGCCACTCGGGTGCGCATGTTTGCAATTGTCGCAAACGTTGCCTTATGAGAAACGATAGTTGAAAGATGGTGAAAAACTATTTTTACTAAATAGCTAAGACCCGCTATAAGTCCCCAATACAGGTAAAACGACCATTCTTGAATTCCATTAAAGATACCAACCACCATGTTGCCTGCGGCAACGTAGGGAACCATTCCTCCCAAAACGCCAATAATAGCAAGGATGACAGAGAGCGCGTACATACCTTTTCTGTCTGACCACTCGAGCAACACTGCAACAGGATTTACTTCAGATTGCTGAGGGGTGCTTTCTGTATTTTGCTTTTCCGCACTAGTTTGACCGCATTTATTTTGATGTTTTGTTGCTCCCATACTGCCTCCTGTCACAAACTTATTACGTGTATCTGTAAATCAGGCTGGATCTGACAGAAAACTTAACTGCCAAAAGTTAGTCATAGATAACTACTTATTAGTTTCAAACTGCTGAACTGCTAAAACAAGATTTTTTTCTAAATAATCGGTAAATGGTAAGCATGCAATTTGCAACAAATGCTTGTAACTAGTCTCATTAAAATCCTTATGAAAGCTTAACCTAGTCTCAATAATTGGTTAATCTTTATAAGAGACCATGTATCACGAAGACGAGAAGCGTCTTAAACATCTCGAAAGGAAAATGATCATGGAAAAGCTAGAAAAGGTTGAGGTAATTCGCGAGAAGTGCGGCGTGAGCTATGAGGATGCAAAGGCAGCACTTGACGCTTGTGATGATAATGTTCTTGATGCAATCATTTGGCTTGAGAGGCAGGGCAAGTCCTCTAAGCAGTCTGCAAACTATACCACCGAGACTGATGCACAGTCAGAGGTTTCTCCAGAAATGGAAGCCGCTCAAATTGCCTATCAGGAATCAAGCAAAAAGTCTGATTTCTCAGAGAACATGTCTTCTCTCTGGGAGAAATGCAAAGAGCTGTTCAATAAAGGTGTAGAAACAAAATTCATTGTTACTCGTCGCGGTGAGCAGTTCATGGCCATGCCAGTAATTATTCCAATTGTTGGCCTGTTCCTCTGGGGCGCTACGTTCTGGCTACTTATCATTGGTCTGTTCTTTGAAATGCGCTATCACATCCAGGGAGCTTATCCTATTGTTGTTGATGTAAATGAGGCAATGGATAAGGCTGCAGATGCAGCGGGTTCCATCAAAAAAGATGTGACCAAGAAAGATTAGTATCCAAAAAGTTCCCTAACCTACAGTAAAACCCTTCGAAACTTAGGTATAAAAATGATTAAGGTTCTTATCGTTGAGGACGAAGAAAAAATCGCACGCTTTGTAGAACTCGAACTTAAACATGAGGGCTATGAAGTAGACAAAGCTCTTGACGGAAGAACCGGAGCTGAAAAAGCACTGTCAAATGACTACGACCTTATCTTGCTTGATGTACTTCTCCCCCAGCTGAACGGTCTAGAAGTTCTCAGAAGGATTCGTCGCGAGAAAAACACGCCAACTATCATGCTTACTGCTCGTGATTCGGTTATGGATAAAGTAGCTGGTCTCGATGCGGGTGCAGATGACTACCTCACCAAACCTTTTGCGATAGAGGAACTTCTCGCCCGCATTCGAGTGGCCCTTAAGCATCATGAGGCAGATAACACAAACTCTCAAGTAGTTCCACAAGCAGTGGCTGCTAACACTTTTACGCTTAAAGGTGTCTCGCTTGATGTTGATCGTAGAGAAGTCTGTGTCAAGAACGATTCAATCGAACTTACTACTAAGGAATTTGAAGTGCTTCGTATGCTCATGGAACACGCTGGTGTTGTTATGAGCCGTGAGCGTATTGCATCTGAAGCCCTAGGATATGAGTTTGCTGGAGAAACAAACAACGTAGATGTTCATATTGCTCATCTACGTGCAAAAATTGATGATCGTTACAACATCAAGCTAATTACTACCGTTCGTGGAGTCGGATATGTCATCAGAGAAGCATAACCAGTCCACCATACAAGAGCATAAAAAGCCTTTCTTTACTCCCTCTGATTCGTCGACAGCTGGAGTAATTACCTGGGGATTTTGGTGGCGTAAGCTGATGAATTACGTCGGCTTTAATCTCTTTTTACTGGTAATTATTGCTCTGATTTTTATTTATATGTATAACCAGCATGTTCCGCAAGGTACTTTTTACCTAGGATTTTTCCCTACTGAGTCTCACTCTATTTCTCTTACTGGATTCACTTTCTTACATGGACTCTCAAGCCTAAAATACATTGTTCATGGCCCTACTTTTGGCGCAAAAATATTTGATTTAGGCGTAGAGTTAGCACGCTTCTGGCCCATGTATATTGCAATTCTTATCTGGGAAATCATTGATCTATTGTCATTCTTCGGTGATATGCGCCGTGTCAGAAGAGCTCTTCAGCCCCTCAATACACTTGCACTTAAAGCCGACCAACTGGTAAATATTGATATTCTTTCTACCGAAGCTACAACAAATGACGTCCTGGTCAAAAGTGAGAAAATCAGGAGTCTTGAACAGGCGATTGAAGAAGCCAATATCAACGCGCCAAAGATTCAAACGGGTGACCAAGACCTGGCAAGTATTGAGATTGCCTTGAATAAACTGCTTCAACGCATGCAAGAAGCAAAATTACAACAGATGCGCTTTGTTAATGATGCCAGCCACGAGCTTCGCACTCCTATAGCTGTTATCCAAGGTTATACTGACATGCTGGATCGCTGGGGTAAGACAGATGAAGCGGTACTTGACGAGTCCATTGCTGCCCTCAAATCTGAGAGCGAGCACATGCATGATCTTGTTGAACAACTCCTCTTTTTAGCACGCGGAGATGCAGGAAGAAACACCCTCACAAAGACTCAGCTTAACCTAGCAGCGCTCACTTCCGAGGTCTGGGAAGAGTCAGAGATGATTGATCCAGATCATCACTATGTGCTGAAATTTGATCAAGGTGTATTAAAGGATGACCGCTATCAGGTGCTTGCTGATACCGCCATGATCAAACAGTCTATCCGTATTATCGTGCAAAATGCTGCTCGATATTCTGCTGCTCAGACCACCATCTCTTTCAATGTCGCGTATGACGAGAAAACCGTTCAAGTTTCAATCGAAGATGAAGGTATGGGCATGTCCGAGACAGCAGCCGCTCATATTTTTGAGAGATTCTGGAGAGCCGACAACGCTCGTATTGAAAGCAACGAGGGTTCTGGACTTGGCTTATCCATTGCTAAATGGATTGTCGATAACCATGACGGCTCTATTGAGGTACTTTCACGCGAAGGCGTAGGCACACGTTTTACCATTGTTTTGCCTCGAGAGATGTCCTAGTGAACCCAAAGGCACATCCAAAAGTAAAAGGTCCTTCTCGCCAGTCGTGAACTGCCTCCCATTTCTTGGACACGAGAAATGGGAGGTAGTTCATATGCGGGTGATTATGATTCTGCAGCGTGTTAGCGTCTGCTTTTAGGCTTGGCGCACAAAATAGCACAGCTTTGGTAGGTTCTGCTGAAGAATCGACATGTTCTTAATCAAGATAGCCAAGAAGCTAGGTCGTTGCACCGCTTGATATACATTTTTATGCATAAACTTAACCTAATATGCTAGAAAATGAATAGCGTCATATAAAAGATTTAACTATCGATAAATTCTGTATCTAAGGAACACACCTAAGTCGGATATTCTGCTCAGATGCGGGCATTTTACACACCTAATGACGATAATCTGCATGATTGAGGTATTTTCAGCGTCATGTATACGTCTTTTTAACAGATTATCTGACTTAGGTGTGTTTTGAACTGCCTCCTATTTCTCGTGTCTAAGAAATGGGAGGCAGTTCATCGAAAAGGACTTTTTTGTTGTAACAAAAAAGGTACGCTAAGCGCCGAGCTTGCTCTGATGCAGTTCAACAAACCTCTGTAGTTTCTGAACAATCTCTGTCGTGAGCATGTCCTTTTTAACCTGCCAAGACCAATTTCCTTCAGCTTTACCAGGAATATTCATGCGGGCGTCATCAGAAAGGCCCAAAACATCCTGAAGCGGCAGAATAACTACAGCATTAGTAGTTCCAACTACCTGCTCCATAAGATGATCAAAAATCTGTTGTGATTCAACAGTTGCTTGACCTCCTGTAAAGCGTTTCTCTACAAAACCCATAAGCGTTTGCGTATCATGGGTACCGCTGTACACAATAGACTCCTGAGCTGGTGTAAAGGAATATCTACAGTCTCCATCAGCAAATTGAATGACGCTCATGCCCGGAAATCCCGTCTGAGAAAGCAGCGCTCGGACCGCAGGAGTAACTGCTCCTAAATCCTCTGCAATAAAAGGAAGTGGGCCAAGCTGCTTATAAGCAACATCAAACAGTTCCAGGCCGGGACCGAACTTGAATGAGCCCTCGGCAGCAGTCTTTCCTTGCTCAATAGCATAGTAAGACGTAAAGCCAATAAAATGATCCAGCCTTGTATAGTCATACAGATAGAAAGACCTGCGGAAACGTTCAATCCACCAGCGATATCCTTCGTCTTTATGAGCCTGCCAGGTATACGTTGGATTACCCCACAGCTGGCCATCTTGAGAAAACGCGTCAGCAGGAGCTCCAGCCTGAAGCTCTGTATGACCTGTATCATCTAAAGCAAAAAGTTCTGGATGTGCCCAAACATCAGCGGAATCCTCTGAAACAAACATGGGCATGTCGCCAATAATCTGAACACCCTTTACACGGGCTTCTTCTAGCGTCTGAGCCCAAATAACATCAAAGGCAAACTGATGCTTTCGGTGAAACTCAATTACCTGGATAAGCTCAGGACGCTTGAGTAGCTCTTTCGACCAGCTGCGATATTGCTCAGGCCAATCCTGCCATACTTCCTCTCCCAGCAGGTCTTTAATGGCACAGAACGTTGCATACGAATCAAGCCAATATGAGTTTCTCGCACAGAATTCCTGGTATTCAGCGGCTCGCCTGCTCTGAGAATCATCGCACTCAGAAATGACTTTCTCCATTGCTGTAGGATCAAGCAGATTGATGTTTCCCGCAAAGGCAGAAATTCCTGCGTAAGGAGAGCCATACTCATCGGTTGGGCTAACAGGCAAAATCTGCCAATACTTTTGACCAGATTTGGCGAGAAAATCGATGAACTCGGAGGTTGCACGTCCAATGACGCCAGGCTTTTGACCTGGTGTAATTGCAGCATCCTCATCGGTAGGCAGAGAAGTAATGTGAGCAAGCACTCCCATACCAGGCTCAAGGGGCTTTTGCAGCCTGTGAGCTGGCTGCACATTTAAGACCGTACATCCAAGCTGCCACAAAAAGACCTCTGCTTTGCCGTCCTTAACGGGGACTGCTTGGCCGCTAATAACGTCAATAACCTGTATATTTTGAGGTACAGAAACATATACTGTTTTAGCATCTGAGCGACTCTTATTCACCAGAACACAAATGCCAGAAGCGGCTTTGCCCTGCTGCTCTTGCTGCTTATCTTCCTGCAGAGGTCTACGCCAAAATGCCAAAACGTCATCAAAGCCTCCTTCTGGAACAAATGGTTCAAACGAGCCATCTACCAGTAGTGGGAGGGTCTTTCTTAACGCAATAGCATTGCGATAGATGTGAAAGTAATCTAAGTCCGCACGAGGGCTATTTTCTGGCCATGGCATGGTTGAACGATTTGTTGGATCAACAAATCCCTCAACACCCATTTCATCGCCGTAATAGATTGACGGGACACCGGGAAGCGTCATCTGTAGTACGGCCGTCTGCCACATGCGAGCCTTAGAAAGACCACGCTGATCAGCAGAAAGTCTGTACGTTACCTGCTCATGAGCAGAAAGAGAATCTGGAGCAGGAGCTCCAGCAACTACGTTAATCAGTCGCTCTTTATCATGTGTTCCAAACACGTTAAGGCAAGAATAAAACGCCTCATGAGGATAGTTTTCCCACAGTTCCTCAAGAGCAGAAGCTGTTGCCTCAGCACCAACCTCATTCATCAAAAATGAAAGAATAGATTTACGCAGAGGGTAATTCATAGGACCGTCAAGCTCTAGGCCCTCAAGATACTGTCTGAGTTTTCCATACGCACGCTTATTACTTGCGTCCTCCCAGACCTCTCCAATAATGACCGCATCACTGCGTTCGGCAAGCGCTGATGCACGAATCTTCTGAATGAATGAATCAGAAATCTCGTCAGCAACGTCTAAGCGCCAACCGCGAGCGCCTCGGCGCAGCCACGTTCTAATAACGCCATTCTCGCCACAAATAAACTCCTGGTAGTCAGGATTTTCAGACACAATAGTTGGCAGTGCATCAACACCCCACCAGCTCTCGTACGTTCCATCCTCATGGAAGGTAAACCAATCATCATAAGCTGAGCCTGCCTGCTGAACTGCTCCTGGTTCAGAGTAGTTAGAAAATTTATTAAAGTATTTTGAATCAGCGCCGCAATGATTAAAAACGCCATCCAAAATAATGGAAATACCATGTTCAGCAGCTTTTGCGCAGAGGCGTTCAAAATCCTCTATCGTACCCAGAACGGGATCAACTTCAAGATAATCCGCAATATCGTAGCGATGATTACTAGAAGCCGCATAAATGGGATTCAAATAAAGCGCAGTTATTCCCAGGTTTTCCAAGTAGGAAAGCTTCTCTTCAATACCTGCCAAAGAACCGCCGTAGAAATCCCACTCAGTTACGTGGCCGTTAGCATCTCGCTGATACTCAGGAGTCTTTTCCCAGTCTTCAACCAGCTGGCGAGAAACCCCATTTCTTGGAACAGCAAGCGCCTGCTTGGTACGTTCGTGCCAGTTTGCATCTCGTGCAAACCTGTCGGGGAAAATCTGGTAGACAACTCCACCCTTGTACCAGCTCGGATCTTCTACACCCGCAAAGCTACCACGAGGCTCATAGCAAGTAATCTGAAATGATGGGGGCTCTCCATAAGCAAAGCTGCCAACGCCTGTACATCTATTTTCTTGAGCGCCATATAACCAAACTGCTCCGTCAGAAGATTGAAGCTCAAAACGATACCAAATAAGGCCTGTAGCAGCTGGTTTAACAATTGCCTCGAAGCACTGCGCATAGTCAGGTACACCAGTCGGAAGCGCGTCAGCAAAATCACTCTTTTGCATCACCACGCGTTTCTCGCCAGACAGAGCTTGGGCCTCTGGAGACGATTCAGGGCCATACTCTTGCCAGAGACGAAGCGTTACTGATTGAACATCATCGTCCCAAGCAAATATTCTGATTGTTGCTGAAGTACCTAGTTCTACCGCGCCTTTTGGATCTCTACAAACAATGTTTGAGGTGTTGTGAAAAGCCTGCATTCTTACCAATCTCGACGACGAACGTACCTGATAATCTCAGGGTGTAGTAAATGATACACATCAAGGTATTCGTTTGCAGCGTTGTGCCAACTGAAGTCCTCTGCCATCGCCTGTTTTACAAGATTTGTCCACGCTTGTTTGTCGTTTCTATAAACATCGGCGGCATACAGAATAATATCTGCCATTTCATCTGCGTTTTGATTGGCAAAACTAAAGCCGGTTCCTTCTCCCGTAAACTGGTTGTACGGTTTGACAGAATCTGCCAGACCGCCCGTCTCGCGAACAACAGGAAGCGTGCCATAACGCATAGAAATCATCTGAGAAAGACCGCAAGGCTCAAACTCTGAAGGCATCAAGAACATATCCGCACCTGCATACATACGGTGAGAAAGAGCAATATCAAACTCAATGCGGGCAGCCATGCGGTTGCCATAATGCTCATCAAAGTAACGCATGGCATCTTCATGCTCAGCATCGCCGGTTCCCAGAACAGCAATTTCAAGACCAGCGCAAATAAGACGATCCATGGCGTAGCGAATCAGGCCCAGACCTTTCTGATTGGTTAGGCGGGTTACCATTACCGCAAGTGGTACATCAGGATCTACCTCAAGACCCAACTCCTCTTGCAGCTGACGCTTGCACTCAGCCTTACCCTCCATATGACGTGCCGAGAAGTTCTGTGGAATATAAGGATCGCTTGCAGGCGACCAAGCACCAATGTCAATACCGTTTAAAATTCCGCGCAGAACACTTTGTCGGCGACGGAAGATATCATCCATCCCCTCTCCGAAGTGCTCTGTCTGCAGCTCCTGAGCATACGTTGGACTAACGGTAAGTAGGTAGTCAGAGTAGCAAAGTGCGCCCTTCATAAAATTGATTGAGCTCGCATCGCACCTTAACTGGTCAACTGCTGCTGGGATATCTGCAAGACCTAGCACGTCGCTGAGCATCTTGTCAGTAAACTGACCTTGGAACTTAACGTTGTGAATGGAGAAAACCGTCTTAACGTTCTGAACCTCAGGGACACCCTGATAGTGCTCACGTAAAAATACAGGTGCTAATGACGTTTGCCAGTCATTGCAGTGCAAGACATCGCAGGAGAGCTCTGGGACATGAGCAATAAGCTCACAGAGAGCCTTTGAGAAGAACGCATAACGTTCTCCATCATCAAAGAAACCATAGAGACCATCACGAGCAAAATATGACTCGTTATCTACAAAGTAAAAATCAACGCCCTCGTGAACAAGATGCCAAAGGCCACAATACTCAAAGCGCCACGAAAGGGGCACTTGAAGCTCATAGACCTTCTTCATCTTTTGTTTCCACTCGGGCTTAATAGAGCTGTAGAGTGGCGAAATAACCGCCACTCGAGCTCCTACTTTTTTAAGTGCTTGTGGCAATGAGCCCGAAACATCTCCAAGCCCACCTGTCTTGGAAAAAGGTGCTACCTCTGAAGTTGCATAGACAACGCGAAGTTTGCGACGCTTGGAGACTTGGGACATTGTTACGCCACCCTCTTATTGTTTTTACGCTGAATAAGAATCTCTTCACTGGTGCCACGAAGCTCTGTACCTGCAGGAATGATGTTAGAGCGGTCTACAATAGCGTGCTCAACTACAGATCCTTCCTTAACAATACAGCCTTCCATCACAACAGAATCGCGTACTACGGCACCGCGCTCAATAATAACGTTACGGCCAAGAATGGAACCAGTAACCGTGCCTCTAATACGGCAACCTGCTGAAATAGTAGAGTTACTTACCTTAGAGCCAATCTCAAACTTTGCAGGAGCGTTATCGTGAGCCTTTGTCTTGATGGAGCGCTCTGGGGTAAAGAGCTCATTTGCGGGCATAGGGTTCAAAAGCTCCATGTTTGCATGGTAGTAAGCATTCTTTGAGAAGATGGATGCTACGTGACCCTCAAAGTGGAAGGTACAAACCTTAACGCGGTTATAATCAGCGTGAAGCGCTTCAAAAAGATCCAGGTAATCAGTGGCGCTATACCAATCTAGCATGTCAATCAACAAATCGCGCCTAATAATAAAGCAGTCAAGAGAAGCTTCATCTCCTCGCTGGACCCCATTATGTGTCTTAACTACGCGCTCTTTGTCAAGCTCAACACCAACAACGTCTCTATCGTTATAACGAGTGGTATAGGTCATCATAGTGATGTCTGCATCAGACTCAAGATGCTGATCAAGCAGCTCATTAAGATCAGAGTTAAAAACAAAGTTTGAAGTGGACAAAAGAACATATTCCGCGTCAGTTCGCTCAAGATAAGGCCTATTTGAAATAAGATCTCTAAGCAGGAAGCGTGCTCCCGTATGAGAAGTGCCAAAAGCAGATCCAGGCAGGATAAACAAGCCGCCGCTCTTGCGATCCAAGTTCCAATCTTTACCAGAGCCAAGGTGATCAATGAGCGAGCGATAATTAAATGGCATAATTACACCAACGGTGCTAATACCAGAATTAACCATGTTTGAAAGAGAAAAGTCTACTAGACGATATCTTCCCAAAAAAGGCATAGATGCGATTGGGCGTACACCATTGGCGATTTCCATACTAGTAGAAGCATAATTGCAGGTAATAAGTCCAATTACCCTTTTCATTAGTGCTCACCTCTTTCGACCACTACATCATTTCCAACAACAGCTATCTCTTTATTAAGGTCAGAACTACCAACGTGGACGTTTTTCTCAACCACAGCGTTCTCACCAAGAATTGCACGAATTACAACCGCACCAGGCTTAACTTCTGCGCCAGGAAGAAGCACGGAATCAATAACACGAGCTCCTTCACCAATAACGGCATCGGTAGACAAAATTGAATGGCGAGAATAACCAAAGATTTGGCAGCCATTATTTACCAGACAATCATCTACCTCACCGAATGCGCCAATATACGCTGGTGGACGGGTAGACGCATTGGACATAATAGGGAACTTGTCCGAGAAGATGTCAAACTTAGGCTCAGAGCCAAGCAGATCCATGCTGGTCTCGTGATAACTTGCAACGGTACCTACATCACGCCAGAAGCCCTCAAAACGATAAGCAAACAGTCGCTTGCCATCATCAAGCAACGTTGGAATGATATCGCCACCAAAGTCGTGAGAAGATTCAGGGTTCTTTGCGTCCTCACGCAAGGTCTCCAGAAGCAGGTCTGCGCTAAAGATATAGATTCCCATGGACGCCAGGTTGGACTCTGGCTCTTTGGGTTTCTCGGAAAACTTGGTGATTCTATCCTCATCATCAATGGACATGATGCCGAAGCGAGAGGCCTCTTCCCAAGGAACAGGCATAACGGCAATCGTAAGGTCTGCATTATTTTTCTTATGACAAGCGAGCATCTCGCCGTAGTCCATACGGTAAAGCTGATCGCCAGAGAGAATTAGTACGTAATCAGGGTTGTTCTGCTCAATGTAACCAATATTCTGGGTAACGGCATCTGCGGTTCCCGCATACCATGCACCACCAGACTGTGTTGCGAAGGGAGGTAGAATTGAAATTCCTCCGCCACGCTCATCAAGGTCCCAAGCACTACCTGATCCTACGTAAGAGTGCAGCAAATAAGGACGGTACTGTGTCAAAACACCTACCGTTGAAATTCCTGAATTTGCGCAGTTGGATAATGCAAAGTCGATGATGCGGAACTTGCCACCAAATGAGACAGCAGGCTTAGCTACTTTTGAAGTCAGAACACCTAAACGGCTTCCCTGTCCTCCTGCAAGTAGCATTGCAAGACATTCCTTTTTACTCATATCCAAATCTCCTCTCTCCCCAACAGAGGTCTCTATTCTCAACGCCTTACGACGATTGAACTAAACGCAGTTTCCTATACGTGCCAAATATCTTCCATGTACTCCCTGATGGTTCTATCAGCAGAGAAGAAGCCAAAGTTTGCTGTGTTATGAAGAGCACGAGCATTCCAGCTACGACGATCAGCATAGGTCTCAGTAAGCTCTTCCCATGCTTTTACGTATGCCTCAAAGTCAATAAGAACCAGGTCAGGATCGTTATTGATGAGCAAATAATCACGGATGGACTCGAAGTTGCCGGACAAGCGTGCCAAAGAACCATCGGTCAGCATATTGACAATGCGTGACAGTGTTGGATTCTGATTGAGTAGATTCTGCGCAAAATAGGTGCCAGAAGCATATACCTGCTGAACTTCATCTGCGCGAAGACCAAAGATCTTGATGTTCTCTGGTCCTGCAAGCTCAGAAATCTCAATATTTGAACCATCATAGGTACCAAGGGTCAGAGCCGCATTCATCATAAGCTTCATGTTTGAGGTACCAGAAGCCTCTGCACCAGCAACCGAAATCTGCTCTGAAATATCAGATGCAGCATAGATGAGCTGTGCATTAGAAACAGCAAAGTTTGGAATAAAGACAACCTTCAGGCGGCCCTCAATACGCTCGTCATTATTAACAACGTCTGCAACAGAATGAATAAGGCGAATAACTTCCTTTGCAAAGGTGTAGCTTTGAGCTGCCTTACCAGAGAAGATAAAGGTTGTAGGAGTTGGCCTATAACCTGGATCATCAAGCATGCGGTTATAGAGATACAAAATCTTAAAGACGTTAAGCAATTGGCGCTTATATGCATGGAAGCGCTTTACCTGCGTATCAAAGATGGTGCTGGTGTCCATCTCAATACCGGTGGTCTTCTTAACATATGCAGCAAGACGCTCTTTCTCTTCCTGCTTTGCGACATCCATCTTATCCAAGAAATCAGCATTATCTTCAAATGCAGAAAGTTTCTTGAGTTCATCAGCATCGTCAAGCCAACCAGTACCAATTGCCTCAGAAATGAGCTTTGCGTACGAGGTATTTGCCTGAGCTAAGAAACGACGGTGACAAATACCGTTAGTTTTATTGTTAAAGATTTCTGGACGGAGCCTATAGAAGTCCTTCAAAACACTCTGCTTCAGAATGTTTGTATGCAGGTCAGAGACACCGTTAACCGAGTGGCTAAACAAAATAGAAAGGTTAGCCATACGGACAGTGTTATCCCAAAGTACTGCTGTTGAGGCGAGAAGATCGGTGTTGCCGTTAGACTCAGCCAGCAGCTGCTCCTTATAGCGACAATCAACCTCGTCAATAAACATATACAAGCGAGGAAGCAGCTCACGGAAGGTGTTAATAGGCCACTTCTCAAGAGCCTCAGGCATAACAGTGTGGTTAGTGTAAGAAATTGCATTTCTCGCGATATCAAATGCCTCGTTAAAGTCAACGCCATGGTCATCGACAAGAAGGCGCATAAGCTCTGGTCCGCACATTGCTGGGTGCGTATCGTTAGTGTGGATACAGACGTGATCTGCAAAGTGGTCCCAATCCTCACCGTACTTATTCTTGTAAGCACGAAGAATGGACTGAAGACCAGCAGAAACAAACAGGTACTCCTGTTTCAGGCGAAGGATACGTCCGTGCTCACCAGAGTCATTTGGATACAGAATGGTTGAAATTGCTTCAACGTCAGAGCGGAACTTATTAGCACGTGCATAATCGCCGGCGTTAAAAGCATCAAGATCGAAGTCTTCCTCTGCTGGCTCTGCAGACCAAAGACGCAGTTTATTTACGGTTTTTGCACCATAACCAACAATAGGCACATCATATGGAACAGCTCTTACTACCTGACCGCCCTCTTGCGAGAACCAGAAGTTGCCATTCTCGTCCTCATGCCTTACAACTGTGCCACCAAAGCGCACCAGTACGCTGGAATCGTCTTTTCTGACTTCCCATGGATATCCATTTGCCAGCCAGTTGTCGGTACGCTCTACCTGGCGTCCATCTTTAATCTCCTGGCGGAAGAGACCATAACGGTATCTCATACCGTTACCAAAACCAGCCATTCCCTCATGTGCCATAGAATCAAGGAAGCACGCGGCAAGTCTTCCCAGACCACCGTTGCCCAAACCAGGGTCTACCTCTTGGGCAGCAAGCTCTTGAAGAGATGTTCCCATCTCTTCAAGACCCTCTGCAACAACGTCAGTGATACCAAGATTGAGCAGGTAATTCTCAAGCAGTGGTCCTAGAAGGAACTCAAGGGAGAAGTAATAGACCTGCTTGTCAGCGTGAATATAGGAGGTTGACTGAATTTCTCGCGCCTTTTCTGCAATGAGGTGAGCAAGAACGTTATAGCGCTCCTGATCAGTGCATTCTCCATAGTATTTACCAAGAATCTTGATGAACTTATCGCGATACTGCTCTTCAAAGTCTTGTTTATCGGTAAAAATGTTTTGTCCGTTATTTACGGCCATGCTTCCCCCTCTTTGGAAGTTCTTTCTCAAACGCTAAAACAATGCCACCAAGCGGAGGAACAGACAGTTCTACCGAATAATCTCTTCCATTCCATGCCACTGGTTTTGTGGAAAGTTTCTTAGTATTCACAATACCCGAACCACCAAACTCTTTTGCGTCGGAATTAAATACTTCTTTCCACACACCTGCAGAAGGCATGCCTAAACGGAAGTTCTGATAGGTTGCAACGTCAAAATTGATGAGAATAACCAGGTCCTCGGAAGGTTTTCTTCCGTGGCGAACAAACGAGATGATTGATTGCTCATTATTGTCTGCGTCAATCCAATCAAATCCACGGTTGTCATAGGCGTACCGCCAAAGTCCTGGATGCTTCTTATAGAAATGATTGAGAGCCTTAATAAATGCCTGCTGGTGGGCATGAGTTGGATACTCCTCAGTCAGGTAATATTCAATGCCCTCGTAGTAGCGCCACTCAATAAACTGCGCAATCTCGTTGCCCATAAAGTTGAGCTTAGCGCCCGGATGAGTCATCTGATGAAGCGCCAGAGCCCTCATGCCAGCAAACTGTCTCCACCAATCCCCCGGCATGCGCTGAATAAGACTGCACTTACCATGAACAACCTCATCATGACTGAATGGCAGCACAAAGTTCTCATTGAACTGGTACATGCTAGAAAAGGTCAGAAGACGGTGGTTGCCTGGTCTATAAGGGAAATCAGTCTGACAATAGTGCAGCGTATCGTTCATCCAACCCATGTCCCACTTGAGGTTAAAGCCCAAGCCTCCAACCTCTGGAGGATAGGTAACCAATGGCCATGCAGTTGATTCTTCCGCAATCATAAGAATGTCAGGATGCTCTTTCTGAGCAGTCTCATTACAAAGACGCAGGAAAGCACTTGCATCCAAATCTTCCTCTGTGCCCTTATGGTTGAAACGCTTCTGAGAAGGATCGTCGATACCAAAATTCAAATACAACATGCTACTGACACCGTCAACACGAATGCCATCTGCATGATAGTCCTTCAGCCACATGAGCAGGTTGGAAACAAGGAAGCTTCTAACCTCACCACGAGTAAGATTAAACTTAAGCGTCCCCCAGTTAGGATGCTCTTTTTCTTCAAAGAGCCTAGTGCCATCAAACTCTGCAAGACCATGAGCATCTTTGCAGAAGCCTCCTGGGACCCAGTCTAAAATGACGCCGATGCCAGCCTGATGGCAGCAGTCAATAAAGTGTTTGAACTGGGCAGGATTGCCATACCTTGAGGTGGGAGCAAAATAACCCGTTACCTGATAACCCCAAGATCCATCAAAGGGATGTTCCATGACGGGGAGAAGTTCGATGTGGGTGTAGCCCATATCCTTGACGTAGGCTACAAGCTCTTCTGAAAGATCATCGTAGGTGTAATACGCCGCAACGTTTGTATCAAAGTAATCTTTAGCTCCGGTTTCTTCAGCATTCCCTACATCAGCTATTTCTTGTTCTTGCGTAGTTTTAATTGCATGTTGCTTCCAGCTCCCAAGATGAACTTCAAAGATGTTAAGAGGACTATGCAGGAACTTAAGTGTTGCACGTCTCTTCATCCATGCTTCGTCTTCCCAAACATACGCGTCTGGGTCAAACGTAATAGATGCCGTATGTGGCCTGACCTCTGCATAAGTACCATAGGGATCAGCCTTGAAAATCTTCTGTCCAGAAGCGGATACAATCAGGAATTTATACAATACTTCCGAGGTGATTCCTGGAATAAAGCCTTCCCAGATTCCGCCGTATTTTGAACGAGAAAGAACGTTGACGGTATCATCCCAATTATTAAAATCTCCAACAACAGAGACGGAGGCCGCATTGGGTGCCCAAACAGCAAAATGATAGCCTTCAACTCCATCTTCTTGAACCGCAGGGTGTGCACCTAATTTCTTGTGGCTCTGGAACCATTTTCCTTGCGCAAACAAGTATGCATCCTGGTCACTTACTGCTAACGATGCATTTAACTCTGCCATGCTCACCTCCGCGCTTACCAATGAAATCTACGCATTTTATAGATTTGTTATCCATAAATGCTCGTAGTTGATAGTTACTAAGATAAACCATTACAAGGTAAAACACGGTAACAAACATCAATATGACTTTCACCGATAAAAAACGACCGTACGCGTTATTTTTTTGTTTGTACTAAATTTTGTTAATTATAGTGAACAAAAATCACAACTAAAAGAAATGGCAGCTTATCCAAATAAGCTGCCATTTGATACATAAACTTTTTTATTTAGCCGTGAAGTATCTTTTGAAAAGATACTTCACGAAACAATCTCTCTAATGCAACCTTACTAAGCTTCTTGCAACTACATCTTGCGTGGTACAGCGGTCTCTACTGAAGGTGCGTGAGCTGTGATGACATCAAGAGCTTCGACTACAGCATTCTTATCACCAGCAGCAATTGTCTGACCGTAAGCATCGGTATCCAGAATTGCCTGACGGAAGCGATCAGTGGTAAAGCCATAAGGAGCACGACCCCACTCGTTGGTCTTCTGAGCGCGATCAACGATGACGTCAAGATCAGCGTCAAGAGACTCTTTGGTGATATCGAGCTCAGCCAAAGTGGTTGGAAGACCAAGCTTTATGTTGAGTGCTACCTGCTTCTCAAGAGCCTTAAGGTTGCCGTCAAAGGCATACAGTACGCAGGTACCAAAAGAAACAACCTCACCATGAAGGTGCTTCTCGCCGCGCTCTCCCAGAGCAGTAAATGCGTTATAGAAAGCATGAGCGGTTGAGGAATTAAAGTAATACGCACCGCGCTCAGCACCAAGATTGGTGGTCATATTAGACACAATACCAGCAGTCACAATGATGTTCAAAACAACGTTCTCAAACGCCTCAGAGACAACGCCAGCACGCTTATCAGCAAGTGCCTGCTCTGCGTTTTCAAACAGAGGTTCAATGCAGGCGCCTGCAGCAAGAGCGCGACCCATAAGAGGGCTGTGGAGCAGCTCAACCTCCCTGGAAGAAAGCTCAACCTCAGGACCCTTAGAGAATGCATCACCAATACCTGCCCAGAAATATTCATCGGGGCTCTCAGCAATAATCTGCGTGTCAATAAAGGTATGGACAGGAAGCTCAGCAGGAATGAAGTACGTATCTGCAGAACCGTCCTCTTTATAGAAAACAGCAATTCTTGTTACAGGAGCGCAGTTAGAGGCAAGTGTTGGAAAAGTAAAGTATGGCTTGTCCAAAAGAGTTGCGATCTCTTTACCCTCATCAATTGCGCGACCACCACCAACAAGGAAGAGCATGTCAGCTGCAATAACCTCAGGCATTGCTGCAATCCTCTGTGCATTTGCATGAGTTGAATTGGTGCCGTAAGAAATCCAGGAGGAGATAGATACCTCAGAGCCCGCAAGTGCTGCTTCAAGCTTTGGACGTGCCTTCTCCATTGCAGTTGGCCCACCAACAACTACGGCATTTGTACCAAAACGCTTAACAATGCGCAGTACTGCATCGTATGCATCAACACCAATGGTGTATGAAGGTAGATATTCCGTGAACGTTCCGCGAGATTCCATCTTTTCCATAGTGTCCTCCAAAACTATCTCAGAAAAACAAGAATATAACTTTAACTGAAATAATTACGTTTTTGTATGCATAAATCCTTGAAGTAGCGTTTCTTCTGCTTCTTTATAAGCTGACGAGAAAAACGCTACATCGAGCATCTGATACTGAGGTGCAGAAACGCTATTCTGGCGATTCTCCTCAGCAATGCGCTGAATAACCTGAAGTGTTTTATAGACATCTGAATGCGTAAAGCCATACTGTGGATACGCTGCAGCAACAGCGTAAAGCGCATCAGATTCTTCTGGCAGGCAACTCATTTTGAGAGAGTGTCCGTATACATCAAAGTCCGCTTGCTTACGAATACGCGCATCTTCTCCTGTTGGGATATGATGGGCGCGCAAAAATGCTCGCGTATGTGTGTTATACACGTGATCACAAACTAAGTGACACCAGATACCTACAATAAACTCCCTGAGCTGGCGCTGATCAACCAGAGCCCTCTGAGCTTCTGTACAGTAGGTTTTATTTGGCTGGATAAAGTCCTTCTCTAACAGATATTCAGCTGGATTAAGACCGTCCATAAAGTTTCGCTGGTATCGCCTGTAACTTGGAATAGGCAACGTTCCTGGATAGGACTGGTGCGTACGACCATACCTTACCTTGTGGGAATACTCAGGAACCATAAAACCAACATGCACATCAGGCGCAACGTTTCCCAAAAGAAACGCGTCGGGATACTGAATATCCACATCCAAGCAACCGGCTCCTTTTTCAAGGAGCCGGTCTGCATGTGCAATATGTATATTCCAACTTGGCACTACAACAACCTGCTTATCCGCGGATTTCTCCACCGGTAGAACGAAGAACCTTCTCCACAAGCTTTGTATGGGTCTTCTCGACCTCTTCTGAAGTAAGCGTTCTGTCGTCTGCACGATACGTGAGCGAGAAGGCCATGGACTTCTTGCCTTCACCAACACGCAGGGCATCACGATACACGTCAAAGAGTCTGATGTCGCAGAGGAGCTTGCCTCCAGCAGACTTCAGGCGCTGAATCAGCTGCTCTGCAGTGACGCTCTCATCAACAACAATTGCCAGGTCAATAGAGATGCCTGGGTAGGTTGGTGGCTCAACAATAGGAAGATCTTTCTGAGAGAGACGCAAAAGCGACGCAACAGAAATCTCAAAAGAGATGACCGGGACCTCGATATCAAAGTTTTGCAGTGATAGCGGGTGAATATTTCCAACCCAACCGATTGTCTCGCTACCTGCAAGAATCTCGGCAGCGCGACCAGGCTGAAGCCAACCGTACTGCTCTGGCTCTGCCACGCGGAAACGGACCTTAGGGATACGAAGTGCCTCAAGAAGACCCTCAACAACGCCCTTAGCGTCAAAGAAATCGTATGCAGGATACTTGGCGTTCCATGCATCATCTGCTGGACGTCCAACTAACACACCACAGACATAGCTAGGCTCATCTGGCTGGCTCTTGTCCTTGTGGCCAAAGAGCACGCGACCTAGCTCGTACATAGCAATGTTGGAAACACCATGAGCAAGGTTGTAGGCAACGGAGCGCAGAAGACCTGGGACAATAGAGCGACGCATCTCAGACTGATCAGCAACAAGTGGACTGATAACCTTTACCGGAACGCCTCTTCCCTCTTCGCTCATGCCAAGCTTAGAAAGGTCATCTGGACTTGCAAACAAATACGACTTTGTCTCATTTAAACCAAGTGCGCGCAGCGTGCGTCCAATCTTTCTAATCTGACGCTGCTCTGGAGTCAGACCACCAGCATGGTTTCTTGCAGCTGGAAGTGTTGCTTCAATTTCACCTTCACCCCACAGGCGAACAATCTCCTCGATGAGGTCAACCTCACGTGTAAGGTCTGGACGATTAGTTGGTGCAACAACGCTCAACTCACCGTTATCTGTAAGAGTAATCTTGCAACCAAGGCGAGTAAGGCGAGAAACCATAAACTCTTCTGGAATTTGAGCACCTGCAAGAGCGCAGACGCGCTCTGGGCGAAGCGTAATAGTTACTGCCTCTTTTACCTTTGGATATACATCAACAATACCAGGGCAAACCTCAGCACCACAGCACTCCTCAAAGAGTGCGGCGGCAATATCTGCAACAGATGCACAACCGTTTGGATCCACAAGACGCTCGTAGCGAATAGAAGCCTCGCTCATCAAATCAAGGTTTCTGCTGGTACGGCTAATGTGGCCGTTATCAAAGACAGCAGATTCCAGCAGGACATCAACGGTATTCTCGGTAATTTCAGAATCCAAACCACCCATAACACCAGCAAGTGCAATAGGAGTCTTACCGTTATCTGTGATGACCGTCATATCAGACGTGAGCTCACGGTCTTCTCCGTCAAGCGTCACAATGTGCTCACCGTTTTCAGCTGCACGAACCACAATGTGATACTTTCCGTCTTCCTTAGTAAGTTTTCCAAGGTCAAAAGCATGCAGAGGCTGGCCAGTCAGGTACATAACGTAGTTGGTAACATCAACAACATTATTGATAGAACGACCACCACAAGCTGAAACGCGACGAGCAAGCCACTCGGGACTTGGACCAATCTTGACGTTACGAACCACGCGAGCCGTATATCTTGAGCAGAGCTCGGGATCAGTAATAGTGATGTCTACCTGCTCAGATGCATCTACACCAGACTCAGCCTTTACGCTTGGAAGCTCAATGTGGGTGTCAGTATCATAGATTGCTGAAACCTCAACAGCCATGCCTGTCATGGAAAGGCAATCAGGACGGTTAGGAGTAATCTCGCAATCAAGGACTACATCAGACATGCCCAGGTAATCGGTAAGAGGAACACCAATTGGAGCGTCCTTTGGAAGAATCATAATGCCGCTCTGGTCATCGCCAAGACCCAGCTCGCGAGAAGAGCAGCTCATACCGCACGACTCAATACCACGCAACTTAGATTTTTTAATCTTGAAGTCACCCGGAAGCACCGCACCAATCATTGCCGTAACAATGTGGTCACCCTGATTAAAGTTCTGAGCACCACAAACAATCTGTAGAGGAACAGGATTTCCGTCCTTATCCACATTGTTTTTACCCACGTCAACCAGGGTAACGTACATGTGATCAGAATCAGGATGAGGCTCTTTGCTTACAACCTGAGCAGTAACAACATGGTCAAGATTTGCGCCAACACGCTCTACCGCTTCAACCTCAGTACCGGTGCGCACAAACTCGCGCTCAAGGTCTTTTGGGTCCTGAGGAAGATCAACGAGCGTCTTCAGCCATTCATAAGATACACGCATGTGATTGCCTTTCTAATAAGACGCCGATGATTAGAACTGACGCAGGACTCTCTGGTCACCAGAGATGAGCATACGCAGGTCAGGAAGGTCATAACGGAGCGCTGCAACACGCTCAACACCAATGCCAAAGGCAAAGCCTGTGTACTTCTCGGAATCAATACCGCAGTACTTGAAGACATTAGGGTCAACCATGCCGCAACCAAGAATCTCAAGCCAGCCCGTGTTCTTGCAGAAACGGCAGCCTTCACCGTGGCACACGCCACAAGAAACGTCTACCTCGCAGCTTGGCTCGGTGAATGGGAAGAAGTGAGGACGATAACGGGTAGCGCGGTCCTTACCAAAAATCTCACGAGTAAAGTGATCAAGGGTGCCCTTGAGGTCACCAAAGGTGATTCCCTCATCAACAACAAGTCCTTCCATCTGCGTAAACTGAGGCAGGTGGTTAGCATCTGCGGTGTCAGGACGGAATACCGTACCAGGGCAAATCATGTAAATAGGAGGCTCTTTTGTCTCCATGGTGTGTACCTGAACGCCAGAAGTCTGTGTACGAAGAAGCACGTCAGACTCGCCCAGTACGTGCGACTCTTTTCCTTCTGGCGCATTATCCACTACGTAGAACGTATCCTTACCAGAACGGCTTGGATGGTCCTCTGGAGCATTCAGAGCTGTGAAGTTGTAGTAGGTAGTCTCAACATAAGGGCCTGTCTCAATGGTGTAGCCCATGCTGATAAAGATGTCTTCCATCTCCTCACGCACCTGCTCAATGAGGTGCTGAGTACCAGGGCTCAGACGACGACCTGGAAGGGTAATATCAGTTGCCTCAGCATTAAGCTGGGCTTCAAGGGCTTCTCGCTTTAAAGCAAGCTGACGCTCGCGAATAGCGGTCTCAACGTTAGCACGAACGGTGTTGGCAAGTTGACCCATTTGAGGGCGCTGATCTGCGGGAACCTGACCCATCATACGCATAATTGCCGTAAGAGAGCCCTTTTTACCCATTGATGCAACGCGTACCTTCTCAAGCGCTTCAAGGTTTGTCGCCTTAGCAATTCCCTCAAGTACCTGCTCGCGAATTGCCGAGAGTTCCTCAGACATTCCCATGTAATTACCCTTTCAATAGAAAACCGTCCCTGAGCATATGCCCAAGGACGGAAAATTTCCGCGGTACCACCTCGGTTGATTGCGCAGTTTTCTCTCTGTGCAATCCACTTAAAAGCCTAGTCTCGTTAGGCGGACGACTTCCCTACTGAGCAGTGACTGCCGTTCAAGTTGTAGCTCGGGAGTGAACTCTACCAGCGCTGTGTAGGTGTTTCTCAGCCACGAACACCCTCTCTGTCCACAACGTGCTCCGGCAAACCTCTCCGTCAACGCACTTTGTTCAGAGTATCACACTGTGCGAGTTTTGAGCAGCAGCACAACCCTTTTTACCAGAAAGATAAACAAAAGCGTAACAACCGCGAGAAGAACGATGGTTCCTCCAGGTTTAAGGCCAAGTTCATAGGAGACAACAAGTCCACCAAGCGAGGTCAGCATACCCACCGTGCTTGCATACAGACAACATTGCTTCCAGCTGCGGGAAATCTGCAGAGCGCAGGCAACAGGAACCACCATCATGGATGAAACAATAAGTGAGCCAACCGTTCTTGCTGCTACAGCAACCACCAAAGCTACTGCGATAACAAAGCCAAAGTTAATAAGACTTACGGGCACACCAACACAACGGGCATGACGCTCGTCAAAAGACATTAAAAAGAGTTCTTTTCTGAGGAAGAAACAAAATGCAACTGCAAGAGCGCTAATGACCACGATTATCTGAACTTCTTGTTCGCTGACTGTCAGAATTGAACCAAACATAAAGCTGTTAAAGCTTGATGAGTTGGGAACAAATCCAGACAGTACACCTGCTAGACCAATACCTGCTGCCATAACAATTGCAACTGCAAGCTCTGACTGATCTTTGAAGTGGCGACGTACTCCCTCAACACAGAGAGCGCCTCCCAAGCAAGCTGCAATAGCTCCAGCAACAGGATTAATGCCCGCAATCATGCCTCCTGCAACACCTGCAAGAGAGGTATGAGAAAGCGCATCACCAATCATAGAGAGGCGCTTCAGTACAACCGTTACGCCTACCAGCGGAATAATTGCTCCTAGAAGAATTCCTACAAGAATTCCACGCTGCATGAATACGTATTCAAACATTTATGCCCTCCTCTCGTACGAGTCTTGGGCATCTTGAACAACGTCTGACGCAGGACCAAGTGACTCATTCAGTGCAAAATCATCTAATTTTCCACGGTTATGATCATGGACGTGGTGTGAATCAAGATCGCAATGAGCGCCATGAACTGCGCAGTGATTATGACCGTGACCTCTACCAGCAATTTCTATAGCTTTGTGGTCGGCGACCTCAATGACTCGACAAGCCAGGGCATCAAGAGCTGCAAGATCATGGGTAACAATGAGTACCGCAAGGTCTCTAGCAGCATGAGCTTCTCGCACTAAGTTATAGAAGTGATTGCGGCTCTCTTTATCAAGACCAGTAGTAGGCTCATCCAAGATAAGGAGCGATGGGTTTCCAACCAGCGCACAAGCAAGGCGAACTCTCTGGAGCTGTCCTCCAGAGAGTTCCCTAATAATACGAGTGGAAAAATCAGTCATTCCCACAAGGTCAAGCGCCTCAAGCGTACGCTCACGTCGTTCTTGGACACTCATCTTTATCTTTTTTGCACGAGCATACTGACTTGCATCCACAAGCTCAATGACGCTTGCAGGAAAGCGATTAACCGATTCAGAAGGAAGCTGAGGGACATAGCCTACGCGCTCCCAATCTTTAAACCGAGTCGAAGGCGTTCCAAAAAGAAGTGACTTACCACTTGTAGGTTCAAGCTCTCCTACCACAATGCGTGATAATGTTGATTTACCTGCGCCGTTATCACCAATAAGCGCGCAAATCTCACCTTGATGAACGTCTAAATTTACATCGCTTAAGACGCGCGTTTTCTTGTAAGAAAAACTCACGTCTTGAAGCGAAACGGCTAACTTGCTTTCCTGCAACACGTCCTCCAAACATCCAGCCTAAGCTGGCAACACACTATGCGAGAGCACCCTCAAGAGCCTTGAGGTTGTCACGCATAACAGACAGGTAATCCTCGCCCGCCTTAAGCTCCTCGTCAGTAAGACCCTCAAGTGGGTTGAGTTCTTCAACACGAGCTCCTGTTGCCTCAGCAATTGCCTGAGCAACCTTAGGGCTTACCAATTCCTCAGTAAAAATAACCTTTACATTATGCTCTTTTACAAACTCAGTGATCTCTTTCATTTCCTGAGCATTTGGCTCAGCATCTGCTTCGACACCCTCGATTGGCATCTGGGTAAGACCATATGCCTCACATAGATATCCAAATGCCTGGTGAGAAACAACAATGGTCTTGTTAGGTAGTGAATCCAGACCCTTATGGAACTCACTATCAAGCGTATCAAAGTCTGCATTTGCCTTATCAAGATTGGCAGCATACTCTGACTTGTGCTCAGAGTCCTTCTCGGAAAGTGCATCACAAATATTCTTCATCTGGATCTTTGCATTCAGAGGGCTCAGCCAAACGTGAGGGTCGATTCCACCATGATCGTGATCGTGGTCATGATCATGGTCATCTTTCTTCTCCTCATGATCATGGTCGTGATCCTCCTCTTCTTCAAGCTCAAGAAGCTTGACATCCTTGCTAGTCTCGACAGCTACAAGCTTTGTGCCTGATCCAAGACCATCAAGAACATCCTTAACCCAGTGCTCCATACCAGCGCCGTTATAAATCAAGAAATCGGCTTCCTGGATAGTCTTCATATCCTTACTGGAAGGCTCCCAATCATGTGGCTCAGTGCCTGCTGGAACGAGGCATGTTACCTCAGCGTAATCGCCGGCAATACGCTTTGCAAAGTCGTACATAGGATAAAAGCTTGCCACAATGCTGAGCTTCTTTTGATCCTTATTGCCCGCAGGAGCATCACCTTGCTTTTGAGCTTCTGGCTTGCAACCCGCAAGAATGGCACTCACACCAAAAGCAGAAGCTGCAAGTGCGCTACGACGAGAAACGGTTGGATTCAAATTCATGTTACATCTCCCAAAACTATAAAAACCAATACGGTGTAGTGCCAAATTCTTCAAACAAAATCGTGCGATTGTCCTCACTACCAAGCATAAAAACATGGCGAGAAACCCATGTTTCTCCTCACTTCTTTGTCTTTCTACTCACTTCTCATCATCTGAACATGCATTCATGCTTCCCCTTTAGCACGAAAGCGGGCTGTCTTCCGACAGTCCGCTTTCTAAAAGTTAGCCTTAGTATACATATTCCAATTCAAGTCAACGATAAATTTTTTATCTTTTCCGCAAACGGAATTGGAATAAACAGGTTAACTGTTTTATCTCTTGCTAACCTACTGATCTTTCTCCGCATACGGAGTAATAATCAGATTTCCACTATTATACTCACCCAAATAAACCTCTGAAGCAGACTTATAACCTTGATGCTCAAGTTCTCTTTCAAGCCAATTTTCTTCCAGGTCCAGCGTTTCAAGAATGTTTGTCTGAACTTGTCCGTCAGTAATAAGCGGGAATCTAACGTTCTCTTCTCCATTTTGAACAATAATCAACTGACCATTCTGTTCTAAAATAGCGCGCTTAACATCTGAGATATATCTCACACCTGAACGACGAAGATGTAACGTAATATCGTAAGCGGAGAGTCCTGCTGATCTACAGTTATCTACAAGCAGTTTTCCTCTATCGATAATAATGATAGGCTTTCCGTCAATTAAGCGTTTAGCCACCATGTTGTTTGTTCTCAGCCAACGAAGAGAAAGAACAATAACAAGCCAGATAAACAGTACTATTGTGTACTGCAAAATAGTAATTGAGCTGTTATAAATCATGCCACCGACAATTCCACCAAGAATAAAGTTTTGAACTTGGTCAATCGCTGCATTAGGTGCAAGATTTCCTTTTCCACTCACATTAATTGCAAGAACAAGCGAGAAAAGACCGATGCACAACTTAATGGCAACCTCTAAATAAAAATTCATCAATCTACTCACCTACGTGCTTAATATCATTTCCGATTAAGGTAATTTGTTCAATGACATAGCCCTTCTCGGTATTCTTCAAAACGTGATAGTACTTACCATCAATCTCAAAATAAGAAGGGTTGCCCTGATTATCAAAGGCAACATATACATGGTCAAAATCAACCTCAAGACTTCGAGCTATGCTCTCTTGCGACGCAATAATAGACTCATAGTGCTTGTTTGCTTCGTTAACAGCAACAAAACGCTCAACCTGCAAGAGTCCTAAAAGAACAAATGAGAAAAGAGCAATAAGTGCTAACTCACGATACTTGGAGCTCTTTCTATCTCGCAAATAGTGAACGAGCGAGAAAATCATCAAAAGAGCAACAAGACCAAAAAGCACAAGCTGAGTCCAGTCAAACGAAACTGCATGATTGACTAGATAACTGTGAGAATAAAATTCCATACACTTCCTTTAGCCAAAATACGGTTAGATTGTATTTTAGGCTTTGTAAACACTCTTTCCGCCGAGGAAGGTCTCTTCTAGCTGAAGGTCTTTAGTAATAACAATAAAGTCTGCATCGTATCCTGGGCGGATAAAGCCACAAACATCGTCAATACCACAGGAACGAGCTGGAGTTTCTGAAGCCATACGGACAGCATCTTCAGCAGAAACAATACCCCAGTCATAGACGTTCTTTACACCCTCAAAAAGACGAAGAATTGAACCGGCAAGGCTGTGAGACTCATCCATCAGACGAGCAGTTCCGCCTTCAACAACAACAGGGAAATCGCCAAGTTTGTACTGTCCATTAGGCATACCACCTGCACGCATGCAGTCTGTAATGAGAACGGTGTGATCAGAACCCTTTGCACTTACCAGGGCACGGGCTGCAATAGGATTAAGGTGATGTCCGTCACAAATAGCCTCTGCATAAGTGCCATGGGTGGTCATAGCAGCACCAACCATACCTGGCTCGCGGTGGTGTAGGCCACTCATACCGTTATACGTGTGAACAAAGATATCTGCGCCAGCATTTACACACGCAAGAGCCTCCTCATAGGTTGCATCAGAGTGTCCAAGAGCAACGTGAACGCCGCGGTCTGCCATCTCCGCACAGAACTCTGGAGCACCCTCACGCTCTGGAGCAATAGCAATTTTTGCAATCCAACCGTCAGCGCGCTCCTGCCACTCATCAAAGACATCTACATCTGGATCAAGGAAATACGCAGGATTCTGGGCACCCTTGTGCTTCTCGGTAAAGAATGGTCCCTCAAGGAAGATTCCCTGAATACGAGCAGCGTCAATACCATTAGCTGCAATACCCTCTGCGGCATCAGCAACAGACTCACAGGCATCTCCGGTTTGCTCAACACTTGCGGTCAGTGTTGTTGGAAGCCAAGAAGTTACGCCATTAGAGAGTAGACCTTGCGCAATCTCAATAACGCCATCAGGATCACAATCCATGATGTCATGGTCGAGAAAACCGTGAATATGCGTATCAACAAGACCTGGTGCTACCCAAGAGCCAGTGCGGTCAATAATCTCGCACTCAGGCTTTTCTTTGGTGAAGTGACCAAAGACGCCATCTTCGACGAGTAAATATCCTGGACCAGCAGTTGCTCCTGGTAAAAAGAATTTATCTGCTTTAACTGCAAATGTACCCATACTAACCTCAATCATTTTCAAAAGGACGCGCCGTAGGGCACGTCCTTCTTAGTAATTCCTACAGTGAGTGAATTGTAACACCCTTAACCACTCGGTTGACTTGACCGGTTGGAGATGGTGTATCCGGTTTGTTATTAACTCTTACTGAATTCAACAGTGCCACAACCTGAGCAACCATTACAAAAGGCAGAGCCAAATAAGGTGCTGGTAGAGGCTCTGTAAATACTGGAAGACTAAACGTTCTTCCCGTAAAGTTTGTTGCCCCCTCTTGCTCAATACCAATGGTCAAAGCAGCAATCTGGTCTCCCTTAATCTCGTCAAGAATATCCAGATCATATTGACGGGTGTAAGGGTTGTTAGAAACAAAATCAAACACCAGAGTATGCTCATCAACAAAAGACTTTGGTCCATGGCGATATCCCATTGAGGAGTCCCATGACGTTGCATTAATGCCGGCAGCAAGCTCCAAAATTTTAAGCTGCGCCTCATGAGCAAGACCCACAAAAGGACCAGAGCCCAAATAGGTAATGCGGTTGAAATCGCTCTTAAGCCACTCAGCAATCTCTTCCTCGCGCTCAATTACTTGTCTTCCCAGCTCAGCGGCATCAGTAATCCATGCCTTTTTCTGCTGATCATCAGCGCTATCAAATACCAGCGTTGCTAAAAGCTCCATGCAGCTATAGGAACCAGTCATAGCAAAGCCCTGATCATTAGCACCGGGAATCAGAAGCAGCAGCGTATCATCTTTACCTGCAGACTCAACGGCAAGCTTTCCCTCAGGAGCGCACGTAATATTGATGAGCAAAAGATTTTTAACAATCTGACGAGCAATAGTTACTGCAGCTAGACTTTCTGGGCTGTTACCAGAGCGTGCAAAAGATACCAATACCGTAGGATCGTCTGGATCAAGGCTGCCATAAGGATCAGAAACAATATCAGTAGTAGCAACTGCCGCAAACTCAAAAGCGCTTTTCTCGCCATAAGCACGAAGGTAAGGAGCAATGGTATCTCCTACGTATGCCGAGGTACCTGCACCCGTAAAGACCACGCGGGTACGACGACCCTCGCCAAGATTGCGAGCGCGCTCTACAAACTCTTTAATTGCAGAAAGGTTTTCTTGATAAATCCCAAAGGTAGATACCCAAAGGTCAGGCTGCTGCTTAATCTCTGCAGTTGTAATGTCTGCACCCAAGGCTTTCAGTTCCTCTTGGCTCATCTTAAACATAGATATCCCTTCTTACAGCTATTTAACTGCGTGTATGCACAATCTTGTATCTAAACTGATCCGCACGAGCCACGCTTAGTGTGAACTCAACAATGATATTTCTGTCATTGTACGAGGTGCGTGTGAGACTCAAAACAGGTGAGCCTTCAGAAATTTGCAATAAAGTGGCGTCATCCGAACGAGCAATTGAAGCCTTGAACTCCTCTTCTGCTACGCCAATCTTTACGTTGTAGTCTTCTTCAAAAATTTGGTACAGAGATTTTTGCTCAACATCCTGAGCAGTGAGCGAGAAAAACTGTGCAGCTGGAAGATAGGTTACCTCCAGCATCATAGGCACATTATCAGCGCTTCTTAAACGCTTGATACGAAAGAGTTTCTCGCCAAGAATAACGTGCATATGCTGGGCTAAAAACTTATTAGCCTCAATAGTTTCAAACTCAAGAATAGTAGTTTTTGGAACGCGACCCAGCTGACGCTGTTGGTCAGTAAAGCTATAGCCTCCCATAAGGTCTGTTGCGCGCTCAGAGACGTCTGCAACAAAGGTACCGCGACCGCGCTGGCGGTAAATGAGTCCCATATGCTCAAGCTCTTGCAAAGCAAGTCTTACCGTAGTGCGAGAAAGACCATAGGAATCAGAGAGCTCACGCTCGGAAGGAAGTGGATCGTCTGGATCCATCTCGTTCTCAATACGATAGCGCAACATATTTGCAAGCTGCTCGTAGAGTGGTTGTCTTCCCATGAAGGACGTCATCAAACTCTCCTATAAAAAGACGGGTGCCCACTAAGTGGACACCCGTCGCACTTACTTAACCCCAAATATATGGGAGAACGCCAAAGCCAGAACCAAGAAGTGCAATTACCAAAAGTAGGCAGATGCACATGATTGGAGTCCAGTTACGCTTTGCCATGAGATAGTACAGGCAGAGGGTAAGAGCCAGTGGAATAAGCTTTGGACAAACGCCGTCGAGAATCTTCTGGATGTCAATGGAGACAGGAGAAGTAACTTCCTCGCCAACAGTTACCAGGTTAACGCCATTGCCAACTGGAGCGATAGCAGTGGTGCCATCCTTACCGTCAGCAGTCTTGCCGCCGATGAACTTAACGGACTCAGGATCCTTCTTGTAGTCAGCATAGGAGCCCTCAGCAAAGAGTGCCTTGTCATACTGACCAGAAGCAAGCTGCTCATCAGAAAGAGTTACCTGAGAAAGAACAACACTGTGTGTCTCACCGTTAGGAATGTTTGCGCCAGCGCCAAGCTTAGTTCCGCCGTAGCAGACAACCAGGCAGCCAACAACAAAGACACCCAGGATAGAAGCAGCACGGGTGAACTCTTTTGCGTTCTCGGTAAGTAGGGTAATTGCGTCAGTGCCCATCTTGTAAGAAAGATTCATCAGCCAATAACGTACAGCAAACTGTGCGATGTTGAAGATGATAAGGAACAAGAATGGTGCAAAGACATTGCCGGAAATTGCCATGTTAGAGGTAATACCAGCAGTAATTGGAACAAGGGTGAACCAGAACAGTGCGTCACCAATGCCGCCCAGAGGGCCCATTGCAGAAACGCGGACTGCACGAATGGTTGGGATATCCAGCTTGTTCTGCTCGAGGGAGAGAACAATACCCATAACAAAAGTGACCAAGAATGGATGGGTATTGTAGAACTCAAGGTTGTGACTCATGGAAGCAGCAAGGTCATCCTTGTTGTCGCCGTGAATCTTCTCAAGACCAGGAAGGATACCGTAGAGCCAACCAGCTGCCTGCATTCTCTCGTAGTTGAAGGAAGCCTGCAGGAACAGGGAGCGCCATACCATCTTGTTGAGCGTCTTCTGATCAAGTGGCTCAGCAGGAGTGGTGTTCTGATATGTATCAGGAATATTAAATGCCATCTTCGAAGTCACCTCCAGCAACAACAGCAGGAGCAGCATTCTTTACCTTGGTCTGAAGCTGGTAATCCCAGAATGCGATACCAAAGCCGATGAGAGCAAGAAGCAGAAGTGCTGGACCAGAGAGCTCAGGAATGCTGATAAATACGATTGCAGCTGCAAAGCCCATGAGGAAGAAGCCCCAAAGCTCGCGAGAAACCATAACCTTCAGCAGAATTGCAAAGCCGACGAAGCGCATCATGCCACCAGCGACAGACAGTGCATTCATGAGCCACTTTGGAATTGCAGAAGTGATCTGTGTGCCAAATGCAGCGCCACCCAGGAAGAACAGGGTAACAATGACACCAAAGAAGAGACCAAGAGCAGCCATTGCACCATAGTTGATACGAGCAATTCCCTTAGGATCAGCCTTCTCGGCGTATGCATCAGCAGTTGCCATTACGGGGGACATAATGGTAAAGATGATGGTTACTGCATACTGACCAAGCAGGGAGAATGGGATTGCTGCAGCTACAGCAGCCATTGGCTCAAGCTTAGTGGTGATTGCAAACACTGCAGACATAATGCCGCCAATAACAGCATTAGGTGGCTGTGCACCACCAACAGGCATGTTACCGATGGTCATAAGCTGATAAGTACCACCAACAATCAGACCAGTCTGAACGTCACCAAGAATCAAACCAACCAAAAAACCAGTTACGATTGGCTGGTAAAGAGACTCGAGGAAACTAAACTGATCGATGCCAGCGATAAACGCAACGATGAAGATTAATAACACCTGAATAGGGCTAACATCCATCTTAACTCCTCCTTTCAAACACACCATACCTGCCGATGACGATGAACGGCAGACTATTCAAATACTTTTGCCAACCTGATAGAGTTGTTGCGCTTTTGCAACTTGTTATATTCCCTACCAGGAAGTTGCGCGCAAAACTTATTCGAATAGCTTTGAGATATCCTCGACCGGGGTCGTAGGAACACGTCTAATCTCTAGAGTCACCCCCAATTCCTGAAGCTCACGGAAGGCAGCGACGTCCTTATCGTCTACCGCCACGCTTGTGGCGACCTGTCGCTTTCCCTCAGCCATGTGCATATTGCCGATGTTCACCTTTTTAATTGGAACACCGCCCTTGACCAGAGTGAGGACATCCTCTGGATTCTCGGCAACTAAGAAAATGTGCTGGCTTGCAGAAGCCTTGTGAATAACCTCAATGGTCTTCTGGAGCGTAAAGTACCTGGTTGCAACGCCACTTGGTGCTGCCATGTCCATAAGACCTTGACGCATCTTATTGCCTGCAACCTCATCATTAGCAACAAGGATGAGGTTAGTTCCAAGGGTGCCATTCCACTGAGTGGCAACCTGACCATGAATCAAACGATTATCGATTCGAGCAAGCTTGATATCTGGTTCTCCCATAACAAGTTCTCCTCTCTTTGCCTGTACATACGTACGCTTCATCTGAAAATTTATCGCACTACTCACATCTTGCGTTGCGCGTTTTGCTACACAACTTTATTTACTGCTAGGAACGTAAACCAACGCCCAACGATCAAGTGTAATAACAACATTTGGAGCAAATTCAACATCAACTGTTTCTTTTTTGACAGCTTTTACTACGCCATACATTCCGTTATTTGTTTTAACTTTTTGACCTGGATGTAGGTTCTTTAAAAACTCCGATGTAGGACCAGCCTTTTTTGCGGAAGCTCTCCAGACAAAGAATGAATATCCAAGGGCAATAATTACCAAGAACGCAAGAAGAACAATGGATGAAGCCAGGATGTTCTCTGCTAAATTTGCCATGAATGACTCCTTAACTCAGAAAGAGTTGCTAAATACCATCGTCTCCGAAGATGTCATCTTCTTCTGCCTCTACCTCAAGCTCAAGACGCTTGTGGACAACTCCTTGGCTACCAGCAACAACAGCGGTGTCAACCAGCTCTTCAAGTGAGGTATCAGCCATGCGACTACCAAGAGTTTCAAGAAGCATAGGAAGGTTTGTTCCTGTGACCACTTCTACGTTGGAGTAATTCTGAGCAATAATCATTGCCTGGTTAAATGGAGTTCCGCCAAGAAGATCACAAAAGACCAATACACCATCGGTGGTATCAAGAAGGTCAGAAATAGTTGATGACAGGGTTTCTGGATACGTTGCTGCACCAGCCTCAATGAATGGAACGGGAACAAACGCTTCTTGCTCGCCTGCAATCATTTTGAGTGCATCTGCAAGACCATTTGCAAAAGTTCCGTGACCAGTGAGAACGCAACCTACCATGTCAAAGCTCCCTTCCAAGAGCAAGGAAATATGTCTAGAATCTACCCTTTTGCTGCTTTGAGAACTTTTTAAATGTTCTTTCTAAGTGGTAGATACCAGATAACAACCTAACACAAGTATAGTCTAGTAAGGTAGCACAAATGTGTACGTTAACAACTGACAGATTTAACGGTACTATTTTGACCGTAAACGGTAAAGAGGTTAATATTTCCGCAGGTAAATATGTGAATAATTTGTGATGAAACACTCTCAATTACCGTAATTTTTCTTTTTTTCAACTGTTCTTAAAACGTTTATTTATACGTAATAAACGTACTAAATAACCCTAAAATCCAGCTAGAATACGGTGAAAACATAAAATTGGTATTATGAATTTATGTACTGGTATCTATTTTTGAAACAACTAAAGAAGGGTTTTTGGATGCCTCTTTGGTTAAATAGAGTTAGCACATTTTATTGGTAGAGACACAATCTGATAGGTTTTCTCGCCCTTCTGCCCTGTGCTTTTTATTGCATTGTCTTTTGACGAGGTGATTTTTGTGATTGTAACCGTGACGCTCAATGCTTCTATCGACAAGGCCTACTATCTTGATTCTGCTGTTGTAGATGGAACGGTACACAGAGTCTCGGTTGTAGACAACAGTGCCGGCGGTAAAGGCCTTAACGCATCGCGCGCAATCACAACGCTCAATTATCCGGTATGTGCTACAGGATTTGTGGGCGGCAATAATGGTCGCTATCTTATTGAACTTGCCCAAAAAGACGGCATTGCTACCGATTTTATTTATACTGAGCAAGAAACTCGTTCGTGCATCAATATCCTAGATCCTAGTGGTCAATCTACTGAGTTTTTAGAGCCTGGACAGCCTATTTCGCCCGAGGAACTTCTTGCCTTCAAAGCAAAGCTTGTACAACTTACAAGTAGTGCTGAGGTTGTCACGTTTAACGGTAGTATTCCAAAAGGTGTTTCTGCTGAGGACTACAAAGAGCTTATAAAGGACACTATGTCTGCTGGAGTTCCTTGTATTTTGGATGCATCAGGGTCGCTCCTCACCACGTGTCTTGAGGCTCTCCCAACCATGATTAAGCCAAACACTGATGAAATCGGACAACTGCTAGGAAGAGAAGTAATCACAGAAGAAGAGATTATTGCTGCTGCGCAAGAGCTTCATAATCGAGGTGTCAAGATTGTCGTTATTTCTCTTGGAGCTCAAGGTGCGCTCATGGTTTCTGATGAAGGAATCTTTAGAGCAATGCCTCCAAAAATTGAAGTTATCAACCCTGTTGGCGCAGGAGACACCCTCGTAGGTTCTTTTGCGGTTGCACTTGCACAAGGCAAGACAACGTCTGAATGTCTCACCTTTGCCCTGTCATGTGCTACAGCAAGCTGTCTGGCTGCTGGTACAGGTCGCTTTGATCAAGGAGTGGCAGAAGAAATCCACAAAAACGTTGCTCTTGAAAAAATTGTTTACTAGAACACTGAGTAATAGTTTGATCAAAGGCTGTAGTAAGAGCTGCTGCAAGACGGGTTTCTCGCCAAAGATTACAAAGAGAGAACGATTTCAAGAAAAGTTGCATAACAAGGTTAGAGAAACGTTACAATTTTTTAGTCAATCAAAGCCCTTTGGGGCGAAAGGAGCACTAGATGTTCGTTACTACTAAGCAAATGCTTCTTGACGCACAGGCTGGCCATTACGCCGTTGGTGCCTTTAACGTTGAGAACCTCGAGTTTGTTATGGCTGTTGTGAAGGCAGCAGAAGAGCGCCGCTCCCCTGTTATTCTCCAGACCACACCAGGTACCGTTAAGTACGCAAACCTTGATTACTTTGCAGCTTTAGTTCGTTGTGCTGCTGAAGAGGCAACTGTTCCTGTAGCGCTTCACCTTGACCATGGTGACGGCTTTGACCGTTGCATCCAGGCAGCTCGCGCAGGTTATACTTCCGTCATGATTGACGGTTCTCACGTTCCTTTTGAGGACAATATTGCACTCACCGCGGCCGTCACCAAATTTGCTGGTCCTATTAATCTCCCTGTTGAGGCTGAGCTTGGAAAAGTTGGCGGCAAAGAGGATGACGGACCAGCTGTTGAGGGCGAGAACCCCTACACTGATCCAGATCAGGCTGAAGAGTTTGTTGCCCGCACTAACTGCACTTCTCTGGCAGTTGGCGTTGGAACCGCTCACGGTGTCTACCACGGAACACCTCATATCGAGCAGGACGTTCTGAAGGCAATTCGTCAGCGCATCGACATTCCTCTGGTCCTTCATGGCACCTCTGGCGTGCCAGATGACCAGGTAGCAGAGGCAATCCAGAACGGCGTTTGCAAGGTCAACTATGCAACTGAGCTCCGCCAGGTCTTTATGGCTGGCTTCATGAACTACATGTCTGAGAACCCTGGCAACTTTGATCCAAAGAAACCTTCCATTCCTGGTATGGAAGCAATCACTCAGATTGTTGCAAGCCACATGGATAACCTGGGCTCTTCCCACAAGGCTTAAGCCATCGCAGATTCTGTATACGTTGCAGATATAACTAAGGCGAGAAGATCGATTGGTCTTCTCGCCATTTTATTAAAAGCAAAGTCCTGTTTGAACCGAATGTTTTAACAAATCTTGCAGATCCAGTCTGCTTCTGGAGCCTCAATCTCACCAGACTGAATGCTGGTCAGCGTATTGCGGAGCTTAGTCATAACAGGACCAACAGCCTCCATGCCAGCGCCAAAGACAATTTCCTTCTGGCCATCAACAACCTTGCCCACAGGAGAAATGACAGCCGCTGTGCCGCACATACCACACTCGACAAACTGATCAATCTCATCAAAGCGAACAGGACGTTCAACAACCTTCATACCCAGCATATCCTGAGCAACAGTTACCAGCGAACGGCGGGTAATGGAAGGAAGGATAGAATCCGTGTAAGACTGTGGAATAACCAGGGTTCCCTCTTTGTCAACGAAGAGGAAGTTTGCACCGCTAGACTCCTCGACATAGGTGCGGGTACCAGAATCAAGATACATGCTGTCTGCAAAGCCCTGCTCATGTGCCCAAGTGGTTGGGTACAGTGACATTGCATAGTTCAAGCCAGCCTTGATATTGCCGGTTCCATGAGGAGCTGCACGGTCAAACGGAGAAATAGTCAGCGCAACAGGAGCAACGCCATTGGAATAGTAAGAGCCAACAGGAGTAACCATGATGCGGAACTCATAGGTATCGGAAGGCTTAACACCAACAGTGTTACCAGTACCAATCATGAAAGGACGAACATACAGCGTAGCTCCAGTGCCAAATGGTGGAACCCATGCTGCGTTTGCAGAAACAACTTCTTTAACGGCAGCGATAAATCGATCCTCGGGGAACGGTGGCATAACAAGGCGAGCTGCAGAGTCTGCCATACGCTGAGCGTTGAGGTTAGGACGGAAGCAGACAATATCACCTGAGACTGTAGTGTATGCCTTCAGGCCCTCAAAAACTTCCTGGCAATAATGGAAGATATTTGCGCATTCAGACAGCGTAATGCTGTGGTCGGTGGTAAGACCGCCCTCGTCCCAAGAACCATCTTCATAGTGAGCTACGTAGCTGTAGTCACACTGTGTGTATGCAAAGCCAATAGATGACCAGTCAATGTCTTTCTTCTCCACTGAGTTTGACATGGCTTTCCTTTCTCCGTGGGTTACAAAAAGCGTGCTCCATGATATACGAGTACTTTTTTACTCCTCTGCCACACTAAATAATTTGTAACCTAATAGTTATTTTGCGGTATAACGTAGATATGTCGAGAGGAACAACTATGGATATCAAACTTAAACGAACCTACGATACACCAGAGACCGACGATGGATATCGAGTGTTGGTAGACCGTCTTTGGCCACGAGGCATCAAAAAAGAAAATCTCCACGCTGATGAATGGGCAAAGTCAATTGCCCCTTCAACGGAATGCAGAAAAGCATTTAATCATGATCCAGAGCGCTTTGAGAACTTTGTCTCAGCATATACAGCTGAATTAGATAGCAATCCCGATGCAGCAACCTTTGTGACGCAGCTTAAACAGCTTGCCCCCACTACGGTAACACTGCTTTTCTCGGATAAAGATACGGTCTACAACAATGCGGTGATACTCAAAAAGTGGCTTCAGGCAAAACTGGGCTAAGGGATTTATTTAGTTTTACTTACATCTCTTGCGAGAAAAACTTCTGGTAGAAAGCAAGCTCTTCAGGCGTATCTATGCTTGATGAGAACGTAATGTTTGGCGCCTCATCACAAGTCTCACTCCCCGCTTCAGCGAGCAAATTATCTTGCTCGAGCAAGCGTTTCAGTTGATGCGCTGCTCCTGCACCACCGTCAAAAAACTCAACGTCACCCAAGACGGAACTAATCTGCTTTTTAATAAAGGGATAGTGTGTACAACCAAGAACTACAGCATCTACCTGACCAGCATAAGCTCCAAGAAGCTCAGTCAACCTTTTATGCATTTCCTCAGAATCAGCCTGTCCAGACTCAATAAGCTCAACAAGACCTTCTCCTGGAATAGAGATGACCTTTGCAGAAGGATGGAGTCGAGCCTCCAAGTCGTGATACTTCTGCAAAGAAAGCGTTGCCTGCGTAGCCAAAACAACTACGGTACCCCCAGGATATGCGGTTACAGCAGGCTTTAAAGCAGGTTCAACGCCAACAATAGGCAGGCTGGGATACATTGCCCTTAGCTCTTCTGCGGCAGCAGCAGTTGCAGTATTGCAGGCTATAACCAGCGCCTTTGCGCCCTCATCAACAAACTTATGTGCAATAGCAAAAGAGCGCTTAGTAATCTGTTCTTTTGGTCTGGTGCCGTAGGGGGCAAAAGCAGAATCACCAAAATAACGAAACGTCTCATGAGGCAGTTGAACAACAAGGTGTTTAAGCACGCTCATGCCACCAACGCCCGAGTCAAACACGCCTATGAAATTATGAGGAGCTGAACACGCTTCCATAACAAAACCTTTCATGCTGAATGTAGAGTATTTTATACCTTTATCATTCAAAGGTTGATTTAGGGCTTACTTGGGTAGAATGCAAACGATATGGTTTTTACGATTGGAGTCTCATGAGCAATGAAGGTAAAAAGGTAAAGGTCCACTACGTTGGCACCCTTGATGACGGAACAAAGTTTGATTCTTCCCGTGATCGCAATGAGCCACTGGCATTTACGTGTATGGCTGGCCAGATGATTCCTGGATTTGATGAGGCTGTTAAAGACATGACCGTTGGTCAGATTGCTGACGTCCACATTCCAGCAGCTGAGGCTTATGGCGAGCGCCACGAGGAAGCAGTACAACCTGTTCCTGTAGCACAGCTTCCTGGATCTGAGACTCTTGTAGCTGGTCAGCAGGTCACGCTGGGCACCCCTGAGGGATACCCAGTTTTGGCAACCGTTGTCTCTAACGACGGCACCACTGTTGTCTTTGACACCAACCATCCCATGGCTGGCAAAGACCTTAACTTCAACATCGAGCTTCTTGAGGTTGAAGAGTAGCCCACTTCCCCGTTATCGGGCGAGAAGGATGTAGCTGTTTTATCGGCTGCATCCTTCTCTCGTTTTAAAGCAACGACAACATTTCTGTAATAGAAAAAGAGCTTGGCTGTATGCAACCAAGCTCTTTTGCGTAGCAAGTTATTGATGGCTTGAAACTTAGCTGAGAACAACGCCACCAAGCCAGCCCCACCTTGGAGTACTCAAAGCACCAAGCTGGGAAATCCAAGAGCTCAGGCTCTGGCTCATAACAACACCAGACAGGCAGTGCCTGACAATACCGCCACCAAGATAGATACCGACGTGGCCATAAATCAAAGCTGCTGCAGAACCACCAAGGGTTGGAACAGCAATGATCATACCTGGTTCAATAGCGCTCTGATCGGTAGAGTAGCACCAGGAGTAGTACATATCGCATGCGTTGCCGTAGAAGGTACCAACGCCTGCGTTAGAGAAGACGTTAGAAACCCAGGCAGCACAAAAGCCCGCGCCCGTAGATCCGGTGTAGCCAGCAGCGTAAACAACTGCAGCAGCAGAGCCAGAACCAGCAGAAGAGGTTCCTCCACCACCACCGCCATAGTAGCCACCGCCGCCGCTATCACTTGAAGAAGAATTACGCTGAGCTGCAACACGCTCTGCCTCCTGCTGAGCAGCAAGAAGCTCAGAGTCACGCTGAGCAATGAGCTCTTTGACGTTGTCATCAAGACTTGCAACAACGTTTGCAGCGTCCGCCTGACGAGCAGAAATGTCATTGAGCTGAGACTCCTGAGAAGCACGAAGGCTCTCAAGCTCAGTCTTCTTTTTCTCGAGCTCGGTCTTCTCGTTCTGAAGAGCAGCCTTATCTGCCTCAAGAGCGGCCTTCAAGTTCTTAACTTCCTCAATCATCTTCTGATCGGACTCAGAAATCTTATCGAGGTAGTAGATATTAGAAGTAAGCTCCTCAAAGCTTGCAGAGGAGAGGATCATCTCTAGAGCACCAGCTGGACCAGCCTTGTAGTTGCTGGACATGCGAGCACCAAGAGCTTTTCTTTTCTCAGCAATCTGAGTCTCTTTTTCTGCAATCTCTTTCTGCTTAGCATCAATCTGATTCTGTTTATCGTTGATCTGATCAGAGATGCTACCAATCTGAGCGTTTGTATCATTCAGGCTTGCCTGCATGCTAGAGACCTCATTTGAAATCTCATCAAGCAGCTTCTGAGCAGCATCGTAATCACTACGAGCAGCGTCAATCTGAGCCTGGGTTACACCAAGGGCAGGACGAGCATTAATCAGGGAAGCTGTGACGGCAGCAGCAGCAATTCCTGCGCCGGCAAAAATCTTAAAGGCATCGCGGCGGCTGAATAGAGCAGCACTCTGCTCCTCAACGGAAGCGGTATGTTGTTTCTTCAAACTCATAAGGGTCTCCTAGAACGTTTAGTAGTACGGTGTGACCTTTGAAAGACTATTCTACCCGAGATACACCCATATATTCAAAAAGATACGTAATCGACAAACTCCCCGAAACAATTTTCGAGGAGTCTGCATAAGAAATTGTAAGGTCAAAGGTAGGATTTAGCGGTTCTCAATGTGTGCAACATTTTTTATTGATATGGTAATCCTACCGTCAGACTCGTGAGAGAATTCTAGGTAACCTGGACGATCCGTTAGGTTTGAGGGAAATGAAATCTCAATTCCTGTATCAGTGCGAATCTTATGATTCTTTGCAATTCTGTTGGCAACACCACGCTTAACAGGAACTTCTTCGGGGAGCTCTCTACTTACCACCTGAGCTTCGTACTTTTCCTGAATCTCAGGGCGCTCCTCAAAGATGCGCTTACCAACCTTGATAGGATCAACTACCTCTTCTACCTCTGCTGCTTCTGCAACAGCAGCCTTAGCACGAGACACCTCAACGGCAGGCTCAAGACCATACTCTTCTGCCAAGTCTTGAACAATAACAGTTACCTCACCAATAACTTCATGACTGGAAGCCTCTGATGAGCACTCAAGGAAGAGTTCTGGGATGATGAACTTTCCCTCTCCTGCTACAGAGCGGTCATGATCATGAAAATCAATGGCGCCTGTGTCCAGGTCAATGACTGCATACGAATCAACTTTTTGCGTAGGAGAAGGCAGTGTTGCATCTTGGCGCAAAATCTCGTTTGAGGAACCGTTGACGTCATGAATAAAAGCCTGCTTGCGCGGAAGAAGTACGATGGCAAAAAGACGTCTTCCCTCGCCCTCAAATGCCTCAGCCTGAGCATCCTCATCGTCTGCAGCAGCACTGGTAAGCGCCTGGCCGGCATCGGTATCAATGTAGTCCGCTACAAGAAGATCACACTGCTCAACATCATCAGCGCGACGAAGCTCTTCCCAGAACCACTGGGCAATCTGGTGAGAAAACTCTACAAACTCAACGTCTCCGTGGGCATACTCCTGAAGACCTCCAGCAAAATTACTGGTAGGAGCAAACTCTCCGTGCCTGGACTCTGGATTTGCCGTAATCTTACGCAGTCTACGCTGTACGTATGACTTTGTCTGACGGTCCTCTAAATCCAAGGTAGATTGAGAGAAGTATTTAGTTCCCGTCTCAAAATCAAAGACGTGAAGAATTGCCTTAGTAACTCTAAGCATGTAAAAACCTCGTTTATTGCAGATATTTAGCTGGCGAGAAACCCTAATGCTTGACGCACATCAGAGGATCGCCAATCTTAACCAGTGGGCGACCACCAATCAGTGTTCCAGACTCACCAATCAGATCGATGCGTTCATACTGATCTGCATTAACAACGGTAACAACTACAACATTCTCATATCCTGCTTCTTCAATAGCAGCAGCATCAAATGAAATCAGTGGAGTACCGGCCTTGACCTCATCATTAGCGTGAACGTAACGGGTGAAACCCTTGCCATTCATCTCGACGGTGCCAACACCAATGTGAATCAAAATCTCAATGCCAGTATCAGTGGTAAGACCAATTGAGTGATTGGTTACGTTAGTTGCGGTAACGCGAGCATTGCAAGGAGCATACACGCAATCAAGACCAACAGGCAAAATACCATAGCCCTGGCCAAAGAGACCGCTTGAAATTACCTCATCGTGGACCTCTTGTACGCTTACCAGGACACCAGAAACTGGTGCATAGATAGTGTCTTCCCTGGTAGCAAATGTAGCCTTCTGAGGCTGTTCTGTTCCGTTAGAAGGAACAAACACATTCTTAACCTTTGACCAAAGACCCATGATGCCTCCTTGAGTATGTGCTCTGCACAGATACCATCTGACATAACGTTTCTATTTTACCTAAGCGAGAAGGACGAATGCTCCACAGAGGAACATCCGTCTTTCTTTCACGAATTTACAACACGAAAGTGCAATTTACTGCATCCTCTTTGCACCCCTGAAGATGATTGAACGTGCAGCAAAATAGGTAACCAGGAAGTATCCACCATACAAAGCAGCTACTACTGCAACTACTCCACCAATGCTGCTGGCTACATCAAAGTTGCCAATCGACTTGATGACAGAAACCATAATAGACATTGCGCATGTTGCGTGCGCAGCTGCCATAAGCAGTGGGAACAGGAAGTACACGCCAATCTGAACAAAAAGCGCGCGGCTTGCAAGGCCCTTCTCGGCACCAAGCTCTGCAAGGACTTGGTAGGCACGGGCGTTGTCCGTTGCCTCAGAGAGTTGCTGAAGTGCCAGGATAGCAGCACACGCAATGAAGAGAACCAGGCCAATGTACAGTGCCAGATACGTCACAATACCAGAGAATCCAGCAGTACCTTGAATATATTGAGAGGCAGTAACAACAAGCATTAAAGAATACGGATCGGAGTCGTTTCCCGTTACGCCACCATCGCCAAAGTACTGCTTAATCTGATTCTGGAACTGAGTTTCAGTAGCATCATCTGGAGTTTGGTAGTTGCCTAAGATATACGAGTTGGTCAAAACAGTGCTTGAAGGGAAACTTTGATCAGCAACAACCACAATTCCAGCTGCAGGCATAAGCTGAGGGCCACCTTGCGTCTGAGCAATATCCAGTGTTCCACCAACAGCATGGAGCTTGTGACCTTGAATGATAAGCTCAGGATTATTTGCAAGAGAATCCTGCCAGTATTTTGTGAGATTAGTATCAAGCGTCCATACCATATAGCCATCAGTACCAAAATCAACAGGCTCAAGACCAGATGCAACACGCAGCTTGTTGTACTGAGAAGCTCGCATTAGAGTCACATTACTCTGTGCAGGATCTCCCTGACCGCTATAGCCGGTAAAGTAATCACCAAAACGCTTGCCTGTAACAGCATCAATAGAGCTATACGTGAAACTTGGTGTAGTTGGATCATCTTGAGCGTAGTACGTATCAACCTGAATGGCATTTTTGATAGTCTTGTCCCACTCTGGATCAAGTTTCTGTACTACAGAAAGGTAATCATAAGAGTCCGCCGGACCAGGAAGATAACTGCGCTCTGAACCTGGATTGATTTCTATAGAGACATCGTACGTTTTGAGCTTAGAGAAGCTGGAGTTCATAGAGTCAACAAGCGAGAAACCCGTACCAAGTCCACAGACTGCCACAAAGAGCATGGCGCAGACTAAAGAGATAGAAACCCAAGCAGTATTAACGCGGGCATTAAACTGACGAAGGATGAACGAGTGAAGCCCCTTGTAGTAGAAGCCCTTCTGCATCTGCATAAATCTGAGCAAGAAACCAGAGATTGAGAAGAAAAAGAGTGCTGTACCCACAGATACCAAAGCAGTAGCCATGGCAAACTCTTCATCTATCTGTTTTAAACCATTGTGCTGAAGCAAGATATAGGAATAAGCAATGATTCCAAGAGAGGCCAAGAACAGCAGTACTGAGACGGTAAGGTTTCTTACCTTGACGGTCTGAGTTACTTTGTCTGCATTGAGAAGGTCAATCAGCTTGTAGCGAGATACGGTGGTGACGTTAAAAATCAGTGCAACCACAAACATAACCACAAAGTAAACAACCGTTTGAATCAACGCAGTTTGTGAGAAGACAAATTTGAACGAATCAAGAGTCGTATTGAACATGTGGGCCGTTGCAAACATCATAAATTGAGAGATAAAGATACCTGCAACAAGTCCAACTACCAGGGCGAGAAAACCAACAAGCAGTGTCTCAATACTCATAATCTTAGAGACATTTCTCTTGGTCATGCCCAGTATCTGATACATGCCAAATTCTTTTTTTCTACGACGAATCAGAAATTGATTAGCGTAGACAACAAGAAATCCCATAATAACGGCAAGAAAAACGCTTACTCCAGAAATGGTATTACTTAAGAGTTGAACAATGTTTCTCTGATCTTCAGAAAGATCCAACACCATGGATTGCTGAGTAATTGAATTGAAGGAATAAAACAGCGCAACACCTACTGCCAATGTCAGAAAGTAAATGCTGAAATCGCGCAGTGATTTCTTGACGTTACCAAGCGCGATTTTACTGTACATCAGCACCCTCTCCTCCCAGGAATGAAACAACATCCATGATCTGGTCAAAGAACTGCTTACGGGGTTTCTCGCCACGAACTATCTCATTAAAGATGCGACCATCTTTAATGAAAATAACGCGATGAGCGTAAGAAGCTGCATATGAATCGTGAGTGACCATGGCAATAGTTGCGCCATTACGGTTGAGGTTCTCAAGACTTTCAAGCAGCGTGCGAGCATTCTTTGAGTCAAGCGCGCCAGTTGGCTCATCCGCCAAGACCAACGAAGGATTGGTAACAATTGCTCGAGCTGCGGCAACACGCTGACGCTGGCCACCGGACATCTCGTAAGGGAACTTGTCCAGCACCTCAGTAATCTGGAGCAGCTTGGCAACGTTTTCTACGCGCTCCAAAACTTCCTGAGCGCGGACGTGACCAATGGTTAGTGAGAGCGCGATATTCTCGCGAGCAGTAAGGCTATCAAGCAAGTTTGCGTCCTGGAAAATAAAGCCCAAGCGGTCACGCCTAAAGGCAGAAAGCTCTGCGCCGCGCAGTCTGGAAAGTTCTTGGTCATCAATAAAGATGTGGCCCGCAGATGCCTGATCAATGGTAGAGATGCAGTTCAAAAGTGTAGTTTTGCCAGAACCAGAAGGACCCATGATAGCGATAAACTCACCGCGAGCTACAGAAAGATTAATGCCGTCTAGTGCCTTGGTAATATTTCCACGAGTTCCATAGTACTTCTCGAGGTTTTGACAAACCAAAACGGTGTGAGGAGTAAGTGCTGAAGATTGTCCAGCCACAACAGTTGGCTGAGTTGGAGCTGTTTGAGTAGCTGCCATGTTGCGTCCTTTCATTGAGAGCGAGTAAATCTTGAGCTATATACTCCGTCACTACCGTTCACGTTGCCATCGATTGACCTTACGGAAACCTTACGCTTTTCTCACTTTGATATGTCAAAATATCACTATCAAGCATACGGGAGGGGCATGCTATGAAGTTGATAATTAAAAGATTTGGGCAGCTTACCGCTAAAGAGTTATATCAAATTCTTTCTCTAAGAGCAGAAACGTTTATTGTTGATCAGCAGATTATGTACAACGATCTTGATAACGTTGATCAAGTTTCTACCCATGTCTTTTATCAAGATACTGACTCGGTAGCTGCATATTTGCGCATCATTGATGCAGGACAGTCATACAACTCCCCTCTTATTGGCCGCGTATGCGTCAACAACAAAGGCGCTGGTATTGGCTCAAAGCTGCTGCACGATACCCTTGATTACCTGGCACAAGAAAGTAGTGCTTCCAAGGTGTTAGTTGAGTCGCAACTCAAAGCTCAGCCCTTCTATGAGCGAGCTGGCTTTACGCAGGCATCTTCTAAGGTACTTGATCACTTTGGCGTCCTCCACCATGTGCTTTCTCTTGACCTTGATGCATATCGTCAGGCGAGAAATGCGGTCAGCATTGATGATGTTCACGTTTCAATTAGACCACTTAACACAACTGATTTGCGCACACTGCAGAAGTTGAGCGTTGAGACATTTGTAGACACTTTTATTGACTCAAACACAGCAGATGATTTAGCAAGTTGCATGGACTCGCTCTACAACACAGAAAAGCTTGCCCGTGAGCTTGCTGCTAAACACTCATATTTCTATTTTGTTGAAGTAGAAGACCAGGTAGCTGGTTACCTGAAGCTCAATACGCGTTATGAGCAAACCGAGGGTCAGCGCGATGACTCACTTGAAATTGAGCGTCTGTACATTCTTCCGCAATACAAAGGCCTACACCTTGGATCAAAGCTCATGAAATTTGCCCTTGATTTAGCAAAAGAAAAGGGTAAGAAGCGCGTGTGGCTGGGTGTCTGGGAACACAATGAGCCTGCTAAGACATTTTATTCACGTTGGGGATTCAAGCGCTTTAGTCAGCATACCTTCCCAGTAGGAAGCGATCCTCAAACGGATGAATTGTGGGAGCTCACGCTGTAAGCTATGCCTTTATCGCAAGTCAGTGAAGGACTGGTTGAACGTAATAGAAAAGGTTGAACCTTTACCAATTGTACTGCTCACAGCCAGCTTAAGGCCCATCTTTTTACAAAGTTCATAGCAGAGATAGAGACCCATACCGGTAGATTTGGCATACTTGCGACCATTTTGACCGGTAAATCCCTTATCAAAAATTCGAGACAGATCCTCTTCAGGAATACCGATGCCATTATCTTTAATGAAGAGAGTAGTTGAAGTTGTTCCTTCACGTGGCTCTGAGACAGAGGCAGAAATCCAAACGTTCTTCTCGCCAGGTGCAAGCTCTGGATTTGAATACTTTGCGGCGTTAATTAGAAGCTGTCGCAAAATAAACTCAAGCCACTTTGGATCAGCCTTGACCACATGGGCTAAGTCATCAAAATGTGGAGAAACACCAGCATCAATGAAGACGCGTGCGTTGTTTTTAAGAGCATCTTTTACGATGGACTGCAAATTGACATCTCGAATAGAAAAATCTCGATCTACAGATGCGCTGCGTGCATAAAAGAGCGCCTGCTCTACCAGAGTTTCAATCTTGGTAAGCTGCGTTTGCACGTCATCCATAGGTAGCGATGGATTGTTTTGAGCAACCAAATGAGCTGCGGCGATGGGAGTCTTAATCTCATGCACCCACATCTCAATGTACTCGCGATATTCCTTTGATCGCATATGCTCATCGGCAAGCTGGTCCATCATAGACTTGGACATGCTTGAAAGTGCATTTTTAAAAAGCTGTTCTTCCAGCGTTGAAGGCGTATCCAACATGGTAGGAACCATATAGCTCTCTTTATCAGTTGCTGCTAAATTCTCAGCAAGCTGCTGGTAGAACCAACGACGATGAAAATAATCGGCTAGAAGTGCCACTGTTCCTACCACCCACAAAACCAGGATACAGTAGGCAATAGCAAACGCGTTAAGTCCAACGCCCTTAAGCATAAAGCCAATTAACGTGCTGCTAGCTATAAGCGCAAGAAAGAAGATACTTCGATTTTTTAGATACTTAAAAAACGTCATGACAGCCTACTCAATAACGTAGCCAAGTCCGCGGCGCGTCATCACAAAGTCCTCAACACCAATGCTTGCAAGAGTATTTCTGAGATGGCTAATGTTGACCGTCAACGTATTGTCATCAACAAACTCGTCCGACTGCCACAGCTCCTCTTGAATACGCTGGCGAGAAACAACCGTTCCCACATTTTGCATCAGAAGTGAAAGTATCCTGAGCTCGTTTTTAGTCAGCTCAACGCTCTTTTGATTTGCAGAAACTTTGCAGGAAGAAGAATCAAGTGTCACACCTGCATGTGAAAGCTTTGTTCCTGTTGTGACATCGCTATTTGCACGCCTCAAAACCGAGGTTATGTGCATAAGCAAAATCTGAGTGTTATAGGGCTTGGCGATAAAATCGTCCGCTCCTAACGAGAGCACCATAAGCTCATCAAGGTCAGTATTTCTGCTGGTAACTACAATGATGGGAACGTTTGAGAGCTGTCGTACTTCTCGACAAATCTGTTGTCCGTCAATGCCCGGAAGGTTAAGGTCCAACAGCACCAAGTCTGGATGAGCAGCAATAATCTGTTGAGGTACAGACTCAAAAGACGTGAGAGCCTGGGCTTCAAAGCCATTTCTTTGTAGCAGGAGCACCAACTCTTGCTGAATCTGATGGTCATCCTCTACTACCAGGATTTTTGTCATATATGCTCACCTCCTGCTGTGCTATGCAAGCCCCACAAAGCGTTGGGCGTTTTCCCACAGTATGGTATACGTCTTCTCTTTGGGGATATCAAGTCGCTGCCAACGAAGCTCCGCCAAGCGCTCAACGGTATGCACCACCATCGCTGGCGTGCACTCCCCTCCACGTAAAGGCTCTGGCGCCATGTAGGGGAAATCAGTCTCTGAGAGCAGTTGTGCCTCTGGGCATGAAATCATTGCAGCTCGAATATCATCTGAGCGCTTAAACGTTGCTGCGCCACCAAAGGCTACAAAACAACCAAGGTCTGCAAAAGGCTTCATAACCTCAGGACCATCGGTGTAGCAATGCAGGTCACAGCCAGCCTTAGGCACACCTAGACGGTTCAAAATTTCAAACGCCAAATCATGAGCGTGTGTAGTATCAGCACCATCACGTAAGTGAAGCTCAACGCGTTGATTGTGCTCGCGTGCAATGGAGAGCTGGCGTTCAAATGCTTGGCACTGGACCTCTTCTGGGACCTCACAGTACGGTCCAAAATCAAGGCCAATCTCTCCCACACCAACACAGAGAGGGTGCTCAAGAAGCTCAAACAAGCGCTGTTCAGCCTCTTGGTTGTAGTCTGGTGCACTATAAGGATGTGCGCCAACTACAAAATACGTGTGCTCAAACAAATACTCTGCAGGTAAATCGCAGGGTACGCAGAGATTTGCCTCAGCCAGCTTTGTATAAGCCTGGCGAGCCTGGTTCAAAGTATCCTCAAACCATGCAATAAAAGCGCTGGTATCTGCCCACTTACGAGGAAACTCCGTAGCAATATCTACGGGAACAATAAGCATGCGAACGCCCGCTGCTGCTGCTCGCGCAAGAGACTCTGCAGCGCTGTGCTCGTGGAGGCTGCCCAAATGACCATGGGTATCGGCAACAGGCGCCAAAACACGCGGCGCTGGGCGAGGCGTACCGTAAATATCATGGAACAGTTGACCGTCAGAAAACGAAAGTGCGTCCACTTCTTCTGCTGGTAGATGATGCTTTTTCTTACTCACTCAAAGGCTCCAAAGCAGCTGCAAGACAAATAAAATCTTGGCTGGTCAAAATTTCTGCACGCGCTGTAGGCGCAATTCCTGTGGCGAGAAACGCCTGGTCTAGCTTGTCTTTATCAAAACCAGAGGCACTCATTGAATTACGAATAGTCTTTCTACGCTGTGCAAAGGCAGCGTCAATGACCCTCATGGTATGCAAGAGCTCTTCCTCAGAAAGAAGCTTGGAGGTCACCGGGTTTCTCGCCTGGGTGCGATCCAAGCGAACCACGGCAGAGTTGACGCGTGGAGGAGGCATAAAGTTGCCAGGGCCCACCTCAAACCTGCCAGTAACCTGCGCAAACAAAGACAGCTTTGCAGTATAAGCGCCATATGCCTTGGTAGAAGGCTTGGCGGAAATTCTATCGGCCACCTCAGCCTGCACCATGACCACCGCGCGCTCAAGCGAAGGAAGCTCTTGGAAGAACTTAAGGATCAGCGTAGCTGCCACCTGATACGGCAGATTAGACACAAACTTAGTTGGCATCGGAGCGCTCGATGAGGTGCTCAGCGCTGCGCTCTGAGCAACGGCAGGAAGTGCACTGTAGGTCTCTGCGAGCCTCTGCGGCGTAATTGCCAGAGCGTCTCCCATAACCAGCACAAACGAATCTGGATGAGGCTCTTTGCAGGTTACCGCCAAGACTTGCTCCAGTTCAGAGTCTGCTTCAAGCGAGCAAACCGCGCAAGCGCGGTCGAGCAAAGCCACCGTAAGGGTACCCAAACCGGGTCCAACCTCAACAATCACATCGGTAGGCTGAACCTCTGCAAGCTGAACGATCTTCTCGATAACATGGTCTTGTACCAGGAAGTTTTGGCCCAGCCTGTATTTGGTGGCAAGGCCAAAACGTTCCAGCGTTTCTTTAGTGGCGCGCTGATTAGCAAGCCACGATGTCTGATGCGATGCGTGCTCCGACACGATTACTTGCTTGCAAGACGTGGGAACAGAGCGTCTCCCTTAGAGACAGCCAGGCCACCCTGAAGCTTGCCCCATACGCACTCGCTGCGGGTATCGGTAGAGGTAATCTCTGCCTCGTCAAGGCTCATACGGCGAAGAACCTCTGCAGACGTAGTTGGCATGAATGGCATAAAGAGATGTGCGCAAATGCGGATAGACTCAAGCAGCGTATAAATAATCTCCGCAAGCTCTGATGCGCGCTCTGGGTCTTTTGCCACCGTCCAAGGAGCAGCGTCCTCAATGTAGTGGTTAGCTGCGTGGACAAGCTCCATGATGATGTTCTTAGCGCCTACGTAGTCCATCTTCTCCATGCATGCGGCATAGCGGTCATAAATGCCCTCAGCCAGCTTACGCAGAGGATGATCTGCAGCAACAGAAGATCCATCAAAAGTTGGAGTAACACCTTCAAAGTACTTATCGCTCATATTAAGGGCGCGAGAAACCAAGTTACCCCAGCTATTTGCCAGGTCAGCGTTATAGACTTGCTCCATGCGCTCAAAGGAGATGCCAGAGTCCTCACCAGGAGTGACGTCGGTCATGAAGTAGTAGCGGTAGCCCTCAACACCCAGCAGATCCAAAACGTCCTTAGGTGCAATGGCGTTTCCACGAGACTTACTCATCTTCTCAACAACGCCGGTCTCAGAATTACGGACGTTAAGGAAGCCGTGAGCAAAAATGTGCTCAGGAACTGCCTCACCAAGAGCCATAAGCATTGCAGGCCAAATGACACAGTGGAAGCGAATGATGTCCTTACCAACAACGTGCATCTGAGCTGGCCAGAAACGCTTTCTCATGGCAGCAGCCTCTGGACTGTCATCGCCATAGCCAACAGCAGTGTAGTAGTTGAGAAGAGCGTCAAACCAGACGTAGGTTACGTGAGACTCATCAAAAGGAACTGGAACACCCCAGTCAAAACTGGTACGGGATACAGAAATATCCTGGAGGCCAGACTCAACAAAACTGCGAACCTCGTTTGCGCGAAAGTCTGGCTCAATGAAATTTGGGTGCTCAGTATAGAGCTCGAGCAGCTTGTCCTGGAATGCGGAAAGCTTGAAGAACCAAGACTCCTCAGAGACGCGTTCAAGCTCACGATGGCAATCTGGGCAGAGGTGGGCACCCTTGCAACCAGCCTCTTCATCTGCCTTCTCTACCTGAGTCTCGGTGAAGAAGGTCTCCTCGTGAATGCAATACCAACCATCGTAAGATCCCTTGTAGATGAAGCCAGCCTCACGCATGCGCTCCCACAGATACTGGACAGCTTTTACGTGGCGCTCATCGGTAGTACGGATGAAGTCGTCGTATGAGATATTGAGCTCTTCATAGAGTCCCTTGAAGAAAGGAACCTGCGAGTCACACCATGCCTGTGGAGACAAACCGTGATCAGCTGCAGCAAGAGCGACCTTCTCGCCATGCTCGTCCATACCGGTGAGGAAGAAGACGTCGTATCCAGCAGCGCGTCTAAAGCGAGCCTGGATATCGCAAAGCAGGGTGCAGTACGCAGTTCCCAGGTGTGGCTTTGCGTTGACGTAATAAATTGGGGTGGTAATAAAGTATGACGGCTTGGCCTCGGGCATAATGACTCCCTTTGTGTAAGTTGCAATAACTTAACCAGTATAGAGCAAATGCTGGGCACACTTGTGTTGGTATGGTGATTATGCCTCGTGAGCAAGAATTGTCTGGTATGCCTCGTCACGCGCAATACCAAACTTCTGAGCAAGCTCCTTAGCCAGGGCTGATTTTCTAGTACCAGCAGCAAGACCAGCCTCTATTGCATCTTTAAGCGAGAGCTGAGATTCTCCTTCTGCCTGCGATGATGCAGAGGCAAGCTCTTCATCTGTGGGGGCCGCGATAACCAAAACACACTCGCCTTTAAGGTTCTCTTTTGCTGCAAGCGTCTCAACAAGGTAAGGCGCCACATCACGCACCACTTCTTCGTGCAGCTTAGTAAGCTCCCTGACAAGAGCCACCTGCCTGGTTGGAAAAACCTCGGCTATAGCCTCAACCGTTGCAAGCACCCTAAACGGAGACTCATACAACACGATGGTGCCAGGAATTTGCGCAAGCTGCTGCAAGCGCTGAACAATCTGCCCGTGCTTTCTGGGCAAGAACCCTTCAAAGAAGAAATGCTCACTTACCAGGCCTGATGCAACGAGCGCACAGGTTACCGCAGAAGGACCCGGAATAACTTCCGTTGCAAGTCCTTCTGAAAGCGCTGCGTCTACCAAATGCTGACCTGGGTCAGAGATGCCTGGCATGCCGGCATCTGACACAAACGCAACACGCTGACCTGCGCGAAGCCTCTCTAGCGTTGGCTCAATTTGCGACTCAATAATATTTTGATCACAGCGCTGCAGCGGTACATGAATGTCAAATGCCGAGAGGAGCTTTGAGGTCACGCGTGTGTCCTCACATAAAATAACATCTGCTGCTGTAAGCGTTTCTTTAACGCGTGGTGACGCGTCCGAAAGGTTACCAATAGGCGTGCCCACAATAGACAGTTTACCTGCTAAAAGAGTAGATTCTGTCATTACTCGAGCATTCCCCTCTCAAACGTTGCAAGCGCAACGCGTGCGTCCCATGCAGCTAAAAATGCGGAGGTCTTCCAGGTCTGGAAGAACCATGCAGGACACGTATTGTACACTTTGAGCTGGCCGGAAGTGTAAATGCGCTCAAGTGCGATTCTTCCTTCTGCCGTCATAGCGCCGTCAATACTTGGCAGTGACGCAGACCACTTGCCCACCATGACCGGCAGACCACCTGAGGCAGAGGTCTTTAAATACGCTTCATTTTTATCAATGAGCTGCTGTACACCGCGAGGACCCGAACAATCAATTCCCTCGCAGGGTTTATCAAGGTGAGCGTCAAGCCAAACGTTTTGATAGGCCTGCTGGCTCATAAAACGCCTAAATCCCTGAGGCCAACCACCATCTGGGAGAATGACCACAGGCTCTTCTCCTGCCACAGATCTAATAGCCTCATAAGCACGACGATAATAGTTTCTAAGAGAATGGCCAGGGATACCATCTGTGAGCTTAAAGCCCTTGCGAACGCGAGGCTTAACCTCATCAGCTACCTCAATGCCATAAAAACCGCTGCGGTGAGCATAGTGAAGAGCAAGCTTATGCAGAATAGAAAGAGATTTCTCCCCAGAAATTCTGGTACGTGGAGCACCACCTGGCTGATTATCCAAGCCATCAGGCAAACCTGGATTGACCGCCAATACAAAAATAACGTGCAAGCCAAGCTCTTCTGCCCATTCAAGAGCTCTATCAAGCTCAGTGATACAGCTTACATATGGTGTACCAGTAGCTTCTTCATCAAAAACATACCAAGGTACAGAAATTCTTACCGCATTAAAACCACGTGCAGCAATACTGACAAAGTCAGAACTCTGAATAAATGAAGAACGATGCGCTTTAACAAGAGTGTGGTAGTCCTCAACACCAAGTGCCTTAATAAGCTGAAGTTCATCAACGCAGCCCGTGCGTGCAAACGGCTCAGGAGTTACCCACGGTTCAAGCGTAAGCCAACCGGTTAAATTGACACCCCGCAATGCTCCGTGAGCCATGAAATTCCACCTCGATAAAAGATAAAACCTCTACATACGTAGAGTATACCCATCGAGATTATGTTGCTCACACGAGCTTTAAAAAACAACAGGTTACTTCATAGTTTTTGAATATATGGCGCAATTGTTAGGGGTCTCATCAACCTCAACGGAAGAGACGGGCAAACCTTCTGCCTCAAGTTGCTCAAAGAGATACTTTGCCAGATTTTCTGCTGTTGTTCTAAACGGCAAAATAGTGAGCGAGAAACCCTCTTCTTTAAGACAGTCCAACGTCTTTTCAGAAAGTGAACCTTCTTCAATCAAAAACGTATGATCAAGAGAATCACACAGTGCACGAACTTTGCGTTTAAAGACACCAAAGTCCATAACCATGTCCTTTTCTGTGCCAGACTCACCAAGCTCTGCAGCAGAAATACAAGCGGTTACGTGCCAACGATGGCCATGCAGGTTCTCACACTTGCCGTAGTAGTTTGTAAGAAAATGCGCTGAGTCAAAGGCATATTCGGTCTTAAGCGTATACATTACTCGTTGTCCTTTGAGCCGCGACCGCGATCATCGCGTCCAGCTCTTCTATGTCTACGACGTGCAGCGTTTTGTGGCTGAGTGTCTCTAGACGCAGCGGTAGGCGCACCGTTAGAACCAGAAGTATTCTGTGGAGCGCTCTGAGCTTTCATGCCTGCCCTATCTCCTGGACGACGAGTCCTCTTTGCACGAACCGAAGCCTGTACCTCATCAGCTTTCTGTGATGTCTGAGGAGCATCTGTCCTTCTAAAGCGCTTACCCTGTGGCTGCTTCTGTGTAGGAGCTGAACCCTGCTCATTTTTCTGAGGGACCTGAGTATTTGCAGCACCTTCATCCGTTGTGTGATGACGGCGACGGGTACGACGCAGCGTATCTGTTGAAGCATCAAAAGTACTAGAACCAGGATTGACCTGAGCGTTCTTTGAAGTTCTTACGCGACGGGTGCGAGAAGAACTTTGAGTGCCCTGCTCTTCTCGGGTATTTCTTGTACCAGAATTCTTGGCGTTTTCCTGCCTATTTGCAGAGCTCTGCTCAGAGCGCTCACGCTTGCGCCTTGGAGCCTCAGTCACAAAGAGATCAGGGTTAATCTCTGGTTCTTCATCAACAATCAAACCATTTGCTCTATCAAGTTCTGCCAGAGCCATCTGAACCTCAACAGATTCAAGGCGCTCAAGTGCAGCGCGAGAAACGCTGTCTGGCCTACAAGAACAGCCAAGGTCTTCCGACTTCTGCTGAGCCGCAGGAGATGTGTCCATGTCAGCAAGAGGAATACGTACCACCTTGCCACTCTCAAGACGAAGCGCAATCTCCTCTTTTGGCGTGTTGTACTCAACAATTTTTGCCATACCTAGAGGAGTCTCAATGACAGCGTTGCGCTTTGGAGCACGGTTCTTAAAGTCACGATAGGCTTCAAACTCATAGCGCAAACAGCACATTAAGCGGCCACAAGCACCAGAAATCTTAGTGGAGTTCAGAGGCAAATCCTGCTCTTTTGCCATACGGATAGAAACTGGCTCAAAAGAAAGGCCAAACCTTTTACAGCAGAGCTCTTGTCCACAGTGGCCATAACCACCGATAACCGCTGCTTCTTCTCTGACGCCAATCTGACGCATGTCAATGCGCTCGTGAAGCTCATGAGAAAGCTCACGAACAAGCTGTCTAAAGTCCACACGATCATCAGCCGAGAAGTAACACACGACCTTCTCGCCATCAAAAAGATACTCGACACCAATAGGCTTCATCTCGAGTTCTTCTTGAACAGCGAACTTCCTGAACACAGGAAGCGCAGCCTCGCCCTTAGCGGCAAGCTCTTCTGCGCGAGAAAGATCCTCTTCAGTTGCTACACGAACAACGTCTTTGAGCTCGGCTTTGTTTGTCTTGTACTCAAACTCCTCCTGAGAAATCTCACGAGGATCAGCAACAGCAAGGCCAATCTCTAGACCGCGCTCGGTCTGGCAGATAACGTGGTCACCTTCAAGAACGCCGGACTCCTTTGGATCAAACCAAAGGTCGCGCGCGGCGTATTCAAATTTCACCGGGACAACGGTGGGCATGTAAGTGCCTCCTTGATATGCAGCAGCATAACCTCAAGGGTTAGCTGGGGAGAAACAGAGCGATCCAGGTTGTATTGAGCCTCTTGCACCGCAGCAAGAGCCCCCAAAACACCCTGGGTATGAGTTTGAGATGCAACGCGGTCAATAATGCCTGCTGCATCCGTATTTACTATCTCTTCATCAACTGCTTCACAACACAACAGTACGTCGCGAAGAAGCGATTCCAGAATTGCCAACATTTCTATGATACCCGAACGCTCGCGCGCTGTGAGTTCTCGCTTATTTGCCGCCTCAACCTGCTTTAACGCAGCGCTGGTAAGAAAGTCTTCATTTTGAGCAAGCGCCTCTTCTTGGGCTCGCCTTACATCCCCTAGAGGAATTTTTGCAGCTTCTATCAGCTCTTTTGCGGAAGTGAGTACATCCCACGAATCATTTCTGAGCAGATTACCAAAAACATCAATGAGCTGCCTTCGGATATTTTTTCGTGTAGAAGACTGTAAAAACTCCACAGCTCTACTAGGGGTTCCAGTTGCTGCAAGCGCAATACGAGCTTCCTGCTCTGTGGCGGAAATCTCTCGCATAATAGCGGCTTTAGCAGCAGCGTCAGTGAGTGTTCTAAACGCAACTACCTGACAACGAGAAACAATGGTAGGAAGCACTGCAGAAGAAGAACGTGCAGACAGAATAAAAATAGTGTCTGCAGGTGGCTCTTCGATTGTTTTGAGCAGTGCATTTGCAGAATTTTCTCTGAGCAAATCAGCACGATCGATCAGGTAAATCTTATGAGTTGAACGCATAGGCGCCAGACTAACATCAGCAATGAGCTGACGAATCTGCTCAATGAGGTAGCCATTTGCGGAAGCTGGGGTAAGTACGTGAACGTCAGGGTGAGTACCGCGAGAAATACGAATGCAGTCGTCACAGACAGCGTCACCGCCTTGAGCGCAAAGCACGCACTGCGCCAAAGCTTTAGCTGCAAGACCTTTACCAGAGCCAGGAGCTCCTACAAACAGATAGGCATGTCCAAGCTTGTGCTCATGAAGTGCGCGTGCAAGCAGATTTTGAACTTGAGGTTGATCCTGAAGACGTGTAAGTGCCTGAGGTACCGGATAATCGTTCTGAATAGTATGTGTGCTCTCTTGAGTCATAAACGTATCACTCACCAAGCTCACTGATACCTGGGATAAGATCAGCTAACAGACGGCGAGTACGTGCATGAACTTCATCAACACTGCCATCTGCATCAACAGCTTTTACACGCTCAGGCTCGTTTTGTAGAAGCTGCTTATAACCAGCAAAAACACGCTGCTGGAAGGCAACACCTTCTGCTTCTAGTCTATCGGCGTCATTTTGCGTAGCACGCGCATGAGCAACTGTTGGCTCAAGCATAAAGACAAGGGTTCTATCAGGAGAAACCCCACAGCTTCCCAAACTATTTGCACAATGAACGAGGTCTGTATCAAGACCGCGACCAGCTGCTTGATAGGCAAAGGTGGAGTCATAGAAGCGATCACACAAGACAACTTTGCCCGCAGCTAGAGCTGGTCGGATAACCTCTCCTACCAGCTGTGCACGACTTGCTTCATAGAGCAACAGCTCACACTCATCGCACATCATGCCGTTTTCTGGATTAAGCACCACGCCTCTGATCTGCTCAGAAATAGCAGTGCCACCGGGCTCACGAACAAAGACCACATCAAAGCCAAGAGCTTCAAGATCTTCTCGCAGAAGAGAAGCTTGTGTTGACTTGCCACAGCCATCAACGCCTTCAAGCGTGATAAACAAGCCTTGTGATGTACGTGCGTCTTTGTTCATGCTTCCCTCCCTCTTAACTATCTCACGATACAGACAGATTGTGTTTCTCGCCATGAATATTCTAAAGGTTTTGCGCATTCCACATGAAAAGTGCTCAAAAATGGGTAAAAATACGTATGGAGCGGGCGTTGGAGAGGGACGCTCGTTCTTCCGAAAACGGTGCACCTCTCGATGCACCGTCATACGTTTACTTTTTTGCTGCCTTGGTAGATTTGGTGCTCTTAGTACTCTTACGAGCGCCTCTACGCGAGGCAGTTTTCTTTTCTTTACCAGGGCAATCATAATTTGGACAGAGTTTCCAAGGACCACGCTGAGTAGTAACAACCACCATAGGAGCACCGCAGTCTGGGCAGACCTCATCGGTCTTCTCGAGCTTTCCGCGAGCAGGCAGAGGATAGCTGGTCTCGCACTCCTCGTAGTTGGTGCAGCGAATAAAGCGCTTACCCGTGCGCTCTGACTTGTGAGCTACCAGGTCCCCGTGCTTGCCATTGGCCTTGCAGGTCGGACACTCACCCACGATAAGATCTGGCTCTGCGTTTGTAGGACAAGCAGGATTGATGCAAGTCTCATACGCACGCTGTCTAAACGGCTGAACCTTTACGCGAGGAGCACCACACTCTGGGCAGACACCAGCCTCTCCCTCAAGCGGCTCAACGCGTCCCTGAGGCAGTGGATAGGTGACGTCGCAGTCTGGCCAACCCATGCAGCCAACAAAGCTTCCACGAGTCTTCAGAGAGCTCTTAGCAACCAAGTCTTTGCCACACTTAGGGCAGGTTCCCACCTTTGCATCAGCAGTAACTGCATCAGCAATGGCCTCAGACAGGTCTTCTTTGTGGTCAATGAGCGTATCAATCATGCCTGCAAGCAGGGCTCTTGAGTGGGTAACAACGCCATCACGTGTATCTTTGCCCTCAGCAACGCTTGTCATATCGGACTCAAGCTCTGCTGTCATATCAGGCGAGGTAATGTGTGGTGCAAACTGCGAGAGCGCATCAACAATTGCCATACCAAGCTGACTTGGCTCAACAGGATCATTCTTGAGATATTTACGCTGGTAGAGCGTATCAATAATAGAAGCACGCGTGGACTTTGTGCCAAGACCGCGCTTCTCCATCTCTTGAATAAGCTTACCCTGGCTGTAGCGAGCAGGTGGCTCTGTCTGCTTTGCATCAAGCGACAAAGACTGAATGGAGACAATCTCTCCCTCGCCGACATCAGGAATTTGATCGTCTTTCTTAAGGCCAAAGGGATAAATCTCTCTAAAGCCTGGCTCTGCCAGTACGGTTCCATTTGCAACAAAGGGCTGACCAGCAACATCAAGGGTAATCTTAGTGCCGCTCATAGTAGCTGGACCCATAAGAGTTGCAAGGAATCTACGAGCAATTAAGTTATAGAGCTTCCAGGTTGCAGGCTGCAAAGCATCTGGATTTGCTGCTGCCGTTGGATAAATTGGTGGGTGATCAGTAGACTCCTGCTTGCCACGAGTAGCGCGAAGCTTTGGCTGACCCAAAAGCTTTTTGCAGGTAGGAGCATACTGAGGAACTGCAGACAGCGTACGGACACAGTCCTTCAAGTCAAGAGAACTTGGGTAGACCGTGTTATCAACACGAGGGTATGAAATCAAGCCGTCCATGTACAGAGACTCTGCCAAACGCATAGTTCTAGCTGGCGAGATACCCTCTGCAGCTGCAGCTGCCTGGAGCGACGTGGTGTTAAACGGAGCTGGTGGCTGCTGCTTTCTGCTACGAGACTCAATCTCGACAACCGTTGCCTGTGTTTGATCTTTAACAACGGCGTAAGCTGCGTCTGCTTCCACTTGATCCCAGAACCTTGCGGTCTGGTGGACCATCTTAAAGGTTGCTTCCGTATCATCTTCTGGAGCAGCAACACCAGAAATAACCCAATAATCTTCTGGCTTAAATGCCAGGCGCTCACGCTCGCGCTCAACAACAAGTGCCAGCGTAGGAGTCTGAACACGACCAGCAGAGCGTGTATTGCCCAGACCACCAAAACGTGCAGTGGTCAGGTAACGGGTTAGTACAGCACCCCAAATGAGGTCGATATACTGCCTGGACTCGCCTGCTGCAGCCAAGTTGTAATCAAGATCCACCAGGTTATTGAAGGCAGTCTCAATCTCTGTCTTAGTAAAGGCAGAGTAGCGAGCGCGAAATACTGCCAGATTAGGATTAACCGAGAGGACCTGTGCCAATGCATCTGAGCCAATAAGCTCACCCTCGCGGTCAAAGTCTGTACCGATAATGACAGACTCTGCCTTCTTAGCAAGGTTCTTGAGGGCACGAATAATCTCTTTTTCTGCAGGTTGTTTATCTACAGGAGCCCAAATCAAATAGGGCAAGCTGGGGATTTTCCAGCCCTTAAGGTCAACGCCATCTGTCATAAAAGGCTTGCGCTTAACCTTATAAGGAGGACGCTCAAGGCCATCTGGAACATCTGCAGGAAGGTGCTCTCCTTCTGCAGTTTCTCCGTACCAGCCCTCTTCCTTATCAAACTTGAGAGCTAAAGGAAAATCAGGCTGCAGAATATGGCCGCGAAGACCAATAGCAACATGGTCTTCTCCGCCACGTCTAAAACGATAAACAGGAGTGTTGTATACCTTGTCTGCCTCAGGCTTACCCGATTCAGACAGAAGGCGAGCAATCTGCTGCGCTGCGTCGTTTTTCTCGGTAACAACTAGAATCAAAGAACAACACTCTCCAAATTAAAAAGCGGAATTACTAGATTTTGTCCAGCTCATGCTGCTCATAGTCCTCGCGACTCCACTTAAGAGCAGCTTTGCCATCGCGGGCAATAATGACGTAGCGAGCAACAGCCAGAGCAACTTCGTACAGAAGGATAAGAGCTGCAAACATCAAAATCATGGTGACAGGTGATGCATCAGGAGTGACAACTGCAGAGAGGATCATCAGTCCAACGTAAACGTAGCGCCACTGCTCACGCATATCCTTGTAAGGAACAAGGTGAAGAATGGCTAGGTAGAAGATAACCAGAGGAAGCTGGAACGCAACACCAAAGCCGATCTCAAACATCATAATAATGTTGAGGTAATCGCTTGCTTCGTTAATGGTTCCTGCAAACTCCTGCGACTGACCAATCATCCAACCAATTGCGGTGTTCAAAATGATGAAGTAGCAGAACAGCATACCCAAGAAGAACAAGGTAATCATGGCTGCCACGGTAGGAACAACCCACTTGCGCTCTTTAGCGTTAAGTGCAGGCAAGAAGAAAGCCATAATCTCCCAGATAATAATAGGTGTGCAGATAATCACCGAGAAGAAGAAAGCTACCTTAAACCTGATACTAAAGCCGCCAAGGACCGAGATAACCGTAAGCTTACCATCGGTCAAAAACTCCCTGATAGGGTCAATCAAGATCTCAATCAATGCAGGTGTTGCAAAATAAATAATGATTGCGGTAACAAAAAGCGATACCACCACAATGGTCACGCGGCGACGGAGTTCTCCCAGGTGATCAAAAAGTGGCATACGAGCTGGAGTAATAGGCATTACACACGAAAGCTGGACTTATGCGTCCTGGCTTTCTCCCTCCTCTCCAGCAACTTCTTCTTTCTTGTCTTCTGCCATAGAGCGAGAAGAACGGGCAGATCCAAGGTTATAGAGGTCTTTTGCAGATGGAGCAGCAGGAGTTTCTTCTGCAGCCTTAGGTGCCACGTACTCAGTTACCTCTGTAGAATCATCGGAGAAAGCAACAGAAGACGTAGCTTGTGGTGCGGCAGGAGCTTCTTCAGCAGAAGCGGTCTCTGGCTGCTCAGCCTCCTGGGTCTGCTCAGCTTGCTTACTCTGCTCAGCAGCCTCAGCGGCAGCCTTCTCAGCTGCCTCACGCTCTTCCTTCATGCGAGCACGACGCTCGGCAAAGGTCTCCTGATGGTCAGTATCCTCGCGGTCAGCGTCAGATGCAGCATTTTTGAGCTGCTCGGAGCGCTTGGGCTTCTCGTGAAGTGCATCCGCTGCAGGGTCAAGTAAGTCTGCACGGACAACTTTATTAAAGCCTTCTTGCGCGTTCTGGAACTGTCTAAGAGCACGGCCAAGCGTGCGACCCATGCCAGGTAATTTATCAGGACCAAATACTAAAAATGCAAAGAGCAAAATTAGTACGAGCTCTGTTTCTCCAATGCCAAACACAAGCAATACCTTTCTGGAACAAACATAAACAAGCTCTTTGAACCGTTTCTCAAAGAGCTTGCAAGTTACCAAACCTACTTGCGAACGTTAAGGTCTTTATCAACCCCAAGAAGCGTAAAGACACGCTCCACGTTTTTCTGAGGATTTGCAACAACAAGCACAGAACCACTCTCTTGTGCTCGATGTGCGGCACCCACTAAAACGCCAATGCCCGTCGAATCAATATAAGCTACCTCAGCAAAATCAGCTTCAACTTCTTTTGCTCCATCGGCGAGCGCGGTATCCAAAGCATCGCGAAGCTCAGAGGCGTTTGATACGTCTACCTCACCCTCAATGCGAATAATGGCCTTTTCATCTGTAATTTCAGAGCTTATCTCTAGTGCCATAACTCCTCCTTACTTAGTGTTATTTGAAGAGGTAGAGGTGTTACCGTTTAATGCATCAAGAACTTTCTGTGCATTATCCCTCACACCGGCGCTATTATCGGAATCTTTCTCAATTGCCTTCTGCAGTGCCTCTTTTGCAAGATCTACTTGATCAGTAACACGATACATCATTCCCAAATTAAGCCAACCGTTAGCATAGTCTGGAGAACGATCTGTTACTGCCTTAAGCGCCTCAACGGCGCCTGTTTGGTCTCCTGCATAGAACTGAGCAATAGCCCTATCAACACGAACCTCATCAGAATCATTTGAAGCAAGATACGTATCGTACTCGGCAATTGCCTTGTTGATCAGCTGTAAAGATTGCTTCTGAACAGAATCATCTTGAGAGGAGCTCTTAAGTGCCATTCCCCAACCTAGATACGTACGGGCCAGATCAAGATGTGCTGGAAGATTATCTGGATTGGACTGAATAGCAGACTCTTTTTCTTCTGCCTGTTTCTGATAGACCTGGTTAATGGCCTCAGGAGAATTCTGCTGAGTTTGACTCTTTTTTTGAGAGTTAGAGAAAATGCTGGCCAGTGAAGGCAGCATCATAGAAATAGCAATAAAGAGCGAGAATACTCCAATGGCAATCTTCATGCCTGTAGAAGGACCTGGTTTTTTAGGAGCCTCATCGGGCTTGCGGTCCTTTGCCTTCTTTTTTGCGGTCTGGTTTGCCATAGCAACCAGCTCTTTTTCTGCCTTCTGTTCTGGTGTAAGTTCTGTCTTTGAAGTATTAGTTGGCATTCAACATCCAATCGCTTTTTCTAAACATAGTTAATCAAGATACGGCAGAATGGGCTTACTTTCAAAGTAAATACCAAAGTTACACAAGCTATCTCCAGACGCTCTGACCACGATCAACTTTTGCTAGTCGAGCACTTACCTGTTTAACAGCAACAATAAAGACATCAAGCGCCGCATCAAGCTCTTCCAGCGTTGGGTAACTTGGAGCAATTCTGATATTAGTGTCAAAGGGGTCCTTGCCACTTGGCCACGTAGCACCTGCAGGCGTCATGGTAACGCCCAACTCATGTGCGCGAGAAACAATTGCGCGCGCAGAGCCAACAGGACCATCAAATGAGACAAAGTATCCGCCCTTAGGATGAGACCAGGTTGCAACGGCTAAATCGCCCAGTCCTTCCTGAAGCTTGCGTTCCACCAGATCAAAACGTGGTCGGAGCAACTCAGCATGCTTTTGCATATGAGCTTCAATGCCGTGCGCATCTTTGAGGAAACGTACATGCGCCAGCTGAGAGATCTTCTCGGGAGAAACACGAGCAACCTTAAACGCGCTCTGGATTTCTTTAATATCCGCAGGGCTTGCGGCAACCCATGCCATGCCTGAGCTTGGGAAGGTTACCTTTGCCGTTGAGGCAAAAGCAATAACCAGGTTCTTTTGAGCATCGTCTGCAGCAACCTCTGCAAGTGCATCAAAAATATTCAAGAGCTGAGGAGCCTCAGATTCTGGTACAAAGGCGTGAATCGCGTAGGCGTTATCCCAGAAGATTCTAAAGTCAGGGGCTGCAGGTTTGAGGTTTGCAAACGCACGAACAACCTCATCTGAATAGGTGATACCGGTAGGGTTTGCAAAACGCGGTACGCACCAAATTCCTTTAACAGAGCTATCGTTCTCAACAAGCTCCTTGACCACGTCCATATTTGGACCATCTTCAGTCATAGGTACGGCAACGTTTTCAAGTCCGTAATGCTGCGTAATGGCAAAATGGCGGTCATAGCCTGGAGCAGGGCACAGGAACTTGAGTGTAGTGCCTTGAGCTTTTGCAGCCGCCATCTGCTCTGCCCAAGAAGGCTGACCAGCAAAACCGTGGGTAACAGCATGAGAAATGATGTCGTGCATAAGATTGAGGCTTGAAGAGCCATTTACAATGACCTGATCAGCAGGTACACCTGTGAGCTCTGCAGCGAAGGCTCGCGCAGAAGGAAGACCCCAAGGGTCTCCATAGTTGTCTGCAAAAGAGCCGCTGTCAGTCAGGTCAGAAGTAGAGTTCAACTCGTCAAGCATAGGCTTAGACAGCGCAGTCTGTGCAGGGCTTGGCTTTCCGCGAGCCATATCAAGCTTGAGGTTTTTCTCGCCAAGTGCACGAGCTTCTTGTCCAATAAGCTCAAGAGCCTGGTTAAGCTCAGCATCGCTCATCTTCTGATAAGCGTTTTGCTCAGAGGTTGACTTTGGCTGGAACAGCTCGCGAGAAACTAGCTCAAACATGACACTCCCCTTTTCGGTCTCTGCGTGATACAAAGTATAGGTGATTTGAAAATCGACGCGACAAGGAGAATCATGGCAAATTCTGTACAGCCTGGCATGCGCTCGGAGGCATATGGCGAACTCCAGCACCTTGTTGATAATCTTTATAAACGCAAACCCTCGGGCACAGTCACTAAGGTTGACGTGCTGATTCAAGCTGAAGTAGATGATCTTGAAGAAGATTTGCAAGAAGTTATTGAGTTGATTCCCTCTGGCACATACGTCCGTGCCCGTCTCTGCGATCAGATTAACTCAATTGTTACGGCGCACGGTTGGGGCTTTACCTACGGCACGGTCGAGTAGAAAGAGCCGTACGTCTCATTAGGTTCATTCTTGTACGGCGTCTTCCCTTAAGCTACTCTGCCTTTGGTGCTTATGAAACTCTGCGATATGCACAAAAAGTAGGCCCAAGATTGCAGAAGCAAACGATGCGGCGAGAACAGCTAACTTAGCTGCAAGAATCTCCCCTGCGTCTGGGAATGCAAGGTTAGAAATAAGAATTGACATGGTAAAGCCAAGGCCGCCCATAAGACCAACGGCTGTAATCTGAATCCAATCAACTTTTGCAGGAAGCTTGCAGATTTTAACCTTTACCAACAGGAATGTCACAAGAATAATTCCTAATGGCTTTCCAAGAACGGCGCCAAAGAATACGCCGTGAGCAATGTTACTGCTAAGAAGCGCACCAAAATCAGCACCTACCAGCGTAATCTGCGCATTAACAAATGCAAAGATAGGCAGAACAACAAAGTTCACAAAGACAGAAATATAGTGCTCAACACGCTGAAGTGGTGGAGTTACGTGATGCATGACCTGCTCGATTGAGTTAGCTCCATGTGTAAAGTCGTGCTGACCCAAAACGTGGTGCTCATCATCGTAGTGATCATCGAGCTCACGAGCACGCCTAGAAAGCCAACTGCCCAGCTTGCTTAGACGAACATCAGAGTGAGATGGCAAGAAAAAGGCAAGGAGAACGCCCGCAAGAGTAGCGTGAATTCCCGAGTGATACATGCAAACCCAGAGCACCAAACCAACAAGCAAATACGGACCAGAAGAGTAAATCTTCAGGCGATTCATTCCCCACAAAATAACAAGTACTCCAAGAGAAGCTGCTAACCAAGCAATATCTGGCGCGTGACCATAGAAAAGTGCAATGACCACAATTGCCAGAATATCGTCAGCAATAGCAAGTGTTTGGAAGAAGACCTTGGTTTGCGGGCTAATTCTGCTACCTAAAAGCGACATAACGCCAAGCGCAAACGCAATATCGGTAGCAATTGGAGTAGCCCAGCCATGTGGAGCAGTGCTTACATTAAGCACCAGATAAATAAGGGCAGGAACTGCTACGCCACCAACAGCAGCAAGCATAGGAAGCATTGCTTGCCTTGGTTTTCTGAGCTGGCCGACAGTTACCTCATACTTGAGCTCAATACCTACAAGCAAGAAAAAGATAGCCATGAGAAAGTCATTAACAAAGACTTCCAAAGCCATATGTGCATGAATCATTCCAAGCGAGAAACTCATTTGGACTTCAAGAATTTCTCGAACCACCTCATGAGCAGGAGAATTGGCAACGACGAGCGCAATCAATGCTGCAAACACCATAACTGCTGCCGCAATGGTGCTGTTGGATGTAATTTTCTTTAGAGATGAGCGCTGCTCAATTCTTCTCACTACAACGGGCTCTCTATAAATGCTAGACATTATCTGCCATTCTCTCTGTATTGCTTTCTAAACAGTGCCACTTTTTATGGTGTCAACTTTTGTCATGATATTGAGCGTTTTACTCGAAAATTATAATTAGTGTACCGTCTACCTACCACTAAAGGCAACTTGTTCACATCTCAGCAAAACAGGGTATATCTCTATGTAAAATAAAATTGGTAAAACATGACGCTCAAATTCATGCGTCACGTACATATTTGGAGTGAACTATGGACACTAAACGAATTGCCATCATCACAGACTCAGGTACAAACACGCCGCCTGATTTTGTTGCTGAGCACAACATTCGTATCACCCCACTTCGCATTAATTATTCTGATGGTTCTTCTTATGAGTCTGGCATCTCCATTACTCCTGCAGAGCTGGTTGCTCGCTTTGATAAAGAAGTACCTAAAACCTCTCTTCCTTCTCCTGAGGGCATCAAAGCAGCTTTTGACGACGCAAAAGCAGCAGGGTATGAGGGTGCTGTTTATATAGCAATCTCATCTGGACTTTCCGCCACTTGTGATACTGCACGCATGATTGCAGAATCCATCACGGACTTCCCTATCTATGTTGTTGACACCAAAAATATCGGCATTGCCTCTGGCCTCATTGTTATCGAGGCTCAACGTCTCATTGATCAGGGACTTTCTCTTGCAGAGATTGGCGCCCGCCTTGATCAGACATCCCTTAAAACCCGCGTGTACTTCTCTGTTCCTGACCTTGAGTACCTGCGCAAGGGCGGCCGCATTTCTGAGGCAATTTATCGCATTGGTTCCATGCTTAACATCAAGCCAGTTCTTACCTGTGATGAGAATGGTAAGTACACCATTGCAAAGAAGACTCGTGGTTGGCAGAAATCTCTTGCAGGTCAGATTGCGCTTGGCGCCGCTCATGCACAGCAGTTTGACCACGTTCATGTTGGTATTTGCTGCTCTGCTCCAAATATCATCTATTCAGAAATGGAAGCCATGCTCAAAGAGGCAATTCCCAACATCACAGACTTTACGTATGTTGAAGCTGGTCCAGATCTTATTGTTCACACTGGTCCAGGTCTTGTCGGTTATGGCATTCTTGGCTACTAACCAGTACTCCACCCAACTAAAAAGAGCCTCCACATCTGAACTGCCTCCCATTTCTTAGACACGAGAAATAGGAGGCAGTTCAAAACACACC
>ERZ773233.22-NODE-22-length-154883-cov-4.845261_pt1 | contig 154883 bp, 139 predicted proteins | sample MGYA00580991_ERZ773233 | MGnify/ENA primary metagenome ERZ773233 (study PRJEB29015, sample SAMEA2738178) | human oral metagenome | biome: human oral; feature: human-associated habitat; material: saliva | place: China | collected 2161 ...
CTCTTCATATCCGCCGGCACGAATAACCGTATCACGACCGCAAGCCGCTCCGGTTACGGCATCGTCCAGATCGAAGGCCTGACCGACGGCCTTGTCTTTATCTATATCGATAAGGACGATATCATCCGCTTCGCCCGACTGAATTAATGCCAATGCTACATGTGAACCTACGTGTCCTGCTCCTACAATAACGACTTTCCGAGTATCATACATCTTTTACGTCCCTCCGGTTTTATATTATTTGAAATATTCCGTACCTGCTGCAAAGATGGGTTGTACCTTATTACCGTCAATGTTTCTGAACATCGTTTCACCCGTATATCGTTCCGTATGCGCCATCTTTCCGAGAACACGGCCATCGGGACTTGTAATACCTTCAACGGCAAATACCGATTGATTCGGATTAAACGTGCTGTCATACGTAGCCTTACCGTTCAAATCTACGTACTGAGTAGCAATCTGACCCTTAGCCGCCAATTGCCGAATCTGTTCGGGCGATGCGACAAAACGACCTTCGCCGTGAGAGATGGCCACCGTATGTATATCACCGGCTTTTACATTGGCAAACCACGGCGACATGACGGAGACTACCTTCGTATCGACCATGCGCGACAAGTGGCGACCAATGGTATTATACGTAAGCGTCGGACTGTCGGCCTTTAGAGGCTGAATATGTCCGTACGGTAACAGCCCGAGCTTGATTAAGGCCTGGAAGCCGTTGCAAACTCCCAGAACCAAGCCGTCTCGCTTATACAGCAAGGATTCCAAGGCTTCCGCTAAGGCCGGGTTACGGAATAAGGTGGCAATAAACTTTCCCGACCCTTCCGGTTCGTCACCGGCACTGAAGCCGCCGGGGAACATAATAATCTGCGCTTGCCCGATGCGCTTTTTCATTTCTTCAATGGAATCTTCTAAAGCCTGCGGCGTTTCATTACGAATAATAAAGGTATCCGTCACGGCTCCGGCCGCTTCAAAGGCATCTGCCGAATCGTATTCGCAGTTTGTTCCCGGGCAAACGGGAATAAAGACGCGAGGCTTGCCGAATGATTCGCTCCGTTTCGGGCCGTACGTCGTATAAAGAGGTAATTCGGCACTCCCATCTGCAGATTGGCTCTGTAAGGGGAAAATACGCGACAAAGGTTTTTCCCACGCAGTCTGCAATTCCGACAAGGAAATACGTACGTCTCCCGCAACGGCCGCGGGCTCTTCAATCGTCTGAGCCACGACGGCAACGGCATTGAGCTGCTGAGCCCATTGAGCCCCTTTTTCCGCATCCGTTTCTACTACAATCGCTCCATACCGAAGGGCGAACAGGTCTTCAGAGCTTACGTCCGAAGAGACTGTAAAGCCGACCTCGTTGCCGAAAGCCATTTCCGCAAGCGTGGCTGCCAACCCGCCCTTGCCGACGGCACGAGCACTGTAAATATCTCCTGATACCATGTGTTCATGAATAAAGTCGCAGTGCTGACGGAATACGTCCCAATCCAAAACAGCATCTTCGCCGCGGCGAACATCAAAGAGAACCACTGCATGGCCGACCTTTTTAAATTCGGGTGAAACAATGTGTTTTGCATTTTCCGTCGTTACGGCAAAGGATACCAACGTCGGCGGAACCGTCAGCTGTTCAAAGGTACCGCTCATGCTGTCTTTACCGCCGATAGCCGCAATTTGCAGTTCCTTCTGAGCCGTATACGCCCCCAACAGAGCTGCCACGGGCTCACCCCAAGCACGAGCATCCGTACCGAGGCTTCTGAAAAATTCCTGCAGCGTTAAATATGCTTTTGTACGGTCGCCCCCTAAGGCCACTAACTTCGCTACAGACTGAACGACAGCGTATAAAGCGCCATGGAAGGGACTCCAGGATGCCAACTCGGGATCATATCCGTGGGTGAAAACACTGGCCGTTTCCGTCTTTTGTCCCACCCCTACGGGAATACGTGCGACCATACCTTCAACCGGTGTTTTTTGGTATTTTCCGCCGAAAGGCATGAGAACCGTACGGGCACCGATAGTGCTGTCAAAACATTCCGCAAGGCCCTGTTCGGACGCTATATTCAATGAGCCCATGGTGCTTAGCCATGTATCCTTAACATCTGTTACGACAGGTGCCGTAAAGAAATCTTCCTCTTTCGGATTTTGTACGACAGCCTGACGGTGCTGCATGACACCGTTTGTATTCAGGAACCGGCGAGATAAGTCTACGACATCCTTGTTTCGCCATTTCATAACCAGACGATTCGTATCCGTGACGGTAGCAACTACGGTTGCTTCCAAATTCTCTTCCGTCGCATAAGCCATAAACTTTTCTACATCTTTAGCCGCAACGACAACGGCCATACGTTCCTGCGATTCGGAAATAGCCAATTCCGTTCCGTCGAGCCCCTCATACTTCTTAGGTACCGCATCCAGACAAATATCGAGGCCGTCCGTCAACTCGCCGATAGCCACGGAAACACCGCCGGCGCCGAAATCATTGCACCTTTTAATAAGAGTTGTGACTTCCCCGCGTCTGAATAAGCGTTGAATCTTTCGTTCCGTAAGAGCGTTGCCCTTTTGCACTTCCGCCCCGCTCGTTTCCAAGGACGTAAGCGTATGCTTCTTAGAAGAGCCCGTAGCTCCGCCCATGCCGTCACGGCCGGTCTTGCCGCCCAAAAGAATGACTACATCGCCGGGTTGCGGTTCTTCACGTACTACATTGGCACGCGGTGCCGCCCCTAAAACAGCGCCGATTTCCATGCGTTTGGCTACAAACCCGGGATGATAATATTCCTTAACCTCTCCCGTCGCCAACCCGATCTGATTACCGTATGAACTATAGCCTTTGGCTGCACCTGTCGTAATCGTTCTCTGCGGCAACTTGCCGGGAATCGTATCTTTTACGGCTTGCCTGGGATCCCCGGCACCGGTCACACGCATAGCCTGGTATACATACGCACGTCCGCTTAAAGGATCACGGATACACCCGCCCAGGCACGTAGCTGCACCGCCGAAGGGCTCAATTTCCGTCGGATGGTTGTGCGTTTCGTTCTTAAAGAGGAGGAGCCACTCTTCCTGCCTACCGTCTACATCGACAGGGACGATAATAGTGCAGGCGTTAATTTCATCCGATTCATCCAAATCTTGCAACTTTCCTGCCGCTTTCAGTTCCTTAACGGCAATGGTCGCCATATCCATTAAAGTCTGCGGTTTTTCACGTTTTAAAGCTTCTCGTGTCGTTTTATATGTTTCATAAGCACGGTGAACAGGTGCCGCAAAGGTTCCGTTTTCGAAGGCAATATCCGTGAGTTCCGTCATAAAGGTCGTATGGCGACAATGATCGGACCAATAGGTATCGATAACACGAATTTCCGTCATTGTCGGATTGCGTTTTTCTTCATCACGGAAATAGTCGCGGCAAAACAGCAAGTCTTCATAGCTCATCGCCAGGGACAAGCTGTTTCTGAGTTCCTTAAGCTCTTCATCGGACATAGCGATAAAACCGTCTATAACGGGTACGTCCGCCGGCTCTTCCCAAGCCGTTTCCAAGGTTTTCACTTCTGCTAAAGAGGCCTCTCTCGCTTCAACGGGGTTGATGCAATATTGTTTAATTATTTTCTTATCTTCATCCGTCAAATTGCCGGTAAACACGAAAACTCGGGCAGTCCGTACAACAGCATCGTTTTTCATGGTCAACATTTGCAAGCATTGCATAGCCGAATCGGCCCGTTGGTCATACTGACCGGGCAGATATTCAATAGGCAACACAAAAGCCCCGTCGGATACGGGCAGGGTATCGTACACCGTATCCACAGGGGGTTCGGAAAAAATCATATCCTTGGCTGCCGCAAAGGCCGCATCGTCAAGACCGCTCAAATCGTAGCGATTGTACAAACGAACGTCCTTAAGTCCGTCAATCAGCAGGTTTTCTTTCAAGTCCGCACACATACGTCTTTCTTCATGTGCGAATGCATCTTTTTTAGCAACGTATAAACGACGAATGGATTGCATCGAGTGACCTCCTCAAGTCGATAAATAATTTACTCGTATAGATTATTATACGGCTATACGTCTGTTACTGGCAAGGCAAAAGGCCGCTGCCTATGGACAAAATACGCCTCTATGTGTAAGATGTGTACCAACGAGAGGAGCTGTTACTATTGAAACGTGAATTACCTAAAGCCAATGAGGTGTGGCGACATTTTAAGAATAAATTGTATTTGATCGTGTCTATTGCCACTCATTCGGAAACCCGAGAGCCCTATGTCGTCTACAAGGCCTTATACGACGATTATGCAGATTATATTCGCCCTCTGGATATGTTTATGAGCGAGACGGACAAGGTCAAGTACCCTCAGGCCGAACAACACTGGCGATTTGAAAAGATCGCCGACGCGGCTGCTACGGACCCGTACCGCCATGCGGACAGGAGGTAGTTTATGCGTTCACAATTTTTTGACGGCTTCAATTTTAATGATAAAAAATATAGCCTTGTAGCTATTGAAAAGCCGGACGAACTCTTTAATATAAAAAGCCTCCCCTTACGGCCTACGGTTTTTGATGAATCCTGTCTGCGCGGCTACTCGACGGTTTATCGACTGGACGAGGAAAAACATCTTATTCTTTCGCAGTTATTTACCAATAACGGCAACGATGAAGCTCCCACTCTCTTCGGAGTAGAACCCTCTTCTTTTCATTCTCCTGCCGGCAACGTACGCTACGACTTGGAAAGACCCGTGAGCTATACGGGGTCTTTCTTGATTGCCTACAAGTTTATTCATGAATTCTTTACCCCCTTCGGCTACCAACTCCCCCATGCCTTCGAAACCGTATACGAATTAACGTTTGATAACGGCGTGTTTACCCGCGTAGAGGATCGCTCCGCCGCCGCCGCCCGCTTACGTACGGAATATGAACCGCCTGTAAACGCCAAGAAAAGGTTACAATCGAAGTTCGGCAATATATTCAAAGGAAAATCGGAAGAATTCGGATTTGACGATGATATTATTGCCCAATATATGGATATAAGCTACGATACAAAGTATCTGTTTTAATATAACGCCTCCTGATAGGAGGCGTTATTCACATTTTCGTATATCACCGTAATCCTCAGTAGCTTATATCCGACTTCAATGGTATTATGAGAATATCTATACATAAAGGAGAGATTATAATGAGCCATACGATTAAAGACCTCGTCACCGCTTACGGTAATAAGGTGATAGATAACAGACGCTATTTACACGCACATCCGGAACTGTCCTTTCAGGAAACCGATACGGCTCACTGGATTCGTGAACGCTTAGCCGCCGCAGGCATTCCTATATTAGAAGGAATTTCCGGCAACAGTACGGTCGGGTATCTCATCGGCTCACAGCCGGGACCGTCTATCGGCCTGCGCGCCGACATCGATGCCTTGGGCCTTACGGAAGAAAGCGATTTTTCCTTTAAAAGCACGAAGCCGGGCGTTATGCACGCTTGCGGTCATGATGCTCATACAGCTGTGCTCATGGGTGTTGCCGAAATCCTCGCCGCCCATAAAGATCTTATAAAAGGCACGGTATACTTTATTTTCCAACAAGGCGAAGAGTTTCTGCCCGGCGGCGCCTGCACCCTTGTTGAAGAAGGCATTGCCGACAAGGTAGATGCGTTTTTCGCTATTCACGTCGATGCCGAAAGACCCTTCGGATCTGTTGATGTTCTGGAAGGAACTCGCTCTGCCGCCATCGCCACTTTTGAAATTACCGTCACGGGCAAAGGCGGCCACGGCAGCACTCCCCATACAGCCAACAATCCCCTCTTACCGGCTTCCGATCTGGTAGATGCTATCAGCATGATCCCCGCCATGAAATGCGGCCCTTTAGATAATGCGACAGTCAGTGTTACCTACTTACACAGCGGCACTCACGGTGTTGCCAACGTCATTCCCGAAACAGCGGTCTTAGGCGGTGCCGTACGTGTATTGGACACGCAGTTGCGCAGTTTTGTAACAGAGGAAATAAAACGCTTGGGAGAGACGATTCCCGCAGCCTACGCATGCAGTTCGGAGGTAACAATAGTCAACGGTTATCCGGCAGTTGTAAATGCACCGGCTTGCGTTACCGTCATGCAGGAGTCGGCTCGTGAAATCGGACTGGAAGTCGCTCACATCGACCCGCGTCTGGGCGGCGAAGACTTTGCTTATTACGGCATGAAAAAGCCGGCGGCCATCGCCTGGTTCGGCATGGCCGATGCAACGGGAAAGTACGCACCTACACCGCATCACAATCCGAAATTCCGTATTGATGATGAAACGGGGTTGCCGGCGGCCTTGGAATACATGCTCACTGTATATACTAAGGCTTGTAACGCCTTCATCGCCCATAATTAAGTCTCAAAGACAGGCAAAACGCCGACGACATAAGTCGTCGGCGTTTTCTTATATTCAGCCTTATTGGGGAGGCATAAATCCTCTTTCCATAGCCAAATAGGATTCATATCTTTCTTTCGCATCTTGCTCCGTCTTTTCAAACAGAGCCTCTGCCGAATCGGGGAAGGTCCGCAAGAGGGATGCGAATCGGGTTTCACCCATGAGGAAGTCGCGGAAGCTTTCCTTAGGCGGCTTCGAGTCGAGAATGAACGGATTCTTGCCTTCCTTCTTAAGAAGCGGGTTGTAACGCCATAAGTGCCAGTAGCCGGCTTCTACAGCGCGTTTTTGTTCCAACTGGCTCTGTCCCTGGCCGATTTTCAGACCGTGGTTGATGCACGGTGCATAACCGATAATGAGGGACGGGCCGGGGTAAGCTTCCGCTTCCTGCAAGGCCTTCATAAACTGATTCTTATCGGCACCCATAGCGACCTGAGCTACATATACATAACCGTATGTCGCTTCCATAAGGCCGAGGTCTTTTTTCTTCGTCTTCTTGCCCGATGCCGCAAACTGTGCTACAGCTGCCGTCGGCGTTGCCTTAGAAGCCTGACCGCCCGTATTGGAATATACTTCCGTATCGAATACGAGGACGTTAATGTCTTCGTTCATAGCCAAGACATGGTCAAGACCGCCGTAACCGATATCGTAAGCCCATCCGTCACCGCCGAAGAGCCATTGACTGCGTTTTACAAGGAACTGCTTCATCTTATAAACGCGTTCCAATTCAATGTGACCGTCTTTTTCAGCTTCCAACAGTGCCGTAACCTTTTCAGCCCGTTCGCGAGTGCCTTCGCTTACATCCATCTTTTCTTTCCATTCAAGGAGAGCCTCTTTCAAGGCCGTACTTGCAACTGCGGATTTCAAAGCTTCTTCTACATAAGAAGCAAGGAGTTTGCGTTCCGCTTTTTCAGCAACCAACATACCGAAACCGTATTCGGCATTGTCTTCGAAAAGGGATGTTGCCCAAGCCGGACCGTGGCCCTTTTCGTTCTTCGTATAACCGCATGTCGGTGCACTGCCGCCCCATACGGACGAACAACCGTGTGCATTGGCAATCATCATGCGATCACCGTATAACTGCGTAATAACCTTGCAATACGGAGTTTCGGCACAACCTGCACAAGCACCCGTAAACTCGAGCAAAGGCTGTTCAAACTGGCTGCCGATAACCGTTCCTTTATTAGCCGGATTGGGCTTATTCGGCACCTTAATAACATAATCCCAAATAACGGACTTGTGTTGTTCTTCATCGAAGGGTTTCATGGTCAGGGCCTGTTTCGGGCAAACATGCGTACAGCTGCCGCAACCGAGGCAGTCCATGACGGAAACTACAATGCTGTATTTGTAATCGCCGGCCGTCTTAATAACCTTGTTCGTATAGCCTTCAGGAGCTTTAGCCGCTTCTTCATCCGTTAACAAGAAGGGGCGAATAGCTGCATGCGGACATACAAAGGAGCACTGGTTACAACCGATACATTTTTCATTATCCCAACTGGGAACGAACATAGCCACGCCGCGTTTTTCTTCGGCACATGTGCCTGTCGGCCAGTGTCCGTCTTCAAAGCCGTCGAAAATACTTACAGGCAGGTCGTCGCCTTCAAGACGATTGGTCGGCAACGCAAATTTCTTATAGAATTCGGAATGGCCGGACATATCGATTTCTTCATCAACAGCGTCGGCCCAAGATGCGGGAACATCGATCTTAACAATATTCTTAAGGCCTTCATCAATAGCCGCATAGTTCTTGTTAACGACTTCCTGGCCTTTTTTACCGTACGATTTTACGACCGCTTCTTTCAATTTTTCGATAGCTAAATCTACGGGAATAACTTCAGACAACTTGAAGAATGCCGATTGCATAATCATGTTAATGCGGCCGCCCAAACCGATAGACTGAGCAATACCTACACCGTCAAGGATATAGAACTGAACCTCGTTTTTAGCGATAGAGCGTTTCATAGCCGCCGGCAATTTTTCTTCCAGTTCTTCCGGCTTCCAAACCGTATTAAGAAGGAAGGTACCGCCCTTTTTAATGCCTCTGAGCAAGTCATAGTTATATACATACGACTGTCTGTGACAAGCGATGAAATCGGCACTGTTTACCAAATAAGGCATATTGATAGGGCTGGAGCCGAAGCGTAAGTGAGATACGGTTACGCCGCCGGATTTTTTCGAATCGTAAGCAAAGTATGCCTGTGCATACATATCCGTGTTATCACCGATGATCTTGATAGCACTCTTGTTTGCGCCGACCGTTCCGTCAGAACCGAAGCCCCAGAACTTACAAGCTTTCAAGCCTTTAGCCGCCAAATTAACTTCTTCTTTACGCGGTAAGGATTTAAAGGTTACGTCGTCGACAATGCTGAGCGTAAAGTCTGTCTTCGGTTCAGCTTCTTTCAGATTATCGAATACGGCAATAACGTCTGCCGGCAAGAATTCTTTGGAAGCAATACCGTAACGGCCGTTGTAAATCTTCGGGCGAATGTCTGCACGTGCAAAGGATGCGGCTACACTGTGATACATAGGTTCGCCGTTGGCACCTGTTTCTTTTGTGCGTTCAAGAACGGCAATTTTCTTAACCGTCTTCGGCAAGGCTGCCAAGAAATGTTTTTCCGACCAGGGACGGAACATGTGAACATTGATACAGCCCACTTTTTCGCCTTTTTCGTTCAAATAGCGAACCGTTTCTTCAATGGTCTGAGCACCGGAACCGATGGCGATAATAACATATTCCGCATCGGGAGCCCCCGTATAATTGAAGAGGTGATATTCACGACCGGTTATTTCATGAATCATCTGCATGTATTTTTCAGCTGTTTCGGGAACCTTGTCATAGAAACGGTTCAACGATTCTTTATGTTGCATATAAACTTCTGCCGGTTCACAGAATGCTACGGCTTCGGGATTATCCGGATTCATCGCATGCTTACGGAACGCTTCAACCGCTTCCATATCGAGCATAGGACGCAAGTCTTCATAATCAATAACTTCGATTTTCTGTAATTCATGGGATGTACGGAAACCGTCGAAGAAATTGATAATAGGTACACGACAGGAGATGGCCGTTGCATGTACGACGGCTGCCAAGTCCATGACTTCCTGTACGCTCGATTCGGCCATCATACAGATACCCGTACCGCGCATAGCCATAACATCGTCATGACCGGCGAAAATGGTATAGCCGTTAGAAGCAATAGTTCTGGATGCTGCATGGAATACGGCCGGCAGTAATTCCCCTGCCACCTTGAACATGTTGGAAAGCATGATCATCATGCCCTGAGACGACGTAAAAGTTGTCGTTAAAGCACCGGCGTTTAAGGCTCCGTGCAAGGTGCCGGCTGCACCTTTTTCAGACTGCATTTCCTGTACGAGAACCGGTACTCCGAAGAGGTTCTTACGACCATGGGCCGACCATTCATCAACGTGTTCAGCCATAGGCGAAGACGGCGTAATCGGAAATATAGGTGCTACTTCCGTGAAGGCATAGGCAATGTGAGCGGCCGCCTCATTGCCGTCCATTGTCTTAAATACTTTTTCCCGACTCATTTCTTTCACTCCTTTTTTAATTTTCCGTTTATCTTTCTTTTAAAGCATAGTTACTATGCTTTATCTTGATATTATTGTAATCTAAAACGTTTATCTTCTCAACCAAAAGCCGCCCCCCTCCGAGCCGTCCCGTTTTTGAATAAAAACACAAAAAGAGAGAAAATGCGATAACAAAGGCATTTTTTCTCTTTTTATTTGCTGGTACTAAAAAAAGTACCACACAATCTTAAGTTGTCAGTTTCCGCTTTATTTTGTCAGTCTTTCCAATGTGCCGGCTATAACTTGGACAAGTTGGGCTACCGTGTCGAGTTCCACTCGTTCGTCCGCACTATGAATATCGTGAGTTTCGGGACCGACAGAAACGATGTCCAAGTCAGGATTCATAGCATAGAGGAAACCTGTTTCCAAACCGCCGTGCATAGCTTCCATTCTCGGCTCTTTACCCATTACATCCTTATATGCATCTGCCATGAGGGCCTGCAACTTACTGTTTTTGCTTTCTGTCCAAGCGGGGAACGGCTTTTCTATGTGAACCTTCGTTCCCGTGCATTTTGCCATAATAGGCATGACGCGAACCAGTGCCTGCAGACGAGCGTCAGATGACGAACGGGGGAAGTACTGGAAGGCCAATACATCTTCACGAGTTTCAATCGTTCCGAGGCTGGCTGAAAGAGCCGGCAAACGCGGCAAGCGGCGATCCATAGCAAAGACGCCGCAATGGAGCAAGTTTATAACATCGACAATCGATGTCGTATCCTCTGCTGAAAGAACCGATTTCGGAAGAGCCGCCGTCATAACTTCAAATACGGCATTCGGATCCGTTTCTCCGTAAACAAGATTAAAATCTTTTTCCGCTGCGGCCACCGTCGCCTTTACACGATCAACATCCTTTGCCGCTACTACTACGACTGCCGATGCATCGGACGGAATAGCATTAGCCGCAACACCGCCCTTATAATCAGCCAAAGCATATTCCACGCCGCCTTCAGACAGGCGATACAGGACATCGGCTACAGCCTTAATGGCGTTGCCGCGACCTTCATTAATAACTTCGCCCGAATGGCCGCCGGCCAAAGCATGGGCACGAACAGTCAATGCCGTATCGCCCTTAGGAGCACAACGGTGCAAGTCACGTGTAAACTCCATATGACAACTCCCGGCCGACGCGACACAAATAACATGAATCGATTCGGAGTCACAGTTAATAACATACTTAGCGTCTTTTACGTGGTCTGCCGAAAGAGATAAAGCACCGGTCATATTCGTTTCTTCGTCGACTGTAAAGATAAGGCGCAACGGGCCGTGCTGAATTTTTTGTTGTATAAGATAAAGCGAAATCGCTACAGCAATCCCGTCGTCCGCACCGAGACTCGTCCCGTCGGCACGCAGAATATTTCCTTCACGCACCAACTTAATCGGGTCTTTTTGCGGATCAAAGGCTACACCCGGCTTAGCTACGCAGACCATATCCATATGTCCCTGCAAAATCGTCAAAGGAACGTTTTCACACCCCGGTGTTGCCGGTACATCGGCAATAATATTATATATTTCATCTTGTCGAGCCGTTACACCCAATTCGGCAAGACGGGCAACAATATAGTCACTTACTTCTTTTTCATGGTGAGACGGGCGGGGATGTTTGGCAAGCCCTTCAAACTCTGTCAATACGCCCGAAATAATTTCTTGTTCTGTCATAACAGCGACCTCCTTCGCTATGAGTCGAAAACTTGTATAAACCTATACTGTAATCGTCAATATTATAACATACTCATACCTTCCCGTCTTGTACTTAAACGCAACTACAGGCCCTATTGCTGACTTTTTCGGCATTATTCCGTCATCGTTTCGTGACAATAAGTATTCTTCTATAGTATACTACTTAGAACCGAATTGGATTTTTATCATATTTTATTAAGGAGGTAGAGTATATGAACTCTCAAAAAGATGTAACCGTATACCCGAGCCTACCGGAACTTACCTTCCGAGGGATGTTCCTGGGTATGCTCATTACGGTTATCTTCACGGCGTCCAATGTTTACTTGGGCCTAAAAGTAGGCTTGACGTTCTCATCATCCATTCCGGCCGCCGTCATTTCTATGGCTATTCTGCGCATGTTTAAAGATTCCAACATTTTGGAAAACAACATGGTCCAGACCCAGGCTTCCGCTGCCGGTACGCTGTCAGCCATCATCTTCATTCTTCCCGGCCTTTTAATGCTGGGCTACTGGCAGGGATTCCCCTTCTGGCAAACCATGGTTCTTTGTGCTTGCGGCGGCTCGTTGGGTGTCTTGTTCACCATTCCTTTACGCCGTGCCATGGTCGTAAACAGCGATCTTCCCTATCCTGAAGGTTTGGCTGCTGCGGAAATCCTGAAAATAGGATCCGCTTCTCATGACAATGACAAAAAAGCATCTAAGGACACGGGCATGAAAGATATCGTCAAAGGCACGTCGTTAGCAGGCTTAATCAGTCTATGTGCCAACGGTTTCCATGTTCTGTCTTCCGAATTCAGCTACTGGATGTCCTTCGGCAAGGTGACGACTCAGATTCCCTTGGGCTTCTCCATGGCTCTTCTCGGTGCCGGTTACTTAATCGGCATTGCCAGCGGCATCGCCATTTTGGTCGGTACGCTCCTGGCTTGGGGTGTCTTCGTTCCTTATTTAACTTCCACTTTATCGCCTGCTGAAGGCCAGACGGCTGCCGCCTTTGCTAAGGCCGTATGGGCTCAAAAAGTACGCTTTATCGGTGCCGGTACCATCGGCATTGCCGCCATCTGGACACTGATAAAACTACTGGGACCCGTTATCGACGGCATTAAAATGTCTATTAATGCGATTCGTGCCAACGACACGGCGGAAAAACAGGCTTTACACCATACGGACATCGACATGAGTCCCAAAGCGGTAGGCCTGGTTTTCCTTGCTATTTTAGCCGGACTCTTCTTTACCTTCTACACCTTTGTCGCCGATGCGGCTCTGCCGGCAAGTGTAAGTATTACTTATATTGTCGTCGGTATTTTAATCGCCATTCTCATGGGTTTCTTTGTTGCAGCGGCCTGCGGTTATATGGCGGGCCTCATCGGTACCTCTGCAAGCCCCATTTCGGGTATCGGTATTCTCGGCATCATCGTTTCTTCTCTGGCCGTTCTTGCCTTAGGTAATGCTTTCAATATATTCGCTACGGCGGAAGGTGCAAAATTCGCTACGGCACTGGCTATCTTTATTACCAGTGTTATTGTCAGCATCGCCTCTATCTCAAACGATAATCTTCAAGACTTAAAGACAGGCTATATCGTCGGTGCCACTCCCTGGAAGCAGCAGGTAGCCTTAATTCTCGGGTCCGTAGTCGGTGCTATCGCTATTGCCCCGGTTTTAAACCTTCTCTATCAGGCTTACGGCTTTACGGGAGCACTGCCTCGTGAAACCATGGATCCGTCACAGGCACTTGCCGCTCCGCAGGCAGTCCTCATGACGACCATCGCTCAAGGTATTTTCAGTTCCGATTTAGACTGGAACTTCATCCTCTTCGGTATTGGCGTGGGCGTCATCGCAATTATTGTCGACATGCTTTTGCGCAAGAGCACAAAGTCTCTCGCTCTCCCGCCCTTGGCTATCGGCATGGGCATTTATTTGCCTCCTACCTTGGAAGTTCCTCTAGTTATCGGTGCCGTTATCGGCTATTTCATTCACAAACACTTGCGTAATCGCGCTCAACAACGTAATCCCGAACATGTGGAGGAAGACGTAGACGCTTGCCATCAACGGGGCGTACTCTTCGCTTCGGGACTTATTGTCGGCGAATCTCTCATGGGCGTTATTATCGCCATGATTATCGTCTTCTCCATTACAACCGGCGGCAGTGAAGATCCGTTAGCTCTCGTAGGCAAGGATTTCGCTAATACGGCCGATCTCCTTGGATTGGGCGTATTCGTCCTTTCCATCGTTTATTTCATCTATCACATCTTGTCGACGAAATTTACTCCGTCTGACAAATAATAGAAGGGATTTAAAGCCGTATGGCCGAAAGGCTATACGGCTTTTCTCTGTTCTCACCTTCCGCCATATGATAAAATATATAGATAGATTCATATATTGAGGTGATTTCAATGCAAGGGCTGGCATTGTCTTTACAACAAAAACAAAAAACGACCCAGTTCCAGAAACTTGCCACAACATTGTTAACCCTTCAAGGACAAGACCTGGACGAGTATATACGACAACAAAGTGATGAAAACCCGCTGATCGAAGTAGCTTACCCATCTCGCCGTCCCGATACGGACCTGCCTATAGCCAAATTATCGGAAACGCCGCAAGAAAAACTGAAGAATCAGCTTGCCTTACTTTCGTTACCCGTAACGATTCGAAAAATTGCCGAATTTATCATTGATTCCTTGGATGAAAAGGGTTTTTTTAAGGACGAAGATTTGCGAACGGCCGCCACCCTCCCCTTCAGTCGTTGGGATATTGGGCGCGCAACCATAGCCGTTCGTTCTCTCGATCCGCCGGGCGTCGGAGCGCGTTCGCTTTGCGACTCACTCATTATCCAAGCACGCCGCAAAAAAAACTGTCCGCCCCATACATTACAGCTTTTAAAAAATCACTACGACAATTTTCTGAATGGCCGCTGGCAAGTTCTTCGTAAGGAATCAGGCATAACTAACGACGAATTATCAGAGGTTATAGCTTTTTTACGCACTCTGTCGCTGGTTCCCTTGGAGCAAACGCCTCCAACGGCATTGTGGGTCCGACCAGAAGGGGAGCTGGTCATCGACACGGACACTGCCTCCGTTCGCCCCTTATTGTTTCAGGCCTGTCCGTCCGTACGCTTCCGTTCCGACTTGTATGCGAGTTATCACAATACGGGGGATAAGCCGACACAGCTCTTTTTGAGTCATGCCAAGCGTTCCTATGCAACCTTACGTTCCGCCCTGGCTTATCGTTCCGATGCCATTCGACGGGTTTTGGAAGTTATTGCAACCGAGCAGCAGGAAGCATTGCTGTCGGGAACTCCGTTACAGCCGTTAACACAACGCGATATTGCTTTACGTACGGGACTGAGCGAAACAACGGTAAGCCGAGTCTGTAAAAATCGATATATACTTTTTCGGAACCGCACATACAAACTTCAACATTTTCTTTCTCGTGCTTACGAAAAAGATGTAGGTTCCAGTATTTCCGACGACGAGGTAAAACGAAAATTGCTCTCCCTGATTGATCAGGAAGACCGCTCCAAACCCTATTCGGATAACGCTTTAACGAAACTTCTCGTCGCCCAAAACATTCCCATCGCCCGTAGAACGGTAACAAAACTACGCTTACAACTGGGCATCCCCAACAGTACCATTCGAAAGGCCCATAATTCTAATTCTTAATTGCTAAAAATCTACCCTAGAAGTATAATTTAAATGTCGTAAGAATATAATTATTATACGTAACTAACAGGGGATGATCTCATGGGTAAATTACAGTGGAAACGTGTTTACGACGCACCGGAAGAAAGTGACGGATACCGTATTCTTATTGATAGACTTTGGCCCAGAGGCATGAAAAAGGAAGCGGCCGAACTCTCCGACTGGGCCAAAGACATTGCTCCGTCAACGGACTTGCGCAAAAAGTACCATAACGGCGAAATTTCCTACGAAGATTTCGCCATCGCTTACGACAAGGAGTTATCCGAGAATCCGGGTTTACCGGCCTTTGCTAAAGAAATTAAAGATCACCTTCGTAACGATAACGTAACACTCCTTTATGCCGGAAAAGATCCGGATAAAAGTCAGATTCCTACCTTAAGAGCTTATATTAATAAACATGAACACATTAGCTGAGAAAGGGTGTATTTACTAATGAAAACACTGAAAATCGAAATGGTCGTAGGTCGTGAAATCATCGACTCTCGCGGCAATCCCACTGTCGAAGCGGACGTAATTCTTTCCGACGGGACCGTCGGTACCGGCGAAGCTCCCAGCGGTGCGTCTACAGGTCAGTTTGAAGCCCTGGAATTACGTGACGGCGACAAATCCCGTTTCGGAGGCAAAGGTGTCGGCAAGGCCGTGACAAATATTAACACGATTATTCGCGAAACTCTTGTGGGCATGAACCCTTGTGATGCTTACGCCATTGACCGCGCTATGATTGCCGCTGACGGCACGACGGATAAATCCAAACTCGGCGCCAATGCCATCTTAGCCGTATCCATTGCTACCGCCAAAGCAGCCGCAACAGCCCTCGGAATCCCCCTATATCGCTACATCGGCGGCATTAGCGGAAATCGCCTGCCCGTTCCGATGATGAATATTCTGAACGGCGGTGCTCACGCAGCCAATACGGTAGATGTGCAAGAATTTATGATTATGCCTGCCGGTGCCCCGACCTTCCGTGAAGGCTTGCGTTGGTGCACAGAAGTATTCCATGCCCTGGCAGCCCTGTTGAAAGAAAAGGGTCTGGCTACTTCCGTCGGTGATGAAGGCGGCTTTGCTCCCGACCTGGCAAGCGATGAAGACGCTATCCAATACATTCTTGCTGCCGTAGAAAAAGCGGGCTATACACCGGGTAAAGATTTCGTTCTGGCTATTGATGCCGCATCCAGCGAATGGAAGAGTGGTAAAACAGGCGAATACGTCTTGCCTAAATGCGGTAAGAAATATACATCTGAAGAATTGGTCAATCACTGGAAATCCCTGGTCGAAAAATATCCTATTTATTCCATTGAAGACGGCCTGGATGAAGAAGACTGGGAAGGTTGGAAACATATGACGGAAGTACTCGGAGATAAGGTTCAACTCGTAGGCGACGACCTCTTCGTTACGAACACACAACGTCTTTCCAAGGGCATTGCTCAAGGCAGCGCTAACTCTATCCTTATTAAACTCAACCAGATCGGGTCCCTTACGGAAACGCTCGACGCCATTAAGATGGCTCATCACGCCGGCTTTACTGCCATCGTTTCCCACCGTTCCGGCGAAACGGAAGATACCACCATTGCCGACTTGGCAGTCGCTTTGAATGCGGACCAGATTAAAACCGGTGCTCCTAACCGAAGTGAACGCGTAGCTAAATACAACCGCTTGCTTCGCATTGAAGAAGAGCTGGGCGACAGTGCCGTATATCCGGGCTTCAACGCCTTCCAGCAAAAACACTAATACAAATAAAAAGACGTATGGCATTTGCCATACGTCTTTTTATATTCTCTAACAAGGTTCTTTTATCACCCTCTTGTACAAATCAACTGTTCATACGATTGAAATATTCAATAGCCTTCGGACTGAATTCAATAAACGTATTGCCGTATGAGAAAGGACCCAGTTCATACGGCTGATATACGAGATTGATATATCCCCTACCGATTAAGAAATAGTTATCCGATGCATAGTTTACATGCCATCCCCGTGGTAGATATGTTTTTTTACGAGTGCTCGTATAAAGGGAGAGGACCCCGTCTCGTACAGCAGTATCCAGTTGTTTGGCACTTGCAATTTTGACGTAGTTATATAAAGGAATCCGTTGGCCCGTTCTCTTGTCATATACCATGCCTTGGGTTCGATATGAGCCGTGAGCTGCCCCGGCACGATAATAATATGTTGTTAACAAGAGAGAAACTACGTCCTTATCTTCATAGGTTACTTTATAGCTTTGCGATACTTGATAGACATGATCCCTATAATAGGCATTCTTAGCTTCACCTACATAAGCGGAAATATCCGTATTAATAGCTGTCTGAGCTGCCGCATTTTCCGTATAAACGAGTGGATACTTCAAATCCATATTCATATCCGTTTGGCTGCCCGTCACTACTTCGGCATACGCCGGTAGGATCGCCAAGGTGCTTAAAAGTGCTGTCATCCCGATTTTCTTCCAATTCATTACCTCATCACTCCTTCTCTTTAGCCGGAATCTTTATTTTCGTCTCAGTATATCTTCCGCTTCTGTACAAACATAAGCCAACTGTCGGGATAATTTTCGCAATCTTTGTGATGAATGCACCCATACGGCGCAACCGGCTGCCAGTACTGCACTACCGATAATATCACTTGTGTAATGTACACCCGCAAAGACCCTGGATATTCCTTGTAACAAGGCCCATCCCAAAAGTCGTTTACCTCCGCTTTGCCGGCTAAGGATAAGCGAAAAGGCTGCGGCCACGGCGTTTAGCGTGTGATTACTCGGAAAGGATGCGTTATCTCCGTGAGTAATACGTGCCGTCCTACCTCGAGTAAACGGTCTCGGTCTGTGCCAGATACACCGAATAAGAAGTGACACTGACGACGCCGCAAGAACGGAAAAAAGTGCCTCCACAAGGGCCGCCCGTTTTCGTACCCGCTCCTTACGAGATGTCATAAACCACGAAACGATTCCGTACAAGGGATAAATAAGAAACCCGAAACGAGCTACCCAAACGAGAAGTCGCTCACATCCCTGTACCACTACAAAAATCACATAAATAAGGCGTAAAATACGTGACATTTCTTATACTCCGTATTCTTTCACAGCCTTGATCAAGGCTTCTACATGTACGTCCGTTACATCTACAACCGGCACGGATATATTCATCATCTCGAAAAGAATCGGCAATTCCGTACACCCTAATATTAGCGTGTCGATATGATGGCTGCCAATCATTTCTTCAACAAGGTCCGAAAAGTATTTTTGTGCCTTTTCCGTTACGATTCCCGCTTCCAATTCTTTTTCTATAATCTCATGAACCTTCAGCTGATCGCCTTCTTTGGGCACGATTGCTTCAATACCCGCATCTCTAAAGGCCTTTTTGAAAAAGTCTTCCCTCATTGTAAACAAGGTGCCTAACAACAAGGGTCTCTTAAGGCCCTGCATTGCCACATAATCGGCCGTCACGGCTACACTGCTGACCAGAGGTACGGGCGAGGTTGCAGACAACTCGTCAAAGACGATATGCGGTGTATTGCCCGTCATGGCAACTACTTGTGCACCACCTGCCGCCAGATTGGTAATCCCCGTAGCTAAATACGCCGTAAGGCCTGCAAAATCCTTTTGCCTGCAGTAAGACAACACTCGATACACATCAAGGCTCTCTATAAGAAGTGGCGGAAAAAGTTTTTCCCGCTTATAAACTTTCTCGGTTATCTTTTTATAGTATAACAGCGTGGATTCAGGACCGATACCGCCGATTAATCCCAATTTTTTCATGAGTTCTCCTTCAAAAAAGCCAATTCGGGAACAGCCTCTGCCGACCGTTCTAAGATACCATTCATATAAGCAATTAAAATTCCGTAATTAACAATCGGCCTAAGTTGCCGCTTAGCTTCCTTCACTCTATATTTCATTTCTTTTTCGTTCAGCATACACCCGCCACAATGAATGACCAAAGAATAAGGACTCAAATCTTGAGGAAAAGTCATGCCGCTTGACGTTTCAATATGAATATCTTTTTTTGTAAAAGTCTTAAGCCAACGCGGAATTTTCACCGTACCGATATCTTCACATTGTCGATGGTGTGTACATCCTTCGGCAATGAGCACCGTATCCCCGTCAGCCAGGTGTTTTACGGCATTAATGCCGGTTGTAAGAGCAGGCAAAATCCCCTTATGACGAGCCATTAGCACAGAAAAAGACGTCAATTTCAAATGCTTCGGAACGATGGCCGCCACTTCTTTAAAGACCTGACTGTCTGTAATGATAAAAACCGGTTCTTTATTCAAAAGGGAAAGCGTTTCGCCTAATCGTTTTTCATCCGTAACCACTGCTATGGCTCGAGCCTCTAAAATTTCACGAATCGTTTGTTGTTGCGGCAAAATAAGGCGCCCCTTCGGTGCCGCCTTATCAATAGGCACGACAAGAACAACCGCATCACCCGCATGAAGCAGGTCTGAAATAATAGGCGTTTCAACATCCCTCACCCCTGCCAGGCTGATAAGTCGTTCCTTAAGCTTATCAATACCGGTCTTTGCAACGGCACTGACAAAAATTTCACAGCCTGTCGCGTCTTTGTCACCGGTCAATAAATCCGCCTTATTTCTCACAATACAGTACGGGATTTTTCTCTCTTTTACAAGGGCAATCAGTTCCTTATCCGGCTGCGTAAGAGGAAGGACCCCGTCCGTTACGATAACGGCTATGTCCGTCTTACGCAATACTTCCTTAGTTTTTTCTATGCGTAAGAGTCCCACCTTACCCGCATCGTCCAACCCCGGTGTATCTATTAGTACGACCGGGCCTAAGGGCAAGAGTTCCATGGCCTTATACACGGGATCCGTCGTTGTTCCCTTCACATCCGATACAATGGCCGTATACTGCCCTGTAACGGCATTGACCAGGCTGGATTTCCCCGCATTCCGGTTACCGAAAAAACCGATGTGGATTCGCTCGCCTCTCGGCGTTTCATTCATTCCCATAGCCGTTTCTCCTATTCATCTCCGAGCAAGCGTTGTGCCAACTGTCTGTATACGATACTTATCTCGGAATCGGGCTCGCCTTCTATGACCGTCATGCCACGGTCTTCCCAGACTTGAATTTCTTTGCTTCTGGGAATATCCGCCAAAATAGGCAGCTTTCTTTCGTCCGCAAAGGCTTTGACCCGTTCGTACTCATCTTCTACATTACGACGATTCAAAATAAGTCCTTTTACGCTCGCATAGCCGCGGTTTTGGAAGTTCTGTACAGCCCTATAAATATTATGGGCGGCATAAAGGGACATTTTTTCTCCCGATGTAACAATACAAACTTCTTCGGCATATCCGTCACGAATAGGAGCAGAAAAGCCGCCGCATACAACGTCTCCCAAGACATCGTACAAAACAATTTCGGGATTTATTTTTTCAAACACTTCCAATTCGTCTATTAAATCGAAGGTGGCGATAATACCGCGTCCGGCGCAACCGAGCCCCGGCGTGGGTCCTCCCGTTTCCATACAAAAAACATGTCCGAATCCGTAGGCTCCGATGTGTTCAAAATCGGGGGCCTCCGTATACTCTCGATAATAGTCCATAACAGGCATGAGCGGCTTGCCGCCCAATAAATTCATCGTCGAGTCTGCCTTCGGATCGCACCCGATTTGAATAACTCTTTTGCCCGTTCGAGCAAAGGCGGCAGCCAAGTTTGACGTAGTCGTCGATTTACCGATACCGCCTTTACCGTATATAGCCAGTTTTTTCATAATATACTCCCGGATTATAAAGTCTTCGCCCATTCTTCAATAAATCCGCCTATAAAAAGCGGCATTTCATCCCTGTACCGACGGCCGGAATAGGCTTCATGCGGAAAGGAGACGAATCGTTTCTCTTCTTTCGGTAACAGATCTGCGTAAATAGGGTCGGCTATAATTTTCTTTGCAGCCTTGCAGGCCTGCCGTAATTCATCCTCTACACTGATAATATCCATGTCTTTCAAGAGTAAATTCGGTGCATCCGCCAAGGGACAAATAAGGCGGATATTTTTTATGCCTTTTTCAATTTCCAAATAACGACGCAAAGATAAAATCCTCACAGGCTCGCCGATAAGCAGTATATCGCAAGAATCGTCGCTTTGTCGGCTCTCATTCTTCCATGCATTGAGATCGGCCATGGCAAACTTCACCTTACGTAACGACTCTTCTCCCGTAAGTCCCGTTAAATACGTCGAGTCACCGCTCTTCAAAGCCTTCAACCACGGCTCTACGGCAGCACGTCCTGCGGGAATTCCCACTACATAAGGAATATCGTACTTTTCCTTCATGTACTGGGCTGCATAAAGACCCGTAGAAGACACGACGGCATTAACATCCCCTTCAGCGGCAAGAGACATATTGTCGAGAGAATCGCCCATAGACCAGGATGAATGCACCTTAAGTCCCGCCTCTTCAATCAGTTTTTTCAGTTCCGTCGCATTGCCGACAACGGAAAAATCCAGCGGTGTCAAGCCGAGTATATTGACTCTTACTGCCGGTTTCTGCGGCTTTACTCGCGGCGACTTTACAAATTCTTTCACCAATCGTAAATAAGCTTCACCGGCTCCGGGCAAATAACTGTGAATACCGTCTGTCCTAAAGGACAAAACGGGAAGACCCGTACGTTGTCTCAAGATCCGTTCAATAGCCCGAAAGTCCGTGCCTATGGCATTCGGCATAGGACTGCCGCCGACGGCAATAAAGGCCGGACAAGTTTCCTCGGCAGCTGCCGCCACCTCGTCAATGAGGCGCATATCATTGCCCTGAATCGTGTCGATTTCACAAAGTCCCGAAATATATACCATAGACGGCGTGTCATACCAACGCGGTTCGTCATGTGTACTATATGTAGAGTTACAACCCGATGCGTCATGCATAACTACAAGACCGCCCAGTTCATATAAAGCTGAGGCGATGCCGAACATATCGACCGCATAAGTAGACAATATTTGTTGTGCCTGTTTCATGCCCGACACCCCCAAGCCTTGATTTGAATAAGGGACTGTACATCCTGCTCCGTCCCTACAGCGATTATCATCATATCCATGAGCTTCAAAAGCCCCATATATCCGTACAGGCCGCTGTTCTCAATAAGATTCACAAAGTGTTTTGTTCCCGTAAAGTAGGCTGCTTTTTGCCCGACAGCCAAGACGGGGCCGTGATTTTTCACTTCGTCTCTCGGCAAAAGGCGACGTTTATAATGCAAGGTCGAGCGTAACGACAAGCCGGGGTAATGCTCTTTAAGAAAATAAAAATCAGCCTCTTCCGCCCTATCGACAGCATCCAAATAGACGGCAAAGACATCTATATCATGAGTCAGCAAAAACCGTGCCAATGACAAGGGACGCGGCGTGGCCGAAGAGTCAATGGCTACGCGCATTCCTTTTAAGATGTCTTTAAGCTGCCTTACCTTATTTTCAATTTTCTTTTCATACGTATCACAATCGGGCAAAGTCGCCCCGAAATGCTTCGCTGCCTTCTCTAAAAGTAAGCGTATCTCAAAAACATTGTAAGAATAGGGCAAATATACAGCGTCTCTCTCCAATCTTCGAGCCGTATCTTCCGCTGCCGAGCGAGAGTTTTCCAAGAAAAAAATCTCCGCCTGCGCCGCACCTAAATCCTTATAGTCGGCATAGGTTTGACAGTCTGCAAAGTCCCCGATTTCCCACCCGGCATCAACAAGCATTTGCACCAATTCCGACTCCTTGTCTACAGGATAATAATTAACTATAAAGTTAACCTTCTTCCGTACAGGTAAAGCCGTAACGGCTCGCATCAGCTGGCGCCGTCCCAATACATCGGGAGAATAGCGCCTTTGTAGTGTAGGAATCATATAGCCGTCTATAAAGTCGATATCCGGAAACCTTTTTCGCAACTGTTCATATACCAAATGTATATCAATGTGCAAAAAGTGTTGAATGCAACTCGTAAATCCTTCAACACACCTGGGCTGTTCGGGAAGATGTTCGATAATATACGCAATCCCGTCTATCATCATTTCTTCCAAGTTGCCTTTTATAATATTCTCGTTCGTCACCGTAACCGTTGAAAAGCGTTCGGCTCCGCCTTCTATCTCATGAGCCGACAGTACAACGCCATGCAGACAGCAAGCGCAACAAACATAAACTTGATGGCATTGGGGAATCAAAAAAGGAGAGTGGGCAATTGTCCAATGTCCGCGGGCCGGCGAGGCATATTGAAGCCCTATATGAAAAGGCTTCGGATACGAAGCTTCACCTATATCGACTTCCGCCCCGTCAGACGTCACACTTATGGCCGGCACCTTCGGTCTTATTTCATTTTCGTAAATCATAAAACCGACACTCCTTTAACAAATACGGGGCAATAGCTCTCCACTCGGCGGCGGCAATATCGTTTCCGTTCCTATCTCCGTCGTCATGGTCACCGTACCGACGCGTCTATCTGTAACGTCCCCGATAATCGCGGCGTCAGCAGAATACGGTAGGGTATGTAACACCGCTACGACCTGTTCCGCCACTTCCGCCGGTACGATAAAAACCAACCGGCCTTCACAAGCGAGATATAAAGGTTCCAAGCCCAGCATGCCGCAAACCCCCTTAACGGCCGGTCGGACAGGTATGTCCTGTACCGTCAAATGCATACCCGTACCGCTTTGCGCCGCAATCTCATATAACACGGTGCCGACACCCCCACGCGTAGAGTCGCGTATAACATGGACGTTTTCCGTTTGTGCCAAAACGGCAGCTACAGTCCGGTTCAAGGGAGCACAATCACTGGTTACATCAGCCTCTATACCGAACGTATCCCGAGCCAATAAAATAGCACAACCATGACGACCTATATCGCCGCTTACAATGATTTTATCGCCCGGTTGTGCTGCTGCCCCGGACAGACAAAGACCGTCACGAATCTCACCGATCCCCGTTGTCGTTATGAAGAGTTTATCTACCTGGCCCCTTCCGGCAACCTTAGTATCTCCGGCTACAATATGAACGCCTGCCTCAGCTGCCGTTATCGCCATGGCCGCCACATATCGTTCCAAGTCATCAAAGGGTAATCCTTCTTCAATAACAAAGGCGCACGTAAGGTACTTCGGCACGGCACCCATGCAAGCCAAGTCGTTAACAGTACCGCAAATGCTCAACTTACCGATATTTCCGCCGGGAAAGTCCGGCGGTGACACGATAAATCCGTCCGTCGAGACAGCCAATCTATTCGTATTAGACGGTAATACGGCCGCATCATCGGCAGTAAACAGAGGATTCCCCAAATATTTTTTAAAAATACGCTCAATCAACTCGGACGTCTTCGCACCGCCCGAGCCGTGGGCCATTGTAATTGTTTCGCTCATTTATATACCTCCGTACCTGTAAAAGGCGGCACAAGTGCCTTCTCCCGACACCATACACGCTCCTACGGGATGTTCAGGTGTACACCCTTTACCGAATACGGGACACTCGGTAGGTATACACTTGCCTTGCAACACGTCGCCACAACGGCAAGCCGAGTTTTCCTTGCCTGCAATATGAGGCATCGAATATTTTATACGACTGTCAAAGTCGATAAAAGACTTTTTTAATTTCATGCCCGATTGTGCAATAATACCGAGGCCTCTCCATTGCGAATCACAAGGTTCCATAACCCTCTCTACAACGGCACGTCCGTTAGGGCTCCCTTCCGGTCGCACAATGCGGGGATAGCAATTAACAAAGTAAGGTCTGCCTTCTTGCGTTTTCTTGACTATAAAAGCCAAGGCCGTAATCAACTCGGCAGCCGTAAAACCGGCAACTACCCCCGACGTGCCGCGCCGAGCCAAGTCTTCGCAAACGGCAGTCCCGCTGACAGCATGGACGTGTCCGGGGTACAAAAAGGCGTCACAACTTCCGCGCATAGCTTCATATGCTTGAGGCATCGTTTTATTAGCCGTCAATAGAGAAAAATTCGTCAGCCCCTCCGATGCCGCCGCTGCTACGGCAATACAAGCCCCGGGTGTCGTCGTTTCAAAGCCGACAGCCAGAAAGGCGACTTCCTTATCCTTGTTCGCCGCCGCATACTCATAGGCATCATAAGGTGAATAAACGACTCGTACATCGGCACCCCGAGCCCGAGCCTCACTCAACGTCTCGCTTGACCCGGGAACTCGCAATAAGTCTCCGAAGGTACAGACCGTAACCCCTCTTTTTTGGGCCAACCACAAGGCCTCGTCAATAAAAGCTACGGGGGTTACGCATACGGGACAACCGGGGCCGGAGACTAGCTCCATATGAGGGGAGAGTAATTTCCGTATACCCAGCCTGAAGATTTCGTGCGTATGCGTTCCGCATACCTCCATAATACGAATCTTCGGCCCCTTATATGACATAACGAGCCGTTTGGCTCCTTCCAAATCCGCCATTATAAATCCTCCAGCAATTCCGTTGTTTCTTCAATGTCATCGGAGCTGATTTTAGCAATAGCCGTCCCGGCGTGAACCATAACATAGTCGCCCGGATCAAGATTTTCAATGAGTTCCGCCGATACTTGTCGCCGGGCTCCCGACGCGTCGACCAGTGCTATATTCCCCTTCACCTTCACGACTTTCGCCGCCAATCCTACACACATGTTCTTTCTCCTTTTTGTAACTTAATCATAGCTGCCAAGGCCTGTCCCAAAGCAATTCCGCCGTCATTCGTCGGTACGAGACGGTGCGTATATACTGTAAATCCTGCCGTTTCCAAATAGGCTCGACTTAATCGTAAAAGCAGGGTATTTTGAAAAACACCGCCACTCAGACATACTTTTGAAAGCCCGGTTTGTTGGCGAACCGCTTCAGCTCCCTTACACAAAAGCCCTGCCGTTCCTTTATGAAATAAGTAAGCACAATAATTAACACTTGCCCCCTTATTAAATAGTTCTGTCACTTGTTTTACCAAGTCCAACAGATCCAATATGAGTCGTCCGTCTCTTTTTTCAACGAAAAGATTCAAGGGAGCCTCTTCACCCGCCTTACCTTGTTCATAGGCTTCCGCCGTAAATTGAAGCTTCATAGCGCCTTCGCCTTCAAAGGTTGAAGACCGACACACTCCCAATAAGGCACTCATGCCGTCAAAGAAACGGCCGGCTGATGTGGAAACACAGGTATTGACACCTTCAGTCAGCATAAACAGTTGCGCTGCAGCCTCTTGCGGAGTACACAACGAGAGGTCGCTCGCCAGACGACGAACGGCATCTTTACCGTACAGTGCATACATAAACGATAATGCTGATCGCCATCCGTCTCGCACAGCTGCATCACCGCCGGCATGAAGAAAGGGACTGACAGAGCCCACGCGCGTAAATCCGTCATACGAGACTTGTAATAATTCGCCACCCCAAATCGTTCCGTCCGTACCGTACCCGGTCCCGTCCAAAGCTATGCCGATAACTTCATCAGAGCAGCCGTTTTCCGCCATACAAGATAGAATATGTGCATAATGATGCTGTACGGAAATGACAGGGATTCGGGCCTGTTTAACCAACTGCGACGACTCATAGGCCGGATGTATATCCGCAGCACCGCATTGCGGAGTAATCTCCAATAAGTCCCGCAACCGCACGGCACATTCATGTTGTGCCGTTTCCGTCCGCACACAACCTACATCCCCGATATGAGGTGAAAGATAAAAAAGATTATCCTTAGCCAAGCAAACCGTATTCTTTAATTCCCCACCGGCCGAAAGTACGGTACCGTGAAAATCGCCATTCACATAAATCGGTAAAGGAGCATAGCCGCGTGAGCGCCGAATCATATACGGCTCCTCTTCAAAGAGCGTAACAACCGAATCGTCTACACGTAATAAAATATCCCTATCATGAGACAAGATGAGGTCGCATAATCCCGGTAAGTCCGTACGGACTTCTTCATCAGTCCGACAAATAGGCATGCCGCTTCGATTGGCACTGGTCATAACTAATAAATCAGGCATATGTAAGCCGTCATTATAAGAAAACAGGAGAAGCTGTAAGGGGGCATACGGAAGCATAACCCCTATATACGGATTATCCGGTGCCACAGATGTAGCAGCCTTACCACCAATCCGCCGTTTCATGAGAACAATCGGCCTTTCATAGCCCGTCAGTAATTCTTCGGCAGCACGAGTGACCACACACTCTCGCTTCGCCGTCTCAAGATCAGCCGCTATAACGGCAAAAGGCTTAACCGGACGCGGTTTCAGGCGTCTTAGTCGACTGACGGCCGATTCGTTCGTGCCGTCGCAACAAAGATGAAATCCTCCGATACCCTTGACTGCAATGATCTTCCCTTGACGGATTGCTTCCCGTGCCGCCCTAATCGCCCGATGTCCGTAAATTTCCGTGCCGGCCACATATACTTGCGGGCCGCATTCGTTACAACATACGGGTTGGGCATCATAACGACGCGAAGTCGGGTCCGTATATTCTTTTTCACAAGACGAACACAGGGGAAAGTTATTCATACACGTTCGTTCCCTATCATAGGGCATAGACTTCATAACGGTCAGTCGCGGTCCGCAAGCCGTACAGTTAATAAAGGGATGCAAATAGCGACGGTTCGACGGATCGAAGAGCTCCCTTTTACATTCATCACAAATGCCGATATCGGGCGATACAAAAATATGTCCCTTATCAGGGATGCTCTCAATGATGGAAAAGCCGCTTAACAAATCGGCCTTGTCTATATAATCCGTTTCCATACCCATAATTTGAGAACGCGGCGGAGCTTCATCTCGCAAAGCCTGTAAGAAAAAGTGCTCTTCTTTTGCCGGCACGGCCATGATAACTTCCACATAGGAGCCGCGATTACTCACGGTTCCTACAATACCGCAACGTTTTGCCAAACGACTGACAAAGGGCCTGAACCCCACCCCCTGTACAATGCCGAAAACACGAATTCTCAAAGCCTTCACAACGAAGTCCTCCCCGAGACGGCAAAGTGCGGAAAATCAACAAAGAGGCCTTTAAACTTTCCGGCTGCCCGCTTTAAAAAGATATCGGCAAAGATAACATGAAAAGAATTTTCTTCTATAAGACGTAAGAAGTCGTCTTCTTCCGTCAAATGCACATCCTTTTCCTTCATCAGTTCATGCGGTGCCGAAAACCAGGTAGCCGTCATTACGTCCGCACCTCTTTCAGCCAATTCGTCTGCTAATTGTCTGGCCGCCACCTGTTGATGTACGACTAGAACACGTTTACCCTTCCAATCGTCAAGTACCTTAGTCTCGTGGCCCTGCAAAGGGTATATACATTCATAAGGGGTACCGAACTTTTTACAAGCATAAATCGCCGCCTCGAGCCCCGACGGTGATAAAACCAGGTTTAACGTGTTTTCACAGGCCTTTTGCAAAGGCTCCAAGCCGTCTTCTCCGTAAATATGAACCTCGTCCCAACCTTTATGAAAAAGTTGCTCTTTAATGCGATCCCTATCTTGAGGAAATACGCAGTCCAAAGGAGTGGCTCCGAAAATACCGACACTTTTGTCTTTCCTTTTTCCCGTCTCTTTTGCAAAAGTTTTTAAAAGCTCTTTATAGGCCAAGGCTTCTCCTTTGTCGTAATATTCCGTTCCCGTCGTTTCTACGGTTATAATCGGTTTTTGAATACGCTTTTCAGCCAATCTGCGTAAGCCTCTATAATCCGTGGCAATAACGGCCGGCACAGGAGTCCCTATAATAGCGGCAAAATCCGCCTCTATATCCTTGACCACAGATGCTAATTTATCTACCAATCGGTCGTCCCGACCCAAAATAGCGTCCATATCACGCAAACCGGCACTAAACACGGCGCTTTTTTGTGAAAACCAACGCGGTTCATCAAAACCGCAAATATTTCCGGCGCAACCGCCGGCATCACAGACAACAATGATGCCCCCCAGGCCGTATAAGACCGCCCCGGCACCTGATTGATCGGGTGCAAAGGGAGATATGTATTTCCACAAACCCTTCATATACTATGCCCCTCCATGGCTCTTGTCATTTCATGAAACAGAGTTGTCACCCCTCTATGTCCGAAAGGTTGAATCTCCTGATTCCAAAAAACATGTGCCGCCTTCGGGTGATAATACGCCGCATCCTTTCCGATTGCCAGGTCAACAGTTTCATCATCTGCATAGTACAGCATCGTCGGAGACAGGTTGGAGTACACTTTAATACTCCCGTTCGTCTCTGCCAGTTGGCGCAGACGCACAAAAGATTCCGCTGTTACGGTTCCGTAAATCTCCCGTACGTCCAATCCGTACTTACTCAAAGCGGCGGCCATATCAAAGGCATCCCCGTTCATCATTTCTCCTATGGCTACTCGTATCGAGCCGTACTTTTTAAGAAATTCTTCGACAGCTGCTTCCGCCTCTTCCTTATACGGTCTGTCATCAAGAGATGCCCCTATAACCTTAGAAAAAATGCCGTACTGCTTATGTATTTTCTCCGTATCATACATGCGGGTCAATTCTATACTCGGTATTTGTAAACGTTCTTCCATATCCTGTGCCGCCAACCGTGATTCAGCGTGAAGAACAAGATTAAAGTTGGCTTCACTCATGGCAAGGTATTCATCAAAATCGCCGCAACGAGAAATCTCCCGAATATGCTTCACTCCGGCTTGCTTTAACAGGTCATATAGCTCGCAGTCATCCTGTAATGGCGAAAAATACCCGAGAAGGTTTACAGCATCACCGCGTCGTTTTCGTGACTTTAAGAGCGAATAAACAGCTTGCCGTACGGCTACCATCGGCGGTTTCCGACCTTCTCTGGTTAAGGCATACATATAGCAAGGCACGACAGGAAGCCCTACTTCATTTGCCGCCTTTCGGCAGACATGCTCCATATCCGTTCCTAAGAGAGCATCCACACAGGTCATACAGACCATGACGACTGACGGCTCTTTTTCCGAACTCTCACAAATCTCTCTAATGGCCCGGGGAATCTTCTGCAAATGACGACTCGTAATAATATCCGTTTCGTCCATTGTATAGAAGAAAAAGCGGTCACTATAGCCGCTCATTTCACTTAAAATCGTTGTATTCCGACCGCAACACCCCGGCCCCACGAGAAGCATAATCGAACCGGGAATAGCCAGCCCCGCTCTTTTTACTCCGAATCCTTCCGCCCCGGGCGAATTAAAGGCCAAGGATGCCGGCGAATTGTAGATTACATGCTTTATCGAAATAAGTTCGGCAGGAATACGTTCCGGTCCTGCCGCCGCTAACTCAGCTACGGTTTTGTAAAAAGCCGCTTTCTGCATCATACTTTTCTCCTATCAAGGCTTCAGCTATGGATAAGAAGTTACGGCTGATAGGCAGGGTCCTGTCACCTTCAACAACGGTACAACCTTCTTCCTCAAAGCGAGAAATATCATCATTGCGCGGAATATCGCCGATAATCGACAAGCCCCGTTCGCTTGCAAAAGCCTTAACCTTATCCTCTTCACCGGGAATATTCCGCCGATTAAAAATAATGCCTCGCATACGAGCATAACTGCGATCCTCAAAATTCTGCACAGCCTTATAAATATTATCGGCAGCATAGAGTGACATCTTTTCACCCGAGGTAACGATAATAACGTCTTTAGCATAGCCCTCACGAATGGGTGCCGCAAATCCGCCGCAAACGACATCCCCTAAAACGTCATACAAGACGACATCAGGCTTATATATATCAAAGAGACCTAAATCTTCTAAAAGGGCAAAAGTAGCTACAATGCCGCGACCGGCACACCCCAGCCCGGGCGTAGGCCCACCAGTTTCAATGCACAAGACCCCTCCGAAACCGGTTTTGGAAATGTCTTCAATCGATTCCGGCTCCTCGTCCTTTTCACTCATATAGTTCATAACGGGTTTCAACAAATGGCCGCCCAAAAGATTCAGTGTCGAATCGGCCTTCGGGTCACAGCCGATTTGGATAACTTTTTTACCAAAACAGGCAAAGGCTGCCGCCAAATTGGAGGTCACAGTCGATTTACCGATACCGCCCTTACCGTAAATTGCAATCTTTAACATAAGCCTACCCCTATTCCGGTAACCTTGCATAAATGGTTTTTGAACTTACATGCTTTATCATACCCAGCTTACCGGCAACGGCGCTGATTACAGACTGGGGGGCATCTATAGTAATACTGATAATGGATATCCCTCGTTCTTTATAAGGTAATCCCATACGCCCGATAATATATTCTCTGTAATCGTGAAAGACGGCATTAATTTTTTCCGCCGCCTCGCCGTCGCTGACAATAATACCGATAAGAGCTACTCTAGTTTCATCCATAGCTACTCCTTATACAAAAAATCCCTGCACAAATCGCAGGGATAGAGTCATCACATAGAAGACGAACCTTATTTACATGAGCCTATCATTGTAAACGAGGCCATACGGATATAGTTGTCCATGCGGTTTGCCGTCAGGTCGTTCCTTTCGACGCACCTATTGCCTACAGTATATCATTTGCCGGAATCACTGACAATTACTACATAATCCTTGCTTTTTTTATCCTTCCCGACATGCTATGATTAATAAAACATATAAAAAGCCTTTACGGAGATGATAAAATGATTTGCAAAACCTGCGGTGTCGAATTAAGAGACGGCGTTCGCATGTGTCCCATTTGCGGCACACAACAAGTGGAGGTACCGCCTAAACCGCGTCAAACCCAACCGGCCAAGCTGGTCTTAACCAAGCAGAGAATCATCAGCCTGCTGTTTGTCTTATTGTTCATTGCCGTAGCTCTTTGGCGCATAATAGTCCCGCAATAGCAATGAGGAAAAAAGTATCCCGTCGAGAACAATCGACGGGATACTTTTTATTTACAGTTCATATTGTAGTAATTACTCAATATGAACGAATTATTTACCCTGGAAATTCTTTTCTTTTCTCTTTTCCATAAAGGCAGCCATACCTTCCGTCTGATCTTCTGTGGAGAAGCACAGGCCGAATACTTCGTCTTCATAGGCAATACCCGTAACGATATCGCACTGCATACCGCGATTAATAGCTGCTTTGGAGAGTTGTACGGCAATAGGAGCATTAGCCGCAATCTTCTTCGCCACTTTCATAACCGTAGGCATCAATTCTTCCTGGGGAACGACTTTATTAACAAGGCCGATACGATATGCTTCATCGGCTTTAATATTAGCAGCCGTGAAGATCAATTCTTTACCGTAACCGCGACCTACGACACGGGGCAAACGTTGCGTACCACCGAAACCGGGAGTAATGCCGAGGCCGACTTCAGGTTGGCCGAAGAGCGCATTTTCAGATGCATATCTGAAGTCGCAAGCACAAGCCAATTCACAACCGCCGCCGAGAGCAAAGCCGTTAACAGCTGCAATAACCGGCTGAGGAAGGTTTTCAATGCGGGTAAATACATCCTGACCGATTTTACCGAAGTTGCGGCCGTCTACAGCATTTTTCGTGGACATTTCCTTAATATCCGCGCCGGCAACAAAGGATTTATCTCCACCGCCGGTAATAACTACTACTTGAACGGCTTTATCCGTTTCAAGTTTGCCTACCAAATCATTTAATTCCAACAACGTTTCGGAATTCAACGCATTCAGTGCCTTCGGGCGATCAATCGTCAAAACACCGATTCCGTCCTGGTTTTCAAATTTAATGTTGTTATAAGCCATTGTAATAACCTCCTTTAAATGTGCAAAACCGGATTTATCTCGCTTGTAATGAATTATTCACAAGATAAATTCTTTATATTCATAGTATACCACGTTCCATTTGTAACAATAAGTATTTTATTCTTTTTCTCTATTCCTTTTATCGTTTGATACCTTTTTATCTATGTTTTTTCGTAATACCTATTGTAATAATATGCTTCTTTTGTTTTATTTTTACTCTTTTATAAACTCTTTTAGCCTCTGTTAGTGATTTAAATCACATTTATTCCGCAAAAGAGGAGCCTTCATTAGAAAGCTCCTCTTTAATAACTATTTTTGTAACTGTGCTACTTTAGCCTGTAGTTCTTTATTTTCTTCACGAAGTTGACGCATTTCCCGTTCCATGGCATCCATTCTTTCCGCCAAGTCGGCATCCTGCCGAACGGAAGGTTCCCCTTCTTTTCCGACTCGGAAGGTAGCTCCTATATTGGCCGACAATTTGTGGCTGTCCCCGAAATTCGATGCTGCTCCGAAGGAAAGCATCAAGTCACGGGACGCATTGTAAAATCCACCCATAGCTACGGCTTTTTTCCCGTCATAGGAACCTAAGGCTGCCGCAATCTGGAATTTCGATTCACTTCCCGTGTAATCTAAAGGATGTAGTCCTGCCAGAGCTGCCGAGGCGGCACCGACATTTTTAATTTCTTTACTCAAGCCACCGGTCATATTTGCCCCGTATTGATACAGCTGATTACCTGTTACAGCATCATGGGATCCGGCAGCAATACGTCCATCCGCTACGTTAACAATCCGTCGTTGTGTCGTATCGTTGCCGACAGACACAACATTGGTTTCTGCCGCCGTACTGCCCCCGCCGATAGCAATACTCCCGTTACCGGTGACGGAAGCATTATGCCCCATAGCCAGCCCTTCTACGGCATTAACATTGGCACCGTTACCGATAGCTGCCGCATAATCTTTCTTAGCTACCGCATTAGCCCCGAAGGCTGTACCGTTTCTACCCGTATTCGTATTTAAACCGAAGTTCGTCCGTTCGCCGCGAATGACAACACGTGCCGTATCGGGTGCACCGTTACCCAAGTTATCGGGTACATGACGTCCGCCATGTACAGGATATGAATCGGGCGCATAATTCGAATCGGGTGTCAAAAGAACACTGGCTCCTGTCGTCGCATCAACACGAGTTCTGCCGGCTGTCGCCTGACCCGGCGTAGCCTGACCGATCAAAACACTGGCTGCCGAATCTATTTGCGGCGCCGCCGCACAAACTACCCCTCCAATTACGGCACAAGCCGTAAGGGTCGCACAAATACGCATACTCTTATTTCTCATTACTACCCAGTCCCCCTCTACTATTTGATATAGTATATACGTTATGTGTTTATTTTAATACTATGATATTCATTGTCAATATCTATTTTTAGAAAAACATTTCATTCTTACTAAGAATGAAATCGTTAATATCTCTTCTTTTCCGGCTCTTAATCGGTATCCTTTTAATTTGTTTTATTCATAACAATAATAACAGTTATCTAATTTGTTTTCATTTGAATATATTTTATACACATAAAATACATCTTTTGCGGCTATAAAATAAAACAGCCTCCTTTTAAGGAGGCTGTTTCTTTACCTGTACTTATATTATACCCGTCACCATATAGAAGAAAACGGCAAAGAAGGCTACGAAGATCTTAATCAGCGTAATAGCAAACATATCCTTATATGCTTCTCGATGCGTTAATCCGCAAATAGCCAAGGTTGTAATAACAGCACCGTTATGGGGCAAGCTGTCCATCCCGCCGGAAGCCATGGCGGCAATACGATGCACGACTTCTGCCGGAATGCCTACTGCAGCCGTTTCCGCTAAAAAGTGATTGCCGAAAATATCAAGAGCTATACTAAGGCCGCCCGAAGCGGAACCCGTAATTCCGGCAAGAATATTGACCATTAAAGCTACATTGAACAAGGGAATACCCTGGCCGATTCCTAAAAGAGAGTCGGCGACTTCAAGAAAGCCCGGCAAGGAAGAAATTACATTACCGTATCCTACTTCCGATGCCGTATTCATAATAGCAAGAAGGGATCCGAGCGCCCCTGCATTAAGGGCCGCCTTGATACTTGTATTCTTGGACATAAACTTTCTGCCCGTAACACAGGCAATAATGATGGCTACTAAAAGGCCTATGACCAAAGCCCAAATAGCGATTACATTATGAACATTCTTAGCTACTAAGGGTAGGTTCATAACTCTGAAGGGTTCTATTAATGCATCATGCCAGTCGAACATAACGGAAAAATAGAAGTTAATCGCCAAGACAACGATAAGCGGTACAAGAGACAGGGTCCACGGCGGCAAAGGCGCATTCGGATCAATTTCCGTTTCGTTAACCGTATGATGGCCGTAGCCTTCACCGGCCTTTTTCATGTGTTTACGCCGCCATTCAAGATAAATAAAGCAAAGAACGATTAACAAGGTGCCGCAAATAATACCCAAAATAGGGGCCGCAAAGGTCGTCGTTCCCAGATAAATGGTAGGGATGATATTTTGGATTTGAGGTGAACCGGGATAGCAGTCCATCGTTGCCGTAAAAACTCCGGCAACAAAGCAGGCGGGAATTAAGCGTTTCGGAATTTCCGCTTCTCTAAAAAGTGCCGCAGCAAAAGGATATACCGCAAAAGCACAGACAAACATGGAAATACCGCCGTAGCAAAGAATCATGCAAGCAAATACTACTGCGAAGATGGCTCGTTCTTTACCGATAACTTTAATGGTTTCCATAGCAATACTGCGAGCCATGCCGGTTTCTTCCATCACTTTGCCGAAAACAGCTCCTAACAGGAAAATAGGGAAGAAAGATTTGATATACATTACGGCTTTAACCATAAATAACTCCGTGTACCCGGGCAACACGGGAAGGCCTGATACGGCTGCTGCGAATAACGCAAAAATCGGTGCAAATAAAATAACGGAATAGCCACGATACGCAAAGGTTACTAAGAGAACCAAACTAATAATAATAGCCACAATTTCCATATACATACGCTCCTTTTCTTTTAATCATTACGGCCATTTGAATCGTCCTGTATCTTATAGCTTCATTATAAAGATTTTGTTTGTGAATAAAATATCATAGTTTGGCCAAAATTTGACTTTATGGAATTCATGAATTTCACAGCGTATTTATGCCGTTTTTTACATTAATGCGAAATGTCTATAAGATGTGCCGAATAGAAAGCTATATTTTTTGACCGATACTTAGTTCTTTAAATCACAACTTAAAATACTCTCCTTGTACAGTCGGCTCACCTAAACTCTAAAGAAAAACAAACAGGAGAAAGCTTGTACAAGCCTCTCCTGTTTGTTTTAAAAAAGAGGTTGTTAAAAAATGCTTTACAGGCTGATGTGCAGTGATTATTGCAGAATGGATCCGGAAATAATCATCTGCTGTACCTGGTTGGTACCTTCATAAATCTGCGTTATCTTGGCATCACGCATATACCGTTCAACCGGATACTCTCTCGTAAATCCATAGCCGCCGAATACTTGAACCGCATCCGTCGTCACTTGCATAGCAATATCGGATGCATATTTTTTAGCAATAGACGCATCCATAGAGTAGGACTTCACATCAGGTTGTCCCATCTTCCATGCAGCCTTATACACTGCCAATCTGGCCGTTTCAATTTTTATCTTCATATCAGCCAACATAAACGCAATGGCCTGTTTTGTCGCAATGGGTTTACCGAACTGTACCCGTTCTTTAGCATATTTAACGGCTTCATTATAAGCGCCTTCCGCAATTCCCAAGGCCTGTGCACCAACACCTACGCGTCCGCCGTCCAAAGTCATCATGGCAATCTTAAAGCCGTCCCCTTCTTTTCCCAAAAGATTCTCTGCCGGAATCCGCACGTTCTGGAAGACAAGTTCCCGTTGTACAGATGCACGAATACCCATTTTTACTTCTTCTTTACCGTAAGTAAAGCCTTCCATCCCTTTTTCTACGATGAAAGCGCTCATGCCTTTAGCACCCTTGGACTTATCCGTTGCTGCAAAAACCACTGTAACTTCGGCTTCTCCGCCGTTCGTGTTAAATACCTTGGAACCGTTCAACGTATAGGAACCGTCTTCATTTTTCACGGCTGTCGTGCTACCGTTCAGTGCATCCGTGCCCGCATTGGGTTCTGTCAATCCGAAGGCACCGAGTGCCGTCCCTTCCGCCAAGGGTTTTAAAAACTTTTCCTTTTGTTCTGCCGTACCGAATTTCCAAATAGGCCAGGAACAAAGCATGGTATGTACTTCAAAGCTCAAAGCGATGGACGGATCTACTTTAGCAATTTCTTCGCAAGCTACAGCCAAACTAAGGAAGTCGGCACCGACACCGCCTTCTTCTTCACTCCAAGGAATGCCGAGCAGACCCAATTGACCCATTTCATCGAGAATAGACCGATCAAAGGTTTCTTTTTCGTCACGTTCCTTTACTGTAGGTAACAAACGTTTTTCAGCAAAATCTTTTGCCAAGTTGGCAATATCCAACTGCATTTCCGTCAATTTAAAATCCATGGTGTGTTTCCTCCCGTGTACCTTTATTTTTAATATTTTAAATGCTTACTATTTATCCGTAAATTTAGCCTTACGCTTTTCTACAAAAGCAGCCATACCTTCTTTTTGATCTTCCGTGGAGAAGCAAAGGCCGAAAACTTCATCTTCATAAGCAATGCCCGTAATAACGTCGCAATTAATACCGTGATTAATAGCCGCTTTAGAAAGTTGAACGGCTATTTTGGCATTGGATGCAATTTTCTTAGCCGTCTTCATAACAGCTTCCATAAGTTCTTCTTGGGGAACAACCTTGTTTACCAAGCCGATGCGATACGCTTCTTGAGCATCAATCATATTAGCCGTAAAAATGAGTTCCTTCCCGTAACCGCGGCCGACGACACGAGGCAGACGCTGTGTACCGCCGAAACCGGGGGTAATACCGAGGCCGACTTCAGGCTGTCCGAATTTAGCCGTTTCAGCTGCATAGCGGAAATCGCAGGCACAGGCCAATTCACATCCGCCGCCGAGAGCATACCCGTTAACAGCCGCAATAACAGGCTGAGGGAGGTTTTCGATACGCGTAAACGCATCTTGTGCAATCTTACCGAAGAACCGACCTTCTACCGCATTCTTAGTAGACATTTCAACAATATCCGCACCGGCAACAAAAGACTTTTCACCGCCGCCTGTAATAATCAGGACTTTTACTTCCGCATCGTTTTCAATTTCGCCTACGCACTGGTTCAGTTCAGTAACCGTTTCCGTATTTAAAGCATTCAGAGCTTTCGGACGATTAATTTTCAAAATACCGATACCGTCTTCCTTTGTAAATTCAATGTTATTGTACTTCATAACCATGCAACCTCCCTCATTAATAACCGAAAATTCTATGAAGTTTAACCGCTATTGCATATCGTTTGATATGTTACGGTCAGTATAGCTTTTCGCATCATTGACTAAAACAGGAAAGTTTTGCACTTTCTCGCACCCTTTTGACTTCCATGGACTTATCGTTCATAAATATGTTGCAAATTATGCATTTTCACCATATTTTATTACGATAACCAAGCAAATATGTTATAATAATCACAATATGGGCGAATAGAAATATATGTGCCGGAGAGAGGATGTGCCTCATGGGCCAAGAAAACTATGCAGAAACACTGAAGAAGTTACTTACTTTTACGCAAGCAAAGTTTGTTTCTATTGCTGAAGTGGTCGGTTATGACATATCTTATGTCAATAAGTGGAGCAACGGGACTAAGCTTCCGTCTTCCCGTTACATAGAACAGATAAATGAAGATTTAGGACGATATTTCACTCGTCTCATCAAAGAAAATAACCGCGAAAAACGATTTATAAAAACATTTGCCTTGCCTGAAGATACAACGGATTTGGAGTTTGCCATTACACAGCATTTATGTGCCGCCTATAGGGCCAGCATTCACCAAACACATCCGACAAAAACAAAAGACGGAAAGCCGGCTGCCTCATTACAAGTATTAACGGGGACACATAATACCAAGTCATTCTTGTCCGACTTGATTCATAAAGAGGTGTCCACAAAATCGGGAGAAACGGAGCTCCTTGTCTTTGACGACTTTTGTACCTTGTATCAAGCCGGTTTTTGGAATTTTTTCAATGATCTTCCGTTGCAACAAAAGAGCCTGACAGTTCGAGTCGGCCTTGATTTAGACAGGTTAGACAACGACTGTCGCCTTTTTGAACATGTTTATGCGACCTTAAACAGACTGCTTGATATTAACTTTATTTTTTATGATATCAAGGATATCGAACGTTCCAACTTGCTTATTATGAAGGATAGTTTTGTCATTCAATATGCTTTATCCAAAACCGGTTCCTTTATGATGTGTTCTCATATTTCTGACGAGGCAACTGTCCGAGATATTTACGAAAATTTCAATTTCAGTGATCTGACCAAAAGACCGCTTACGGCTCTTTCCGATTCTCTGGGAATGGATAATACCGGTTACCGCACGGCTTTTTATGCAAATAGTCGATTCTTTTTCCATTTAACGAACGGCTTTGACTTTCTCTTACCTCACGATGTTTTCGAAAGTATTCGCGAGCTCAGCTCCCCGGAGCAACAACAGTCTATTCCGCGTCTATGTGTGACGTGGGAGGAAATCGTGAATAATGCTGAAATCGAATTTATTATTCCTACCTCGTCCCTCATGCGGTATTTGGAAAACGGATACATTTATCTAACCGATGTGGAATATTCATTAACACCGGAAGAACGCAAGGAGCATATTCAAACAGTCCTGTCTACTATGCAGGAAAACCCGCACATTATTATGGGCGTACTTTCAACCCTCGGCTTAGGAAAAAGTTACAAAGGAGAAAACCTTTCTTTTTACTCCAACTATAAAACGGGATTTATGAAAAAGAACAAGAGGTATATTCACAACCAGGCCAGTCCGTTCTACCTAATTACAGACCGCCGCCTTCACACAATTGTCCTTAACTATTTCCGTTCTTTAAAAGAATTACCTTTATACCGGCAGTACAAAATAGACGAATTATTGACAATTTATGAGCGTATTAAGCCTCTCATTGAACGAACATTATGTATAAAGTAAAAGAACGCTTCCGACTGGAAGCGTTCTTTTACTTTAATTATCGATTGGCTTTCATTTCTTTTAAGCCCATCAATTCATCTTTGAAAATAAACTCGGGCATTGCTTTTATATCTTTCATTATAGGCGTAAATCCCATCTGATCAAGGACATCTTTTTGAAGGTCGATGCCCGGTGCAATTTCCGTCAAATGAATACCGTCTTCTTTCATTTCAAAAACGGCACGTTCCGTAATGTAATAAACATGTTGACCTTGTTTACGTGCATAATCACCACTGAAAGTAATATGGTCTACACTCGGTACAAACTTACGAACTGAGCCTTCCTGTATAATCGTAAGTTTTCCGTCTTTTATTTCTTCCTTGAGCTTGCCGGTAGTAAAGGTGCCGCAGAAAACAACATTTTGCGTATTTTGTGTAATGTTGACGAAACCGCCGCAACCGGCAATACGCGGACCGAACTTGGAAACATTGATATTACCTATACCGTCACATTCGGCCAAACCGAGGCAGGCGAGATCCAGCCCGCCGCCGTCATAGAAGTCGAACTGACTGGATTGGTCTAAAATAGCTTCCGCATTGACAGAAGCTCCGAAGCGAACTCCACCTAAAGGTACTCCGCCGACCGCTCCGGCTTCTACAGTCATAGTCAAGCTGTCTCCGATTCCTTCTTCATTAGCTACGGATGCGATAAATTCAGGAATACCGATACCCAAGTTGATAATAGCTTCACTGGACAAATCCAGAAGTAAAAGAGAGGCACGACGAGCAATGATCTTCTTTGCATTCAAAGGTACGGGAGCCAAGGCGTGCAAAGGCACTGTCAATTCTCCTGTAAGAGCCGCATTGTACTCACAATCAAAGGTTTGTTCACAGAATTTCGTTTCAGGTGCTTCGACAACGTAATCAACATAAATGCCGGGAACTTTAACAAGTTTCGGATCCAGCATGCCGCCTTTAACGATTTTTTCAACTTGGACGATAACCGTACCGCCGCTGTTATGTGCTGCCTGAGCAATCGAGGTAGCATCAAGAGGTGCGATTTCCTTAGTAAGAACCACATTACCCCATTCATCGGCATAGGTCCCGCGAATTAAAGCTACGTTAATATCCATGCGCGGATAAAACAGTTGATCTTTTCCGTCAATTTGAATAACCTTAACAAAATCTTCCGTAGTCACATCATTCAGTCGGCCGCCGGACACGCGCGGATCCGCAAAGGTTTCCAAGCCTACATGAGTAATCGTTCCTACACGGTGTGCCGCTACATCGCGGAAATACTGTGCCAATGTTCCCTGCGGCAGATTATAGGCTTGAATCTTGTTAGCATTAACCAGTTTCTGCAAAGCCGTTACAGCATTCCAGTGTCCGAGAATCGCTTTTTTCAACATTCCTTCATGGGCAAAATGATCCCCGCCACGGCCGTCCGAATTACCTTGAGACGCAGCATAAATAAGGGTCAAATCCCTAGGAGCTCCCGTTTCAAGAAAACGAGCTTCTAAAGCACTTGTCAATGCTTCCGGTTGAACAGAGCCGACAAAACCGTTTGATGCGACAACATCATTATCCTTAACTAGAAGAGCCGCTTCCTGAGCCGTAATTACTTTTACTTGTTTCATAATCTATTCACTCCCTAACTGACGAAGATATACTATGTACCTTTATTATACGTAGTCGAAAAAGGAATTATAGACAAGTTCTTTGACTCATTTTGACTAAAAAAATTCAAATAGTTCAAAAAAATTGATGAATGCTTTTATGGAAAAAACCTCCCAATCGGTTATCCGATAAGGAGGTTTTTTTCCTTATATAATTTATTTTCCGTTTTTTAAAACTTCAAGAGCTTGTCTTAATGCTTCATTTTCTTTACGCAATTCCGCAACTTGCTGTGTTAACGCATACAATTGGTTGCCCGTTACGACATCGTTCGAGCCGAAGGCTACGGTTCCGTCGGCAACATGAGTTATCTTACGAACCCCCTTGTCACTGCCGACGGATACGGTATTAACCGTATCGGCAATACTACCTGCCCCGAGTGCCACACTGTTATCTGCCGTAACGGAAGCTCCATGCCCCAAGGATAATCCGTCTTCCGCCTTAACAGCCGCTTTATTGCCGAATGCCGCTGCATAGTTACCCTTAGCTTTAGCTCCCGCCCCTACAGCCGTACCGTTTTTGGACGTGTTCGTATTCAAGCCGAAGTCTGTCCGTTCACCACGAATGACAACACGAGCCGTCGCAGGTGAATCGGGTTTCAAATTATCAGGCACTCGTCTTCCTTCTCTTTCAGGATAAGAAAGAGGTCCGTAATTTTGATCCGGCGTAATCATAATACTGGCCCCTGCCGTCGCATCTACACGAACCCGACCGGCCGCTTCCGTTCCGGTGGCCCCACCGATACTGATAACCGCATTCGGATCGGCAAATTGAGTTCCCGCAGCCAATCCCGTGACGGCCGAAAAACAAAGACCTGCAATTAAGCCTACCGATGTTACCTTACGTAGTTTCATAACAATCGCCCTCCACTCGCTATTCATTAATTATTCTCAAGTAATTATAGCAAGTTCATGCGGTTAAATAAAGTCTGACCGGGAAAATTCGGCAAACATAAAACCCGATGGGGCAAAGTATTCTACTTTGTCCCATCGGGTTATTTTACGCACCCATGTCGTGTATACTCGGATTGCGACCGCCCGGCTTGGAGTTCAGCACCAAGGCATCCTCCAGTTCCAGTCGTTTAATCCAAAAAAGAGATTTAACACAGATAGTCACAACATCTTTACCGGCTACGGGACGAAGAGTCGGCGGGTACCAGACTATGACATCGCCAAATTCTTCGTGCGGACAATCGGGTTTTAATGAGCGGTCAACCAATTGCAGTACGGGAATATATCTACCCCCTAAGGCATCACCGACTCAACAGTTTCCCGTATTTGATTGATAATCGAAGCGAATAAGAAGATTTTTTCCTTTTTTCTTTATATAGCGCATAGCGCCGTCAGTTACGTGTATCATAAATGAAACTCCTTTAGAGAGGCTTTATTTGTTCCGCATAGTCGCGTACAAAATAGTGTTTTTTCGCCTTTACGGGAACAACTTTTGCCTTATCGTTAAGATAAACAACCAGCATGTGTTCACGTGAATCGGCGGCTACAGCGGTCAAGGGTATTTTTTCTATTTCATCCGGTGAAGAGTAGTCTCTCGCCAAAACGGCTTTTTCCGAATTCATACGTCCTACAGACCCGTCTTTCGGGTTATAAATGTAGGCAACCGGCTTTGTTTCAAATACTTTAAGCGCTTCTTTTTTACGAATCAAAAGGGCTTCCGAGGTAGCTATAAAAACCTTGCCGTCCGGCAATTCCTGCTTTACGGCAGAGTTTTCGTCAATGGCCCGTACATAAGAAAGAGGATACCCCTGTTGAACCGTAGACGGAGCCTTGGCAACTCGACCGCTAAGGGGAATGAGTTTACTACCGGGTTGTTTTGTCATATTAGCAAGAAGGGAGCTGAGCGTCGTATCACTATTGGTACCTGTAAGCACCATATCCATATAATCAGCATCGTTACTTGTAATTTTTTCCGAATCTTTAACGGATAAAGGTAATGTCCCTTCAGTTTCCGACACGGTCGCCGTCATTCGGGCTTGCGTCGCCGTCGTATCTGCCGCCTGAGTTTCATCGTATGTGCAAACGCCCCCGTTACAAGACGCTACTACTACTGCAGCAATCATAAATTTCGTTACCGATTTCATACTTAATCTCCTCTAATATTGCCGGCTATAGCCGACAACCTTAATACCATTCATTAATATATGTTTCCGTTTTAGGGAAAAGGCGGTCCAAGAAATCCAGGTCTTCCTCTCTCGCCGTTAATTTATTATAAAAGGCCAAAGCCTTCGCATCAAGTGTACCGAAAACCAGAAGAGCTAACGCGCCGATAGTCATCCGTATCGTTGCCCCTTCTTTTACCGATTCTACGACGGCCTGACCGTCTTTCACAGTTAAGGAAAAGGTCCCCGTATTCCAGTCGGCCAAAGGATCTTCCACAGAAAACACCGCATGTCCTTGAATTTTTTTATCGTATGATAACTTTTCCAAAGCACCTTTGACATCGACAATACGGCCCGTCATGAAGGGTATTGTTTCATGGCCCTTTTTACCGTCCGGATAGAACCGATATGACTGGTCTTTCATTCCTTCATTCCACTGCAATTGTTCGCCTTGCGAGCGATGATTATAGAAGTACTCGAGGAGTCCTCTTTTACCCTTATAATCGGAATATACGAATTCTCCGCATTGAATTGTCGACTCTCCCAGTTGGTAAAAAGCATAAGCAACAGGGTCCTCCCCGTCAAAAACAACACAAATATTTCCTTCCGCCAACTGTGCTTCTATATGACGACGCCACGAGGATTCATCGCGATAGGCACAGCCGGAAAGTCCCGATGTATATGCTCGGTAAACCTTATCCAAGTAGGGCCATCGATCGGATGAATCAACAAAGGCAAATCGAACCGTTCGATCCGTTAAGGGTCTCAAGGAGTCAAGGGGCATCGTTTCACGCCATTGATGACAATACAGCTCATAACCGTATTGTTGATAAAAACCGGCCTTAGACGGCATAAGGATATGCACAACCTGACCGCGCCGCCGCATTTCCTTCAAGGATGCGGTTAACAGCTTTCCTCCCAAACCGCTACGGCGAGCAGCCGGATGAGTAGCCAAGCCGACAATATAGGAAACAGGAAAACGAATACCTCGAATATTCAATTCATATTGATTCAAATGCGTCAAACATGCGACAGCATCGTCCTGAATCCCCAAAAGTACGTTTTCGGGCTCATACATATTAGCAAAATACCAACGAAAGAACGGGTGTTCCTTCGGTTCGAAACAATATGCCCACAAGTCTTCCACCACATTTCGGTCCTGCGGACCGGCCAAGCGAAATTCCATATGCGCCTCTTTCTATTTAGCCAACGTAACACTGAATTTTTCTACATAATGGTCGGGATTGTATGATTCCTTTGACTGACGCAACCCCGGAATACCCATATCCTCTTCTCTATTAATATACGTCGTATGACTCCATGCATGTACAACGAATTCATGATTAATTGCCTGATAAAGACCCCTGATATTAGGATCGCTTTTTTCAAAATGAATAATAGCCGTATCATCGTTGAGCATTTCTCCTATAGAAAAGGCGGCTATTTTATTGAAAATGCGAATGGCTCCACCCTTTGCACCTAAGGCATCCCAGTTATCAAAGATGGTCTTAATAGCTTGGCGTTCGCCTTTCATTTCATCCTCATCTTCACCTTCCGTATCGCGATCGATACGATTTTCCATCCACCGTTTGTCCGCATCCAGGCATTCTTCAAAAACATCTTCCGTAATGGGAAGATATTCATATCCCATATACTGGTTACGGAAATGATTCAAGTTGTTCTTTTTCTGCCGGAATTTTTTCCCCGACAAGTTAATCAAATCTTGTGTCAAATAAACGTATTCATAGTTATCACGGTCAGGCACAATCGTGTAGCAGTCAGGACACAGCATGTTCAACTTGTCGACTACCGGTTGTGTAACCCCCTTCATCAAAAAAGGGTGATTATGTGCCGTAAACCATTCTTTCATTCGTTCCAAGCCGGCAACGAGTCCACCATCTTTGCGCGAAAAAGGGGGTAACCAGAATTGCTGATTGCCGCGTCCCGAACGAATATACAAGACCTGATCTTCTTCAGCCCACTGGATGTCGTACGGGTATTGCCAAGCCAACAATGTCATAAAGGTAGCATCGGCCTGTTCGTACCGCTTTTCATGAAAGTATGAATCCAATACGGGCTTATCGTTAATTGTAAATTCTCTAAACTGAATGATAATAATCTCTCCTTGCTAAAGTGCCTGACATATAATCGACAGGCTAAAACCGTTTGTATCGTTTCATTATAACAATCTCAGCAATTATCTGATATTCACTGTACATCAACTTCACACAATACGTTTCTATTTTTTCTTACGACAACCTAAGGCGTAGGATATTTCAGATGCATACTGACTCATAGTAAAAAGCATTTTTTGCCGAATAGAATCATAAAATCTCATAGACGGACCGGCTACCGTCAACGAAGCGACCACTTGTTCTTCAAAGTTAAAAACGGGAACGGCTAAGGCAAACAGACCGTGTTCACTCTCATCTTGTGTAACTGCATATCCGTTATGCCGAATCATAGACAGTTCGCTTTCCGACAAACCGCCGTGCTTTTCACTGATGCGTTTTTGCTCGTCCTTATTAGCCCATGCAACCAACACCTTGCCTGCCGCCCCCTTATATACAGGCAACGACTCTCCCAAAGGGATGACACGGCGCAACGAATGAGTACTTTCCACGTGATCCAAACAGATACGACTGTCCCCTTCAGCAACATAAATACTGGCCGTTTCATTAAACTCTTGTTGCAATCTACGCAGATACGGTTTGGCTAAAGTCACGATATTTTCCGTCCAGTGTGAGGAATAGCCGAGGGCTAAGGCCTTGGGTCCCAAACGATACTGCTTCGAATCTTCATTTCGAGTTAAATACTGTCGACGCTCCAACGTGTTGACAATGCGAAAGGCCGTAGAGGTATTGAGCTTCGTCATACCGGCAATCTCTTTCAAAGTCATGCCCGTATTACACTCTACAAACAAATCCAATACATCCAGACTTTTTTCCAACGATTTTAAAAGGCTGTTTTCCCGATTCGCTTCGTAATGTTCTGTATCCTTCATATACATTCCTTCCGACTGGCTCTTATGATGATACTTTCATTCCTATTTCCAAAGAATCCGGCGGGTCGGATACAATCGTATCCCCCTCTTTAAGGCCGCTGAGAACGATCACTCGTCCGCCTTCTTCATCTCCCGTTAAAACGGCTCTGGCATCAACGACTCCGTCACTGTTTACAACATATACGAAATCTCCGCTGTCTTTGGTTTTAACCGCCTCTTTAGGCACCGTAATCTGATTGATTTCCTGAGGTGTAGAAAGGCGAATATGGTAAAACTCTCCGGGAACGAAGAGATTTTTATTATTGTTAAACGTAATTTTTGCCAAATAGGCATTGGTAGCTCCGTCAACTTCCGTCGACAAGAAGGTAAGTTCCCCCGCTTCTGTTTCACCTCCCGGCGTCAAGACCTGTACTTTCAAGGTCCCGGCCGTCCGTGCAGCTTGAACCGCATCGATATAGTCCTGCGGTACGGCGAAAGTGGCCACCAGTGGCGTCAACTGCTGAACTGTCGCCAACACATTTCCCGCAACGGCTACAGACGAATTTTCCGCAACAGCGGTAACCCGACCGTCGATGGGTGAATAAATAGTGGCATTACTCAGCATTTCTCTCGCTGTTTGAATCGTTTGTTGCAACTGGGCTAATTTCTCCGTATCCACAGCCGGTGCCGCCCTATACGTACCGCCACCACTTGCCCGCGACTGCATTTGATTATATTCAACACGTGAAATGGCACCCATCTGATACCATACATCAAGCTTTGCCCGCTCTCCCGTATCGACGGCCGGAGCTTCGTATACCGGTGCCGATGATGCCGATGCCGACATAAGCTCCGCTTCAGCACTGCTTAAACTTTGTTGATACGGCGTCGGGTCGACTTGAGCAATTACTTCTCCGGCCTTAATATCTTGACCGACGGCCGGTGGTGCCGACACCAATTTTCCCGATACTTTCGGCATAATTTCCGCCGAATGTAAGGCCGTAATATTCGCATCTAAAGTCAAAGCCACCGGATGTGGCGACTTAGTCACCTTTTCCGTCTTGGCGGAAATAGTGTTGCCGCAACCGGTTATCAAACTTACGGAAAGCAGAAAAGCCCCCAACAATCCGAATGCATGCTTCACATTCATCCTATCGCATCCTGTCTTTAAATAACCAAATAAAATAACGTTACCGCCACCACTCCGGGTACGCCGAAAAAACCTACAATAAGTCCCGTAAGGGGCGTAACATTAACGTGGTGCAAGCCCGCCAGAGATCCGTACGTATTGACCAGGTGAAGCAAAAAAAGCCCCATCATTATATTAATAGCCAATCTACGAATAGGTGCTAAAATAAAACGATTTATAATAAGCAGCAGAACAATACCTGCACCGATATATAGGTATTCCACACGAAGTTCCTCACATTTCCCGGCGATTGGCTACGGCCCCGGCTAAAGTCGCTTCGTCGGCAAATTCAATATCGCCACCCATGGGAAGTCCTCTGGCAATTCTTGTCACCTTAACCCCTGCCGTTTTCAACAATCGCGCCAAATACAAGGCCGTCGCTTCACCTTCTACATCGGGATCTGTTGCAATAATGACTTCTTGAACCCGGGTGTCGCCCAAACGCTGCAATAATTCCTTGATATGCAAATCTTCCGGTCCGATTCCGTCGAGAGGAGATAGGGCACCGTGCAACACGTGATATAACCCGTGATAATCCTTTGCCCGTTCAATAGCCGCCACGTCTTGAGGTGTTTCCACTACCATAATGACCGAATGATCTCTGTGTTCATCCGTACAATAAGTACACGGATCGGTAGATGATAAATTAAAACATACGGAGCAAAAATGCATCTGTTCTTTCGCTTTCCGAACCGCATCGATAAAGGCTTCCGTTTTCTCATCCGGTTGCTGTATCATGTAATACGCTAATTTACGAGCCGTTTTAATGCCGATCCCGGGCAAGCGTCGAAATTGTTCCGCCAAATGTTCCAAAGGCGTATCCATTAGAACATACCCGGCAAATTCATACCGCCCGTGATTTTGCTCATTTCCTGAGCCATCATGTCATCAACCTTCTTGCCGGCTTCATTAACAGCCGCTACAATCAAATCTTCCAACATTTCCTTATCTTCCGGATCAATCACGGACGGATCGATAGTAACACTTTCCACCGTTTTTTCGCCATTCATGACAATAGTTAACGTACCGCCGCCGACAGTAGCTTCAACAGTACGTACCTTTAATTCGTCTTGCATCTTCTTCATATCTTTTTGCATTTTCTGCACTTTTTTCATCATACCTTGCATATTGCCGCCACCGAACATAATAGTTCCTCCTTATAGTAAGCGAATATATTTTACACCCTATTTTGGTCATTCCAATTAGGAACGATTCCTTTTAAAACTTTACAATCCTTTATATTATACTATATTTTCACCTCTTCTGTCATAAAAACAAAGAATATATGCGGCCTCTTCCACGTACTTTCTTTATGAAAACGACACCCGGATAACGTAAGAGCACTCGCCGGTGTGAGCGAGTGCCCTTTTATGTATCCTTATATTCTACGAAAATACGACAATCTCCTACCGCATCAAGCACGGCCGACAGGGCTTCTCGTTCTCCCTGCGGGATATCTTGTCGTTCAATAGCCACCGGTTCGTGTGAGCCTTCAACTTGTTCAATCAGCACCGGTTCCTTCTCCGTGTCTTTTGTAGGGGGGAGATCCGACTTTATATCCGAATCAGTCTTTTTTTTTTCATATACCGACAATTCGCCGTCCCCTTCAAGGTAACTGCGCATATGGTATCCCTTACCGAGAACTTGAGCCAAGGCTTCATCTACACAAGTATAATAATCCTCTCGATTGGCTCGCTTAACCATAAATTCTGTCGGCAAGGCAAGGATAAACTCCGTCTCTCCGATATAAACGACTCGCCCGTTTCGTATACACGACAAAACAGCTTTCTTTTTAGCCCTGTCCAAGACAGCGCAAACGCTACTCCAGATTCGATTATATTCGGCATCGTTAACCGGCACTTGCCGTCCTTTCGATGACATATCAACGGCCGAACCCTTCGATTTTTCCTCTTCAGCCTTCGGGTTGGGCTCTCCAACAGACGGTTTTACGGCTCCTATCGCTTCGGGAACCGTCACCGCTTCCGTAAGTTGTAATTTAGGCTCTTGTCTATGGACCTGTGTTTTTACCGAAGTCTGAGGTATACAAATCTCGGATTTCGTCCCAATGCCCTGCTCTAATCGCACAAGGCGCTCCATAACATCCTGAGGAACAGCATACGCCCGTTTTTCCAAAGCCGTGACCCTTACCGCCAAGTCACCGCTCCCCGATTCGTTTTGAGCCGCCATCAGCAAACCCGTTTCTACGGCAATTCGAGGAAAAGGGGAGGTCTTAACCCGCAATAAAGATTCTTGCAAAATATTCAAGACCGCAAATATCCGTGCCGGTTCTATGGACTCGGCTTGCGCAGCCAATTCTTTTTCTACGTCCGCATAAGACGCCAAGGTCTCAGACTTGGGAGCCGCTTGATACAGCATAAGAGCCCTTAAATGCATGACCATATCGGCTAATACATTTTGTACTTCTTTCCCTGCCTGTACAACTTCATCAATACCTTCAATAAGAGTTTCTCCACTACCGCTAAAAAGGGCCGCCGTCATAGAGAATAGCCAATCTTTGCCGACAAGTCCCAATAAGTCCCGTACAATCTCCTCATCGACACCCCGCCCACCGTTACCTACACACTGGTCAAGAAGGCTCAAGGCATCGCGCATACCGCCGTCGGCTCGAACGGCAATCATCCGAGCTGCGTCGGGCTTCAAATCTATTTCTTCCTTGTCGGCAATATAGGCCAACCGTTTCTGTATGTCGTCTGCCGTAATACGCCGAAAATCATATCTCTGACAACGAGAAAGAATGGTCATAGGTATTCGTTCCGGTTCTGTCGTCGCCAAGATAAAGACCACATGTTCCGGCGGTTCTTCCAACGTCTTCAGCAAGGCATTGAACGCTTCTGTCGTAAGCATATGCACTTCGTCGATAATGTATATCTTTTTATGCCCTTCCGTAGGCATAAACTTTACAGTCTCTCGCAACTGGCGAATATCTTCAATACTTCGGTTCGATGCCGCATCGATTTCCACCACATCAAGAGATTCACCACTCGTAATGTGTTTACATACATCACACTCATTACAAGGATGCGATGTCGGTCCGTGTACGCAATTAAGAGCTTTCGCAAAAATTTTAGCCGTACTGGTTTTTCCGGTTCCGCGCGGGCCGGAAAAAAGATAGGCGTGAGCCACTTTATCATTTTCCACGGCCTGTTGCAGGGTCTTCATAATTCGACCCTGACCGACAACGTCTTCAAATGTCTTCGGTCGCCATTTGCGATACAATGCAATGTAGGACATAGTCGTTCCCCTTATATGAAAAAAAGCGGCCTCGCCGCTGCTTTACCGCCTTCTCGTAAAAGCACTCGTGTGTAACAGCTTGCCGGGTTACCTCGTGGCACACGAAGATGACTACTTATCGCTGCTTCCTCTCGGACCTGACGAGGTTCATAGGTCTCCATTGCACAAGCCCCGACAGGCTGTCACGCACCAATACTTTTATGCTAGAACATTATACCTTATTCATAGTCGTAAGACAAGGCGACACAGGAACAAAAACAGGGAATCGATTATGCCGATTCCCTGTTATGGCCCTTGCGGGTAAATTCTTTATTTATCTGTGATGCCAAATATCTACACGACGATTGTCTGCACGGCCCTGATCGGTGGCATTCGTTGCAACGGGATCGTTCTTTCCTTCATAAGAAAGTTCGAGTTGTTCCGGATTTACACCGTGATCGACAGCGTATCTAGCTACATTTACAACACGACGTTTGGAGAGATCGTCATTGTAAGCATCCGTACCGCGAGCATCCGTATTACCTACGAGTTTGAATGTATCATGCGGATATTCTTTCGCTACGGCTACAAAATGATCGAGCTTGCCCTGATCGTAGGCAATAGGCGTATCTACATCAAAGGCGAAGTGAACACTTTCGAGATAGTAGTCATTATATACGTGGCCGGGTTGTTCCTGCACAACCTGACGACGCGGCTGTTCTGCTACAACCGGTGCGGGAGCCGCTTTCTTATGGCCGCCGAAACGATAAGATAAGGTTACGAAAGGTCCTTTATAGGCAATATTGGCATCACTCGTCGCCACTGCCGGGTTCGTAATACTTGATGCATTCGTATTAGTGAAGCCGAGTGCTGTCTGGCCTTTTTCGGCAAGACGCGTATTTACATAACGGTAGCCTGCCGTTATGTCGAAATCTTTGCCTATCGTATAGCCGAGACCCGCTTCCCAAATAGTCGTATGCTTTGTACCTACGGCTGCCTTACCGTAAATGTCGAAATTTTTAGCCAAAGGAGCTTTGGCAATCAGACCGAGCTGAGCGATATTATTGGTTCTACTGAAAGAATCTTTAGAGTTTTTAATGCGATTCCAACCGCCATATACGGCAAAGTTTTTATTGAGAGAGTAAACCAGATTTACTTCATGTTCATCTCCGTCCGTACCCTTAATGCCGTCTTTTTTGGTATTTAAGTCATGGTACGCATATTCAAGACCCCATTTGTCGCTAAGACCGTAAGACAAACCGCCCGTAAAATTCCATTTGGAATCACTCGTCTTCGTACCCGTATATGCCGTTCCTGCACCGGTAGCCGGCATCGTCGTTGCGTCAAAATTGCTCATATCAACGGAAGATTTTACATTCCATGCACCGAGATCCAACTGGAATTGACCCTTTTGGAACTGTGTTTGCGGAGTAGCAAATGCCATGGACGTCACACAGGCTGCTGCCAAGGCTGCTACTGCAAAAGCTTTCTTTTTCATTGCTGTTACCCCATTTCAAAGTGCAAACTATAAATATTACTAAATTAGTCTATCATTAAACGGACATAAACTCAATAATATGTATTTATTATTTTTAAAAAATAAATACGGGTTTGATATGTATAGATTCATTTTTGTATTCTTTGCATATATGATGCTTTTCCGACACTTATAAAAAATCCCGCCAACAAAACGTTGAGCGAGATTTCTTTTAAAATATCCATTTTTTTCGCGACAGATAGTTCCACACGGTTACGACGGCACTGGCTATAATCTTTGCCGGCACGGGCTCTATGGAAAGTCCCGATGTAAATATCCACATGAGAAGTAAATTCCACAATAGCCCGATAATACTGACAACAAAAACGAGGGTCAGCTCTTTCTTTCGCTCATAACGACGACCGCTTTCAAAAACAAAGATGTTCCCCAAGATATAGTGATATACAGTAGCCAACGAAAATGCGGTAGCTGTTGAAACGGAAATTCTCAAAGCTGAATTATCGAAAAAAGATGTATAAAACCCGTTGAAGAAGTAAAACATAAGCCATTCTGCTATAGCTGCCGACCCGCCTATGCATAAATAAAAAAAGATTTTTGCATACTCGTTTGTGCTGTAATCTTTTCCGAAAATAACTTTCTTACTCATTATTTCTTCCCTTTACCGTATCTTTTTTTCCATGCCTTTATTTCTTCAAACCGTGCCTTAAAACGTCCCTCCAATCCATGCTCCGTCGGTCGATAATACGCTCGCCCCCGCAACGAGTCGGGTAAACATTCCATGGCTGTCAATCCTTCAGGGTGATTATGTGCATAGTCGTATCCCTTGCCATATTCCAAGTCCTTCATCAACTTAGTCGGTGCATTTCTAATCTGTAACGGAACCGGTTCGGCAATTTGTTCCAACGCATCCTTACGCGCCGACAAATAGGCCGTTTCCATGGCATTCGACTTGGGAGCTAACGATAAGTAGACAACGGCTTCCGTAAGATGAACCGAACATTCGGGCATGCCGATAAAATGGCATGCCTGATATGCTGCTACGGCTATTTCCATAGCCCTCGGATCGGCCAGTCCCACATCTTCAGCTGCAAATCGAACAACGCGTCTGGCCACATAAAGAGGGTCTTCGCCGGCCTCCAACATTCGGGCCAACCAGTATACGGATGCATCGGCATCGGAGTTTCGCATTGATTTATGGAGGGCCGAAATAAGATTATAATGTTCTTCTCCCTTTTTATCATATAAAAGAGATTTTTTCGATATACACTGTTCGAGAGAATCTTTCGTAACTACCAAGGCATCGCCTTCAATTTCACCGTTTAAAACAGCCATTTCCAAGGTAGACAAAGCACTGCGCCCGTCTCCGTTAGCAAAAAGAGCAATAGCCCCCAATAAATCATCGTCTATGCGAATCTCTCGGGTACCGAAACCTTCGGGTTCTGCCAACGCCCGTTTTAATAACTCTTTAATATCATCTGCCGTTAAAGCATGTAAAACGAAAACCTTACAGCGGGATAATAAAGCCCCGTTAATCTCAAAGGACGGGTTTTCCGTCGTAGCTCCGATGAGGACAATGCTTCCTTTTTCCACAAAGGGTAAAAATGCATCTTGTTGTGCTTTATTGAAGCGATGTATTTCATCTACAAAAAGAATTGTCTTTTCACCGTAGCGTGTATTTTCGTCAGCCTTCTGCATAATTTGGCGAATTTCTTTAATGCCGCCCGTAACAGCCGAAAAATCTACAAAAGCAGCCTTCGTATGTCGGGCAATTACGCGAGCCAACGTCGTTTTGCCGACACCCGGAGGCCCCCAAAAAATCATAGACGGTACCGTATCATTTTCAATGAAACGGCGCAAAATACGCCCCTCTCCCAAAAGATGGCCTTGGCCTATAATATCATCAATTGTCTTCGGCCGTATACGTGCCGCTAAGGGCTGATTGGCTGCGTCGGTGTTAAAAAGAGACGTTTCTTCCATGGCGACTCCTTTGCCGAAAAATTCTATGCTTCCTGTCCCGTCAACTCGGTATACTCTTTATGAATATCGTCTTCACACGAACGCATGGCGAGAATCGTTTTTTCCATTAAATCCGTTAATTCCCAGCCGAGTAACTCGGCTCCTTGCGTAATGATATCACGAGAGCAACCGGCGGCGAAACGTTTATCCTTAAACTTCTTCTTCAAACTTTTTACTTCCATATCTTTAGTGCTCTTTGAGGGCCTCATAATGGCTGCCGCCCCTATCAGGCCGGTCAATTCATCGGCCGCAAAGAGAACCTTTTCCATCTGTGCTTCCGGCTTTATATCTACACAAATACCGAAGCCGTGACTGCAGACGGAACGTATAAATTCCGGCGTTGCCCCGATTTCAGACAACAATTCGGGAGCTTTCTTACAATGCTCTTGTGGATATTGTTCAAAATCCACGTCATGAAGCAGCCCTACTAATCCCCAATAATCAGCTTCATCGCCATATCCTAATTCATTAGCATACCATTTCATAACGCCTTCTACCGTAAGTGCATGCAAAATATGGAAGGGTTCATGATTATATTTTTGTAACAAAGCCAAGGCATCTTTTCTATCCATTATTCTCTCCCCCCCTAAAAATCAAACAGTGTTTCCAAACGATTCATGCGAATATCCTCAAGAACTTCTATAAACGGCTTATAATGAACGGGATTTTCCTTAAAATAAAAAAGACAAGGACCTCCGTCATCCCCTGTAATTGCCGGGACAAAACCGTCACTGACATTACCGACATGAGAAGCAAATTCTGCCTCTACGGTATTGGCCGTACGCACGGCCGCCACAGACGATACTGTCATAAATAAACGAAGATAATCCGTAATTTGCACCGGCTTTTTACGTACTCGTCGGAGTCCGGATAGGCGGGCTTTCAGATTTTCTTCAACCGCTCCGATATATACATAATATCCTGCCTTAAAATCATGCTTTTTGCCTGTCCCGATAAACTCACAGCGGTCTTCTTCTAAACAATAAATGACGGCATAAGTTCCTCGATCTCTGTTTTCCCGCTCCAAAACAGCCTGCGGATACATGAGTTCACGCCCGGGTGCAGGTTCGGAAAAATCGTCATTCCATTCAACCGTAAAAGCCTTCCAATCAAGTTTATCCGCACAGGTTTCAAATGTTTCGGCAAAATCGGGATCTGTATGATAATCGGGCAAAAACCAGCGAGCCCGATTCCATTGAACCAAAAACAGAATACCTGCACGAATCCCCTTATCTCGCAAAGATGATAAATGGAGAAGGTGCCTCCTCCCCCGTTCCGTAACAGCGTCGGGAAACATAGCTCCGTTTTTACTGAATAAGGTACAAGACTTCACTTCTAAAAAGAAAAGGTCGTCTCCTCTATGTAATAAAAGGTCGAACCGACTGCCTTCTATGGCAACTTCTCGCCGCAAAACATCCCAGTCCTCCCAACCCGGTATCCGTTTCTCCCGAATTAAAGCCTCAGCCACGTCATTATTATATTGAGTATCCAGTAAAACAGGAATTCCGTCCCTCTCAATACCGATAACATCATAGGGTGTCTTTCGCCCCGGCGTTAAAACCTTACGAACCCACACCGTTGTCCCGACATATAAAAGCTCCCATAGTCTGCCGGGATTCGGTAAATGACAAGTCACCGTTTCATCATCTATTTCGACATGAACAATAAACCGATTGGGTCGATCTATAAACCGGCCTTTAAATAGTTTTTCGTATCTAATCATAATAATAAAGACTACGTTTCGTCAGGCCAAGTCCCCGTAAAGGATACGGCGGCCGGCCCCGTCATATACACATTGCCGTCTTCTTCCCTATATTCAATGTGCAAAGTTCCCAAGGGAAGTTGAATATCTACTTCTCTTCCCGTACGCCCGTTTAAAAAGGATGCGACGGCAACGGAACAGGAGCCGGTCCCGCATGCCAGCGTAGCACCTGCACCACGTTCCCACGTACGAACCTTGACAGTCCGGTCATCCATTTGTTGGGCAAAGTTAATATTTGTATGCTTCGGAAACGCCTCGTGCTTTTCAAATAAAGGCCCTATTTTTTCAATATCGACAGAATCCACATCGTCCACATACGTTACTGTATGCGGCACACCCATGAGAAGAGACGTGATTTTCCAATTTTCGCCGTCTACACCCAAGTCTTCATTCAAGACTCGACCATCAGTTCCCTCCATAGGAATTTCACTTCTATTAAACGAAGGTCTCCCCATGTTGATGGTAATCAGTTCCGCCTTGTTATCTGCCCCGACTGTAATTTCCGGTTCCATAATTCCTGCCGGCGTCTCTACGGTAAACTGTTTTTTTTCAATAATGCCGCTGTCATATACATACTTGGCAAAGCAACGAATGCCGTTTCCGCACATTTCCGCTTCACTGCCGTCAGAATTGATGATACGCATACGCACATCCGCAACGCGGCTGTCTACAATGACAATAAGCCCGTCCGCACCGATTCCTGTATGTCGATTACACATGGCACGAGCCAGCGCGGTATAATCCTTGTCTTGACCCGTCTTATCTTCAATAAAGACAAAATCATTGCCCAGTCCGTGCATTTTTACAAAATCCATATATTCCCCCAAAAGTGTTCTTACTTCTTATTCCGATTATAGTTAATGAGACAGCCGGCTCGAATAATTTCTCGTTCTTCCGACGTCAAGTCTGTGATATAAAGGGTTACTTCCTCTATACTGTTCTTTCGTACTAAATAAGCCTTGATGTTATTCATGTCCCCTTCTAAGATCTTACGGATATGCGGTACATATACGTAGTCACCAACAGCAAATTCCGTCTCTTTTTGTACCTGAAAGGGTAACATCCCCCAATTGATAACATTGGATCTATATCGTTTCGTTGCATATTCCTTACAAATATTGGCTAACCCGCCCAAAACACGCTGACAACTGGCAGCCTGCTCGCGAGCTGAGCCGTCTCCGGGTTTAGTGCAGTAAATAACGCTGCCTATCTCCGTTTTATTTCGCTCTACATTTCCCAAATGCATTTCCAATAAATCATAGACAGCTACAACTTCCGCATCCGTCTCACCGTTAAGTCGTAACTCTTCCTTTTGCTTAACTTCCTTGGCTCGTCCGACGTAGTCGGGATCTCTTCTGGACAAGGTAAATTCGGCCAATCCCAAAGGATTTGACCGATAGGAAGACGTTTCCCCCGACGGAATCAATTCATCCGTAGTCGTAACGGGATCTGTAATGACAGAACACATTTTCAACAACACGTCTTCAGCCAAAGCTTCCTGTTCCGGCCAATCCTTAATATTCGGTCCGTAAACCAGCTTTTCTTCCCCTTTGCCACGGTTAAATCCGTAATATACACGACTTGCGTACGGTCCGTCGTCATACGTATACGGGCGTTCTTTATAATTGTCAAAGTATCCGTCAGCCGACGTAAGAAGTCCGCCATTTACGGCCGTTGCCGCAATAGAACGAGCATCCATCAGTGCAACCGCCGAAAATTGACCGTCACCGGGTTTGCTTCCCTCACGATTGGGGAAGTTACGTGTCGTATGACGAATACTGAACGCATTATTAGCCGGCGTATCTCCGGCACCGAAACAAGGACCGCAAAAAGCCGTCTTCCATACGGCACCGATAGCCGTTAAATCTGCAACCGTTCCATTCCTTAAAAGGCCAAGTCCGACAGGCTGTGACGACGGGTAGACGTCAAGAGTAAACACGTCGTTCGATAAACGCTGATGTTTAAGCACATGAGCCGCCGCCTCTATGTTCGTATAGTTACCTCCTGCACAACCGGCAATAACACCTTGTTGAACACGCAGTCGATTTCCTTCCAATTTATCCGTCAAAGAAAATTCAATGGACTTATTAGCCAACCGCTCTTTGATAATCTCTTCCGTTTCTCTTAAAATATCCGGACCGTTTGCAATAACATCATCAATTGTAAAGGCTCTGCTAGGATGCATAGGCATGGCAATCATGGGCTTGATTTTCGATAAATCTACATAAATCATACCGTCATAATATGCAACAGCCGAAGGATTCAGTTCCTTATATGCATCTTTACGGCCGTGCATAGTCAAATAAGCCTTCGTATCCTCATCGGTTCTCCATACGGACGAAAGACAGGTTGTTTCCGTTGTCATGACATCAACACTGTTTCTGTAATCCGTATTCATAGATGCCACTCCGGGACCTATAAATTCCATGACCTTATTTTTAACATAACCATTCTTAAATACGGCTCCGACCAAGGCAATGGCAATGTCATGAGGTCCTACGGCCGGATTGGGCTTTCCGTCCAAATACACACCGACAATATCGGGATAAGCGATATCATAGGTATCTTCCAATAATTGTTTTACCAGCTCACCGCCACCTTCACCCATAGCCATAGTTCCAAGAGCTCCGTAACGAGTATGACTGTCTGATCCTAAAATCATGCTACCGCAGGTAGCCATTTTTTCACGCATATATTGATGAATAACGGCTAAATGAGGCGGCACGAAAATACCGCCGTACTTTTTAGCTGCCGACAGACCGAAAACGTGATCATCTTCATTAATCGTACCACCGACGGCACACAAAGAATTGTGACAGTTAGTCAGCACATAAGGTAAAGGAAACCGCTCCATTCCCGAGGCGCGTGCCGTTTGAATAATACCTACATACGTAATATCATGGGAAGCCATAGCGTCAAAGCGAATTTTTAAATGTTCTTGCGAATTCGCCGTATTATGGTTCATCAAAATAGAGTAGGCAATGGTTCCCTTTCGTCCTTCTTCAGGTGTTACACAACAGCCGCAAGCTGCTTTCAATTCATTTTCATTACCGGCTTCTACAATTTGCGTACCGTTAATTAAGTACGCTCCGTTTTTATACAGTTTAATCACAGCGTCCTCCTCCGTTATTCCTAAATTAATTCCTTATTTCGAAAATTATGTAATCGAATTTCATATTGTAAAATAATAAACTCATATAGCTTATATTATATCATATTTATTCTACTACAAACATCCGACAATCCATCCGTTATCATTTAATTTTATTTTACAGAGCGTGTTTTTATGCTATAATTACAAGTGTATTATTCGTAGTTCGAAACACCTCTTCTTGTTTGGATATTTATAAAACTGAAAGAATATTTACCAATACCCAGCCCCTAGGAAAGGAGCCTACGGCATGACTCAAAATATTAAACTAGCCCAATTCTACGGAAAATCTCAAAACTATACTCAAATCCCCAGAGATCTTTACAGTAAATACGGCGTTAAGCGAGGTCTTCGTAATGAAGACCATACGGGGGTTCTTGTCGGCTTGACTCGTATTGCCGATGTTGTCGGATACAAGCGCGACACGGAAGGCAATAAAGTCAATAGCGACGGCATCTTGTATTATAGAGGCATAAACATTAGCGATATTGTAAATAAGGATACTTATAGCGGTTATTTGTACGAAGAAGCCTGTTTTCTACTTCTTTTCGGCTACTTACCGAATAAGGCTGAACTGAGGGAGTTCTGTAAGACCCTATCCGACTCTTACCAACTTCCCGATGATTTTCTGGAAATGAATCTGCTCCGTATGCCCGGAAAAAATTTGATGAACAAACTCCAGCATGCTTTGTTGATTTTATATAATTACGATCCCGATCCGGATAATACGGATGTGTATCAAATGCTGGGTAAAGGGCTTGACATTATGGCTAAGTTACCCTCTATTGCTTGCTACGCCTATATGTCCAAAGTCCATTATTACGACCGACACAGCTTGATTATACACTATCCGCGCAAAGATTACTCGACAGCTCAAAATATTTTGTCACTTTTACGACCCGACGGTGTCTTTTCGGATGCGGAAGCTAAACTTTTAGATATTCTGCTCTTCCTTCACGCCGATCACGGTGGCGGTACAAACTCGACTTTCACCAATGTCGTCGTCGCTTCGACGGATACGGATATTTATTCCACTATGGCCAGTTCCATCGGGGCCTTAAAAGGCCCTCGTCACGGCGGCGCCAATATTCGTGCCTCCAAGCTGATGCATGCTGTTATAGATAAAATAGGCCTGGATGCATCCAATGAAAAGATGGAAGAAACGGTACGGGAAATTTTAAGCAAGACCTTCCCTCAATCAGACGGATTGGTATACGGTTTCGGACATGCCGTTTATACTCTATCAGACCCGCGTGCGGAAATTATGCGTAAGTACTGTGGTGAAATCGCTAAAAAGAAGGGGTTGGAAAAGCAGTTCGACTTTTATCGCCGCTTTGAAGATGTAGCTAAAAAAATAATCAGTGCCGAAAAGGGTATGGATATTTGCAGTAATGTTGACTACTACAGCGGATTCTGTTATCAATTACTCGGTATTCCGCAGGACTTGTATACACCCTTATTTGTCGTCAGCCGTCTCGTCGGCTGGTTAGCCCATAATTTAGAAAACAAATTATACGACGGACGAATTATGCGTCCTGCTACAAAATTTGTCGGTTCTCTAGAGCCTTACATTGCCAGAAAGGACAGATAAAATGAAAACAATCACTGTATTCAAAGGTGACGGTATCGGCCCGGAAATTACGGATACCGTTCTTTCCGTATTGAAAGCTGCTCATGCACCTTTAGAATACGATATTTATAATGTAGGTGAGGCAGAGTATGAAAAAAACGGAGCTCTCATACCTGCTGCCGGTTTCGACTCATTTGAACGCACGAAGGTGCTCCTTAAATCACCGATTACAACGCCTATCGGTAAGGGTTTCCGTTCTCTCAACGTGACCTTGCGCAATAAGTACAACTTGTATGCCAACATCCGACCGGCTAAATCGAATACGGCGGTACATACACCTTTTTCCAACGTAGATATCATTACCTTCAGAGAAAATACGGAAGATTTATATGTAGGTGTGGAAGAACAAATCGATGAAAACACGGTTCATGCTATAAAAATCATTACCCGTACTGCAAGTGAACGAATCATTCGAGATGCTTTTGAATATGCTCGTCAGCACGGTAGACATAAGGTAACCTGCGTGCATAAAGCCAATATCTTAAAGCTTAGTGACGGTCTCTTTCTTTCCGTATTCAATCGTATTGCCGAAGAATACAGCGATATTGAGAGTGACGATAAGATTGTTGATAATGTCTGCATGCAGCTGGTTATGCGTCCTGAAACCTTCGATATTATAGTAACACCCAACTTATACGGTGATATTATTTCCGATTTGACAAGCGGCCTTATTGGCGGCCTCGGTCTTTTGCCGTCCATGAATGTCGGTACGGATTATGCCATGTTCGAAGCAGTTCACGGCAGTGCTCCCGACATCGCGGGCAAGCATATTGCCAATCCTACGGCACTCTTATGGTCGGCTTGTATGATGCTCGAATACTTGAAAGAAGACACGGTCGCCGCAAAGATTAGACAAGCCGTAGACAAGGTTCTGCAAGACGGACATATTCTGACTCCCGACTTAGGAGGTACGGCGAAAACGGAAGATTACACCCAAGCAATCATCGACAACTTATAATAAAACCATAACGACTTATTAAAGGAGACAGTCCATGAATATATCCGTCTTAGGCTGCGGCCGATGGGGAAGCTTTCACGCTTGGTATGCAAACAGTATCGGTCACAAGGTCACCCTTTGGGGACGTACAGGATCTACGAATTTGGACCGGCTCGTACAAACCGGCCGAAACGACTATCTGACACTGTCTTCCGATATACTTTTAACCGATAACTTGCAACAGGCCGTACAAACGGCCGATATATGCATTGTATCTATCAATGCTCAACAATTTCGTTCTTTAGCTAAACGTTTAAAAAAAGAAACGGATCTCTCCGAAAAGCCTCTGGTATTATGTATGAAAGGGCTTGAAATCGGTACCGGTAAACGACTTTCGGAAGTGGCATCCGAAGAGCTGGGAAGTCATGCCCCCGTTGCCGTTTGGGTGGGTCCCGGACACGTACAAGATTTTGTTCGTCATATGCCTAATTGTATGGTCATTTCTTCGACTCGCCAGAAGCTCACGGAAAACCTAGTACAGACCCTTACAGGGCCCTTAATCCGATTTTATTACGGCAGAGATCTTCTCGGTACGGAAATAGGGGCGGCAGCAAAAAATGTAATGGGTATTGCTGCCGGTATGTTAGACGGCCTCAACTATACAAGTCTTAAAGGAGCTCTTATGGCTCGAGGCACTCGCGAGCTGTCCCGACTTATTGCCGCCATGGGCGGACAAGCCATGACAGTTTACGGTCTTTCCCATTTGGGTGACTATGAAGCAACTCTTTTTTCTTCATACAGCAATAACAGACGTTTCGGAGAAGAATGGATTAAAGGAAAGCAAACATCCTATCTTGCTGAAGGTTACTATACATCCGAAGCGTTAATGAACCTCTCGGAACAGTATAAGGTAGAGCTTCCCATAAGCCGGACCGTTTATGAAATTACACATAAAGGGATTGATCCGAAAGCCGGTTTGGAAAGCCTCTTTTTACGTTCCTTAAAAGATGAATAAACCGATAATTCTATTAAAAACGGCACTGAAGATTTACTTCAGTGCCGTTTTTGCCATTTTTTATGTATTTTCTTCATTCTCTTCTTCAGGAGTATGCGTAACTAATATTTTATCGACTCGTAAGTTATCCATATCAACAACTTCAAAACGGTAGTTCTTCCACTCATATACATCCGTTTCTCTCGGAATTCTTCCTACTCCGTAGACAACCAATCCACCCAAAGTTTTATAAAGATCCTCCTCTTCACCGGGAAGATCCTCATCAATTTTGAAAAAGTCTTTAAACTCCTCAATAGGAATCAATCCGTCAATCAACCACTCATTGACAGCTCGTTGAACGATTTTATTAGCCTCTTCCGCCTTTTCTTCTTCGCCGACAGGCATAATACCTACAAGTTTTTCCAAAATATCATGAACCGATAAGATACCGCTCAAATTACCGTATTCATCCAAAACAGCTGCTTCATGGATTCCTTTTTCCTGAAACAGGTGAACTACCTTCATGATATCCATCGATTCGGGAATATATTCGGGACTACGACTTGTTTGCTCTAAAATAGAACGGATGGATACATTTTTCTTTAACAGAACGGCCCGATAGTATTGATTAAATACTTTATTTAAAGAAACAATACCTACAAACTCATCTATGGAACCGCGGCATACGGGCACATTTATATGGTGGAAAGCAAGGAGATCATTCATGATCTGTCCTTCTTCATCTTCCAAATCAATCCAATCCATCTGCGTCCGATTTGTCATAATATCGCCTGCATCCATATCGTATAAGCGAAAAACACGTTCGACAAGCTTAGGTTCTTCTTTATCAAAGGCTCCCAATTCAGCCCCTTGTTCCAACAGCAAACGTATTTCATCGGCCGTAACGGGTAATACTTCCGGATTATCGGCACCGATAAGTTTTGTAACAAAAGACGTAGATGCCGATAGAATCCAAACTAAGGGTGTACATATCTTAGAAAACCACACCATAGGTCTTGCTAAAAGACAGGCTGTTTTTTCAGGACTGTCAATAGCAATACGTTTAGGTACCAATTCACCGAGAATCAAAGTTAAATATGTAATAACAACGACAATGGTTACCATACTGATTGTATAAGCATAGGGCTCCAATCCGGGTACCAACTTTACATATTGAGAAAGGGGGCCGGCCATTTCCGTACCGCCGTAAACACCTGTCAATAAGCTTACAAGCGTCATTCCAAACTGAACGGTCGAAAACATCTTATTCGGGTTTTCTCTTAATTTTAAAACAATTTTCGCCGACTTATTGCCTTCTTCGGCCATGGATTCCAATCTTGACTGATGGCTGCTGACAATAGACATTTCCAGCATAGAAAAGATACCGTTACCGACAGTCAGTAATAAAATTACCAAAAACTGTTTATATAAGGAAATTTCCAAAAAGAATCACTCTCTCCAATCTTACCAATCACCGAATCCGATACCGATACCACTACGAGAATGTCCGCCTATCCCAATACCTATGCCAATACCGATTCGCCCGTTTCCCGTACTGGTATAAGCCCGAGACGAAACAGTAACTGTCTTTTCAAACTGTTGTTCTTCCTTACCGATTCTTATGGTTAATAATGCTTTTGTTCTTCCTTCTGAAACAGCTTTAACAGCGTTCTTTTCTCCTATTTTTGCAATAGCTGTATTAATTGTTTCCCCCGTAAGCGTATAGGGAATAAAGGCCGGCAAATTTACATAAAAGGTTCCTGTATCATTTACACCCAATACAGCAGGATACAAATCAATTCTCGTACGTTTCAATAAACTTTGAACATTACCGTATATAAGAACGGCCTTTTCTCCCGTATGCAAGATCCAAACATTGCTTTTATCCCTTGCTACGGCATACTCACGAATAAGTTCAGAACTTTGTTTATCATATTCTGTTATACGATAAAAATATCCGTTCATCATATCTTTATCGACAAGAAAATATGTGTTTTTTCTTTCTTTTACATCGATAGACGAAATAAAGGCCGTCAATTCTTCAAACTTTCTTCCTTTTGTAAGATAGTATGAATCACTTTTTTCTTTTACGGTAGTAGTAACCGGCGTCACCCCTGTATCTATTACCGATTCCGTAGCTCCGACACTCATCAAAGAAAAAACAAATATAAGTGTTGCAAGGACAGTAATTTTCTTATTCATTATAAAATCTCCACTCAAACTATCGAGTCAGTTTGCTGCGTATGCTTTCCAAACGATTCAGGGCCGCATAAAGTGTTTCATTATTAACGGCAAAATGAAGACGCACGTATTTTTGTACATCTTCAGCAAAAAAGGTAGATCCGGGAACGGATCCGACACCTACTTTACGAACTAAATCTTCACAGAACTCCGTATCTTTTTCATAACCGAATTCAGAAATATCGACGAGTAAATAAAAAGCTCCTTGAGGAATATTGTGTTTTAACCCCAGGTCATCAAGCCCCTTCATCAAAATATCTCTCTTTTCCGTATACGTTTTTACGAGGCCGTCATAATAATCACCGCCAAAACGAAGTCCCGTAACCGCCGCCTCTTGTAAAGGGCTGGGAGCGCTGATAGTAAAGAAAGTATGGACCTTCTTTATTTCATCAATAACAGCTTCAGGTCCGAGAATATAACCTACTCGCCAACCTGTAATAGAATAAGTCTTGGACAGAGAGCCTACGCAAATCGTACGATCATGCATATGCGGTAATTCAGAAAAATACGTATATGTATAGGGTTTATAAATAATTTGTGAATATACTTCATCTACAATCACAAAGGTATCATATTTTTCGGCATAAGCGGCTATAATGCCCAATTCTTCCCGCGTAAAAACCTTGCCGCACGGATTTGACGGATCACACAAAAGAACAGCCTTCGGACGTTCTTTAAAAGCTTTTTCCATTTCATATTCATTAAAAGTAAAATCATCGCCACGAAGAGAAACAAAAATAGGCTCTCCTCCCGCCAGTTTCACGTCAACGCTGTAAGCATCATAGTAAGGAGAGAAGATAATAACCTTATCACCCTTATCAACAACTGTCATAATCGTTGATATAAGAGCTTCCGTACCACCGCAAGTAGCAATCAACTCTTTATTTGTATCGGGTTTGCGTCCCGTACATTTAAAACGAAATTCCGCCAAAGCATGCCTGAAGTTTTCCGAACCGGCATCCAAACTATATTGATGGGGTCCTTCATCGGCAATCTGTTTCAAAGAGTCAAGAATAGGTCGGGGCGGAGGAAAGTCGGGAAAGCCTGCAGATAAGTTAACAGCACCGTATTGGTCCGATAAGACGGACATTTTTGCAATAGGTGAATCTGTAAAAAGGTTAGTACGTTCTGATAATGCAGGCATAATGCCCTCCTTATAAATCCAAATTTCTTACTTTCTTAGCATTGTCTTGAATAAATTTACGACGCGGTTCAACTTTATCACCCATTAAAACGGAAAAAATGCGATCCGCTTCAACGGCGTCTTCCAATTCAACTTTTAACATAGTCCTAAATTGGGGATCCATCGTTGTTTCCCACAACTGTTCGGGATTCATTTCACCCAAACCTTTATATCGCTGTACGACAGCATTTTCATTTCCTACTTCAGCCAATTTATTTGTCAACTCGTCATCTGTATACAAATACCATACAGAACGACCCTTTCGTACTTGGTACAACGGGGGCTGAGCAATATATACATGCCCTTCCGTAATCAAAGGCTTCATAAAACGATAGAAGAAGGTTAACAAAAGAGTTCTGATATGAGCCCCGTCAACATCCGCATCGGTCATGATAATAATTTTATCGTAGCGACGTTTAGTAATATCAAACTCTTCACCAATACCCGTTCCGAAAGCCGTAATCATAGCACGAATTTCTTCATTGGCAAGAATCTTGTCAAGACGTGCCTTTTCTACATTAATAATTTTTCCGCGCAAGGGTAAAATAGCCTGGAACTTTCTATCACGGCCTTGCTTGGCCGACCCGCCTGCTGAATCACCTTCGACGAGATAAATTTCTGTCATATCCGGATTTTTTTCCGAACAATCGGCCAATTTACCGGGTAGGCTACTGATTTCCAAAGCATTTTTTCTGCGTGTTAACTCTCTCGCCTTACGAGCTGCCTGACGGGCCCTTGCAGCATTTATATTCTTAGTTACAATACTTTTTGCTTCTGCCGGATGTTCTTCGAAAAATTCCTTCAATCCGTCGGAAATAATATTATCTACAATACCTTTTACTTCACTATTACCGAGTTTAGTCTTAGTTTGCCCTTCAAACTGAGGCTCCCTTACTTTAACACTGATAATAGCCGTTAATCCTTCACGCACATCTTCACCGGAAAGGTTATCTTCATTTTCTTTAATAATCCCGGAAGAACGACCGTAATCATTAATAGTTCTCGTAAGACCTGAACGGAAGCCACTCAGATGAGTACCTCCTTCTTCAGTAAAAATATTATTAACAAAAGTCAGTATATTTTCACTGTATCCATCATTATACTGCAAAGCTATATCAACGACTACATCGCTCTTGATCCCTTCCAAACTGATAACTGTCTGATTTACGGGCGTACGGTTTTCATTTAAAAATTGAACAAAAGAGGTTAAACCGCCTTCATAATAATAAATTTCCTTTTTATCCGTTCTTCTGTCTGCAAGAGTAATAGTCAGTCCCTTATTTAAAAAGGCAAGTTCTCTCAGTCTGATTTTAAGTGTTTCAAAATCATAAACCGTATCGGGGAATATTTCACTATCAGGTTTAAACCATACTTTTGTTCCCCGTTCTTCTCCTTCTTCCAAAGGCCGAACTTTCTCCAATGAGTTTACTGTCAAACCGCGAGCAAAAGAAATTTTCCACAAGAATCCGTCACGTTTAACTTCAATTTCCGTCTGTTCAGAAAGAGCATTTACTACGGAAATACCCACACCGTGTAAACCGCCGGAAATAGGATATCCGTCACCGCCGAATTTACCTCCTGCATGTAAAACCGTCAAAACTACTTCAACAGCCGGTTTTCCGATTTTATGCATAGCTACGGGAATACCGCGGCCATTATCAACAACGGTAATACTGTTATCCTCTTCAATTGTAACTTCAATATGTGTACAATAGCCGGCTAAGGCTTCATCAATACTGTTATCAACTACTTCATAAACCAGATGATGAAGACCCTTTAAAGATGTACTGCCGATATACATACCCGGTCTTTTACGGACTGCTTCCAATCCCTCAAGCACCTGTATTTGATCAGCTCCGTAAGAAACTTTCTTTTGTTCAGACATAAAAACGTGTGCCTCCTGTTTAATAATCACTCTATTATACAATATTCCTCAAAACTTACCAATCAAGGAGTTTTTAAGTCTAATTAAATTCTTTTAAGCATTATTTCTATACTTATTAACTAAATTGGTGATAAATCTATCTGTTAACTCATGGGGCTTTTTTCTTGTAATAAAAATGGATAAAAATAAGTCATCCTCTTTTGTATCCGCATTATGATAAACTTTTTCTATTAACCTGTAAATACAATTCCGACGAACTTCATCATACTGTTTCTCCTGAAAGCTTTCTCTTTGATACAAGGATTGAACGTCCTCCCAAGTTAGCCAAGGCATTTCATTCAAAATTGCCGTTAATTTTACTTTTTTTTCTTGATTCTTTTCAGATAAACAATATTCACAATCCTTATTTTGTTTTATCCATCTACCGCAACCCGAACAAGGTATATATCCTTCAGCTTCATAGGCTTTGCTTCTTCGTTTTGCCGCTACTTGCAAACGATATATTTTTTCTTTTAATCCTTCCTGACAATTATCGGAAACTTTTTTTATTGTATTCACTGTTTCTTCTGCTAAAACAATATCTGCCGGTTTTATCTTCAAAACAAATTCATAATCATCTGCAAGGTTTATCATTCTTTTTTCAGGAAATTTTGAAGCACTTACAAATTTTATATCACTTACATACTTTTCACCCAGGAAATCATTAATTTTTTCTTCAATATTATTCTTATACATGAATAACTGATTCATCCATGCAGAATTGAATACCCCTATTGTAATGACTCCTTCTCGTATATCTTTTATATAAGAATACTTTCCTATTCGATTGCCCATTAAAGAGGACCACTTTTTTTTCAATTCATAATGGCGATAGGGTTTCAATAAGTTATTATGTTCCAACACTTCTTGTATCAAATCACCGGCTTTTTCAGTTGTTCCTCTTCTCATGTTCGTCATATCGAACCTTTCCCTTTTCTACATAAAGAAACGAATATTCCTTTTCCTTACGAAAAAAAGAATCATCCGTTGTCGTAATAAAAGTTTGAACCTTTCCTTGCACAAAAGAAAGCAAAGCATTTCTTCGTTCTTCATCTAATTCACTCATAACATCATCAAGCAATAAAATCGGATATTCTCCGTTCTCTTTTTTTATAAATTCCAACTCCGCCATTTTCAATGCTAAAACAGCAGTCCGTTGTTGTCCCTGAGAACCGAATTTTTTCAATTCCCCCAAATAATTTTCCACAACGAAATCATCTCTATGAGGACCTATAGACGTAGACTGACGATAAATATCTTTTTCCCTATTTTTCCGTAATAATTCATAATAAACGTCTTCCGTATCCTCTACCGTCGAACCCTTATATGGCTGAATGTATGTCAATTTTACTATCTCTTTTTCACTCGTTAAGTTCCTGTATATTTCCTTTACGACAACAGATATTTTTTCTAAAGATTCTTTTCTTTTATTAACTATATAGGCTGCCAGGCGTGCTAACTGGAGATCCCATTCATGAAGAGATATATCTTTTTCATATTTCATCCGCTTTAAAAGTATATTTCTTTGAGATACAGCCTTATTATACTGTAATAGCATCTTATAATAGGACGGATTGATTTGAGATATTTCCATATCCAGAAAACGTCGTCTTAATGCCGGATTTCCTTTTATTAGTTGTAAATCCTCAGGTGAAAACATAACTTCTTGAAGTATACCGAAAAGTTCTCTCGTTCTTACCTTCGTATCATTTACGGACACGCGCTTTTTTTCATGAAGAGAAAAAACAATTTTAATATTTTGTTCTGTTTCATTCCTTATAAAATCGATAATAACGCTTCCGTTTGTAGCGGATTTTCTCAACAAATCCACATCTGTAACACCTCTATACGATTTACCTATACATCCGGTATATAAGGCTTCCAACAAATTAGTTTTTCCTTGACCGTTATTGCCATATAAAACAATAACGGTCGCAGGAAAAGATATATCCGCTTCTTCATAGTTTCTTATATTAAGTAAGCGAATTCTCGATATATTCATTACTTACTGTTCTCCGACAACTCTAAACTGCCCTACATTTTCTACCTTCACTATATCATTAGGATAAAGTTTCTTTCTTTTTACAGTACAACTTTCACCGTTTACAAAAATCATTTTATTAGCAATAAGCATACTCGTTTGACCGCCACTTTCCGTAATATCGGCCCACTTTAAGAACTGATCTAATTGTATCGTTTCTGTCTGAATCTTTATTTCTTTCATGTTGCTCCTATCTTGCACGCATAGGCGTAACAACAAATACACAATTTCCCGTATCCTTATCTTGTATCAACATAGGACTGTTTTCACGGCATTTAAGAAAAATTTCATCCTTACTGCAATGTTTTAATACATCAAGAATAAAACGTCCGTTAAAAGATATGGACAAAGGATTTCCGCCGGACATGATACATTCAACCGAATCTTCTACAACACCATGATCCGGGTCCTGACTATTCATGTGAATCTGATTATCCGCCATATCAAAGTTAATAACATTATATTGAGCATCTTTGGCGACAATTGAAATTCTTTCAACGGCAGCTGTAAAGTCATTGCGTCTTATAGTAATAATATTGCTGAATTCCGTCGGAATAACTCGTTTGTAATCAGGGAAGGTTCCTTCTATAAGACGTGTACGGATATATACATTACCGAATTGAATAGCCAAATAATTTCTTACAGCCGTAATCTTTACGACAACAGGAACATCTGTCGGTAACTGTCGGGCTACTTCAGATAATAATCTACCGGGAATGATAGCTTGAATATCTCCTGTTGACGGTTGATCCAATGTAACCGATTTTAAAGCCAAACGATGGGTATCCGTTGCAACCATAGATAAGGATTTTCCGGAAACATCTAAAAAAGTACCTGTAAACACGGGGCGAGATGTATCTGTTGCGCATGCATAAGAAGTATTGTCGATTAAATCTTTAAGGATAACACTGTCTGTTGTGAAGGAAGCATATCCCTGTTCAACAACTTCGACTTCATTAAAGTCTTCAGTATTCATAGTCATATATCTATATTTAAGCTTACCGCCCTCAATAGACATTTGTGAATCTGAATCACTTTTGGTCAGTATAATTTCTTCAGATGCTATACGTCTTGTTAATTCTGACAAATGAGGATCCCATAAAAATACTTCACCGGATTCTTCAATAATACCGGGAATGGTTGTTTTGATTCCCATATCATAGTCATTGGCCTGAATTTCAATATTATCATTTATAGCTTTGATTAGAAGACCGTTTTCACTGGATAAGTTATTACTTTTATTGGATGCTACTTTTTGCACCGACTGTAAGGCACGTGTAAAGTCTTCTTTTTGAATTTTCAGTTTCATGGTATTCTCCTTTTTATATGAATATGAACTTAATTGGAGCTTATTAAATAGTAGTAATAGTAATAGGGGGTGTTGATTTGTAAAAAAGTCTTTTAAAAGTGTAAGTTATCTTGTTTACCCGTGTTTATAAAAAGTGGATAAGTAAAATCGGATTATTCACAATTTTACAGGAAAATTACTTATTCACTTTTATAGAAGGGATATATACAACATATAAACCTATTTATCCACAAGGATAATTGAATTTTTTATTTGTTCAACAGCCTTTCGCAGAGACTCGTCTTTTTTTACCTCTTTAGAAATTTTATTAACTGCGTACATAACTGTTGTATGGTCTCTGTCATTAAAAGCGGCACCGATATGAGGATATGTGTGTTCTGTTAATTCACGGCATAAATACATGGCTATTTGACGAGGAAAAGCTATTTTTTTGAGTTTAGTTTTACTCATTAAGTCTTCATATTTTATTTTATAATATGAGCATACATGTTTAGTTATTTCATCAATAGTAATATATTTTTTTTCCTGTTTTGTTTTGACCAGCTCTTGAAGAGCCCTTTGTGTTACTTCCAGTGTAATGGGAGAGTTTTCGACAGATGCCTGCATTTGAGCTCGAATAAAGGCTCCTTCAAGTTCGCGAATGTTTTCGCTCACATTGGAAGCTATATAGTCGATGGCTTCTTTATCAATAGGTAGATGTTCGATTTTGGCCCGATTTCTTAAAATCGCTGTTCTCGTTTCCAAATCGGGAGGATCAATATTTACAACAGTTCCGCCTTGAAAACGGGATCGAAGCCTATCTTCCAGTTTTTTTATATTCTGTGGAGGTCGATCGCTTGTAAAAACCATTTGTTTATGGTCTTTGTAAAGTTTGTTAAAGGTGTGAAAAAACTCTTCTTGAGTATGTTCTTTACTTTCTAAAAACTGAATATCATCGACGAGAAGGACATCTATATTTCTGTATCGTTGACGAAAACTTTCAGGGTTTTTATCCTGGATGGATTGAATGAGTTCATTGGCAAAATCTTCACTTGTAATACAGCGTAGTCGTAAATGAGGATAATGTTTTAATATATAATGACCGATAGCGTGCATCAAATGTGTTTTACCCAGACCGCTGTCACCGTATATAAAAAAAGGAGAATATTTTGTCATAGGCGATTCGGCTATGGACATAGCCGCTGCATGAGCCAATCGATTACTGTTGCCTACAACAAAAGTGTCAAAGGTATAAGCGTCGTTTAAAGTGGAGGCCCCTGTTTGTAAAATATCATCCTTTTCGTCAGAAAAAGGTCCGGATTGTTTTATATCCGGAGTATAAGTAGGTTCTGAACCTGTCTGTAATTGTTCCGTATGGGGGGAAACCGATTCCGTTGTTTCCTGAGTTTTTAAACTTTCAATAGTATATACGTTGTTGGCATATATATCTTGAGACTCTTCTTTTTTTTGAGTATTTGATTGTCCCCTATCGGAAAGATCTCCGGCACTGTGAATAAGACGAACTTTAATCTCTTGATCGGCCACGGATGAAGCTGTCGTTTCCAATAGGTGTGTATATTTTTTTGTAATGTAAGAACAGATAAAATTAGTAGTTGTATCGAGGATAAACATATTGTTTTCAAAAGAATAAGGTATTAAGGACGTTTCTATCCATGTGTTGTAAATTTGCGGTGGCAATGATTGTTTTAACTTTTCCAACATGCGAATCCAAAGTTCCGTAATATCAATAGTTTCCATAAGAGACCTCTCTTTAAAATGCATGTGTATATAAAGGTAATTGTTGTGATATAATGTGTATAACTGTGTAGATAAAACTCTTTTTCTTACGATAAATATCGAAAAGAGAAAGAAAAAAGAAAGTTATCAACAATTGTTGATAATATGTTGATAACTTTCTTTTTATATCTGTCATCTATCCACATTTTACACCAAAAAAGATATGAATGGAATAGACAGGTCCATTTACTTATGAGTCTTATGTATCCTCTTCATTGACAGTATATAGCCTATTGAGTATAATTACACTGTTATGGTGTAAGCTCAAAGTATTATGTGTAAAAGGAGGTGCTTCACTTGAAACAGACATTTCAACCGAATAACTTGTGGAAGAAAAGAACGCACGGCTTCCGTGAAAGAATGAAAACTAAAGGCGGTCGTATGGTTTTGAAAAAACGCCGCATGAAAGGTAGAAAGAAACTTTCTGCTTAATAACAATTACGAGATGAACAGAAAAATTCCTCGGGGGATTTTTCTGTTCATCTGCCATTATCAGGATAATCGTTATGTATGAGTTGAAAAAAAAAGATCGCTTATGTAAAAATAGAGAATATCAGCTCGTATATCGTCACGGTAAGTCATATGTGGCCAGATCCGTCGTTTTATATATTATGAAACGATCGCCGCAGCAACCGATTCGATCGGGATTTGTGACAGGGAAAAAAGTAGGTTGTGCCGTTGAACGCAATTATTGCAGGCGCTTAATGAAGGAAGTATATCGACTACATCGCTCTGAACTGATAAGCGGATATGATCTGGTATTAATCGGCAGAAGCCGTATGAAGTACGGCACCTATGCAGATGCGGAAAAGACGATTATGAAGCTTTTTAAACAGGCCGGTCTTTTGAAAAAGGCTTAGTTATGAAATATATACTTATATTTCTTGTAAAAGTATATAGACTATGTGTATCTCCGTTGGGATTACCTTGTTGTCGATTTTATCCTACTTGTTCTGCTTATGCCATTGAAGCCTTACAAAAATACGGCGCAGTAAAAGGGTCGGTTCTCGCTGTCAAGAGAATTTTAAAATGCCATCCTTTTCATAAGGGCGGTTATGACCCGTTGCCGTAACGGGACGGATGAAATTAAGGCCTGTCCCCTGGATTTTTTACACTTGATAGGAGTTGAGATTTTTGGGCTTTTTCAGCGGAATTATGGATGTATTGAGCGGCATTATGTCAACCTTCCTCGACTATTGTTACGCTTTTACTCAATCAGTGGGATACCCCAGTTACGGTATTGCCATTATAATGCTTACAATTATTATTAAGCTGGTACTCAGTCCGTTGACGGCAAAACAGATTCGTTCCATGGAAGGAATGCAACTGTTACAGCCGAAAATAAAAGAATTACAGAAAAAATATAAGGGTAACCAGAAGAAGATGCAGGAAGAAATGAGTAAGCTTTATCGTGAAATGGGTGTGAATCCCCTTTCAGGATGTTTGCCTATTTTAATCCAAATGCCTTTCCTTGTATCTATCTTCTATGCGTTACGATCCTATCCGTATGATCCTGCATATGAAAGTTTTTTGTGGCTTTCCAATTTGGGTCAGCCTGATGAAACCTATATTTTGCCGGTCTTGTCGGCTCTTTCTACCTTCCTTATTCAAAAGCAAATGACAGGTGCACAGCCTGATGCTGAAGGTCCGCAGGCTATGCAACAAAAGATTATGAAGGTGGCTATGCCCCTTTTTATAGGTTGGATTAGCTTGACATTCCCGAGCGGCTTGGTTATTTACTGGATTATTTCCAATGTTTTCCAAGGAGCTCAGCAGATGATTATGGGACGTCTCAAGAAGGAGAATTAACATGATGATTATCGAAGCTACGGGAAAAACTATTGAAGAAGCGATTGAATCGGGTCTTAAAGAACTGGGAAAAGATATATCCGAAGTGGAAACGAAAGTATTGGTTCAGCCCAGTAGCGGTATTTTGGGTTTCGGTAAAAAAGAGGCCAAGGTTCGCCTTACGGTAATTGAAAAACAGGTTGAAGAAGTACCTGTTGAAGCTATACAAGTTGAAGAAGTTTCCGTAGAAGTAAAACCCGTTGAATCAGATGGAGGAGAAAATCGTAATGATGCGGAGGAAGTCGCCGCCGATGCGAAAGAATTCCTGAATACAATTCTTGAAAAAATGGGAATTTCGGCTGTTATCGAAAAGATGATAAAGGCTGACAGAATTACACTTCACATACACGGCGACGACTTAGGAGTTCTTATAGGAAAACACGGGCAGACATTGGATGCCTTGCAATATATCATTAATTTAAAAGCTAATAAAGGCAAAGAAAATCGTTTTTTCATTATGCTTGATGTAGAAAACTACAGGGCTCGTCGTGAAGAAACGTTAAAAAACTTGGCTCATCGTTTGGCAAGTCGAGTTAAACGCAATCGTAACAAGGTTGTTCTTGAACCGATGAACGGGTTTGAGCGAAAAATTATTCACGTAGCCCTTCAGGACACGGAACATGTACGGACGGAAAGTGAAGGCCAGGACCCGTATCGTCATGTAGTTATTTATTACCAATAATAGAGGGCCCGGTGCATTGCACCGGGTTCTTTTCCTATATGAAGGAGAAGTTCTATGATTTACGATTTGTCACATACCATTGCGGCTATTGCTACGGCAACGGGAGAAAGCGGTGTCGGCATTATTCGTATAAGCGGTACTGAAGCCTATAACATCGGTGAAAAAATTTTTTGCAGTAAGGGGAAGACGAGGTTCAAGGATTTTAAAGACAGAACGATTCATTTCGGAACTATTGTTGATGAAAAAGGCCGTGAAATTGACGAAGCTCTTGTACTTATCATGAAGCGGCCTCATTCTTATACGGCGGAAGATGTTTTGGAAATACAATGTCACGGCGGTCGTCAATCTGTTTCGGATATTTTAAAACTCGTACTTCGAAGCGGTGCTCGTCTGGCTCGTGCGGGAGAATTTACTCAAAGGGCCTTTATGAACGGCCGTATCGATTTGGTGCAAGCCGAAGCGGTCATGGATGTTATTCAGGCCAAAAGTTCGAAGGGATTAAGTACGGCTCTAAGCCAATTGGAAGGTCGGCTTTCAGGTATTGTGGCTGCCATGAGGACTGAATTGACGGATTTTATTACACGTCTGGAAGTAACGGTAGATTATCCGGAAGAAGATTTGGAAGATATTGTCGTTCATGACTTGGAAAAGACTATGAGATGTATGATGGAGCGGATGGAACAAATGCTGAAGGATTCGTCTAAAGGACGGATTATTCGTGACGGCATGACGGTGGCCATTGCCGGGGCTCCCAATGCAGGAAAATCCAGCCTACTGAATTATTTACTTGCAGAAGATCGAGCCATTGTGACGGATATTCCGGGAACGACGAGAGATGCTCTGGAGGAATGGGTATCTATACAGGGAATTCCATTTCGTCTTGTCGATACGGCGGGAATCAGAGAAACGACAGATACGGTTGAAGCTATCGGTGTAACTAAGGCCAGAAATTATATAGAAACTGCTGATACGGTTCTAATTTTGAAAGACAGGACGCAGCCGTTTAGTGATGAGGACAAGGCTTTGATAAACTCTGTCCCTGACGGTAAGGGTGCTATTGTTCTGACAAAGTCGGATTTAAAGCCTCTTCTGGAATGTAAAGACTTAGAAGTGTACGGCCTTCCTGTTTTTTCACTGTCGTCCAAGACAGGAGACGGTATAAGTTTATTGGAAGAGTACTTGGTTTCCCGTTCGGGAGAAAGCGGTGCGGGAGAAAATGAAGTTCTCTTATCCAATATGAGACATATTGAACTGATGAGGCAAAGTTTGAATGCTCTGAAAAGGGCTGAAGAAACGATGTATGCCGGCATGCCGACGGACTTAATACTCGTTGATTTACGTGAGGCTTGGGAGTTATTGGGTGCGGTCACGGGAGAGACGGTTCAAGACGATATGGTCGGTGAAATATTCAGTCGTTTTTGTTTGGGAAAATAGGAGGTTCTGTTGTGTTTGTTGCCGGAACTTACGACGTAATCGTTATCGGTGCAGGACATGCGGGTTGTGAAGCGGCTTTGGCCGCTGCTCGTATGAAAATGCATACCTTATTGATTACGCTTAATTTAGATAATATAGCTTTAATGCCTTGTAATCCCGCTATAGGCGGTCCGGGTAAAAGTCACCTCGTTAAAGAAATTGATGCTTTAGGCGGTCAGATGGGTTTGGTAGCCGATAACACGGCTATACAAATGCGTATGTTGAATACGGGCAAAGGTCCTGCAGTTTACTCTTTGCGTGCTCAATCGGATAAAAAAGCATATCAGTCTGAAATGACACATATCTTGGAAAATGAAGCCAATCTGGATGTGAAACAACTGACCGTTACGGATCTTATCGTAGAAGATAAGATTGTAAAGGGTGTCTATACGGAATTGGGTGAAACCTTTTTGGCTAAAGCGGTCATTTTGGCAACCGGAACATATTTAAAGGGGCGTATCATTATCGGAACGACCGTACTTGAGTCAGGTCCCATAGGACAACGATCGGCCGAAGCATTATCCGATTCTTTGAAAAAATACGGGATTTCATTAATGCGCTTTAAGACAGGAACTCCAGCTCGGATAGACAGCCGTACATTGCGAACCGACTCTATGGAAAAGCAGGAAGGAGATAATGAAGGACATGCCTTTTCTTTTCTGTCTGAACGGTTAAATCGTAATAAGGTTTGTTGTTGGCTTACCTATACGAACGAGAGAACTCATGAGATTATTCGATCCAATCTGGATCGGGCACCTATGTGTAACGGAGTTATTGAAGGTATCGGGCCCAGATATTGTCCGTCTATTGAATCTAAAATTCTTCGTTTTGCCGACAAGAAGAGACACCAGCTTTTTGTTGAACCGGAAGGATTAAAAACGGAAGAAATGTATGTTCAGGGAATGAGTACCAGCTTGCCCATGGATGTACAGTATGAATTTTTAAAGACCATTCCCGGCTTGGAAGATGTGAAAATAATGCGACCCGGATATGCTATCGAGTATGATTGTCTCGACCCTTTGCAACTCTTGCCTACTTTGGAAGTCAAGAAGATAAGAGGATTGTATTCGGCCGGTCAGGCAAACGGAACGAGCGGTTATGAAGAGGCGGCGGCACAAGGGCTGATAGCAGGTATTAATGCGGCACTGAAGATACAGAAAAAAGATCCCTTTGTATTGACACGGGCGGAAGCCTATATAGGTGTTCTTATAGATGATTTGGTTACAAAGGGTACAAACGAGCCGTATCGTATGATGACCAGCCGATCCGAATATCGTTTAATTCTAAGACAAGATAATGCGGATATGCGATTGACAGAAAAAGGCCGTGAATTAGGGCTTGTAACCGATGAGAGATATGCAGCCTTTTGTAAGAAAAAAGAGGAAGTTGATGAGCTTCTTTCTGTCTTAAAAAAATTGTCCGTTACGCCGACGACCCGGACTAATGAACTTCTCGAGTCGGTAGGGTCGGCTCCTTTAAAAACGGGAATCAAGGGCGTCGACTTGTTACGTCGTCAAGAAATGACCTATTCTTTAATGAAAAAGCTATTTAGTGAACTTAAAGACTATCCTCTTGATGTAACGGAAGAAGTGGAGATTACGGTTAAGTATGAAGGCTATATTGAACGTCAGCGGGAACAGGTAGCAAAGATGAATAAGTTGGAACAGCGTCTTTTACCCGATTCTATTGACTACGAAGCGATCGATACAATCTCTTCCGAGGGTCGACAAAAGCTTTCCGATATTCGGCCGCGCTCATTAGGACAGGCTTCGCGTATATCCGGAGTTTCACCGGCAGATATTACGGCGTTATTGATTTATACTGAGCAGATGAGACGGGAGGGGAAAGGTAATGTTTCCATGTAAGGGAGATGAGCTTTTCCGTCTTGCCTATCCGAACATAACGGATGATGAGCTGGAAAAATTCAAAGTCTTTGCCGGGTTATTGGAAGAAAAAAATAAGGTTATGAACTTAACAGCCATTACCGATGCCGACGAAGTGACGGTAAAGCACTTTATTGACAGCTTAAGTTGTTATGATGAGCGCTTCTTTTTCACCGGGGCTAAGGTATTGGATTTGGGTACGGGTGCCGGGTTTCCCGGAATTCCCTTGGCTATTATGCACGACGATTTGAAGATTACCTTCTTCGACAGCCTTCAAAAACGGTTAACCTTTTTAAAGGAAGTGACAACGACTCTTTCATATAAGCAGGCCGAGTTTTTGCACGGGCGAGCTGAAGAAGAGGCTCATAAAGATATATATCGGGAAGCCTTCGATATAGTTACGACTCGAGCTGTAGCCAGACTCCCTGTTTTAGTTGAATGGGCCTTGCCGTATGTAAAAACGGGAGGTTATTTCGTAGCTCTTAAAGGGGCGGCCTATGCAGAAGAAATTGAAGAATCGAAAAATGCGTTGAAAATTCTCGGGGGTATGGTGGAAGTCGTCGAGCCTAAGAAATTGCCCGGTCTTGAAGATAAGAGAGCCGTTTTATATATTAAAAAGGTTAAAAACAGCCCGGTGAAATATCCTCGCAAGCCAAAAGTGGCTGTAAAGAATCCGTTATAAAGAAAGGATGAGCTTTATGAAGATGAAAAAACTGGCCCTTTGTGCTATGGTATGGTGTCTCGGATTGGCTTCATCGTTTGCCGTTTCCGATGGGGAGATTCATGCTCGGGCAGCCGTTCTGATGGATGCTCAGACAGGAGAAGTACTGTATTCGAAAAACGGTGATGAAAAGTTGTATCCCGGCGGGACGACTATGATTATGACTGCCCTTTTAGGGGCCGAAGCGGGCGATACGGTATTGGACGGAGCCGTTCATTTTTCCGATGATGTAACTAAATTGGATAGAGACGTAGCCGTTTTGGGAATTTCTGCAGATCACCCCGTTACGCTTCGCAATGCCCTTACGGCTATGATGACTTATACGGGTTGTGATGCGGCCTTGGATACGGCTGTCACGGTAGCTCCTTCCGTAGCGGACTTTGTGCATATGATGAATGATAAGGCTGTCGCTATAGGTGCTACGAATACTCATTTTACGAATCCTCACGGATTGCCGGATGCAAACCATGTTTCGACGGCTAAAGATTTAGCTAAGATAGCTGTATATGCTATGCAAAATCAGACTTTTAAATCTTTTACGGGACGTACGAGTTTTGTCATGCCGTATACAAACGGCGGGTCCCAAGAAGTTTTTTCCATGAATGAGTTTCTCAATTCAGGATATAAGGGTGCTAACGGCATTAAAACCGGTGCCACCGACTACGGCGGAGCGACCTTGGTTGCATCGGCTACGCGCGGGGATAAGACTTATGTGGTCAGCATTTTAAACTCGGATAACCGTAGTGGTGATGCAAAGCTGTTGATGGACTTTGCCTTTGCTGAGACCACTGCAATCGATGCGGTGAGCAAAGAGGACGGAAAATCAGCGGTGGCAGAAAAGAAGGAAAATAAGACGACTCCTGAAGAGGATGCCGAAGCCTATACTTTACGAGATGCGCCGGAAGGGCAAACGTTGACGGGTATTGCAGCACAACATATTTCTAAATAAGTATAAATAGCATAATGGTGGATATAAAACCGCTTCCTGTTAGGAAGCGGTTTTTTTCATAAACCATACTATAATTATGATATTTAATCATTTTGGACATTCGTGCATATTCGTTTAGAATAATGAACGTTTTTGATTGATTATTATTGTTTGTGATTGTATACTAAGGGCGAAATTTACTTTCAGGAGGTACTCATTATGTTGACCGAAGAACGGCAGAGAGACATAGCACGGCTTGTAATGATTGAAAGAGCCGTAACGGTACAGCAGTTGTCGGAGCGGTACGGGATCTCGGAATCGACGGCCAGACGGGATTTACTTACCTTACAAAAGATGGGCCTTGTCAATCGGGTTCATGGTGGAGCCACGGTTGTAGACGAAGTGGATGAATATAATGTCAATTCTGAAAGTATTCAGCAGAAATATGCCTATCACGTAGAAGAAAAGAGAAAAATAGCCGCTTATGCCGCTACTTTGATAGAAGAACAGGATTTTATTTATATAGACGGCGGTTCGACGACGGAACAAATGGGCGACTTTTTGACGTCACATGATATTTCAATTGTTACAAATAGCCTTCCCTTGGCACAAAAACTGGCTGCACGGGGGCTACAAGTAAGTATACTTCCCGGGACGGTTAAAGGATCGACTGAATCGGTTATCGGAGGAGACATGAGAGATATGCTCAGACGTTACCACTTCACGAAGGGTTTTTTCGGTACAAACGGGATTGATCTTCGTTTCGGGTATACGACCCCCGATCAGGAAGAGGCGGCCTGTAAGACGGCTGCACTTAAACAGTGTACCAAGGCGTATGTTTTGGCAGATACGAGTAAATTCGGTCGTTCGTCACACGTAACATTTGCGACTCTTGCGGAGGTCGCAATTATTACGGCAGGTAAGAAGGATTTAGATGTTTCCGCATACGGTGAGCAAACGGAGGTGTGTATGCTTTGATTTACACGATTACGTTCAATCCGTCTTTAGACTATGTTGTTCATACGACGGATTTTTCTACCGGTAATATTAATCGGGCAGAGGCGGAAGCCATATATCCCGGCGGTAAGGGAATTAACGTATCCCTTGTATTACAGGCCTTGGGAACCCGAAGCAAGGCCTTGGGCTTTGTAGCCGGTTTTACCGGTCGGGAAATAGAGCGTCTTTGCGTGAATGCCGGTGTACAATGTGATTTTCTTTATTTACGAGAAGGTAATTCTCGCATTAACGTAAAGGTTATCAGCCATGAAGAAACGGCACTTAACGGAATGGGGCCGCTTATAGGTCAAGAGGATATTAATCACCTGAAAAAAATAATAGGGTCTCTAAGCTCCGATGATGTACTGGTTCTTGCCGGAAGCATACCGGCAGGTATAGACAACCGTATATATGAACAGTTATTGGCGTCCGTAGCAGCTAAAGGCGTCAAAACCGTTGTCGATGCGACAGGCGATCTTTTACGTAATGTATTGAAGTATAAACCCTTTTTGATTAAACCCAACCGAGAAGAACTAGAAGAATTATTCGATATAAAATTAAGGACAGATGAAGACATTATTTTTCAGGCACGGAAACTCCAAGAAGAAGGGGCACAAAACGTACTTGTATCCCTCGGCGGTGACGGTGCCGTATTAATCGGTGAAGATAATGAAATATATAAGGTAAAAACGCCCGAAGGAACGCTCGTCAACTCCGTGGGTGCTGGAGACAGTATGGTAGCCGGATTTATTTCGGCTTATATGAAATACGGGGGGAACTTGAGCGAGGCATTACGTTGGGGGATTGCAGCCGGAAGTGCTACGGCTTTTCATGAATGGCTGGCAACGGGCCGACAAATTAAAGATATGTATGAAGCTGTTTGGTTATAGGGGGAACCGTTATGAAAATTACGGATTTATTGAAAGTTGAAAGTATCGATTTACAGGCAGAGGTTGTCGATAAACGAGGCGCTGTTAATAGGTTAGTAGATTTAATGGAAAAAAGCGGTTGTTTAAAAGATAAAGAAGCGTATAAGGCCGCAGTCTTAAAGCGTGAAGGCGAAGGAAGTACGGGAATCGGTGAGGGTATTGCCATTCCTCATGCCAAGACAGATGCGGTTGTAAAGCCCGCACTGGCATCTATGATTGTTCGCACCGGTGTCGATTATGAAAGTCTTGATGATGAGCCGGCTCACCTTTTCTTTATGATTGCCGCACCGGCGGACGGTGCCGATGTTCATTTGGAAGTCCTTAGCCGTCTCAGCAGAATGCTTATGGATGACGACTTTAGAGAGGCTTTGATGTCGGCTCCCGATAGAGAAACGTATTTAAAAATTATTGATAATGCGGAGCAAGCCTTGGCAGTCGAAGATTCTGGAGAAGCCGGTCAAGCGGCAGTCTCAGCTGATGTGACGGAAAGACCGTTTGTCGTTGCCGTAACGGCTTGCCCTACAGGAATTGCTCATACATACATGGCTGCCGAAGCCTTAGAGAACAAGGGTAGCGACATGGGTATTGATATTAAAGTAGAAACAAACGGTAGCGGCGGAGTCAAAAATGCTTTGACTGCCGATGATATAAAACGGGCTGTAGGTGTTATTGTGGCAGCCGATAAGGACGTGCCGGTCGAACGATTTAAAGGAAAACACGTCGCTTTCGTTAAGGTGGCGGAGGGCATTAAGAATCCTGCCGGTTTGATTGAAGGCGCCTTGCAACAGACGGCTCCCGTATTTAACGGAAGCGGCAGTAAAAGTGAAGAAAGTACCTCCGGTGAAGGGACGGAAAGCACGGGTCGACGTGTTTATAAGCACTTAATGAACGGCGTTTCACATATGCTTCCTTTCGTTATCGGCGGCGGTATTTTAATTGCTTTGGCCTTCCTTTTTGACATGAATAATGCCGGGACGGCCACTTTCGGTTCGGGAACGCCTGTAGCAGCTTTTTTGAAAGATATCGGTGGTTTGGCATTCAGTATGATGATGCCTATTTTAGCTGGATATATTGCCGTCAGCATAGGTGAACGACCGGCATTGATGCCCGGTATTATCGGCGGTTTTTTGGCAGCTAACGGAGGATCGGGATTTTTCGGAGCCCTTTTTGCCGGATTTATTGCAGGGTATGTCGTTATCTTTTTAAAGACGGTTTTTGCCAAACTGCCTCAAGCCTTGGAAGGAACTAAGCCCGTATTGCTTTATCCCGTTTGCGGTCTTATTCTCGTAGGTCTTATTATGGTTTTTGTTATTAATCCGCCTACGGCCGTATTCAATCAATGGCTGTCGTTTACTCTGGCCGGTATGACTACGACCAGCAAGATTTTCTTGGGTCTTATTTTAGGCGGTATGATGTCTATCGATTTCGGTGGTCCTATTAATAAAGCAGCCTATGTTTTCGGAACAGCTTCATTAGTCGATGCATCAGGGGCAGCTGTCAACTCGGGTATCATGGCTTCCGTCATGATCGGAGGTATGGTTCCTCCCATTGCAATTGCTTTGGCGATGCTTGTTTTTAAGGGCAAGTTTACGGAGAAGGAGCGACAATCTACACTTACGAATTTTATTATGGGGTTATCTTTTATTACGGAAGGAGCTATTCCTTTCGCCGCCTCCGATCCGGTTCATGTCATACCCTCGTGTGCCGTCGGTTCGGCTGTAGCCGGGGCTCTGTCCATGTTTTTTAATTGTACCGTTCCGGCCCCTCACGGCGGGATTTTCGTATTCGGTGTCGTTACGAACTGGCCCATGTACCTGGCAGCTCTTTTTGCCGGTGCCGTAGTGGCGGCTCTCTTGTTGGGATTAACGAGAAAGAATGCTTAGACTATTGTTTTTCTTATAAAAGTACGTTAAAGTAAAGAATACCGATTAAGTTGATTTTAAGGAGGCATTAAAATGAAAGAGTTTACATATACAATAACGGATCCCCAAGGGATTCATGCGCGTCCGGCTGGATTGGCCGTTAAGGAAGCTAAAAAATTTGAATCAAAGATTACTATTGAAAAAGGGTCTAAAAAAGGTGACTTGAAAAAGATTTTTACGGTCATGGCTCTGGGCGTGAAACAAGGTGAAGAAATAAAAGTTACTGTAGACGGTTCAGATGAAGAACATGCTGTACATGAAATAGAAAAATTCTTTAAAGAAAATTTCTAAAGGAGGTATTCATGCTGGTTGTAAAGGGAAAATCGGTTTTTTCCGGCATTACGATGGGTCCCCTTGCTTTGTTCCATAGAAATACCGTATCTACGGCCAGACGACGTATAAAGGATACGGATGCAGAAGTGGAACGCTTTCAAGAAGCTCGTTTAGCATCTATTGAACAGTTGAAAGACATGTATGAGAAGGCGGTTCAAAAGGTTGGTGAAGAGGAAGCGGCCGTATTTGAAGTTCATCAGATGATGCTTGATGATGACGATTATATTGATAATATAGTTACTTTAATTTCTCAAAAAAAAATAAATGCCGAAGCAGCTGTAGAAGAAACGGCGCAGCAGTTTTCCGAAATGTTCCGCTCCATGGATGATGCGTATATGAAGGAACGGGCAGCCGACGTATTGGATATATCAAGACGTATACAGGTACAGCTTTGTGGCGGTGAAGCCAATGATTTCTCGGCATACGACGGTGTTATTTTGGCAGCCGACGACTTAGCTCCCAGTGAAACGCTACAACTCGATACGGATAAGATTCTGGGCTTTGTTACCTCCGGCGGGAGCACGAACTCCCACACGGCTATTTTGGCTCGTACACTGGGAATTACAGCCGTAGTCAATACGGGAACGCAATTGCATACGGATGTGGAAGGCAAGACGGTTATTGTTGACGGCTTTACGGGAACCGTATATTTGGATCCCGATTCGGCCACGTTGGATAAGATGAAGAAAAAACAGGCAGAGGCTGAGGAACGTAAAATTCGTTTAGAAGCATATCGAGGTAAGGAATCCGTTACGGTAGACGGTTATAAGGTCAACGTTTTCGCGAATATCGGAAATCCTGATAATGTACCTCAAGCCTTGGCTAATGATGCGGAAGGGATCGGCCTTTTCCGTAGCGAATTCCTATATTTGGAAAATGCTACCTATCCGACGGAAGAGCAGCAGTTTGAAGCTTATAAAAAGACGGTCGAAATGATGGGAGGAAAAACGGTTGTTATCCGTACCCTGGATATAGGAGCGGATAAGAAGGTGGATTACTTCGATTTAAAGGCTGAAGAAAATCCGGCTATGGGCATGCGTGCTATTCGTATTTGCTTAACTCGACCGACTCTTTTTAAAACACAGTTGCGAGCTTTGTGTAGAGCCAGTGCGTACGGAAAGATTGCCATTATGTTTCCCATGATTATTTCCGTTGATGAAGTGCGTCGCAGTCGAGAGTTATTGAGACAAGTGCAGAACGAGCTGAGACATGAAGGAATTGCTTTTGATGAGTCGATGGAAGTGGGAATTATGATAGAAACGCCCGCAGCGGCACTCATTAGTGACGAATTGGCTAAAGAAGTGGACTTCTTCAGCATCGGTTCCAATGACTTGACCCAGTATACCTTGGCTATCGATCGACAACAGACGGACTTGGATAATTTCTTTAACCCCCACCATCCCGCCCTTCTCAAACTTATTGAAATGACGGTTAAAAACGGTCATAAAGAAGGTATTTGGGTAGGTATTTGCGGTGAACTCGGTGCAGACTTAAGTCTTACGGAAGACTTCCTGCGTATGGGCGTAGATGAACTTTCTGTGAGCCCGCCGGCAGTTTTGCCTTTACGTGAGAAAATAGGATCTATTGATTTAAGTAAATAACGTATAAAAAATAAACAGTACTTCCTTTAAGGGAGCACTGTTTATTTTTTATATAGTATTAATGAGATGTGTATTATAGAAATGTGGAGAAATAAAAACAAATATTATGATATAATGTTAAAAAATTGTAAAATGAAAATGCGGAGGGAGTAAAGTGGCTTTTTGTAAGTGGTGTGGAGGAGCTATAGGTACTGATGGAGATTTTTGCTCTATATGTGGAAGAAGAATACGGAACAATAGTGCTACTTTAAGTTTGGACTCATCTATTGGAAATACGGATGATGTAAAAGAGATGAATGAAAAAGACATAGAAGAAAATGCTAGTAAAAGAAGTGGGGATCAGCGAATAGATAATGAAAAACGACCCGATAAAGATTTGCCACTTGACGCATTAGACCTATCAATATCGGACACATTTATATATACGTTAAAAAATAAATGCTTTAATTCTGATGGCAGGGCAAGTAGAAAAGAATATTTTCAATTTATGCTTGTATTTGAAATCCTCTTATCTATTATAGGGAATACTATTGCGGGGATAGGGGCATATATACTACATTGGAATATCTGGGCAATAGTTTCTATGATGTTTATTTTTGAGATTATTATGGTATTCCCTATTAAATTGGCAATGATTATTAGACGATTCCATGATTTTGGTCGGTCTAAAATTGGGGGGATTGTTTTTGCTATAATTACAATTTTTTTGAACTTTTTGATTTTTATATTATCGATACCCAAAGGAGATAAAGGCGCGAATAAGTATGGTAACCCGGTGCGGTATATATCTGTTGATAAGGAAATCGCAGAAAGGTATAGGCTCAGAACTTCGACGAGTAAGACTACTCTTATTCTGATAATCATAATTTATTTTTTGGGATATATTTTTTTTGCAGCAATTCTTGGGTACTACAATAATGTAGCGAGGTATGAGAATTCTAAAAAAGTGACCGTGAGTTCGCAGCAGTTAAATACTAAAAAATTACCACCCCCTAGTGTATTGAATCCTGTGGAGAAAGCAAAGCAAGATAGCAGTACAGCCTTGAATAAGTATTATGCTGCATTAACTAATAGACTATTTGAAGATGCCTATGAGTATTTATCGGAAGAACAAAGAGCGGTATTAGGATCTTATGACTATTGGAAGAGCGGCTATGATACTACACTTGCTGTGAAATTATCAAATTTACAAGTGATTAGTGCAACAGAAAACCAAGTTATTTATTCATATGAGTTAGTGTCTTTAGATAGAATTAATGGAACTAATGTACAAAAGGTGTTCTCCGGGCATGTCACTATGATTTTTAACGGATCTCGATGGATAATACAAGATCAAGACGGGCATTTAGATTACATAAATTGAAATAAAAGAAAAGTGATACGTATAATGTATATAAGAAAGTATTAATTTTTTTGTGTGTTGTTACATGTTAGGGTGGTCTGGATATTAAGAAATGAATCAAAATAAAAAGATATTGTAAATTTTTTATCTGTAATGGTACTAGTAAATAATGAATTTAAAATTTGTATAGTTGTGAATACTTCGGAATTGGATGTCTTTTATTCAGAAAAAATTAATGTGTTCAAAGCCTATAAGGCAGTAAACTCATTATGGAATACGTTAATACGCTAGCCCATGTATACGGACTTACAGTGCCAGAGATTTTTACTGAAAATATACTTTTGTGGAAATCCCTAGAATAAATATAAATAATAATGATCAGCATTGATGATGGTAGGATTTTACTTGATAAATGTCTATAAAAAATACGAGATAATGTTGAGGAGATGGTTTAAGTGAAGAGAGTATTGGGAATAGTTATGTTGGCTATACTTACATTTACATCGGTCTGGGTATATGCAAATGAAGGAGCACCTAAATTTACAAAGAAGAACGCATCCATATTTTATGATGTACCGGATCAAGTTATAATGTGTCAGAATAAAGCAGAAGATATGGGTAAAGGCGCTGCTGAATTTGAGAAAACCTTACAAAAATATTATGGAAAAAGATTTAACGTATTGGCGGTGCAACGAATCCATATAGATGAAAATGCTGATAAAAGAACGCGTGATACTGAGAAAAAAAGATTATTTGAGAATGTACAGGGAGCACAACCTATTTTTGTAAAAATTGAATTAGTGGGCAATAGTACTGCTACAGATACATATCAGAATGTTTTCGGAGCACAACAAAGCATTACAGTACCTACAACTACTATTTTCTATCTTGAAGGAATTGGTGATAAAGAAAGGGGGGATTTCTGGTCGCGAAATACTCAAGATGATTATCGTCCAGGAACTCTTGCGCTATTTGGTCAGCTATGGATTATGGAAAAAGATACTCGGACACTTACAAAACATAGTGTTGAAGGTGCTATTAAAACAATGAATAGCTTTACGCCGCCTAATAAATACACACATCCAGATGAGTATGAACTTTATTTAGCGTACTATACTGGTGATGCTGGAAAGATAGCAAACATATATAATAAAAAGTAGGTACTTCCTTTGTAGTATTTATATATCCTTTTTGCAATGTACTTTTAGGGTAGATTTGTCGTGTGGAAGATTAATTGAGGCTGTATATGGAGGCGGGATAATAGCTATGGTTAAAAAAATTTTGTTATGCACATTACTTTTGACTTTGCTTTTTTCTATATCAGTAAGTGCCTCTTTTCTTTCTATATCAAACCGATATAGAAAGGTTAGTGCTAATATTAACACAACAACATATCTTGATATGGATTCTATTCAGTTAGTACGTAGTGACCCGCCATATTATGTTATTGAGGGAAATATTTTTAAGGAAAACTATGAGACTTCGTGGATTGGAAAAATTAAGGTAAAGTTTTTTTATGATTATAGAAATAAAATAATGAAAGCGAAGTTTGAAAATGGGGCTATGTATGATCAAAATGGTCGGTATTTGTATCCGGAGGCTTTTAATATTTCACGGAAAAATCTTCAAGAGGTTCTCAAAACGACTATAGGACGACAAATAGGTAATATTTGCTTCCGAAAACTTTATGGCATTTACTTTGATGAATAGAGACATTTACGATAAAAAACTAGCTCAAGATCTATTGTAGTAATAAGATTTTTTATATTAAGTACATATATATTGTTTTTAGTATGATGATAATTAGCTTGTAGTTAAAACTTTATTTAATTATATAAAAAGGAGACCACTTTGTTTTTTGAAGTGGCTTCTTTTATTTAGAAACTGAAACAGAATATTATTTATATCTCTTTACAGATATACCCAGAGGGGGTATAATAAGTCAGATAAATTAATAAGGGGGATTTTACTATGGTAATGTCTAACTATATGGATTTACTGGGTATGTATGCACCGTGGTTTTTAATTCTTTTCATGGTAGTGCCTATGACCTTAGCCGAGCTGGTTCTTTGTTCGGAAATCTTTTCACTGCTTAACAAAGAAAAAGCAGAGAACTCATGGCCCGGTTTACGAAAAGGGGCATCTATTTGTTTAAGTATTATTTTTATTTTCTTGTTTATTTATCTTCTCGTTGCATATATACCGACAGTTGCTTGGAAGGGACCCTTGGATCGCCTGTCTATCTACTCCTTCTTAGCAGCTATTATTCCGGCCGTCTATTTACTTTTTATAGAAATGGGCATTGTAGGTAAGGCCTGGAATGAACATACCAAAGTTGTTCGTCATGCATTGACCGTATTTCTTTTTGTGGCACTTACCCACTTGGCTATGGTATTCGGCATGATTGATCCGCAATTAGGCGGGTATGTTCCGCCTCAAGGCCAAATGAATATGCATATGAATATGAACGGTAACAATCAAGGACATATGCATATGGATGGAAATCAGATGCCGGATAACTGCCCGGGAAATGCATATAATCATATGCAAGGTAACGGGAATATGCAAATGAACGGTAATAATCAATCCATGTCGGGTCAGCATAACGGTCATGAAATGAATATGGAAAGCAACAAATAAGATAAACGACTACTCATTAGAATACTTTTTGGTAAAGAGGATTGTTTCACAAGAAACAGTCCTCTTTTTATCTTTACTACAGTTTTTGTTAAATGAATGAAAGAGATAGAACTACGAATGGTGATATAAAAAAGACAAGAAGATAAAAGTAAACTTTTGCCTTCAAGATGACAATGGTAGAATGACTATAGTATAGGAAATAGGGTACTAAAATAAATAGTATATCTTAATTAAGAGGTGATACATGATGGAAGAAAATGTAAGCCAACGGATTAACAGATTAAGAGAGCAAGAAGAGCTCGGCGTTTATGAATTAGCTCGTATGGTAAATGTATCGGCCAGAACTGTATATGAATGGGAAAAGGGAGTCGTAGACACTGTAGAAGAAGCTGTCTTAACCCGATTAGCTCCTGTTTTAGGCGTAACGAAATATTATTTGAGAACGGGAGTTCATAGAGATCTTCTTTCGCCGGAAGTAGAAGCCTGGCTACGTAAACCTGAAAACATGGAAAAATTTATGAACTTTTATTATAAAGAATTAGGCAAAGAAAGTTGTAATCATGTGAATAGGCCGACACTTTAAGTTATAGTATTTCAATGATGTCGGTTAATATAATATGGTAGTTTCACGTGAAACACTTTCACATAGAAAAAAGTCCCGTCTCTTTTATGAGACGGGACTTTTTCTGTGTTATTTTACGAGTTCATAACCTGCATCAGCAATGACTTTTGAGAATTGGTCTGTTGAAATTTCTTTGTTTGTTGTAACTGTTGCTTTCTTACCTTCTAAATCAACGGTTACAGATGTTACCCCGTCCATGGCAGAGAGGGCTTCTTCTACATGTTTTTGGCAATGGCCGCACATCATACCTTCAATTTTTAACACTTGTTCCATTTTCTTTTCCTCCTTAGGAGATATTAATATATAGCCGGCATCTGTAATTACACGATTGAATTCAGATGCGGGTATATTCTGCTTACTTTCGACAATAGCCGTGTTTGTGGATAAATCTACAGTTGCAGAGACGACACCGGGAATTGCTGTAAGAGCATCTTCTACACGTTTTTGACAATGGGCACACATCATGCCGTCAACAACTAATGTTGTAGAAACAGTATGAGTTTGTGCATCTTTCGAGTTTGTTTCACGTGAAACATCCCCGTGTTCTACTTTAAAGAAGCGAAGCCTCAATGCATTCATGACGACGCAGAAGCTACTGAGACTCATTGCGCCCGCACCGATAATGGGGCTGAGTTTGATACCGAATAAGGGATAGAGGACTCCGGCAGCCAAGGGAATACCGATGACATTGTAAAAGAAAGCCCAGAAAAGATTTTCTTTAATGTTGCGAATAACGGCCTTACTAAGTTTTACAGCTGTTACGGCATCGAGAAGATCATTTTTCATAAGAACGGCATCGGCACTTTCAATGGCTACATCTGTGCCGGCGCCGATGGCAATACCCAGATCGGCCTTCATAAGTGCCGGTGCATCGTTAATACCGTCGCCGATCATGGCTACGCGATGCCCTTTTGCCTGTAAGGCTGAAATATGTTTTTCTTTATCTTGGGGTAATACTTCGGCAATAACCTTGGGAATCTGTAATCGCTGTTGTACCGCTTTAGCTGTGCGTTCATTATCGCCTGTGAGCATGACTACTTGAATACCCATATGGCGGAAGAGAGCAATGGCTTTGGCGCTGGATTCTTTTTCCATGTCGGCAACGGCAATGATTCCTTCTATTGCTTTGTCTGTTGCAAAGAGTAGGGGGGTCTTACCTTCATCGCCTAAGCGATTCAAGGTGTTGATAACAGAAGTCGTATCAATTCCTACGTCTTCCAATAAGCGGCGATTTCCGGCATACCAAGTCGTACCGTTTACAGTGGCCCGAATACCCTTGCCGAAAATGGCGGTAAAGTCCGATACGGGAGCGGGAACAATATTTTTATCTTTACCGTATTGAACAATGGCGGCACCTAAAGGATGTTCACTTTTATTTTCCAAGCCTACGGCAACGGAAAGAAGGTTATGAAGCTCCGTATTCAAAGGGAGGACATCTGTTACACCGGGTTTTCCTTCCGTAATAGTCCCGGTTTTGTCCATTACGACTGTGTCAATGGAATGAGCCGACTCAAGAGCTTCTCCCGATTTGATAAGAATTCCGTTTTCAGCCCCCTTGCCCGTACCGACCATGATGGCAACCGGCGTTGCCAGTCCGAGTGCACAAGGGCAAGAAATAACAAGAACGGAAATGCCGAGAGAAAATGCGAATTCAAGGGAAGCCCCCATTAAGAAATACCATACGGCTGCCGTAATAACGGCAATTGTAATAACTGTAGGGACAAAAACGCCTGCAATTTTATCAGCTGTTTTGGCAATAGGAGCCTTACTGCTACTTGCTTCATCGACGAGACGGATAATCTGACTGATAGTCATATCATCACCGATTCGCTTTGCTGTCATATGAATGGATCCGGCCTTATTCATAGTGGCTGCCGTAACGGTGTCACCGACTTGCTTATCAACGGGAATACTTTCGCCTGTAAGGGCTGATTCATCAATACTTGTCGTACCTTCGGAAATGACTCCGTCAGCAGGAATGCTTTCGCCGGGGCGAACAACGATTTCATCACCGATTCGGAGCTGACTTACCGGAATTGTCGACTCTTTGCCGTTACGAATAACTCGTGCTTCCTTAGGGGCCAAATCCATAAGTTTTTCAATGGCTTGGCTTGTTTTACCCTTTGCACGGGCTTCCATGTATTTACCTACTGTGATTAAGGTGACAATCATACCGGCCGATTCAAAATATAAGTTTGTACTGTACGATTCGACTAAGGTTAAATCACCGTGACCAAGCCCCCAAGCGATGCGGAATATGGCGAAAATACCAAAAAAGGCGGAAGCCGCTGAGCCGAGGCCTACGAGGCTGTCCATATTGGGGGCCCCTTTAAAGAGATTGCGGAAGCCGTTAATATAGTAATGGCGATTTAAATAAATAATGGGCAAGACAAGGACAAATTGAGCAAATGCATAAATCATGGCATTTTCCGGACCGTCGAAAATACGGGCGACTGCATCCGGAACAGGTAAACCGAAGACGGCTTTAAATAGGCCGTGCGATGATACATACATTGTGGGAATGAGGAAAAGAACGGATAGGATTAGCCGTTTTTTCATGGCGTTTAGAGCATCAGATATTGTTGAAGAACCGCCGGTCGGTGAAGAAACCGCATTTTTGGCTTGTTGATCGGCAGATGAGGCTCCGTAGCCGGCACTGACAACGGCATCAACAATATCTTGGGAGGATAGTTTTGTTTCGTCGTAATCCACTTGCATGCTGTTGGTCAGTAAATTAACGCTGGCTTTTTCCATGCCTTCTAATTGGGAAACCGTTTTTTCGACACGACTGGAGCAGGCAGAGCAGGTCATACCTGTTACAATAAACTTTTCATGTTTCATATAATCACCTACTTCATCATTTTTTGCAGTAATGAGACCAGCTCGTCTACAACTTCGTCATTCCCCTGTCGAATATCGTTGACTACACAAGTCTTTATATGCTCGCCTAAGAGTTCTTTATTGAAGGCATTCAATGCCGACTGGACGGCACTGACCTGTGTCAGTATGTCCACACAGTATCGTTCCTCTTCCAACATTTTTTTGATACCCCTGACTTGGCCTTCAACTCGATTAAGGCGACAGACTAACTGTTTATACTCTTGTTCTTCTCTGTGCTTATGTTTTATATCAGCCATGCAGGAGCAAGATTTTTTCTCTGTCATGTGAACCTCCCAAACATATATTTAAGAATAATAGTATAATATACCCCACTGGGGTATATGTCAATAATTATTTTCAAAAAATGGAAAAGGGCGAAAAATGACCTTATTTTGCGTTTAAACGAAAAATGATACTTTTTCATATAAATGGATTTAAAATTAAAAATAAGGGCGTATAATCCATTTTACGAAGGGCGATTTTCGAGTCAAAAATATAAAATCGGTAAATAAAAAAGCATGACGAAATGATTCGTCATGCTTTTAATGAATTTTCTTATTTGAGCAATGCGGCAACTGCCAGTGTTTCGTCAACAGCATTTTCGGCTCCAGAAATAATTGCTCCCTGAAGAACGATAGCGTCTAAACCTTTAGCTTGTCTATCTTGTTCTATTTTTTTTACAACATCGCCTTCAATCGGGTTTATTAAATCTTGTTGTAATTTTATTAAATCTTTGTTCATCTGAATGTATAATTCTTGCTTTTCTTTGTCAGTCTGTAATTTTGCACTTTTACTAGCAAATTCTGAGGATGCTTTTTTTGCAGCAGCTTGAAATTGAGCTTCTGCTTTAGGATAGTTTTTATGGCCCTGTATTAATGCATCAAAGTTTACATAGCCTACGCCGGCTGCGAACGCGGAAGTTGCGGCAGCAACGCCGAGCATACCGACTACAGCAAAAGATGCAAGTTGTTTTTTCAAATTCATATTCCTATACCTCCTGAAACGAAAGATTGTCTTTCATTTGCCCATTATAACAAAGAACGGTGAAAAGCACAATGGATTTTGGTACTTTGTAACACGATAGAGTTTTTAATGTGCTTCTTCATCCTTATTAGGCGCTTCCATGTCCGTTTCTTCATCGTCTTTAATATATATATATTTGTCTTTCTTCATCTTTTCAATAATTTCCGGAGCCATGGTTAAGAGTTTTTCGAACCCCGATGCATGATACCCGTCTTGTTTAATAGAGAACATTTCGACACGATCTCCTTTAATGACCAGAATCGCCGTAGGTTCCAGCTTAGCGCCTCCTCCTCCGCCGGCACTTTCGTGAGCGGTATCGCCTTTACCGCCGAAACCGCCGGAGCCGAATCCGAAGGTTACGTCTACAAAGGGGACGAGAATGGCATCACCGATGTGTAGGGCTTCGCCGACGACTGTTTCAACTTTAATCATTTCCTGGAAACTTTGAAAAATAGATTCAAGATTGGTCTTTACTTCGTTGGACATGATTGTATTTACCTCCGAGTGTAATATAAGTACGTATAATACGGCGTACAGGTTGTGAGAATATAAAAGGCAGTACGCAGAAAATCAGGATAAGCGGAATAATGCGTCCACTGGAGGTAAGACGGGCATTATACTCTTTTTCCAAATAGTTGAATTGTAGTTCGTGAATACTCTGCGGGATAGTTGCATAAAGCCATCCGGCTAAGATTCCCGTTTCGTGAGGACTGCCTATGCCTATAGTACCGTTTGCGGTAAAAGTTCGCAAGCGGGAGTGATGAAGTATGTGACCGATCAAAAGCAGGACTTGGACGGCAAATTCTCGATTGAGTAGAAGTGGACGAAGGTGCACATGTACTTGCGAGACTTTTTTTGCCGCACCGGCATTGTCATCTTCGTTCCTTGCAGTTGACTGAACGGCCCTTTCTACCGCATCCGTTTCGCTCGTTTCAGCATCATTTTTCAGTAGTTCCGAATCTTGATTTATATCCGGTTCAGCAAGGGGCGAGCGGTGTCGCACCCTTTTTATATACAAGCGCAGAAGCGGAGCTTTTCCGAGAACATAACGGAAGGAAAACAAAAAGACCCGCCCTGACCAGTTTACAGTTGCCGTCGCCTTAAAGGGCGAGGTTATATATAGACGAACTGTATAGGTCAGCGGTATGGAGAGTATCGTTACGATAAGCATTAACAGCAGTGTAATAATAATCAACAAAACCGCCATAAGACGAGCCTCCTCTTACGGTATGAAAAGTATCGGCAGAAATAAATCGGTTTAGTTGTCGGCCGCTTTTTCGTTAAAGATACAGTCTACGTTTTCCGCTTTAAAACAGCGAGAGCAGGAAATACACAGAGCCGGATCTTGAGAGCCGGCTCTCCAACGACGAGGCAAATCGGGTTCGCGAAGTAAGGGTCGACTTAAGGAGATAAAGGATATGTCCGTAGACTCAAGACAGGCTTCCATATCACTTACGTTGCGGAAACCGCCGACAACACCGACGTCGGCCTTACCTTTTAATACGGTAGCTGCTTCTGCGGCATAAGAAGCAAAATACATGGGTTCCTTCGTGCGACGAATAGCACGAATCGGGCCTTGGCGCGGTAAAGATGCCGTATTTCCGCCACTTACTTCAATGGCATTAATTCCTGAAGATACGGCCATAGACATGACTTCCTTGCTTTCTTCGAAGGTCATGCCACCCTCTTCCATGTAATCGGCACTGTTTAATTTAAGCCACAGGGGATAGTCGGGGCCTACGACAGTTCGAGCCGCCATAATACATTCGATAAGAAAACGAGCTCGATTCTCTAAACTGCCGCCGTATTCATCGGTTCTATGATTAAAGTAAGGCGTTAGAAATTTACTTGCCAAGTAACCGTGGGCACCATGAATCTGAATGCCGTCAAAACCGGCTTTACGAGCACGAACGACAGCCTTTGCCATGTCTTGTACGAGCTGTTTTATTTCTTTTGTTTCCAATATATGCAAAGGGCCTTCCGTTGTTACCACTTTTTCTTGAATTCCGCTGGGGCTTATGGCTTTTACAGAACCCTCCGGTAATGCGATGGCGGAACCCATGACAACTAATTGTGCTACTACTTTACCGCCGTGTTCGTGTACGCAGGCAGTAAGCTTTTGTAACGGTTCGATACAATTATCCGAACTGATTCGAATTTGGCTGTGTTGATGCGGCTCCATCGGGCTGACTGCCATCATTCCCGTAATTATGATTCCGCTCCCGCCATCGGCTAAGGTAGCATAATTTTGAAGTAGCCGTTCCGTCGGGAATCCGTTGGTATCGGCCATACCCTCAAAAGTAGCGGAACGAATGATGCGGCACTTCGCATCAATACCGCCGATTTGAGTTTTATCAAATAACATAATGGTTCTCTCCTTAGACCGCAAAATTATAGCAATACGTTTATCCATTATAGCGTAAATGATTGCAAAAAGCTAATAATATAAGGGAAAATTCATTGTAAGCACGGGAACAGCTCTTCTATGGAGGTCGGAGCCTGTAAATAAGGTATGAATTTACAAACTTTTAATGTATAATACTAAGTGTTTGATATAGTGAACATATACACTTGAAGGGATGTTGAATAGATGGCGACGGCTATGGTACTGGGAACCCAGTGGGGTGACGAAGGTAAAGGTAAGATTGTTGATTATTTGGCACAAAAAGCTGATGTGGTTATTCGTTCACAAGGCGGTAATAATGCCGGTCATACGGTGGTGGCAGACGGCCAATCCTTCGCATTACGGCTCTTACCGTCGGGCATCTTATTTTCCGAAAAAACATGTATCATCGGTAACGGTGTTGTTGTAAATCCGGAAGTTCTTCTAGAAGAAATTGACGGAATGGTTAAAAAAGGTGTTACGATCAGTAAATTGGAAGTTTCAACACGTGCCCATGTTATTATGCCGTATCATATTCGCATAGATGAAGAAGATGAAAAACTGCGCGGTGATGATAAAATCGGTACGACTAAAAACGGTATCGGTCCTTGCTATGCGGATAAGATTAACCGCGTCGGTATTCGCATCGGCGACTTGATGGATCGTGACGTATTCTATCAAAAATTAAAGACAAACTTAGAATTAAAGAACCGACTTTTTGCGACATACTACAACTGTGAAGGCTTTGACTTTGAAGAAATTTTTACTAAATACACGGCGTTAGCTGAACGTATTCGTCCGTATGTAAAGGATACGGAATATTCGGCGAACCAATATATTAAGGAAGGTAAAAAAGTTTTGTTTGAAGGGGCTCAGGCTACGATGCTCGATTTGGATCACGGTACGTACCCCTTCGTAACGAGTTCCAACCCTACGGCCGGTGGAGCTTGTGTCGGATCCGGCGTAGGCCCGCGTATGATGAGCAATATTATCGGTGTCGTTAAGGCTTACACGACTCGTGTCGGGGCCGGTCCCTTTCCGGCAGAGCAGAGCAATAAAATCGGTGAATACCTGCGTGAAACGGGACATGAGTTCGGTACCGTAACCGGGCGTAGCCGTCGCTGCGGATGGTTCGATTCTGTCGTTGTTCGCTATGCAGCCATGCTGAATAGCCTCGATTACTTGGCAATTACGAGGTTAGATATTTTAGACGGATTGGATACAATTAACATTTGTAAAGGCTATATGTACAAGGGTATTGAATTGAAAGAATACCCGGAAAGCTTGAATATACTTCAGGATGTAGAGCCTGTTTACGAAGAATTGCCCGGCTGGAAGACGGATATTTCAGGTTGTAAGTCTTATGATGAATTGCCCGAAAATGCCCGTTATTATGTAGAACGAATCAGCCAACTTGTCGGGGTTCCTCTGGGAATTGTTTCAGTTGGTCCCGACCGGTCTCAGACGATTGTGTTGCACGACGTATTTTAAGGATGAAAAAAGCATCTCTTGCAAGACGGCACAAAGTATGCCGCCGGCAAGAGATGCTTTTATTATTTTATTATTCTTCGCCGCAGGCACTGCAACCGTTACAAGAGCCGCTGCAGGAACTGCATCCTCCTTGTAATGAGCGAAGGCCGGCCAAGGCTGTTAAGGTTTTACGCGGACTGATCATGCGTCCCGGTGAGACGGTGACTCCGATTTCTTCGGACTGTAGAGAGGCTAGAATTTCGATTTGTTGTGACAAGGGGAAATCACCTTCGCCCGGGCAAATACGCCAAGCTGTTTTCAATTCATCGCGAGAATACGTGATATCAATGATTTCCGTCAATCTATTTAAAAGCGTATCCAGAGCTGCGGCAGCTGTGCAGTCGGCGAGCATGCCGGTAGCAAAATCTCCGGAAGTAAAAAATTTGTCGATGTAATCGTCAATGTCTTTGCCCAAGGTGACGGACATGGCTATAATTGTTTCCGCTTGCTGTAGGAAAGGAATAATTTGTTCTCCTTCTACGGCAAAAGGCGCTTTTCCGCCAAAGCTGTCGGTGCATAAGTCGTAAGGGAGTTCATCATAGATTCCTTTTGCATTTATAAGAGGGAGAAGGGTTTGAACCGCCGTTTTTATAGTGGAAGTATCAAGACCTGTAAGGTTTCGTTCCGACAGGCGATATTGGAGACGCTTTTCGTCGATTGTGTCTATGTGAAGTGCCGTTGTTGCCATAGTAATCTCCTTTCAATATATATATATTTGTATTATAGCATTGTAGTGAAGTCGGGGGTAGAAGGAGAAAATCTATCGTATAATAAGCGGCTTTATGCTATACTATACGATAGACTGTAGATATGATGTGGGGACAGTGAGGTGAATCCGGTGGCGCGAATAATAGCCGTAACCAACCAAAAAGGCGGCGTTGGTAAGACTACGACAGCCGTTAATGTAAGCGCATGTTTGGCAGAAGCGGGAAAAAAATCCTTAATTATTGATTTGGATCCCCAAGGGAATGCGACGAGCGGCTTAGGCGTCGATAAAACGACCCTTGACGGGGGAACTTACGATGCATTAATTGGCAACCGGACCATGAACGACATTATCGTAAGTACGGATATTAAACGTCTTTTTGTGGCACCTGCAACGATGGACTTGGCCGGTGCTACTGTGGAACTGGTTAATTTGGAAGAAAGAGAATATATCTTACAAAAAGCCCTACAGGGTGTTGTGACCCCGAAGGGTAAGGATTTCGACTATATTATCATAGATTGTCCGCCATCTTTGGATTTATTGACTGTTAATGCTCTGGTTGCTGCGGACTTTGTTTTGATTCCCGTACAATGTGAGTTCTATGCTTTGGAAGGATTGGCACAGCTGACGGAAACGATTCGACGCATCAGTGCGGATATGAATCGCAAGCTGTCCGTTCTCGGATTGCTTTTAACCATGTATGACGGCAGGACCAACTTATCCTTACAAGTAGCCGATGAAGTGCGTAAGTATTTTAAAGACCGTGTATTTAATACAATTATTCCGCGTAATGTTCGTCTCGGAGAAGCCCCCAGCTTCGGAGAACCCATTACGACTTATGCTCCCTCGTCCAAGGGGGCGGCTGTATATAAGAAGTTGGCTAGAGAGGTGATTAGACGTGTCGGCTAAAAAGGGCGGATTGGGCAAAGGGGTAAATGCTCTTTTCAGAGATAAGGAGACGAACACGACCTTACATGGTGCCGTTACGGAACTCCCTTTGGCATCTGTTGTGCCGAATTCGCAGCAGGCACGGCGTATCTTTGATGAGCAGGCTTTACAGGAATTGAGCGAATCTATACGCACATACGGCATTGTACAACCTTTGGTTGTACGCGCTGTCGGAGAGGGACGATATGAAATTATTGCCGGAGAACGTCGTTGGCGAGCCGCCAAGGCGGCAGGTCTCACTCAGATTCCGGTTGTTGTGCGAACATATGAAGACCGTGTGGCGGCAGAAGTGTCTTTAATTGAAAATATTCAACGCGAAAATCTTAACGTTGTCGAAGAAGCGACTGCCTATAAAGTTCTTATTGATATGAACGGTTGGACGCAGGAGGAATTGGCGGAGAAGGTCGGTAAGAGTCGCTCTCATGTAGCAAATTTGATGCGTCTTTTAGGTCTTTCGCCGGCAGTGCTCAAATCGGTGGAGGCCGGGGTACTGACCATGGGGCAAGCACGACCTTTATTGGCATTGTCGGAAGAAAGTGTGCAAAAGAAGGCGGCTTTACACATTGCTACGGCCGGATTGAATGCCCGTCAGGCGGAGCAGTTTGTTAAGCACTTACTGGAAGGGTCCCAAGGACGTTCAGATGCACCGCCGGCCGATGCCCATGTAGAGGCATTGCGGGATCGACTGAAAATGCACTTCGGCACGAATGTGGCCATTCGTATTAATAAGAAAAATAAAGGAAAAATCGAAATTTCCTTTGCTTCGGAAGCGGAATTTGAGCGATTAATGTCTCTTTTAACAGAAACCAATACACAGGAAACAATGCAAGACGGCCTCTCTTTTACGGTATAACGTACGTAAGACGGGTCTGTCGCAGGACCTGTTTTTTGATATAGGGAGGAAAGAGCTTATGTTTGAAGGATTGGATACGGAAATCTTTTTATGGGCAGGCGGCGGAGCTATTATCGTACTTTTGTTGCTCTTACTCATCTACATCGGTCTTTTAAATTATCGCCTTGTGAAATTACAGAAAAAGTACACTTTTTTTATGCAAGATGAGATAGGACAAAGCCTGGAGGCGAAATTGCATGCAGATGTTGCGGAACTACAGGAGTTGAGAGGGTCTCTGGACTTAATGCACAGTACGCAGAAGGATATCTTATCCATGCAAAATCAATGCTTTCGTAAAATCGGCTTTGTTAAATATAATGCTTTTGATAATATAGGCAACAATCTGAGTTTTGCTTTTACTATTTTAGACGGCAAGAATGACGGATTCTGCTTGTCGAGTGTATATGGTCGAAATGAGTCGCGTATTTTTGCAAAGCCTATTATTGACGGTAAGTGTCTATACAGCATGAGTGAGGAAGAAAAAGAAAGCCTTGCCGATGCATTACGTTATACCGGAACGGTCAGCCCGGTACAAAAGGGATAGGAAGGCGATTTTTTGGACGCTAAGGATAAGGTGGTACAGCTCATTGAAACCGCAAAGTCTTGCGGGCTCAAAATGAAATTGCGTAGTATGAAGGCGCTGGAAGCTCCGGAAGAGCCGGTAGTTCTTTCGCCTGAACGATACAGGAAATATAAAATAACGGCTCTCATAGTTGTTATTGTAGGGGCCGTGCTTCTTATAGCCTTTGTTTTCGGGCTTGTATCATATACGACTATGCGAGAACAGGAAGAACTGCATCAACAGCAATTAGAACTGTTAAGAGATAAGACTACATCACTGGAAGAAAAAATGGATAAAATGGACTCTTTGGATCAAGAGCTCCGCCAGATGGTTAAAGGCGCCGGCGCCGGTGAATCCCCAAAAGGTGAGGGCAGCGTAGTAGGCCAAAAAAAGAAAAGCGAAGATTTATCACATGCCGGATATAATGAATTACTACACGCTGCCTCCCGTTTGGAAACAAAGAGTAATGCCCGAATTATCAGCTTTATTACGCTAAAAACAGTACTTGGCGATACGGCGGGACAGCAAGTTATTCATATGCAGCAGTCGACAAGTAAGTATAGCGCATCTACGTATCCCTCTATTTGGCCTGTAAACGGAACGATTACGTCCCAGTACGGATATCGGACAAGCCCTATGGCAGGGGCAAGTTCCTTCCACGAAGGCATCGATATCGGTGTTGAATACGGTACGCCTGTGCGGGCTACGGCATCAGGGAAGGTTAGGGTTTCCGGCTGGGTTTCAGGCTACGGCAATCTGGTTGAAATCGACCATGGTAACGGAATTGTTACTCGGTACGGACACAACTCTATGCTTCTTGTCGTAGAAGGGCAGGAAGTAAAGACGGGTGATATTATCGCTCTGGCCGGCAGTACGGGAAACAGCACGGGGCCGCATGTCCATTATGAAGTACGGGTAAACGGATCCCCAACTAATCCCATCTTGTTTTTACCGTAACAGATAATATTTCAGGAGGATTTTTATAATGGAAAAAACATTGTATGCAAAATTTAAAACTAACGAAGGAGACTTTACAGTAGAACTTTTCGCCGATAAAGCTCCGATTACGGTGGGTAACTTTAAAAAATTGGCAGACAAAAAATTTTATGACGGGACAATTTTCCATCGTATTATTAAAGACTTTATGATTCAAGGTGGCGATCCTGAAGGAACGGGATTCGGCGGCTCCGATGAAATGATTCCTGACGAATTCGCTCCCGGGCTTACGTTTGCGGAGCCGGGCATCTTGGCAATGGCCAATGCGGGTCCCAATACGGGAAGCTCACAATTCTTTATTACGGTAGTTCCTACCCCGTGGCTGCAAAATCACCATTCTATTTTCGGTAAGGTCGTAGAGAATTATGATGTAGTTGAAAAAATCAGCCGTGTAAAGACGTCCGGTGCGGATCGTCCGGTACAAGATGTTGTTTTGGAATCCGTTGTAATTACGGACAGTCTCTAATGCTATATTACACGTATATGCTTCGGTGTGCCGACGGAACCTTTTATACGGGGTATACGACGGATACGGTACGGCGGACTGCTACTCATAACAGCGGCAAGGGAGCTAAGTATACGGCTTCCCGCCGCCCTGTTGAACTGGTGTGGCAAAAGGCCTTTACAGATAAACACGAAGCTATGCATTGGGAAGCTCGTATTAAGAAATGGCCGAGAAGTAAGAAAGCCAGACTTTTATCACCTACCGGCCGGCTGTTGGAACAGGAAATGGATCAGACTGATAATAAAGCGCGCACGTGAGAATATAAAAACAGGTACCTTCTTTGAAGGTACCTGTTCGTTTTATGGTGCTTATTCTTCAATAAAACCGGGGGTGGAGAGATAACGATCTCCACTGTCGGGTAAAACAACGACGATGGTTTTACCGGCATTTTCCGGGCGTTTTGCCAATTCGGTTGCAGCATATACGGCTGCCCCGCCGGAAATGCCGATGAGGAAGCCTTCCGCTTTAATAAATGCTTGAGCCGTTTTGAAAGCCGCATCATTGTCGACCGTAACTATTTCGTCATAAATTTTTGTATCTAAGGTATCGGGAATGAAATTGGCACCGATACCTTGAATCTTATGGGGGCCGGCATGGCCTTCGGAAAGTAGAGGCGAACCGGTCGGTTCGACGGCAACGACTTTGACGGCGGGATTTTTGCTCTTTAAGTACTTACCGGTACCTGATAAGGTGCCGCCTGTACCGACACCGGCAATGAAGATATCTACCTTTCCGTCAGTATCTTCATAAATTTCCGGACCTGTTGTTTCAAAATGAACCTGAGGATTTACGGGATTGGTAAACTGGCCGGGAATAAAGGATCCGGGAATTTCTTTTGCCAATTCTGCGGCCTTGTCGACAGCCCCCTGCATTCCTGTAGAACCGGGCGTAAGTACGATTTCGGCGCCGTAAGCGGACATGAGTTTACGGCGTTCGGCCGACATGGTTTCCGGCATGGTCAAAATGATGCGGTAGCCCTTAGCCGCTGCGACGGCTGCTAAACCGATACCCGTGTTACCACTAGTCGGTTCAATGATTACGGAGCCTTCTTTTAGCAGACCTTCTTTTTCAGCCGCTTCAACCATGCCCTTGGCAATACGGTCTTTTACGGAGCCTGCCGGGTTAAAAGCTTCGGCTTTAACAAGAATTCTGGCAAGGCTTTGAGTTTGTTTGTTATAACGTTGCGGTTCGAGTAAGGGTGTACGTCCGATTAAATCTAATGTAGAAGTAGCTATTTTTGTCATGATAAATGTCTCCTTTTATATCTTAGCGAAATATAGTTAATTATTCTCTGCCTATGAGGCGACAACATCGCTTACAGAGAATAAATTTTTCAAATAGTTGTTCCATAGTTATCGCTTCCCCCCTTGCAATACGATCGGCACTATTGGTGATGTGCCGTATTATGACGAACGTTGGAGTTCCATGAGTCCAAATCATTCAGGCGCTTTTGTAAAAAGCACACTTGTTGCTTCAGCTCGGCAATTTCCTCTTCCAACGGATCGGGAAGACTGGTATGATCCAAGTCAATATCCTGTTCCGTAAGTACTCGGCGAATTCGCTTGCCCCGCTGTGAAACGATATGCCCCGGAATGCCGACGACTGTCGAATATGGCGGAACCTCTCTTAAGACGACCGAGCCGGCACCTATTTTTGAGCCTTCTCCGACGGTAAAAGAACCGAGAACCTTGGCTCCGCTGGCAACGACCACACCGTCTTCTATGGTCGGATGCCGTTTCCCCTTTTCCTTACCTGTGCCGCCGAGGGTAACCCCCTGGTAGAGTGATACATTATTGCCGATAATAGTTGTTTCTCCAATGACAATGCCTGTACCGTGATCGATGAAAAGTCCTTCGCCGATGCGGGCACCGGGATGGATTTCGATGCCTGTAAAGAAGCGGGCTATGTTGGAAATAAGGCGAGCCGTAACAAAATAACCGTGACGGTAAAAAAAGTGAGAGAGTCTGTGTGCCCAAATTGCGTGCAGACCGGCGTAACAAAGCAAGATTTCCGCCACGTTTTTAGCAGCCGGATCTCGATCTTTGATTACTTGAATATCTTTACGTAATCTTGAAAACACGTAGTACAACCTCCTGATAAAAGGGTATAAAAAAAGACCCGTCGTCTCACAGAGACGTCGAATCCGCGGTTCCACTCTGATTGTAATCATATATTGATTACCACTCAAGGACTTGTAACGTCAGTCATACGGGACTAGCTACTGTTGTTCGATAATCCTGCTCCCGAAGGCATTCGACATAAGTGGGCTGCTGTATCGGTTTTCAGCCGGTGGCCGATACTCTCTGTGTGACCCGTACATATGTGTACTTGTTTCGGTCATTGCATGTACTTGTGAAATTAATTGTAATTCTATACGTCGTTATAAGAATTGTCAAGAATAAAATATATTTTCATAAGCACAGTATATTTATAATTTTCGCCTATGCTATGGTAGTTTGTATATCTATTGATTTAGCCTGATTTTTGATGTACGTTATATCTTATAAAGTAATGGAAGGAGACAATCATGTTGTCACAAACTGTTTTACGGGCATTACGATTTGCTTTTCCACTAACTGTGCCTATTGCTGCCGGTTTTTTATTTATCGGCCTTACGTACGGGTTATTTACCGTTTCACAGGGGCTACCTTTAGGGTACCCCCTTATTATGTGTTTGCTTATTTTTGCCGGGTCTATGGAATTTATTACAGTGACGCTGTTATTTCAACCATTTGATCCCGTGGGAGCCTTTATTATGGCGCTTATGGTAAATGGTAGGCATTTATTTTACGCGATCACGATGCTCGGTAAGTATAGGGGAAAAGGTTGGAAAACACCGTACCTCATTTATGGGATGTGTGATGAAAGCTTTGCTGTTAATGTAACTACGGAGGTCCCTGAAAATATTGATGAAGGTTGGTTTTATTTTTGGGTTACATTGCTGAATCAGGCATATTGGTTTATGGGGGTTTTAATCGGTTCTATAGCCGGAAGTACACTGACCTTTTTGCCGCTTAAGGGGATTGGATTTGTGTTGACAGCTATGTTTGTTGTTCTTTTTTTGGATCTGTGCCGCTCCAAATCGGCAAAATGCGGTATTATGGGGCTGGCTATTACCTTGGTAGCCCTATTCATATGCGGTCCCGCTTCCTTTCTGATACCGGCTATGGCGGGTATACTTTCCGTGTTTTTACTACGTTACCGCTTAGGGGGGATTGCTCATGATGACCAGTGAACAGATGATGTGGACAATCTTTATAGTGGCTTTCGGTACCTGGGTTACACGGTTCTCGCCCTTTTTACTTTTTGTAAATAAACGAGACGGGAAGTTGCCCGATGTCGTTACGTATTTAGGAGAGGTGTTGCCGGCCGCCGTTATGGGGATGTTGGTTGTTTATGCGTTGAAGGACGTCAGTCTTATGACTTGGCCAAACGGAATTCCTGAAGGGCTGGCACTGATTGTAACCGTTGGGGTTCATTTATATAAGAAAAACTTTCTTATCAGCATGTTTGTCGGTACCTTGTTCTATATGGTATTGGTCCAGACTGTATTTTTATAAATAAAAATTTCCGAAGCTTTTTTCGGGAGGGTTGTTTTTCGATATATTCCCAACGAGAAAAGTCGACAAACTCTCATGTACCGGAATGGGCATAGGTGTTGAGTCTTTACATTCTGATTGTTATAATATAGTGATAGTAGCAGGTACTATTTTGATGCTGGAGGAATTAATGACTTTTGTGAAAGTGTATTATTTGAACCATAGCGGTTTTGCAGTCGAAACGGATACGAAGGTACTGATTTTTGATTATTATAAGGATCCGGAAAAGGTATTGCCGAGATTACAGGCAGGGGAAAAGCCTTTTTGGTTTTTTGTCAGCCATAGTCATGCCGATCACTTCAATCCGTATATAGTCAATTTTTCGGATGTGACGGCTCGACGTATTACGGATGCAACCGTACCGTTATCGGCGTGGAAGGACGAGAAAACAGTCGTTCTGAGGCCTTATGAAGAGTGGCGTGAAGATAATGTATATGTGCATGAGTTCGGCTCTACCGACGAAGGAGGCTCCTTTTATGTAGAAACGGACGGGTTACGAATTTTTCATGCCGGAGATTTGAATCACTGGCATTGGGACGGAGATACTGAAGCTGACAGACGAGAAGCGGATAAACTGTTTGCATGGGAAATGAGTCGACTGGATATCGGTGAAACGGATTTGGCCTTTTTTCCTGTAGACGCACGCTTGGGCCGTACTCGTGAATGGGGTGTTTCAGCCTTTTTAAATCAAGTAAAAGTAGACTTATGCTTGATACCTATGCATTATTTCGGGTCCGTGTGGGACCCGTCGGCGGAATTTACCGAGAAGTACGGGAGTACGCCCTTGTGGATACCGCAGAAAGACGGAGACAGCCGTCAGTGGTAGGCACTTGTGGATAGGCAGGCATATGTGAGGAGGATATTATGGCAGAAGAGATACGTCGGCGACGCACGCATATTGCCGATTATATATTGATGGGGGCGGCACTTTGTTTTCTCATTTCATTTCCAATGGAAGATTTCTTTTGGGGTGGATTGCTTTCTCATTTGAGCGGAGCGGCTCTTATCGGCGGTCTTGCCGATTGGTATGCTGTTACGGCTTTGTTTCGTAAACCTTTGGGCATTTCCTTTAAGACGGCTCTGATTCCTCGCAGTAAGACGCGTATTGCTGAAACGGCCCGACATATGATTGTCAGCGAGATTTTGACGGTTTCTAATATGTATTCGGTGCTGAAAAATCATCCTGTATTGGAAGCCAGTTTAACTTATTTACACACAAAAGAAGGATTTCAGTCGGCTGAACGAGTTTTGGGACAAGTGTTGAACACCTTCTTGTATACCGTTGATTTACGGGCCATTGTCGAAGCATTTTCTCGCTATGGAGAAGGGGCTATTGAACGGATTCATATTGCACCCATGATGTCCAAGGCCGTTAAGGCCGGTCTTTCGGGTGAAGCGGGAGATGCTTTTGTGGATTTTGTTGTTCTCACGGGCGAACAGTTGACTGAAAGCAAGACTTTACATGCATATATCGGAGATATTTATAAAGAATCATTACATCAATATGAAAAACGGAACTTTGTCTATGCACTTGTTGTCAAAGCGGCACTGGCCAGTGATGTATTCAGTCCCGAGAACGTAGCTACGGTTTTGCAACGCAAGCTAAGAGAAAAATTGGCACAAGTGAAGGTAAAAGGTACGCCTGAGCGAGAAGCGGTTGTAAGCTTTATTTGGAAGCAAGCCGATCGGTTAGAACACAATCAGGAATGGCAAGAACGTATTGAGGCATATAAGATTCGGTTTTACAGGCATTTAATTTCTCGACCGGATATGAAGGAAGCTTGGCAGCGTTATGTACTGGATGAAGATCGTCAGAGTCGGGTTTGCTATTCAGCGGCATCATATGCTATTGAACGGCTGGAATCGTGGAAATCAAGCCCTGACCAGGTAGATCAGTTAAATCGCTATATTCTGGCTTTAGCGGCAAGAGAGCTGAAGCGAGTGCAGGAATGGTTCGGTAAGACGGCGGAAGAAGAAATTCTCAAGTATGATACCGGTGTTTTGGCAAAGCAGTTAGAATCCGGTGTTTGGTATGATTTGCAGATGATACGTATTAACGGCTCTCTGGTAGGGGCTGCTTTGGGAACGCTTATTTATATCGGAATGTTCATTGCGAAGGGAGGCCAATAGTATGAATTATCGTCAACGGGCGGATTTGATTTTGGCCTTGTCTTTCATCTGCTTTTTCGGTGTTTTCTGGTATTGGTGTACCCATGAAGCGACACTTGGCATAAAGTTGGCTCTGTTTGTCTTTCAATCGGCTTTAATCGGCAGTATTGCCGACTGGTTTGCCGTTACGGCTTTATTTGAAAAGCCTCTCGGCTTTCCGTGGCACACGGAATTGGTGCATACACATCGCAATCAAATTATAGACGGCATGACACAAATTGTGTCGGAAAAGCTTTTACAGCCTCATATGTGGCGTGAAAAATTGTATAAAATTTCCTTTGTCGAAACTTTTAATAAGTGGTTGGATACGACTGAAGGTAGAGAACGGTTCCGTAACCTTCTGTATGAAGGGGCTAAACAGATTTATACATATACCGGTAAAGAAGATACGCAGGAAACGATTATCCGCCATATTCGCGACTATTTGAAACGGCAACCTTTATTAACTATTGTGCAGGATCGATTCATAGCTCTGTTAGAAGACGAGCAGAGTCACTTATTGGATGATGGAATCGGCTTATTAAAAGAAGGTGTCGCTACGGACGGATTCAGAAAAATTTTAGAACAATCGTTAAAGGAATGGCTGAACGAATCGAAGACGACACCTCATGTTATTGTTATGCTTAATCGCTTTACGGGTATGGTCGATATGAGCAAGATAGCCGCTGATGTACAAAGCGGCCTGTTGGCTTGGCTTACGAGTTGGGAAAAAGCGGACCCTGTTAAACGGCAGTGGTTATGCCGAAAACTGGAAATGCGCCTGTACTCCATGAACGGGCAGCTTACGTATACGGTACAGAGTTGGCAAGATAGATTTGTTGATTCTCTACCCATTGAAAAATGGTTTAAGGCCACCTATAAAACCAGCCAGAGCTATTTTGCCACAGGTCCTATAGGTAAGGAAAAGTTGCAGGATTTGTTGGAAAGTGAGTTTATGAATTATTTGGACTACTGCAATGAACATCCGGAAATCAAGCAATGGCTCGATGATCAGATTCGCCGCTGTGTTGAAGTGGTGCTCGAACACGAACACTCTCTTATCGGTGTCGCCGTACGTGAAGTATTGTCGGGGTTTGATAAGCGTAAATTCAACGAATTCTTGGAAAATAAAGTTGGTGAAGATTTGGCGTGGATTCGCATTAACGGGGCACTGGTAGGCTCAGTTATCGGCCTTCTGGTCTTCGGCTTTGTAGAAGGTCTTTATGCTCCTCACGTAGCTCCCTTTATCCGAGCGGTCTTCCTTTCATAAGAAAAAGCCATGGAAAAATCCATGGCTTTTCTGTTATTTAAGAGGACTGATCATATATTTAGCAGACTCTTTTATGAAATCATAAAAGAGTTGTTTGGCGAAGTAGTTGGAGGCATACATTTCTTCCGGATGAAATTGATAGGCTTGTAAATAAGGATAGTCTTGCAGCTCCAAAGCTTCTACCACACCGTCTTTGGCTCGGGCCGTTACGACCAGACCTTTGCCGACCTCTTTTACGGCTTGATGATGTAGCGAATTGACAGACCATTCCGTCTTTTTTAAAATGTCTTGTAATCGAGAGTGGGCTTCAATCATTATGGTATGTGCCGGAAGATCTCGATTTCCTTTTAAATTATGGGCAACGGATTCTTCGGGCATATAGGAGATATCTTGATACAAGGTACCGTCGTGGAAGACGTTCACAACTTGTAGGCCGCGGCAAATTGCCAGAATCGGTAGCTTTCTCTTTTCTGCCGATTCAAGGAGCAGAAAGTCAAAGCGATCACTTCCGGGATTTAGGGGTCCGCATTTCGGTAATACATCTTCACCGTAGCGGGGAGGATAGATATCTTGCCCACCTGATAAAAGCAGTCCGTCTAAATGAGATATCATATTTTCCACAGCTTCCGTATCATCCGTATACGGGAGGATAAAGGGTGTACCGCCGGCATCGGTAACTGCGCGGATATAGGCATCGTTAACACCTGAACGAAGGGGAGCTGGGCGGGTGTCAAAACAATTGCCGCTAATTCCGATAAGGGGTCTTAACATATGAATCGCCTCGTTTCGATTAATTTACAGTGTCAGTGATTCTAGCATAGGCTCAGGCCGTGTGTCAATGTAATAAAGGGGGAAAAATCATGCAAACCTATACGGTTGTGAATGAGAATATAATTAAGGACTTGGTCGCTATTGTAGGGAATAAGTATGTGCTGACGGAAAAGGACAGACTTTTTTTATACGGTCAAGATGAGGGGGCGGAGCGTAAAGCTTATAGATTGCCCGAAGCCGTGGTATTACCGGCCACGACAGAAGAGGTAGCCGCTGTGATACAACTGGCTGTCAAATACCATATAGCCGTCATTCCCCGCGGTGCCGGAACAGGTCTTGAAGGCGGGGCTGTGGCTAATCAGTATGGAGGCATTATATTGTCGACAGAACGCATGAATGCCGTTTTGGAAATTAATGACGAGTGCCTGTATGCACGTGTTGAAGCAGGGGTTATTACAGCAGATTTGCAGAGAATGGCCGCTGCAAAGGGACTTCTTTATGCCGGGGACCCCTGTAGCGGTGACATTTGCTTTATAGGCGGTAATGCGGCTACCAATGCCGGCGGCAATCGTGCCGTAAAGTACGGGACGACACGAGATCAGGTTTATGCCGTTAAAATGGTAACGCCTAAAGGGGAGATTGTCGAATTGGGCGGTCGCCTGAAAAAGTCCTCTACCGGATATGCTTTAGAAAAAGTTGTTATCGGAGCCGAAGGAACTTTGGGAATTATTACGGAAGTTACTGTCCGGCTGGTTCCCTTGCCCCCTGTAAGCGTCCATATACTGTCTGTTTTTTCATCGGCACAGGAGGCGTTGTCACTGGTAACCGTCTTACCTAAAAATCGGATAGAGACAACTTGTCTGGAATTTATGGATAATGAATCGATACGTGCCGTAGAGCGTTTTACAGGAGAGCGACAAGTGGCGTCTGAAAAGGGTAATTATATGATCATTCAGGTAGATTGCCGCAATGAAGATGAGGCTGACGACATTTGTATGCAGGTTGATAAAATTTGTCGGACCTGCGGGGCTACAGAGGTTTTTATGGCTGATGCCGATAAAATTTGGAAGGCACGAAAGATTTTTTCCGAAGCCTCCGGGGCAGAAGGGCCTGTCGCTATGGAGGACTTTGTTGTTCCCCCGGATTGTATTGCAGAGCTTCTTCAGGAATTGCAGAATATCGGTGAACGTACGGAGTTGTGTTTTCGCGGCGTAAGTCATGCGGGAGACGGCAATATTCATTTGGATATTTTAAGAAACGGACTGACTGATGCAGAATGGGAACGACGTTTGGCAGAATACGAAAAAGAAGCCTATACCGCTGTTTATGCCAAAGGGGGCAAGATATCAGGAGAACACGGTATAGGAACTGTCAGAAAGGCCTTTATGGTAACGTATACGGACCCTGTGGAGCTTGAATTAATGAAGGCTCTGAAAAAGGCCTGGGATCCGGATTTAATTTTGAACCCCGGAAAAATTTTTGATATTGATAAATAAAAAAGGTAGCCCTTGCAGTATGACTGTGAGGGTTACCTTTTTTATTTAACGGGAACGCCTGTGCCGTCAAACTTCGGAATGAAGCGACTGTCGGCACTTTCTTCTTCCTGTACAAAGCCGTCTTCAATGGTCGTCGAAAACAAATATTGCTCTACTTGGCTGTATTCGGAAGCTGTCAAAGGATGAGCGATTTCCGGATATTCATGAGCCTTACCGTGCGGTATGTACTGGCGCATAAGGCTGAATAGGACCTGGCCTTCCGAAAAATTGTTTTCCACCCAATCTATGACTCGTTTGGAGTTTTCCGTGTTTCCCGGCAAAATAAGGTGCCGAATAATAACGCCGCGCGTCAACAATCCCCGGTCATCCGTCTCAAAGGGGCCGGTTTGTTCGTACATTTCTTTGATAGCTCTTGTAGCTACCCGGGGATAGTCGGAAGCGGCACCATAGCGAGTGGCTGCAGCCTCGTCCAGATACTTTAAGTCGGGTAGCCAAATTTGAATTTTGTCTTTTAAAAGACGTATGGTTTCAATCTTTTCATAACCGCCACAATTATAGATCACCGGAACCGACAAGTGGGTATCCAGACTTTCGGTTACGGCTCGTATGTAATGAGTCGGTGTGACCAGATTGATATTATGTGCTCCTTGAGAGATGAGATCGGTATAGATCTTTTTTAGGATTTCAGGGGTTACGGCAATGCCTGAATCTCGATGACTGATTTCCGCATTTTGACAAAAAACGCATTGTAAGTTACACCCGCCGAAAAAAACGGCACCAGATCCGTTTGTGCCGCTAATGCACGGTTCTTCCCAATGATGCAGTGCGGCTCTGGCCACAGTAGGTTGAAAGGCTTTACGGCAAAACCCTGTTTTCAGCGGCACGGCATTTGCGTAGAGGGAACGTGCCATATTACAATTTCGGGGGCAATCATTACAAATTAAGGTCTGAGAATCTTCCATAGTCTTACCTATCCTTGTTAGCTGGTTTTCATGTTTCTTCATAAAAGAAGAGGTCGACCTTAGTATAAGGTCGACCTCTTTCAGATGCAAGGTAGTCGTATAACAAATTAGTGTACTTCTACCGTTTCTTCATCAAAGTGTTTAGCAGCGGGATCGCTGTTTTCCATTTCCTTCAAACGTTTGAGTTCGATAGCTTCTACAGTTTCTGTAGTATCATAGTTTGCCGGAACTGTCTTAGCAAGGTAGATACATTTACGAATCGAAGCAATGCTGATGATGATAACGAAGACTGCCATGATTGCAGATACACTAAAGAGCAACCATTCACCCTTCGGCAAGTAGATTTCAAACATGTTCAGGAAGTCTGCATAGAAGATAACAACCGTGAGGAATACCCAGGGAATAATCGTTACCCAGAGGTAGCGTGCCTTACCCATGCTGCAGATAACAACAGAAGAGACGGCAAGGGTGATGATGGCCAGCAACTGGTTCGATACACCGAAGATAGGCCAAATGGTGGATAAGTTACCTTGAAGTACAATGTAGCCCCAAGAACCGGAGATGAGAGCGGATGCAATCAATGCACCGGGGAGCCAGTGGGGATCGGCAAACTTCGGAATTACGCGGCCGATGAGTTCTTGCAACATGTAACGACCGACACGAGTACCGGCATCGAGGATTGTCATAATGAACAATGCTTCGAACATGATACAGAAGTGATACCAGTAGTTCATGAGGTGATCAAGACCGGGAATGCTGGAGAAGATGAATGCCATGCCGACTGCCAAGGAAACGGCACCGCCCGGACGATGAGCAACGTCTTCACCGACCATATGACTGAGCTGAGGTAAATCTACTACAGGCATGTTGAGTGCCGCAAAGTGTTCAGCTGTCGAGTTGATAGCAAAATAGTCATTAGGAATTAAGCTTGTTGCCGCGATTAAGGCCATCATGCCGACAAAACATTCCGTAAGCATAGCACCGTAGCCGACAGGCAGGATGGAACGTTCGTTCATGAGCATCTTCGGTGTCGTACCCGTACTGATCATGCAGTGGAATCCGGAAATAGCACCGCAAGCGATGGTAATAAAGATGTAGGGAATAACAGGACCCGTAATAACAGGGCCGCCACCGGAAACAAACTGTGTTACAGCCGGCATTTGGATGGTCGGCATAACGATGATAATACCGAGAGCCAAAGCACCGATAGTACCGATTTTCATGTACGTGGACAAATAGTCACGCGGAGCCAACAACAACCAAACGGGCATTGCGGCAGCGACAAAGCCGTAGATAATGAGTGATACGCCAATGCCGTGAGCACTGATTGTAAAGAGCGGTGCCAAAGTGGGGCTGGCAGCTACAGACGGGCCGAGGACAACGGCGAGTAAGGTAAGGACGACACCGATAACCGTACCTTCACGGATTTTACCGGGACGTAAATAATGCATGTAAATACCGATAAATACAGCGATAGGAATCGTCATACCGATAGTAAACGTACCCCAAGGGCTGTCATGCAACGCGTTAACGATAACAACGGCCATACCTGCCATAGCCAGGATGTTAAGGAAGAGTACGGCAAGAGACGTTACCAAACCGATACTGCCGCCCATTTGGTGTTTAGCAATTTCGGCAATGGATTTACCGTCATAACGCATAGATGCAAAAAGAATAACCATGTCATGAACACTACCGGCTAAAACGCCGCCGATAAGAATCCACAATGCGCCGGGTAAGTACCCGAACTGAGCAGCAATGACAGGACCGACCAAAGGACCGGCACCGGCAATGGCTGCGAAGTGATGACCGAAAACAACGTATTTGTTTGTCGGTACGTAGTCATGACCGTCTTCAAAACGGAATGCAGGAGTTACTTTATATTGGTTTACTGCAAGCACTTTAGTTGCAATGAATGCACCGTAGAAACGGTATGCCAATACAAAGACTAATGCTGAAATAATGACTAGAAACAAGCCGTTCATATTAAGTGAACCTCCTTCTGAAAATACATATATATGTTACATTAACTATATATATCAGCTATATTATATACTACCGCCCTAAAAAGACAAGTGAAAGATAGTACAAAAGGCGGCCAAAAGAGGCAATGCCACATTAAATATACCATATATTGTATATAGTAATAAGAACAGGGGCGAAATTAACGATAGTGATTTGATATAATTATATATTCCCAATGCATACGTAAGTAGATTTGTGGGGATTTCGCATAAATGGTGTACAAAAAAGGTGTGGTTTGTGCTATAATACCCCCAACGGCCAGTCTATTATTATTGTATTGAAGGAGATTGTAATATGATAACGCAAGTAAACAGTACAAACTATAAAGAAGTTGTAGAAAACTCAAACGTTCCCGTGTTATTGGATTTCAGTGCTGAATGGTGCCCCCATTGCCAAGTTCTTTTGCCGGTCCTGAACGGCTTGTCCGAAAAATTAGCAGGCAAGGTGACATTTGTAACGATTGATACGGATGAAAGCCCCGAGTTGGCCCAAGCAAGAAGCATTGAATATATCCCGGCACTTTTCGTTTATAATCAGGGTAAATACAGCGACATGCTGATTGCTCCTAAAACGGAAGGCGAAGTAGAAGACTTTTTGAAGAAAAACGGCGCTTTATAGGGCGATGGAAGTACAACATAAAAGAGGGTCTGCAGTTTAAAATTGCAGACCCTCTTTGCTTGGGTGTATTTTAAAAGTTATCGCTTTTAAAATACCTTAGGACTCCGAAAGAAAAGTGGGTTTAGAAGAAGACTGATTATGGTATAATCTGCCGTAATACTAAGGAGGAGATGGGATGGAAAGGCTTATAGAAGAATTACGGGCTCGTATTGTCGCCCCGCAACGAAGCTTTGAAGTGCGGGTTCAAGATGAGTTGAAATACGGAGATATAAATAATCCCGAATTAATACGGACGGCATCGCGTCTGGCCGGAATTTTCGGATCTGTAAAGCCGCAACCTCTGCAAAAAGGATTGGTTGTTTTTGCAGCCGACCATGCTGTAAATGGAGCGGAAAATAAGACGAAAGGTGCGGACAGCCATACAGAAGCTGAACGGATTGCAACCTCTAAGGATGAGTTGAACAAGGCGGCTCATAAGGCGGGAGTCGGGGTCCTCTTATTGGATATGGGGCTACAAAATCCTTTGACTGAATCCCCGGGTGTTCAATCATTGCGAGTGGCGGCAGGGAGTCGTTATTTTGCCCAAGGGACGGCGATGACGAGACAGGCGACGGAAGATGCCTTGATGATCGGTGTAGATATTGCACAACGTTTGGCAGATGAAGGCTATACGGCACTGGGCATGGGGAATGTAGGCGAACGCTGGCCGTTGACGGCTTTGGCCGTAACAGCTGTATTTTTCCGAAACCGACTTGTGACGGAACCGGAATCAACGAAACAGCGTGAAGCGGCTGAGAGATTTTTATCTCTTATAGATGAAACCGGTGTCGTAGCAGATCGACCGATTCAACTGCTGGAGCGAATCGGATCTCCCGATTTGGCGGCTATGACCGGATTTATCCTTTCGGCAGCAGAACGAAAAATACCCGTTGTTTTGGATAATGCATTGACTGTTGCGGCCTTTTTAATAGGAGAGGCTATTTGTGAAGGTGTGCGTGATTATGTGTTTACATCCGTAGCCTATGATGAGCCTGTACAGGTTATGCAGTTTAAAGGAGCCGGATTACAGGCACCGCTTGCGGGCAAGGGACTGTGTGATCGAGGAATGGGGAGTGTAGCCGGTTTGTCGTACTTGGAAAGTGCCGTAACAATTTTGCATGAACAGGGCTGTAAGCAATAATAACAATCATTCGATAATCCTTGCGGATGACGGTATAAAGTGGCTGAGACGGCGGTATTACTGGACTTTGCCGCCGTTTTTTCATATAATAAATTAGATATGTATATTTAGGGAGGGCCTTATGGCGGATAGAGCGTTTTTTGATGAACTCATCGGTCATGAACAACTGAAAAAACGCTGGATTCACCTTATCGAGGAAGGTCGAGTACCACACGCTTCTATTTTTTCCGGCCCTGCAGGGACGGGTAAAACCGTGGCGGCAGTGGCCCTTGCGTCAGCTCTTGTAGGACGAAAAGTATTGCAACACATAGATTTTTCAGCACCTGACAGTATGATTCATGACGGGGAAGATGTATTTTATATAGGACCTGAAAAATCTATGCTGAAAATCGCTCAGTTTCGGGATTTGCAGGAAATTATTTCTTTGCGGGGCAGTGCGCAGGATATACGTGTTTTTATTATCGACCATGTAGAAACCATGAATGCCGAATTTGCCAATCGTATGTTAAAAACCCTGGAAGAGCCGGCGGAAGGTATCGTGTTTATTTTGATTACAGATAAACCCGCGGCCTTATTGCCTACAGTTGTGTCGCGTTGCGTCATGTTTAGGTTCGATTCGGTAGGAACGGGTGAACTTACGGTAGCTTTGAAGACTCGCTATAAAGGGGATGAGGGACTTTGTGAAGAAGCGGCTTTTTACAGCGGCGGTAATGTTAAGGCGGCATTGGACTATTTGCATGCACGGTCATCTCTTGCGCCCGAGCGGGCATTTTATTTTTTGAAGACTGTTAAAGAAAGCCCCGTGCCTTTTGCCGAATGGTCTGCGTATTCGGTGTCATTTCATGAATCCGAGTCTGTAGAGGTCATGCAATTTATATTGCGTATTTTACGGGATCTCTTGTTGTTGAGAGTCGGTGTTTCCATAGAAAAAATACAGTTAAAACGCTATGCCACGGAGTTGTCGGCAATTGTATTACAATGGCCGGAGGATGAAATACAGCAGGGTATCAAGGCTGTAGAAGAGGGGCTTGAAGGCGTTTCCAGATATGTGAATATACATTTGATTTGGGATTATATTTGTCTCACATTTCTCCAAGGAAGGGGATTGTATTAGTTGATTGTAGTCGGTATTCGTTTTAAACCGGCCGGGAAGGTCTATTACTTTGACCCTGCCGGCATAGACCTGGATATACAAGACGGAGTTATAGTTGAAACCGCCAGGGGCACAGAGTTCGGTACGGTAGTTATAGAGCCGCGTGAAGTAGAAGAGTCGGAGGTTGTGCAACCTTTAAAACCCATCGTTCGGCGTGCTACTACCAAGGATTTGCAGCAGGCGTCGAAGAATAAGGAACGGGAAAAAAGGGCGTTCGGGATTTGTCTTGAAAAAATTGAGAAGCACAAGTTGCCTATGAAATTAATTGATGTGGACTATACTTTTGACATGGGCAAAATCATTTTTTTCTTTACGGCTGACGGTCGCATCGATTTTCGAGAGCTTGTGCGTGATTTGGCATCCGTATTTCGTACTCGGATTGAGTTGCGACAAATCGGTTTGCGTGACGAAGCAAAGATGATCGGCGGTATGGGATACTGTGGTCGGCCGTTGTGCTGCGCAGCTTTCTTAGGAGATTTCAAGCCCGTGTCCATTCGCATGGCAAAGAGTCAAGGCATGTCATTAAACCCCACCAAGATTTCCGGTATTTGCGGTCGGCTCATGTGTTGCCTGCGGTATGAAAATTCGTTGTACACATCGGGAGAATTGCAATGTCAGTCCTGTCATAAGTGCGGTGAGCAGCAAAAGCCCCCGACAGTAGGTAAGAGAGTCATTACCGATGAAGGCTTGGGTACGGTCTTACGAGTTCATGTTAAGACTCATACGGTACGCGTTCAGCTTGAATCGGGACAGACTGTGAATGTAGCATGGAATGATGTGGCGGAACCGGAAAATGACGATTAAGCTGAAGGAAAACGAACGGCTTGATGACCTTGTTTTAGACGGCATGAAGCTGATTCAGAGAAATGATGAATTTTGTTTTTCTCTGGATACCGTGTTATTAGCTCATTTCGGAGATATCGTTAAAGGCGCCGCTCTTGATTTGGGAACCGGAACAGCGGCTATTCCGCTTATCCTGTCGGCTCGCGGGGCTACGGAGATTACGGCCATTGAGCTTAATCCCGTCATGGCGGATATTGCGGCACGCAATGTGGTGTTGAACGGAAAAGAGAGCTGTATTGTTGTTCGCAGAGGCGACTATCGCCGCATAGAGGAGCTTTTCCCGTCAGGAAGCTTTTCCGTGGTTTATGCCAATCCGCCGTACCGTGAGTTATTTCGCGGCTCATTAAGCGATAAAGACGGCGTGCGCAAGGCCAGACATGAGGAGACGGCGACACTTCGTGACGTACTGCGGGCAGCTGCTTACGCCTTGAAATTCCACGGGCGCTTCCGCATGGTGCACACGGCTCAACGGTTAGCCGAGATTCTAGCGGCTATGCGGGAGGTGGCCATAGAACCGAAGGTGCTTCGTCCCGTATACGGTCGTATTGACAAGGATGCCAAGTGCTTCCTCGTAGAAGGGATTCGCGGCGGTAATCCGGGGATGGTGCTGCAAGGACCCTTGGTAGTCCATGAAGCTGACGGGGCCTATACACAAGAGGTTTTGCATTTTTACGGAAAGGATTGACGAGGATGGCGGAAGTATTTCAAAAAGGAACTTTATATTTGTGTGCTACGCCTATCGGTAATTTGGAAGATATTACGTATCGTACGGTTCGGTGTCTTACGGAAGCGGACATTATTGCGGCTGAGGATACGCGCCATACGCGGCAGTTGCTGTCAGCCTACGGAATTGAGACACCATTGACGAGTTATCATGAACACAATAAGGGAGAAAAGGGCCCCCTGTTAATTGAGCGATTGCAGGACGGAGATATGGTAGCCGTTGTCAGTGACGCAGGATTGCCCGGTATTTGTGACCCGGGCAGCGACTTGGTGCGCGAGGCCTTGGCTGCAAGTATTCCCGTTGTACCCTTACCGGGTGCCAATGCGGGATTGACCGGTCTGATCGCCTCGGGTCTCGATACGACGCTGTTCACCTTCGTCGGTTTTTTGCCGAAGACGAAACGGCACCGCAGGCCGGTGTTGGAAGGGCTTAAAGGGTATGGCGGGACCTTGATTTTTTACGAGGCGCCGCATCGCATTGAAGGTGTTTTGGCTGAAATAGAGGAAGTCCTCGGCGACCGGCCTGCCGTCTTATGCCGTGAACTTACTAAAAAGTACGAAGAATATATTCGCGGGTCCTTGAGTTGTGTGCGACAACGGTTACAGGGGCAAGGGTGTCGCGGTGAATTTGTTGTTCTAATCGGTGCCGATACGAAGGAAATGGGTGAACTTCGTGCCGACCTTGATTATGAAAGTGTACTTCGGCAACTTTTGGCCGAGGGTACAGATAAAAAGGATGCCATTCGGATTACTGCCGAGAGGTGTCGTGTTCCGAAACGAGTGGTGTATAAAGCGGCCTTACGTTTATAAGCGTACTATTGCCGTTTCGAACAGACTGTCGGCTCATTTGCCGTCAACAGGAGGGAGTTATTCATGTCGAATAAAGAAAAGAAAACTTATTATATTACTACGCCTATTTATTATCCCAGCGCAAAACTTCATATCGGCCATACGTATTGCACGACAATTGCCGATTCCTTGGCCAGATTTCATCGTTTGCGCGGTGACGATACTCTTTTTATAACCGGGTCGGACGAGCACGGTCAAAAAATTCAGCGGGCTGCCGAAGCACAGGGAATGAAGCCCATCGAGTATGTAGACGGCATTGTAGCCTTGTTTAAAGATTTGTGGAAGCGTCTGAATATATCTAATGATGTTTTTATCAGAACAACAGAGCCGCGCCATGAACGAGTGGTTCAAGACTTGATGCAACGTTCCTTCGATAACGGTGATATTTATAAGTCTGAATACGAAGGCTGGTATTGTACACCTGATGAAACCTTCTGGCCGGAAAATAAGTTGCCCGACGGTAAGCATGTCTGCCCCGATTGCGGCCGCCCGTTGGAATTGGTAAAAGAGGAAAGCTATTTCCTGCGCCTTAATAAATATGCCGACAGATGGCTTAAATTCATTGAAGAGAACCCTGATTTCATTCAGCCTGAATCGCGTCGCAACGAAATGATTGCTTTCGTTAAGAGCGGATTGGAAGATCTCAGTATTTCGCGTACATCCTTTGATTGGGGTATTAAGGTACCTTGGGATCCGAAGCATGTTGTTTATGTCTGGTTTGATGCTTTGGCTAATTACCTGACAGCGGCCGGGTATTTGGAAGACCCGGAAAACTTTGATAAATTTTGGCCGGCATCCTTGCATTTAGTGGGCAAAGAAATCGTGCGATTCCATACGATTATTTGGCCCATTATGCTCATGAGTTGCGGACTTCCTTTGCCGAAGAAAGTATTCGGGCACGGCTGGCTTATTGTAGACGGCACGAAGATGAGTAAATCATTGGGGAATGTTGTCGATCCGGTCCCCTTGATTGAACGGTACGGGGCGGATGCATTGCGCTACTATTTGCTGAAAGAAGTTCGGTTGGGACAGGACGGGAATTTCTCCTTGCCTACTTTTATTAATCGTATAAACGCTGACTTAGCCAATGATTTGGGTAACTTATTGCAACGTACCTTGGCTATGGTCGAAAAATATGAAGACGGAGTCGTTGCCGGTCCGACGGATAAAGAAGCGGTCGATGACGAATTGGCGGCGTTGGCGGTCGAAACGGTTCGCAAGTTCGAAGCCGAAATGGACGATATGAAAATTGATGACGCTTTAAATGATATTTGGGGTCTTATCAGACGAAGCAATAAGTATATTGATGAAACCGTGCCGTGGGTTTTGGCTAAAGATGCCGACTGCGTAGGACGATTGCGTACAGTTTTATACAACTTAATGGAATCGTTACGAATTATTTCCGTTCTTGTCAGTCCTGTTATTCCTGCCAGTGCGGAAAACATGTGGACGCAACTCGGCTTGAAGAATTTTAAAGAGGTTAAGCTTTCAGATGTGGCTGTATGGGGAGGCTACCCGGTAGGCACACATATAGATAAAGGAGAAGCTCTTTTCCCGCGTTATGACTTGGCGGAAGAAGTGGCGGAAGCCCCCGTTGATGAAAAGGCGGCTGTCGATGTAGTACCTGCAGCCAAAGAACCGCTTAAGCCCGAAATCGATATCGATACATTCGGAAAAACGGATTTGCGCGTCGGTATTGTTTTGGCTTGTGAAAAGGTGCCTAAGACATCAAAATTGTTGAAGTTGCAAATTGATTTGGGCACAGAACAGCGGCAAATTGTCAGCGGCATTGCCAAGTATTACAAACCGGAAGATATGGTAGATAAACATGTCATCGTCGTTACGAACTTAAAGCCGGCTACTCTTTGCGGGGTTGAATCTTACGGTATGATATTGGCCGCTTCAGACGGTAACGATAATTTACAAGTTATTTTCGCCGATTCCATGGCGGCAGGAAGTCGAGTACGCTAATGCTCTTTGATACACATTGCCACATTAACGATGAAGCCTATAAAGGTGATCGTGCGGAAATGATGGCACGGGCTTTTGAAGCCGGGGTCGGTTGTATGGTTTGCCCCGGTACGGGCGTGGATACATCGGCCTCGGCAATTGAATTAGCCCGCGTTTATGATGAGGTTTACGCAGCTGTAGGATATCACCCTGAAGAGGCTGCGGTTGCGACGGACGAAGGGTTCGCTCAGATGAGGTCATGGCTTTGCCGGGAACCCAAGGTGGTGGCCATCGGCGAGGTCGGCTTGGATTACCATTGGCCTGAACCGTCTCGACAGGTACAGCAGAATGTTTTCATTGAACAGGTCAAGATGGCTGCGGAACTGGATATTCCTTTAATTATTCATGACCGGGAGGCACACGGTGATACGGTAGATATTTTACGCAAGTACGGAAAGGGTTGTCGCGGTGTTTTTCACTGCTATTCAGGTAGCTATGAAATGGCTAAAGAATTGATAAACATGGGTTTCTATCTCGGTTTCGGCGGCACGACGGTATTTCCTAAATCATTAAAGTTAAAGGATATTGTTGCACGTCTGCCGGAAGAGAGAATTCTGATAGAAACGGATTGCCCGTATTTGACGCCGCCGCCGTATCGGGGCAAACGCAACGAACCGGCGTATGTCCGCTTTGTAGCAGATGAAATTGCCGTGTTGAGGGGAACGGACAGTGCCCATATCCGAAAGGTGACGTGGGAGAACGGGAAGCGGCTTTTCGGACTTTTGTAGAGGTATGGTATGAAAAAGAAAGATGTAAAAATTACAATCATCGATTCCCTCGGACCTAAAGGTTGTCATAGAGGGCATCGTGTAGGGGATACGTTTAGCTATGATAAGGACCGGGGACGTATTTGTCCTATGGCCATGCATGTCGCCTTTCCGTATATAGATATTTTGAGGTACGGAGGAGCCATACCGGATCAACCGGAAGGAACGGCCGTGTTTTGCTGTCCCGATGTGGACGTTATCCACGTGTTTAAATTAGAACTTGAATCGAATAAATAATAAATTGACGGCGGAAGGTTGAGTCCCTCCGCCGTATTATATTTGCAAAATATAATACGCAAAAATGTAATAAATACTTGCAAAAAAGTAATAATAGGGCGTAAAATGAACGTACAGAGACGTGAGGCATAAAGCGAAAATCTTTGGTAAAAGAAGGCGGTTTTATGTTGGATTTCAGGATGTACACGTTTTTGAGCGTCTGTCGCCACATGAACTTTACGCATGCAGCGTCAGAACTCCATCTTACCCAACCGGCGGTGACGCAACAGATTCACTGGCTTGAACGCTACTACCGAACTAAACTTTTTTCGTATAACGGGAAAAAGTTGCGCCTTACCGGTGCGGGGAGATTACTCCGTATGGCGGCAAAGAACGTATATCATGATGATACGGTTGTGAAGCGGCAGATCGAGCAATTTCGAACGCATAGTCGCAGTTTGTTGCTCGGCGTGACTCCGACCGTTTCGGAGCATGATATCGGAGGTAAGCTTATTGAGTTTTTGCACCGATCCGGGAAAAAAGGAATTTCAGTTCGTATAGATACGACAGAAGAACTGACAAAGGCCTTGGAAGTAGGCTTTCTGGATTTTGCCGTTGTCGACGGGCCGGTAGAGGGGGACGGGATCGACAGCATGGCTTTCCATACGGAAAAACTGATTTTATGTTGCGGTAAAAGTTATGATATAGATAGAAGCATTGACTTAGAAGAGTTGAAAAGACATAAGCTCCTACTTTGCGGCAGTCACCTGGGGTCGCGACGGTTATTTGAGCAGTGCCTGGAGGAGCAGCGGCTTACGTTGGAATCGTCTTTTAGGTATATTGATTTAGGGACCGATGAGATTGTAAAGCGATTTGCTTACGGAAACTGCGGAGTTGCCGTTGTTTATGAAGGAGTCGTCCATGAGGACTTGCGGGCTCGGCGGTTACGACGCATCCGGGTCGTGGGGATTACCGGTAAGGATTCCTTCTCTTTGGTTTGGAAGGAGTCGCGTATGAGTCGAGAAGAAATTATGCGTATATATCAGGGGTATTCGGACTGCGTATGTTGATGAAGTTTGTAAAACAGGAAAACCGCTGTACGGGGGGAAATCCGTACAGCGGTTTCTTTATGTGTAAGTCTAGTCAGAGTTTTTGTAAAACTCTTTGAAGAATTCAACCCACATGCGAGTGGGATGAGAGAGAAAGCCCTTGCTTTTCCAAACCATGGCCAAGGTCCACGTAATTTGGGGATCTATAAGGGGAACGGTTACCAGACGAGTCGGGTCCAGTCTTTTACAGATTGATTCGGGCAGCAAGGCAATACCCATTTGAGTATGTACCATTTCGCCCATAAAGTCCCAGTGACTGGTTTGCCCGACAATGTTTGGGCGCGCCGATATTTTTTGATAAAATGAACGAACATAAGAATAAAGAGAGAAGCTTTCAGGATAGTAAATCAGCGGTTCGTCTTTAATTTCCTGTAAGGTAATTCCCTTTTTCTTAGCCAGCGGATGATCGGGCCAGAGTACGACACGTAAATATTCCTGATCGAAAATAAAGAAGTCGTAGGGAGTATCCGCATTAATCGGCAAGGCTACGAAGCCCGCCTGAATGAGGCCGTTATCAATAGAGGAAATAACATCGTGTGAGCCTACTTCAGCAAGTTCCACCTTGATGTCCGGAAATTTTTCGGAAAAATGGTGGATAAACGGAGAAATAAAAGTAGAGCCGATCATAGGCGGTACACCGATGGAAACAGTTCCGGAATTGAATTGGTGAGGGGATCCCAGCTCGTCGCTGATTTGTGCCAACTGATCGATTACCGATTCCACTTTGGGAAGGAGATAGGCGCCGATTTCCGTTAACTCAACGTGCTTTCCCGTTCGGTTAAACAGCTGTACTTGCCAGTAGTTTTCCAGGGCCTTGATACCCTTACTGATAGAGGGCTGGCTGATATGGAGTGAATGAGATGCTTTGGTAAAGCTTTTTTTGTGAGCTACTTCAATAAAGTAGGTTAATTGGAACAAATCCATGGACGAATGCCTCGTTTCTAAAATGTTACATTTATACCTAATTTCTTAAAATATTATGCTTATACATAGTACCATATTTCATAAGAGAATAGAACAAGAAAATGGCTTTGTCTATATTTATTTTGAACAAAATTGTATAATGTTATAACCGACGGGAAAGGGGGAAGTTTTGTGGTCAGACGATGGATTATGCACGTCGATATGGATGCTTTCTATGCGTCTGTAGAACAAAGAGATAACCCCGAACTTCGCGGTCGTCCCGTCATTGTAGGCGGTACAAGTGATCGCGGTGTTGTTGCCACGGCTTCCTATGAAGCACGAGCTTACGGTGTTCATTCCGCACTGGGCACAAAGAAGGCCAGACAATTATGTCCCGACGGGATCTTTTTGCCTCCGCGGATTGCCTATTACCGTACTATTTCCCGTCAAATCAGGAAGATATTCGAAGGGTATTCACCGTATATCGAGCCGCTTTCTTTGGATGAAGCATTTTTAGATATATCGGGATTACACGGACATTATAAGGATGTTTTGGAAGTCGGGCGGGCTGTAAAGAAGGACATTAAAGAACAGACCGGTCTTGTTGCATCGGCCGGTATCGGACCGAATAAATTTCTGGCTAAGCTTGCATCCGATTTGGACAAACCCGACGGATTGGTCTGTATTCCTTATGGAAAAGAAGAGGAATTGTTAGCACCTTTACCTATTCGTAAGATTTGGGGTGTCGGCAAGGTAACAGAAAATCGCCTTTTAGCTGCCGGGTACGATACAATAGGCAGTATTGCGGCTGCCTCTCCCGATAAGTTGCGCCCTCTTGTAGGCAATCAGGCTGAGCGGCTTTATGAATTGGCTCACGGAAGAGATTACAGACGAGTTGAAACGGCTCAGCAGGTGAAATCGATAGGTAATGAACAAACATATGAAAATGACTTGGTCTTACAGGAAGATGTGGATCGGCAGTTACGTCTCTTGGCTGAAGAAGTAGCACATCGCTTGCGTAAACACGGGTTGATGGGGCGTACAATAACTTTGAAAATACGGTATAATGATTTTACGACAGAGACGAGGTCGGAGTCATCTGAATCTATAGGTCTTTATACAGAAGAACAGCTTTATTTTTCTGCACGAAAGTTATATGCTAAGAAGACGAGAAAGGGTTCTGTACGGTTACTGGGGATTACGGTCAGTAAATTGCAGACCGCCATTATCCAGGACTCTCTCTTTGCGAAAGACCCGATAACCCAAAAACGGTTAGCCGATGAAAAGGTAACGACGGCTATCGATAAATTACAGGAACGATTCGGAAAACGTGCTGTTATGAAAGGTTTTTTGTGGGAAGCGGAAAGTAGTGTCAAAGAAGTGAAAGAAAAGGAGTAATGATATATGGCAATGTTTAAAGTAGCGGCACATACCGGTGCCGATAACCAGGGCTGGATCGGGTATAATGAAGAAACGAAGGAAATAACGGTCTGTCTTCAAGATGAGGTTTTAAAAAATAAGGCTTATGAATATTTATCTACGCCGAAAGTGCTGAAACGCTTCACCGGGCTTACAGAATTTGAAGAAGTGTCGGGAATGCCGAATGATAGTTTAGATATGTTCAAACTTGCATTGGGTAAAATTTGGGAGGCGACAACCGTATATATTGACTGGAGTCGTCCGGTTGAGTAGGACTTATACACAGGTTATGCACATTGTTAAACATTTATGTGCATAACTTTTTTTATGCCTAAAAATAAGCTGTTTTTGGGGCGTATATATTAGTAGCACTTCGAATAAAATGTGGATAAGTCTAAAATGATAAGGATATAAAACAAAAGTATCATTATATAAACGGCATAGATACGCTATTTTATTTCAATCTATCTTATTTAAGATAATGTGTATAAAATTCTTTGAAATGGGGATGGTTTGGGTGAATGAGTAATGATAACCGAAAGGAAAATCAATCCTTACACTCAAAACCGAGATGAAAACAGGCACGGATCCTTGTATTATCCACAGAAAAGACAGATAGGTCGTACTGTGAACCGAACATGTATTTTATTGACAAGTAAGGATGATTCCTGTATGATTTCAATCAAATAAATAATCATCCAGAGCAGCCGAGGGACTGGCCCGTTGAAGCTGCGGCAACCTTCCGACAGGAAAGGTGCCAACTCCAGCGTTACTTGAGGGTGACGGCAGATGATATGGCCTGTAATGAATGCGTCATCTGTCAAGATGACGTTTTTTATATGCCGTTGGAAGGAAGGTGTTGAGGCTATGAATGACAGCCGTATTAAGCATAAATCGGTTGCAGTCAAAGATGTGCTGATTTTGGGGTTTGCTTTTTTTGCTACGTATTTTGGAGCGGGGAATCTTATTTTTCCACCACAATTGGGGTTTGTCAGCGGGTCGTCTTACGGGCCGGCATTGGTAGGATTGACGTTGTCGGGAATTTTATTGCCTATTTTTGCCCTTCTTATTATTTCCCGATATGGTGATGTACGCCGTATTACGGAGCGGGTCGGCCCTTATACATATAATATTTTGCTTACCTTATTGATGATTGTTTGTATTTTTGTATCTATTCCCCGTACGTGTGCTACGGCTATTCAGTTAGGAATACAGGGAAACTTTCCTAATGTTCCTTTTATTCCCGGAGTCGTTATTTATTTCTTACTTTCTTATTGGATTACGTCGGATGAAACGAGCGTACTTGATAAGGTAGGCAAATTCTTGACTCCTTTGTTAGCCTTGATTCTGGTGGTTATCGGAGTGTTAGGGGTAGTAAGCCCCATTGGAACTCCCGCAGAACCGACAGTAGCCAACTCCTTTACCAATGCCTTTTTGGGCGGTTATAATACAGGGGATGTCTTGGTCAGTTTTATTATGGCGTCCCTGTTTATACAGTCCGTTGAGAACAAAGGGTATGTTGAAAGTCGGGAACGTAATCGCATGATGTTTTATTGCGGTGCCGTATCGGTTATTTTGTTATTTATTATTTACGGTAGCCTCTTGTTTATGGGGGCTTGTGTAAGTGCCGATGTACCGTCGGATACGGGCCGCGCAGAGCTTTTAGTTCTGGTTATTAAGCGTGTCGGAGGGGTGGTTATGTTACCCATGGGGGTGGCGGTTATCCTTGCGTGCTTAACGACCGCTGTCGGACAGATTGCGGCTGTTGCCGATTTTTTCCATACGGCGTCGAGTAATCGTGTGAGCTATAAGGTCGTTGCCATTATGACCTGTATACTTTCGGCATTGACCGCGCTTCTCGGTGTGGACGGTATTGTCGAATATATCGGTTGGATTTTCGGAGTCAGCTATCCGCCTGTTTTGGCACTTATGGTATTGGGAACATTCGCTTCTTTTATTTCTCATAATGAAGCCTATAAAGGAGCTACTTATGCCGTTACAGCCTATGCACTTATAGAAGCGTTGCCCGGACTTAGCAGTTTGGAAGCGGCAAAATCCATCGTTTCCGTCATGCCTTTGTCGGCAGTCGGATTCGGTTGGGTTACTCCGTTTGTAGTCGGTCTTATTGTCGGAAGTGTTGTAGGTCATATGAGACGACAGAATGTATAAATGCATGCATAAAAAAGAAGGTTTCTCTTATGTAAAGAGAAACCTTCCTTTTAGTTTCTAATTATTCGTTGTAGCCGCGAGGTATTCAGCCGTATCGGACAAGTAATTAACCGCGTACGATTCAATATCACCCTTATCCACATGGGCGGCAAATTGCGGATCAATAGGCAACTTGGCTACGTGAGGAATTTCGTACTTTTTAGCGGCTTCGTCTACATGGCTCTTGCCGAAGATTGAATGTCTCTTATGACAGTCGGGACATTCAAAATAGCTCATGTTTTCTACGATACCGAGTACGGGGACCTTCATGAGATCCGACATGCGCAAAGCTTTTTCGACAATCATGGAAACCAGCTCCTGCGGTGATGTAACAACAATGATTCCGTCGATAGGCAAGGATTGGAAGACTGTTAAGGGTACATCACCGGTTCCGGGAGGCATGTCGACAAACATGTAATCAATATCTCCCCACAAGACATCCGTCCAAAACTGTTTAACCGCTCCACCGATAACGGGGCCTCGCCAAACAACCGGATCGGCAGCATTATCGAGAAGTACATTCATGGACATAACCTTAATACCCGTTGAAGTTGTTACAGGAATAATGCCGCTTTCATCCCCTGAAGCACGTTCATTCAAACCGAAGGCCTGGGGGATAGAAGGGCCTGTAATATCAGCATCAAGAATCGCAGTTTTATACCCGTGTTTTTGCATTTGCACGGCTAAGAGAGAGGTTACTAAAGATTTGCCTACACCACCCTTGCCGCTGACAACAGCGATGACGTGTTTTACATGCGTTCCTTCGTGCGGTTCTGCCAAAAGGCTTTGAGGAGCCTTCCGATCGGAACAGTTGCTGGCACAGCCGGAGCAACTGCTTTTTGTACAATTTTCGCTCATTTATATCAATCTCCTTTAGGTATATTACGGGAACTTTGCAGCCTTAGCGGCTACGTATTGTTAAGGGGGTAAATAATAGTATCCCTCTTATGAGCAGCCCTTATTCATTGAAGGATAACTTCTGCAAACTTTCGACGGACAGATGTATAAAACCCGTGTTGTAGTCTTGTACCATACGGCATGGCTCATTCTTCTTATATCGAGATTGGGTAACATCCGTGAGAGAAGCGTCATGATAACCATGCGGTCGGGATATAAAAGCTATCCTATCGTTCTCATTATAGGAAGGCGAATGACATATGTCAATTATTCGGTATTTTCGTATAAACTGTTTTTAAGAACGATTTTTCGTCATCATAATATGGAGGACTTCCTTGTCGGCAACTTGCATACCCTTAGTCGCGAAAGCCCCTATATTTCGTATTGATTCGTCGGCGGCGTTGCTGACAAGGCCTTCGGCTCCACCGACACGAATTCCTTTACGAGCCAGAAAAACGGCTCTATAGGCAGCGTCGACAGCCGTGGCGATTTTCAAGGAGCAGCCGTCTCCGGCACCGTCACAAACCATACCGATGTGTTCACCGGTCATATTGGAGATGACGGCTTCCAGCATTTCGTATGAACCGTCGAAGAGAAGGGTCATACCGGCTGCAGATCCCATGGCAGCCGTTGCTGTTGCACAAAGACCGGAAAGTTTAGGGTAAAAAGCGTGAATATAAATCGCCGTAATATGTGAGAGTGCTAAGGCACGTATGTGGTCTTCACGGGATGACTTGAGATAGCGAGCTGTTACATTAACCGGGACGGTTGCTGTAATGCCCTGGTCGCCAGAGCCGGCATTCGTCATTGCCGGAAACGGAGCTCCACCCATACGGGCATCGGAAGCGGCTGTAGTTTCCATAATCAGGCGATCGTGGAAGTTTTCGGGTATCATTCCGTTTTGCAAATCATCAAGCATGGATTTGCCCAGAGAGAGACCGTAATGATGGCGTAGACCTTCAGCTGACAAGGCATCATTAACGCGACCGGCTTCGGCCATGAACTCAATATCGGCTAAGGGAACGGTTTTTGCGAATTCATATAAAAGTTTTAGATTTAGTGTTTCCATAAAAGGCAGATCGGGGTTGGTAGGAGATGCTGATTCGTCATCTTTATGGAAAATAACCTTTTCATCCGTTTCAATGCGGACAATGTTTGTATGTCGCCCTTGGATAATGACGCGAACCCAGTGTGCATCCGCGGTAAGACAGACTTCGACATAAAGCGGCAGACCGGTGTCGGCAACTTGGACAGAAACTATTTTTTTGGCAATTAATTCCTTTGCCTTTTCCACATCGGCATCTGTTAGCTTACGAAGAACATCCAGACCGCCCTCGGGATCGCCGCCCGTAACGCCTACAGCTACGGCAATATCCATGCCGGGAAGTCCCGTGCCGGGCACCTTGACGGCCATGCCGTTTTTCATGAGATTGGGTGATACGAAAGCGGCTATTTCGGTCGGTTCCGACTCTAAGTATTTGCGAGCCGTAGCCGCAGCGTAGGCTAAAGCAATGGGTTCGGTACAGCCTGTGGCATAGACGACCTCTTTTTTCAAAACTTCAATGATACGTATGTATAAAGTGTTTTCAGACATAGGTAAGTCCCCCTTTTTCGAATAGTTACCAGACAGCTACGTCCCCGTCCGTGCGAGGATCCGTAGCACCGGCAAGTATGCCGTCTTTGTTTCGCCAAATAATCTGGCCTCGGCCGAATACGGCTATATCAGAGTTTACAGTAACGCAATGCCCCTTTTCTCGTAAGGCGGCAACGAGGCGGTGATCAAAGTCGGGTTCAACTTCTATGTTCTTGTCGCCCGTCCATTGCCAACGAGGCTTGTTCAAAGCCGCTTGCGGATCCAGGTGCTCGTCTACTGTATCGATAACTAACTGCAGTTGTCCTTGCGGTTGCATGAAGGCACCCATGATGCCGAAGGGACCGATAGGTATACCGTCTTTACTTAAGAATGAAGGAATAATTGTATGGTATGATTTTTTACGCGGTCCTACGGCATTGGGGGAAGTCGGGTCGGCACTGAAATTTCGTCCTCGGTTGTTAAGAGCGATGCCCGTTCCGGGAATGACAATGCCCGAACCGAAGCCGTCATAATTACTTTGGATGAGGGATACGGAGTTTCCGTCCTTATCGGCCGTGCAGGCATATACCGTACCGCCATCGCTTACGTCGGCGCAGTCCGGCAAGTGAGCTGTAGCGGAAATGCGGCGTTGTCGATTCAGTCTGCTTTCTTCAGAGAGAAAGTCGTCTGTTGATATTTTCATGTAGGTCGGATCGGCAATAGTTTTCTTACCGTCCGTTAGAGATGCTTTTAAAGCCTCTATTTGCATATGCAGTTTTTCAACAGGGTCGGCAGTAGGCGGCGTAAGATTATTTAATATATCCAGTGCGGCACTTACAACAATACCTTGACCGTTAGGCGGCAATTCCCAAACGTCGTAATCTTTATATGACATTTTTACGGGGGTTGTCCAAGAAGGCTTATAAGCACTTAAATCTTCGCGACGAATCAGTCCGCCTGTCATACGAGAGTATTCGTCTATTATGCGACTCAGCTGCCCCGTGTAAAGAGATGAACATGCCGTTTCGGCCAAGTTTCGTAAGGTTTTTCCGTGGTCGGGAAGCGTTAAGACGCAGCCTTCTTCGGTGGGCCCGTCAGAGAAGAACGTATTGAAGAGACCGGAAAATTCAGGCCGGTTCTTGTAGGGAGCATACTTTTTGTACTCGCTTTGTAAGAGTCGGGCTAAAACCGGCATGACGGCAAAGCCAGCCTCCGCATAATCTACAGCCGGCTCGAAGAGAGATTCAAAAGGCAACTTGCCGAAACGACTGTGCAATTCATACCAAGCAGCCGGGGCACCGGGAATCATAACCGGTAACCATCCGTATGAGGGTAGACGACTCGGTATTGCCGGATCGGATTGTATCAGTTTTGCCGGGGAAAAACCGCTGCCGTTTAAGCCGTATAGATGGCCGTCCATATGAATAATGGCGAACAAGTCGCTGCCTATACCGTTGCTTACAGGCTCTAAGACAGTAAGAGAAATAGCAACGGCTACTGCAGCATCGACGGCATTTCCGCCTTTTTTTAACATATCCAGACCAATGTGTGCCGCCAACGTCTGAGAGGTGCAAACCATGCCCTTGCGACCGTATACGGTGCGGCGAGGCCGGTTATATAAAGGTGTTGTAGTATTAAATCCCCATGACATAGATGTAAGGCCTCCTCGTTATGTATTCGTTTCTACTATAGCACAGGAATGTTTTATCTTCACTAAACAATTTATTATAGTTATAATAAGGACAGATGAAATGATAGGAGGGTATACCAGTGAGTCGGTGTATGATGATTGTAAACCCTACGTCCGGGCGGGAAAAGGCAAAGTATTATAAGGACGACTTATACGCTCAACTGCAAACTATGTTCGACGAAGTGGAACTGCGTGAGACGCGACGTAGCGGGGATGCCGCCAACTGGGCGAAAGAAGCCTCTAACAATAATTATGAAGCCGTTTTTTCCATGGGTGGGGACGGAACTTTGAATGAAACCGTAAACGGATTGGCTCAGGCCGGAAAAGAAATCAAGTTCGGCTTTGTGCCCTTGGGAACAGTGAACGATTTGGCACGGGCTTTAAATATCCCCTTGCAGCCGGAAGATGCTATCGACATGTTACGGGATTGCAAGTTGGTAAAAGTGGATATCGGTCGAGTTAATGATCGTTACTTTGTCAATACTGTTGCGGCAGGTGTAATGCCCGAAGCGGTGGGAAGCGTATCTATTGAACAAAAGACCCGCCTAGGCCCTATGGCCTATTTTCTTACGGGTCTTAAGGCTTTGCAATCACGCAGAACATCACTTTTTAAGATTGAGTCGGATGAGGGAACGGAAGTGCGCAGATCGCCGCTTATAGTGGCCATGCTTACCAGTTCCGTCGGCAGTTTTAACAACATAGCTCCTAAGGCCAAGGTCGATGACGGTACGATTTGGCTGGCTGTGTTTAAGGAGTTTAATTACCTGGATGTATTAAAGGTTATCCCGGAAGTGCTGGCGGGGTTGCCCATAAACTCAGAGTATATGACGCTGACACAGATAAAAAAAGCACGTATTTCCATTGTAGACGATGAGAAACTGTCGACTAATATGGACGGGGATAAGGGACCCGATTTTCCGCTTGAACTGGAAGTCTGCCCTTCGTTTCTAAGGGTTTATGTGCCTAGAAAGGCTATCCAGACAGGGTTTAATCCTATTGTCGTTCCCAAAGAATTATTCCACGGATAACGTATTTGACCGCTCCTGTAAAGGGGCGGTTTTATTATTAACCGGAAGCAACTTGAAGGCGGGTGTATCGTTCAGACAGACAATAAGTTTTGAAAAATGAAAAGGCTGAAACTGCATGCAGTCTCAGCCTTTTGTTCGTTATTATTCAGCTGTGTACGGCAACAATGCAATCGCACGTGCACGTTTAATAGCTACTGTGAGTTTACGCTGATGTTTAGCGCAAACACCGGATACACGGCGAGGAAGAATTTTTCCTCGTTCCGTCGTAAAACGGCGGAGTTTAGCCGTATCTTTGTAATCGATTTCTTCGATATGATCTACGCAGAAGTTGCAAACTTTTCTTCTAGGTCTTCTCGAACGATCTCTTCTCATTATATAATTCCTCCCTCTATTGGATTTGAAGGGATGTATTTGACTTTAGAACGGGATTTCTTCGTCCGACTCGCTGCCTAAGCCGTCAAAACCGGTATCGGATGATGCAGGCTTACTTACAGGAGCCCCCATACTCTGGGACGAATCGGAGCCCATCGGCTGTGCTACAAAATCGGCAACGACTTCCGTGCGATAGCGTTTCTGGCCGTCTGCACCTTCGTACGAGCGAACGGAGATACGACCTTCTACGAATACACGCTTGCCTTTGGCCAAATTGTTACCACAACTTTCTGCCAAATTACCCCATGCGACACAAGGAATAAAATCAGTTAATTCGCGTTGTTCCGCACTTCCTGCAGGAATGTACGTACGTGTGCAGGCTACGGTAAACATTGCGACTGCTTTACCTGTCTTGGTAAAACGGATTTCCGGGTCACGAGCTAAGTTTCCCAATAATTGTACTGAATTCATATCCTTTGCGCCTCCGGTTATTCGCCGATCTTAACGATCAAATGTCTCAAGATTTCTTCACGGATTTTAATGACACGGTCAATTTCGAAAATCGCATCCGGTTCAATTTCAAAGTTGATCAAGACATAGTAACCGTCATTTTGTTTTTTGACGGGATATGCCAAGTGGCGTTTGCCCCAGAGATCGACTTTTTCAATCTTTGCACCGTTTTTTGTGAGAAGATTGCTGATAAACTCTACGATAGGAGTAACTTCAGCTTCTTCGAGCGGTTTTGCGATAAACATGACTTCGTACTTTTTCACGAAATCACCTCCTCTTCTGGACATATGGCCCTTTTTCGAAAAAAAGGGCAAGAAAGATGCTTGACCCAATCAAGCTTTTATATTCTATCACATTCGGAGGGCGAACACAAGGAAAGAGGTGTGGAAAGGGAGAAGGTTACCGTTTATTGCTGTATCGCCAAATTTTGAAAGCCTCCGCTTCTTTAATCAAGTCTTCGCGGAAATCGGGATGTGCCAAGTTAATGAGTTTTTCCGCACGTTCCCATGTGGAGGCGCCCATCAGGTTGGCAATGCCGTATTCCGTTGCTACATAATGGGTCTGGGAGCGAGGTACGGTCGTGATTGTACCGGGAAGTAAGGTGGGACGAATTCGGGATTGCAGTTTTCCCGACTTGTCCGTGAAGGTGGCATGGAAGGCAATGATGCTTTTTCCGCCTTTGGAGCGATAAGCACCGTCGGCAAAATCAAGCTGCCCGCCACTTCCGCTGATATGCTTTGTTCCGGACGATTCGGAAGAAACCTGGCCGAACAAGTCTACTTCGAGACAGTTATTGATGGAGATAAAGTTATCCAGTTGAGCTACTACGCAAGGGTCATTGACATATGAAACGGGGTAAGCCGCTAAATAGGGGTTATCATCCAACCATTCATACAATTCTTCGCTACCTGCAGCAAAAGACCAAACGGCTTTATTCCGGTCAAGGCTCTTGCAACGGTTGGTCAGACGGCCTTTTTTATACATGAGTAAGAACGCGTCGACGAGCATTTCCGTGTGCATACCCAAGTCTTTTAAGTCGGAGTCGGCGATCATGGCGCCTACCGCGTTGGGAAGACCGCCAACGCCTAACTGTAAAGTAGCTCCGTCAGGAATTTCTTTCAGAATCATTTTGGCAATCGTCTTATCCGTGTCGTTACCGTCTTTGAAAGGAATGATAGGCATGGGGATAGAACCGGCTTCGACGACCAGGTCGACATCGGAAATATGAATGCATTCGTCGGAGCCGCCGAGAACGCGAGGTGCCGCTTCGTTAACTTCAAGGATTACTTTTTTCGCCTTTTTACAAATTTCAGCCGTTGCGGAGACCGTGGATCCGAAGGTGAAGAATCCGTGTTTATCCATGGGGCTCACCGTAATCATCGCTACATCCACATCCAGAATATCTCTATAAATAGACGGTTTGTTACGGTACATCATGGGAATGAAGTTGCTGAGTCCCTGTGAACAAAGTTTGCGGTCGTATCCGCTCATATGCCAGTTCATGGCCGTAAATGTTTTTCGTTCCGGGTCTTCATCTATAATATGTCGCGGAGAGAGAGAAAAGGCCATACGGACTTTAATATCCTTTAATTCATCCTTGCGGGCTGCCAAGGCTTTATCGAGAACAATCGGTTGTGACGTAGCCATGCCGTAGTCGACCCAATCATGGTCTTTTACAATTTTAACGGCCTCTGCGGCACTGACAGTCTTTTCTTTGTACATATCTGTCCATTGAGACATTGTAATCACCAAACCCTTCATATAAGTTGTTATTATATTTGTTCGTAAGTACTCTTATTTTTAATTATAATTTCTTGTGATAAAAAGAACAAGGTAAACAATGCGATAATCGGTTAAACGATATACGAAAAAAGAATAGCACCCCCGCCACTTATGCAATGGCAGAGGTGCTTATGGTCTATTCCTGTTTTTGAGCGGCCTTTTCGGCAATGACCGAATCGATTACTTTTTGAGGAGCTTCTTCGTAAGCATAAAATTCCATGTTGAACGTGCCCTTGCCTTGGGTCATGGACCGCAAGGTTGTAACGTAACCGGTCATTTCGGCTAAGGGGACTTGAGCCTTGACGACTATGATGCCGCTACGATTGCGATGATGTTCCATACCGAGGATTCGCCCTCGACGACTACTGAAGTCACCCATGACATCGCCCATAAATTCTTCGGGTATGACGACGTCTACATTGTATATCGGTTCAAGAATGACGGGCTTTGCATCAGGCACACCCTTTTTCAAGGCCAGGGCGGCAGCTGTTTTGAAGGCCATTTCGGAAGAATCGACAGGATGGTAGGACCCGTCCTTTAAGGTTACTTTGATGTTAATCATAGGATAGCCGGCTAATAACCCTTTGTCCAAGGTCTCGCGTACACCCTTTTCAACGGCCGGAATATATTGCCGCGGTACAGCACCGCCGAATACGGCATCGACGAACTCAAAAGATTCACCGTTGTCGGACGGCTCAATTTGTAAAAATACATGTCCGAACTGGCCATGGCCGCCACTTTGCTTTTTATGTTTCCCTTCAGCCGTTACGGAGCCGCGAATTGTTTCTCTGTAAGGAATGTACAGCTTTTCTTGCAGAGCTTTGATTCCGTATTTTCGCTCTATTTTTGTAAGAATGTGTTCCAAATGAACATCACCCATACAATGTAAGATAACCTGATGCCCTTCAGGGTCCTTTTCCATACGGCAGGTAGGATCCTCTTCGCTGATACGCAGGAGAGCAGTTGTCAGTTTTTCTTCTTCGCCTTTTTTCGCAGGAACCAAGGCTATCGTGTGAAGAGGTGTGGGGAAGCGAACGGGTTCGTACACAATGGGGAAGACCGAGGTTGCCAGTGTGTCACCTGTTTTGGCATCGCCCAGCTTCGGCAAGACGACAATATCACCGGCCGTAGCCTTATCTACAGGAATCTGTTCCTTTCCTACCAGAGTAAAGACTTTGCCGATTTTTTCCTCTTTTTGCTGATTTACATTGATAATGCGGTCGCCCTCTTTTAATTCTCCCGAGAAAATTCGAATATAGCTTAATTTTCCGGAGAACGGATCGACGGATGTTTTAAAAATAAAGCCCGTAAAAGGCTTGCTGGGATAAACCATGACCGGTTCATTATCCGCTGTATTAGTGCCCATAACTACTTTTTGGGAAGCGTCGGGCATATAGCGAACCAGACGATTCAGCAGTTCTGTCGTACCCATGTGGGTTGTGGCGCTGCCGCACATAACAGGGCAAACGCGTCCGGTGAGCATGCCTTGACGTAAGCCGAAACGTAGTTCCTCCAAGGTCAGTTCTTCACCGTTCAAATATTTTTCCAGTAAAGTGTCGTCACCTTCAGCTGCCGCTTCCATGCACATTTCACGCACTTCACGTGCCTTTGCCATATATTGAGGCGGTACTTTGATTTCCTTGACCTCTGCACCGATCCATTCCCAAGCCATCATTTTGCAAACGTCGATAATGCCGCGAAAATCATGCCCTTCGCCTATAGGTATTTGTAAGGGCATAATGGATTTGCCGAAAAGGGAACGCATTTTTTCCAACGTTCCGAAGAAGTCGGCATGTTCCGTATCCATTTTATTAACATAAATCATACGCGGAAGTTGTAATTCTACGCCATAGTCCCACGCACGTTCAGTATCCATCTCAATGCCTTCTTCAGCCGATACGACAAGTAAAATGCCGTCACAGGCCCGTAAGGCGGCACGCACTTCTCCGCAGAACTCGGAGTAGCCGGGCGTGTCGAGGAAATTGAGCTTATATCCATCCCATTCACACGGAGCGATGCCGAGTTGAATAGTTACATTCCGCTTAATTTCTTCAGGTTCGAAGTCCATAATGTGCTTATTATCTTTGCCTGTCCCTACGGCCGATACGGCGCCGCCGGCAAGGAGTAATGATTCTACAACGGCCGTTTTGCCGGCTCCGTCATGTGAAAGTACAGCTACGTTACGAATTTTATCGCTTGCATATTCTTTCATACATTAATCGCCTCCTAAGAAATACGTTATTGTTATAATTCGTCGTAGAGTAAAAAAATCCTTCTTTTTTAATGAAACTTTTCAGGGCGTTCTATGCCGATTCGGAACGACATAGTCAAGAAGAATTACTCAACTGCATGAAATTCCGTGTTTTTCAAGGAAGACCGGAAGAAATTATTAAAAATATGAACGAACAGCCCTGTTTATTTCAGTATGATGTATTATAATAAAGAAGATTCCGATACGGGTTATGAGCGCTTGCGGTCGGAGTGAACTGTATTAAGAAGCTTATGAAGTGGGAGGAAGAGAATGCAGACTTTTGATAGAGAACATAGCGTATGGGCCAGATTTGATGTGCAGGAACGGAGAAAGGTTGATGAATATTGTAAAAATTATCGTCAGTTTCTTGATACGGCACGGACGGAACGCTTGGCAGCTAAAGAAATTCTCGGACAGGCGGAGAGTGCGGGATTTCGTTCTATAGACTCATATACGAATTTGCAAGCGGGAGATAAGGTTTACTGGAATCAAAAGGACAAGTCCGTTATTTTGGCAGTCATTGGAAGACGCCCCTTGGAAAACGGAGCCAGGATCGTCGGCTCTCATATAGATTGCCCGCGATTGGATTTAAAGGTAATGCCGGTTGTCGAAAAAAATAAAATTGTTTATTTTAAGACCCATTATTATGGCGGGGTTTTAAAATACCAGTGGGTATGCCGGCCTTTAAGTTTAATCGGAGTTGTATATAATACGGACGGTCGTAAGACGGAAGTCTCCATCGGTGATAATCCGGATGATCCCGTATTTTTCATTAATGATTTATTACCGCATTTGGGAAAAGACCAGGCGGCAAAAAAGTTAAGCGAAGCGATTGAAGGTGAAATGCTCATGCCGGTTGTCGGGCTTTGCGGGGAAGAAGAGGAAGTTAAACCGGCAATACTGCAGATTCTTAAAGATAAATACGGCATTGAGGAAGAAGATTTTGCCAGTGCGGAACTGGAAATTGTTCCGGCCCAAAAGAGCCGTGACGTGGGACTGGATCGCTCCATGATTATGGCACACGGACATGACGATAGAGTGTGCTCATATGCCAATTTGGCGGGGATTTTAGATGCAACGGCAGGAGAATTTACCCAAATTGCTCTTTTTGCGGATAAAGAAGAAATCGGGTCAGTAGGGAATACAGGTGTTCAAGCATCGTATTTCCAGGATTTTGTAGCGGAACTATTGGCTTTACAAGGGAAAAAGGAAGAATTATTTGTTCGCCGTATGTTGCGCCATAGCAAGGTTTTGTCAGCCGATGTGTGCGCGGCTTTTGATCCCGTGTTTCCCGGAGCTTACGAAGAAAATAATTCAGCACGCTTGGGTTACGGTATTTGCTTATGTAAATATACGGGAGCTCGCGGTAAAGCCGGCAGTAATGATGCGAATGCCGAATTTTTGGCACAAGTGCGCCGAATTTTCAATGCAAACGGTGTTCCGTGGCAAACGGGGGAACTCGGTAAGGTAGACCAGGGGGGTGGCGGTACTATTGCCTATATTATGGCCGACTGGGGTTGTGAGGTCGTTGATTGCGGCGTAGCCATGCTCAGTATGCACGCACCGCTTGAATTGGTTGCCAAGACTGATGCGTACTGTGCGTATCTTGCCTATAAAGCCTTCTTTGAAAGCAAGTAATAAAAATATAAAAACGTCCTGTCAATATTTGATTTGACAGGACGTTTTGTATTATCGTTTGTTGCTTTTTCGCCAAATTTTTTGCTTTTCAGCAGCTTGGATTAACTCTTCGCGGAAGTCGGGGTGGGCTAAACCGATGATCTTCTCGGCGCGCTCCCAGGTAGGTAAGCCGACGAGTCTGGCTATGCCGTATTCCGTAACCATGTACGGAGCTTGCGTGCGCGGAGTCGTAATAATATCGCCTCTCGTAAAATGCGGAAATATATTGGAGTGGCGGATACCCTTTTTGTCGACATACATGGACGGCATGGCGAGAAATGCCTTGCCGTGAGCAGCACTGTAGGCTCCGGTTACGAAGTCAAGTTGGCCTCCGGTACCGCTGATTTGTCGTGTGCCCGATGATTCGGAACAAATTTGTCCGTACAAGTCCATGGAGATACAGCTGTTAATGGAAATAAAATTATCCAGTTCCGCCATGACAGCCGGATTATTTACATATGACATAGGGGCCGAGAGTATCGACTCGTTTTGGTGAAGAAAGTCGTATAACTCTTCCGAACCCATGCAAATGGAGAAAACACCTTTGCCGCGATGGAGGGTTTTCTTTTTATTCGTGATTTTCCCGGCCTTGTACAGCTCCAAGTACCCGTCACTCATCAATTCAGTGTGCATGCCCAAGTCTTTCAAATCGGATTGGGCAATAAGTGAGCCCAAGGCGTTAGGCATCCCGCCAATGCCGAGTTGAAGTGTCATGCCGTCGCGTAAATACGGAAAGATGTGTTCGGCAATTTTAATGTCAATGTCTCCGGGATTGCGATTAGGCATAGTCGGCAACGGCGTATCCGATTCGACAATGTAGTCTACATCGCTAATGTGGATATGGTCGTTAGCCAGGCCCGAGATAACGGGCATGTGCTTATTCGGAATGACGATAATCTTGTGAGCCGTATCCAACATCTCCTGTTGGCAACAGTTCGTGAGGCCGAAGCTGAAATTACCGTGCCTGTCCATCGGAGAGACGGTAAGCATGGCTACATCGACGGGAGCGATGCCCTGTTCATAATAGGAACCGCAGTGGCGGAAGAGCATGGGTTCATGGTAAGCCATACCCTTGTCAAGATAAGTTCGATCTAAACCGGAACAGTGCCAGAGGTTATACGTAAAAGCCGTCTGGTCCGGGTCTTCTTCTACGACAGCAATCGGGAGGGCGGAAATGGCGTTACGGACCTTAACATCCGTCAGTTCATCTTTACGTGCCGCCAGAGCCTTGTCCAAGTCGGTCGGGAAAGAACAACATTGACTGTAGTCGACCCAATCACCGCTTTTTACAATTTTTGCAGCCTCTTCGGCAGTAATTAACTTTTTTCGGTATTCGTTGAGAAAATCCATGAAGCACCTTCTTTTCTATAGTAGGTAAGCGAAGAACGAGATTTAACGATAGGACTTCATCAATTCGGCGAATGCCGGGAGAGAACGGCGAATCATATCGGGCTGTACGCAATAGGAAATACGGACATAGCCGGGGCATCCGAAGCTGTCAGCCGGTACAATGAGCAGGTTAAGCGCCTTTGCTTTTTCGGAGAAAGCATTGGCATCCGCTTCGGGAGATTTAACGAATAAGTAAAAGGCCCCGCTCGGATATACACATTCATAGCCCAACTCTTTAAGACCGTTATAAAGCAATTTTCTGTTCGCGTCATAGACGGAAATGTCCGACGTTTGTCCAAGGCATTTTAAGACTACGTCTTGGAAGAGATGGGGGGCGCATACGAAGCCCATGATGCGGCCTGCACCGCAGACAGCCGTATAAATTTCCTTACTGTCCGTAGCCGAAGGAGGTACAAGGATGTAGCCGATGCGTTCACCCGGTAAAGACAGAGATTTACTGTACGAATAGCAGATGATCGTATCTTTATAGTAATGGGGAACATAAGGGATGGTCAGGCCGTCATAAATAATTTCGCGATACGGTTCGTCGGCAATTAAATAGATTGTGTGTCCGATTTCGCCGGATTTCTTTTCCAAGAGAGCCGCTAATTTCTTATACGTATTTTCAGAATATACGACGCCGGAAGGATTGTTCGGCGAATTGATAATCAGAGCTCGTGTTTTCGGTGTAATGGCCTGTTCCAAACCATCGAAGGGAATCTGGAAGCTTTCCATATCGGGCGGTACTACGACTTTTTCAGCTCCCGAATTTTTAATAAAAGCTGTGTATTCCGGGAAATACGGAGCAATGACGACGATTTCATCGTCCGGAGATTCTACAAGGGCCTTTAACGTAATCGTCAAGGAAGCGGCAGCTCCGCATGTCATGTAGAAGTTATCTGCTTCAACGCCGGCATTGAAGGTTTTATTCATATAATCGGCTAATCCTTTTCGGACGACAGGGTCGCCGGCTGCTGCCGTGTACCCGTGAACAGCAACGGCTGTGCGGGTTTCCATGATTTCCGTAACGGCGTCTTTGATACATTCCGGAGCCGGCACGGTAGGGTTACCGATACTGAAGTCGAATACGTTTTCGTCGCCTATTTTTGCGGCCTGTTCACGACCATATGTAAAGAGATCGCGAATTACGGAGCTTTGAGCCCCCCATTGATACATTTCTTTAGATGCCAATGAAATCACTCCTTTATAAAGAGAATATCATGTTAACACATCCCTATGAAAGGGAGATAAACGGTGAAATAAGTAGAAAGAAACCGAGTAAGGCTATGGGTACGACCTGGAACGTGCGGTATTTCTTAAAAACGTCAAGTTTATATACAAGACAAAGGGGTAAGAAACAAGCGATAATTCCGATCATAGGGCTTAACAGAGAAGCAAAGCTGAGTACCGGAGCATTAAAAACGATGACGGCCCAACAAAGGACTATGCAGAAAATACTGGTGCCGTATTTAATGATTGTGCGGTTGATTTTATCCATAGGAACAATCCGTTCCAGTATGTTAACGGCAATGCCGCAACAAGAATCGCGGAAACTAAGGAACATAGCGAAATATGCAGTTACAATGGCAAAAATATTAAGCAGGAGACTGAAGACTTTTACTAACGAGCCGTCAATATCTTTCGCCGCCATGGCCAAGGAGGAGATATTGGCATGATATGCCTGAATGGCCTGCTCTTGAGATATTGCCAAGTTGAAGGATACGGTGTAGAAAATTACGACTACCAACAAGATGATGTAAGCGTAATTGTATGTGCGCAATGCCTTATAGTGGGCTACTGTCTTATTTTCGGCATGATTGCGGTAGTAGATAACCGTAGGACTGAGATTGGCGAAAAATTCAATCGATAATGCGGCAAAGGGTAAAATGATGATGAATTGTTTAATTATATACCCTATATTATGCACAGGAGCTATATTGGCGGCATTCCAGTATTGAACCATTAACACACCCATGGCGGCAATGACGAAGACCTTCGTAAGGACCATGCCCGATGCGACTTTAAATAACAGCTTTTCGCCTTGAGAGGCAACGGCTACGAGGACACAAATGATACCCAATCCGTAGAAGATGTTATCAGCCATGGATGTTTCCGTGACTCCGAAGGTTACGAGGAAAGAAGCACTGTCATTGGTGAGTGCGGTTGAATAGAGGAAGATGAGAATTGTCGTAAAGACAAAATAAACACCCCCTAAGGCAAAGCCCCAGTTCTTGCCCAGGTATCCGGAAATAATGCCTGCAAAGTCTTCACATTTCGGTGCATCGGCTAAAATATTTAAGAAGAGCTTCTGATGCTGGTACATAATGGGATAGCCGATGAGTGCGGCAAGAATATAGATCCACAAGCCGGATAAGCCGACCTGTACGGGAAGAAAGACAATGCCGGCGCCGATTGCCATACCGATGTCCATAATAATCCACCCGATGTCAATACCGCCAAGCTTGGTTGCGGCCTTCCATTCGGAAAGGGTCATGCCCGCTTCTTTAGCCAGCTCTTCTTGAGAAGGGCCTGTGAAACGGTTGATGATAGGAAGCTTTTTAATGAAAGACATAATACCCTCCTGAAAATCTCTCTTACGGGTCTCCCCCGACCCGTAAGAGAAGTAAAGTTGTTATACGGCAGCCATACCTGCGTCAAATGCTTTCAAGTTTATATCAACGAATTTAGGCTTTACTGTACGACTGATAATAGATTTCCAATCAATATCTGTTAAATTCAACGCTTTGATTAAGGCGCCGAGAAGAACGACGTTGGCACTTTTGGGATTGCCGATATCCGTAGCGATTTGTGTGGCGTCTAAGGGTAAAACGGTAGTCCGCGATTTTAGTTCTTCCAAGACGGTTTGCGGATATTTTCTTTTTCCCGATAAGACGGGCATAGACGGAATCTGGAGAGTGTTGACAACAACCTTGCCTTCGGGTTTTAGGAATTTCAGGTAACGAGCTGCTTCCATTTCTTCAAAAGAAACGAGTAAGTCCGCCGTTCCCGTTCCGATAATGGGAGAGTAGACCTTCGGACCGAAGCGTACTTGGGTACTTACGGAACCGCCGCGTTGACTCATACCGTGTACTTCCGACATCTTTACATCATAGCCGCTTTCTATTAAACCGATAGTGAGAATTTTGCTGGCAAGAATTGCACCTTGTCCGCCGACGCCGACAAAGAGCACGTTTTTGATTTCGCTCATGTTAACGAGCCTCCTTTCGGGAAATGGCGTTGACCGGGCAGACCTGGGCGCAAACGCCGCAACCGACACAGTCTACGGAAATATTCGATTTTCTGCTTTCGTCGTCAAAACGCAATGCCGGGCAACCGGTAGAGAGACATTTTTTACAACCGATGCACTTGTCCCGGTTGACGACGAAGGGCGTCATATTTAAATCGAATTGCTCTTTATCTTCTTTAGAGAATTTCTTCAAAACACAAGGCCATTTGGTGATGATTACGGACGGTTCATCCGTAATAGCATAAGCCCAGTCTAAAGCTTCGTTCATAGCTTTTAAGTCCAAGGGATTGACGATGCGGATATTTTTCAAACCTAAGGCACGAACCACTGCTTCGATGTCGATAAACGAGGTTGTATCTCCTTTAATGTTGTAGCCTGTGCCGGGGTTTTCCTGATGACCGGTCATGCCCGTAATACGGTTGTCGAGGATGACATTGATTGTCGGAGACCCATTGTATGCCACTTCTATGAGAGAGTTAATCCCCGTATGGAAGAAAGTAGAGTCGCCCATGATGCTGACGACGCGTTTCGGTTGATTGCTTTTTTCGAAAGCGTGAGACATGCCGTGTCCTAAGGAGAATGCAGCACCCATACAGACTGCCAGGTCAATGGCGTTTAACGGGTCGGCACCACCGAGGGCATAGCAACCGATATCGCCGATCATAACCGTATCTTTCCGCTTACTGAGGGCATAGAAGAAGCCTCTGTGCGGACAGCCGGCACAGAATGTAGGCGGTCTGGGAACCAATAAGTCTTGAGGTACATCATTGAATTCCCGGGTTGTCCCGAGAACGGCTTCGGCAATGATATTGGGGTTTAATTCATCAATCTTGGGAATGACGTCTTTGCCGTGGCAGTCGATACCGGCCGTGCGAAGAATCTCTTCCATATACGGATCCAACTCTTCGATGACATATAATTCGTCTACCTTTTCGCGGAATGCGCGGATTTTTTCAACCGGCATGGGATAGGATAAACCGACCTTAAAGTAGGATGCTTTATCGCCGAACACGTCTTTGGCATACATATAAGCGGCACCGGACGCAACAATGCCGATTTTCGTATCATGCATTTCTTCGTAGTTCCAAGGACAGGCGTTGCTATAAGCTTTTAATTTTTCTTCGCGAGCTTCGACGATATGTCGGCGTACTTTGGAAACAGCCGGAATAGCATCATTTCGTTCAGGATGCTTTTCGTACAGAACAGGGGCGACCTCCGTGCGAGTGCCTTCGGTAACAAGGCTCTTGGAATGACAGACTCGTGTTGTCATACGAATCATGACGGGAACTTCAAATTCTTCGCTGAGACGATATGCGTCTTTGGTCATATCGAGACATTCTTGGGAGTCCGAAGGTTCAAGCATGGCGATTTTCATGAATTTTGCGTAGTTTCGGTTATCCTGTTCGTTCTGGGATGAGTGCATCCCCGGATCGTCTGCGGAAACGAAGGCAAATCCGCCGTTTACGGCTAAATACGAGAAGGTAAAGAGGGGATCGGCAGCTACGTTTACGCCTACCATTTTCATAGCGGCAAAAGAGCGGACGCCGGCCATTGATGCACCGATAGCGGCTTCCATAGCTACCTTTTCGTTAGGAGCCCATTCAGAGTAAATTTCATCATACGCTGATACATTTTCCAATATTTCCGTACTGGGAGTGCCCGGATAGGCCGAGGCAAAGAGGACGCCGGCCTCGTAGAGGCCTCTGGCGACGGCTTCGTCACCTGTTAAAAGTTTTTTCATCGTACAACCTCCTGGTTTAATAAAATATGACGTTATTACGTCTCTCGTTCTTAAACTTATGAATGAAATTATCGTGCCAACATATAAAATGGCGGATTTATGCGAAAGGTAGATTTTAAAGATATTAAAGACATAAAAAAATGTAAAAAAAATAGACATGACTTTACATGTCGGTGTATTCTAAAGAAGAGGAGGCTATGCTTATGGGAAAGATCGTATTTTTACTTGCCGATGAATTACTGAAAAAAGAAGTAGAATCTATTCTTTGGATTTATAGACCGGAAGAAGAGAAAAAACAGATTGATACGGAAATTGCAATTATTGAGTTGGAACGGGTTGTCGAGCAAGCTGAACAACTTATTGCCCGAGGAGCACAGGTCATTATTACCAATAGCGGGTCTTATCAAATTTTAAGTGCCGCCGTTAAAGAGATTCCCGTCTTATGTCTTTACAGTTCGACCAGTGACACGTTGTATACATTGCAGCAGGTAAAGGACTATGATACTATACACCTTTTGTTGAGCAAAAATTTTATGTTTAATGCCGCCGCCTGTCCTGCGGAACTTGAACAGAAGTTAAAAATACATGCTGCATATGCGATAGAAACGACATATCAGGAATTGCGTACTATTGTGAATCGAATTCCCGTGACACGGAATACGGTTATTGTCGGTTGTACACTGTTGCCGCAAATTGCCAATACACCGATGCCGATTATGACTATTCGCCCCAGTGAGTCGGCTATTTTATCCGTTTACCAGTATGCATGCGAACTCGTTGATTTTAAACGACAGGGGCAAAGTTGGGGAGCTACGATGAGCGCCGTCTTGGAAAACTATCATGACGGGATTGTTGTTTGCGATGAGGAAGGAAATATATATCATGTCAACAAAGCGGCTAAGAGATATTTACATTACGTTGATCAGGGAAAGAATATAGCCTCGGCTTTTCCGTCAGCATTAAATATAGAACCTCGTGAACTGTGTGATAAAGAAAAGGTCATCACAATTCGTTCTTACACTCTGGTTTTGACGGCAACGATCTTTAAAGTTGACAATGACACACGCTATGTCTTAAATATTCGAGACGTAACGGAACTTCAGCACTTAGAAAAAAATATTCGCTATAAGTTGTCTCGTACGGGCTTGGTGGCGGCCCATCATTTTGAAGATATTAAGACGCGTGACGAAAAGATGAAAAGTGTCATAGAAACGGCTAAGGTGATGGCAACTTATGAAGCGCCCGTATTGATTCAAGGACAAAGCGGAACGGGGAAAGAACTCTTTGCTCAGAGTATTCATAATTACAGTATGCGTCATAAGGGCCCTTTTGTGGCCGTAAACTGTGCGGCCTTGCCGTCGGATTTGTTGGAAAGTGAGCTCTTCGGTTATGTCGGCGGCGCTTTTACAGGGGCCAGAAAAGAGGGGAAGGCGGGACTTTTCGAATTAGCTCATACAGGGACTATTTTTCTCGATGAAATAAACAGTATGTCCGCTAATATACAGTCTAAACTGTTACGAGTTCTGGAAACAAAAGAAGTCATGAGAATAGGTTCCGACTTCGTCATTCCGCTGGATATACGGATTATTTCGGCGGCCAATCAGGATGTTGTCAAAGAGGTATCACAGGAGAGATTCAGAAATGACTTATTTTTTCGTCTCAATACACTGACGTTGAATTTACCGACATTGGATGACAGGCCGTCTGATATAATTTACCTGTTTGCTTTGTTTATGGAGAATATATCGAAACATCCGTATAGTGAGAAGTGTATTCCGCAAGCTCTGAAAAAGGCTTTGCAAAGACATCGTTGGTGGGGAAATATCCGTGAACTGTACAGTGTGGCATTGCGTTATCATGTTTTAGGGGAAGAAGACAAAGGGGACTACGGCTACTTATTTGATACACCTGAAGAAGCAATTGACATAAACGGAGAAGGGCTCCCCGATTTAGATATGAAAAAGCTTCAGCACTTATTCCAACAATCGCTTATTCATGACCTGAGGGCACAAGGATATACGCAAAGTCAGGTGGCTAAAATTCTGCATTTGAGTAGGCAGACGGTTTTTACGAGATTGAAAGAAAAAGAGTAATTTATATAAAAAACGGACCGCATAGCGGTCCGTTTTCATTCAGCTTTTAGAGAATAATGTTTTGCTGTTTTCCTGCCAAGAAGGTGTGAATATTTTCAAATACGATGTGAGCTCGTTTATTCATTGATTCATGGGTAGCGAAAGCGGCATGAGGAGTTACTATAGTATTTTTTGCGTGAAGCAGGGGGTGGTTGACGTCAATGGGAGGTTCCGTTTCGAAGACATCGATAGCGGCACCGGCAATAGAGCCGTTATTAAGCGCGTCTGCCAAATCCTGTGAATTCACAACCGGACCGCGAGCTTCGTTAATAAGGTATGCTGTAGGTTTCATATAGGACAGACTTTCTTTATTAATGATTCCCCTCGACTGGTCCGTTACGGGGCAGTGGAGAGAGACGATATCGGCTTCTTGCATGAGTTCTTTTAAAGGTAAGTATGTAATGAGCTCCGTATCGGGTTTAGAGGAAAATCCGTTATAAGCAATAACGCGAGCTCCGAAGGCGTGTACCAATTGAGCGACTTTGGTGCCGATAGCTCCTGTGCCGAAGATGGCTACTGTTTTTCCTTCCAATTCGCCCCCAATCAGGCCGGCCTTCGTTTGTCCTCGGCGGCAAGCGGCATCGATTTGCGGTACGTTGCGGAGTAAGTCGAGCATCATGGCTAAGGTAAGTTCTGCAACGGCCACCGTTGAGTATCCCGAAGCATTGCTGACTTTAACGCCCATTTCTTCAGCAGCTTTCAGGTCTACATGATCGACTCCTGTAAATGCTATATTAATATATTTCAAGTGTTTGCAGGCACGAATGACTTCTCCGGATAAAGGCATGTTGGCTATCATTAGAATATCCGCATCGGCACTTTCTTTAATTAATGTCGCCGTATCATCTGTTCGTTCATAAGCGGTGAAGGTATGGCCGAGACTTTCCAATTCTCGGGAATAAGATTGTAAAATTTGGGGAGTAACTCCCAGGGATTCAAGTAAGACAATGTTCATGGTAAATAACCCCCTTAAGGTGATATAGTAATATACTAGAAATGCTTTAATTTCAGACCCGTACGAGTCAGTAAATCCTCGACGGATGAGGCCCCGGTACGCTCGGCTGCGGCACAAACGATTCGGGCACAAGCACGGGCATCGTCTAAAGCTTGGTGGTGACGAAAGGTAAAGCCCAAATGGTCGGCAACCGTATCCAGTTTGTGATTGGGAAGATCGGGCCAAACCTTACGTGAAATTTCAACGGTACAAGCATAAGAGGCATTCAGTCCCGGTAGATTGTAGCGCTTAATCAAGCTGCGCAATACGCGTGTATCGAAGACCGCATAGTGGGCAATAAGGATTCGTTTATTCAGACGTTCACGTATATCCGGCCATAAAGCGTCAAAGGTCGGCTTGGCAGATACCATTTGCGGAGTAATTCCGTGAATTCGAATATTGTCCTCGTCAAAGCGGTTAAACGGCGGCTTAATTAATGTATATCCCTCATGCATAACTGCCTGACCGGCTATACTTACGGCTGCCAGTGAGCAGGCACTGTCGGCGTAACGGTTGGCCGTTTCAAAATCAATGGCCGTAAATTCCAACATAAAATCCCTTCTTATAGTGAATATATTAAAGAGGTGAACGGAGAATTATCATGAAAACAACAGATACTCTACGCATCGGTGAAAATGTATACGAATATGAATGGCGACGTAAACCCATCAAAACCTTAAATCTTCGCGTCAGACCGGACGGAAGTTTATATGTATCATCGCCGCCCTTCGTATCTAAAAAAGAAGTAGAACGGTTTTTGCAAGAGCGTCGCTTATTTATTGAAAAGGCATCTATGCGGGGGCTCACTCTGGCAGAGGGTACGAGTGTGCATATTTTCGGTAAGGAAATGCCGTTGTTCATTGAGCCCGCTATCCGTCGTCATCATGCGTGTATAACGGAAAACGGAGTATATCTGTACGTTTACGAAAAAGATAACCGAGATGAACGAGTCAACCTTTACCGAAATTTGTTAAAGGAAACGGCGGAATACGTTTTTCCACAGGTGTTAGCACGCTTGTATCCTGTGGCGGCTCCGTACGGCGTTCCGTATCCGCAGATGAAGTTGCGACGCATGCGCTCTCGTTGGGGATCTTGCATACCGACTAAAAGATTGATTACGTTAAATACCTATTTGGTTATAGCACCATTGTCCTGTACGGATCAAGTTGTTTTACATGAATTATGTCATTTTTTGGAGCCCAATCACTCGGTACGATTTTATGCGTATTTGAGTCGAATGATGCCCGAGTGGCGTAGGTGGCGAGAGGCACTTAAAGAGTATACTCCTTATTGTTTATAAGGCGACTGCGTATCCAATAAAGCCGGACTGCCTTGCCAGAAGGTAAAAATAAAGGCGGGATGAGTTATATGCCGTCCTTGTACGGTTGTCGGTCCCGCGGCACCGGCATAGTCGGAAATGGAGGATAAGGCTTTATGTATATTCTCCGGGGCAGTCGAACCGGAAAGCTTAACCGCTTCGGCGATCAACATAACAGCATCAAATCCTGAAGCGGCGTATGAGTCGGCAGAAATTCCGTACTTCGCATAATAGCGTTCGGCAAACTCTTCGCCTGCTTCATATGTCGGGTCATTTCCGTATGCTTCCGTATAAAAAAGACTTTGTAAATAAGTAGGCGGCAGATACTGTTCCAAACCGTCGTAACTCCATAGAGAAGATCCCAAGACAACGGGAGAACGGCCGGCTTGCCGCAAGAACGTTATAAAAGAAGCAGCTTGACGTCCTGTAAGCGGCATATAGATGGCATCATACGAGGCGGTAAGCAAATATTTGCATAAATCGGCCGTACCATGTTGATGCATGTCCATTGAAAAAGTTTCCATATTGTCGGTGGCGGAGAAGGCCTCGGCGGCAGCGGCAGAACGGGGAGAATCTCCGTCGTAGATGACTAATATACGGGATTTATGTAGTTTTTGAGAGGCGAAGGCTGCCATGGCACGCCCTTCTTCCGCAGCGGTGAGGGATGCGGTAAACACGTAATTGTAAGGGATCCCTGTACAAGTGTCCGTCCACATATCAGTATCGACGTATGCCGGAGTAATGATGGGCAAGTCTCTGTTTTCGCCTACGATGGCTGTCGGAGAAAGCAGTTTTGAATCTAAAGGGCCTATTAAGGCTGCGGCATGGCGCAAAGCCGCGTTTTCAGCCGCAATTTCACTGCCTTTTTCAGTTCCCTTATTATCCAGTGTTATAATTTCTAGACGACGACCGTTAATGCCGCCCTTTTCATTGAGTATGTCGGCGGCCAACTCGATGCCCTGTTCCATATGTAACTCGGCAGGGTCAGCCGTTTCGGAAAGGTTTAGACTGACACCGATGCGTACGCTTGAGGTTATACGTGTATAGTGAACCCAAAGTGTAAAGAGAATAATAATTACAGGTATAAGTAATAAGGGACGTTTTTTTCCGCTTAATACCATAGAGGCTCCTTTGAATGAATCATGCCGAAATGATTAAATGGATACGGCGCCGTCAAGAGATTTGTAGATTTTGGCTCCGCCGTTTGTTGTAGATACGGAAAGAGATTTGTTTATCGAACTTGAAGAGTGAGGGCGATCTCCGGGAATTCGTTTGTACGGGAATTCATCGAGAAGTCTTTTTACAGCCGGTCTCAGTATATCATCGGGATTATTCAAGTCGACGGCTTCTTTACTTCCTTGTCCGTTTACGGTGTAAGAACGGAAGGAAGCGGTTTCTTTATCGTAAGCATAGAGACTGAAGCGATAAGAGTATTCCGTATACCAGTCGTCGTTATACGGGAAGAATCCTTGAAACTGTCTGAAGTACCAATGGTTGACAAAGGGAACGATGACGAGGTCCGCCTGATAGCGAGTAGCCAATTCGGCCAGATTCGCTTCCGTAATGTCGGACGAAGAAAGAATTTCATCGGCGTTTATAACATTCCACCAAGGAATCCGAAAGGGCTCCCTGATACCTTTATTTAAGTAATGAGACGCATAATTATCTTGTGTCGTACGGCAAATCAGTACGTTCCGACTACCGTCAAAAGTTGCCGTATCAGCTGCCAAAGATGTAAGACAGATGACTTGGATTAGAAGTAACAGAACGAATACTTTTTTCATAATATATCCTTTCATGAGTATATTAATTAAAAACCACCGGTATCATTGAGGAGAGGTACCGTATTATCCAGTTGCGGTTTGTATAAACTTAGCTCAGATAAAAGAGCACTTTTATCTTGGGGCAACGTGCCGGCGAGGGCAAAGAGATTGGAAACATGATTGCTGCGGAAAATACAAGGGGAAGTCATTGTTGTTT